>WFLX010017566.1_pt1 | contig 16574 bp, 10 predicted proteins | sample 4967041 | NCBI WGS metagenome assembly WFLX01 (sample SAMN12857096, study PRJNA449069) | gut metagenome | isolation source: stool from male and female vole | host: Microtus ochrogaster | place: USA:Florida | collected 2017 | reverse complement strand
CGGTATCCAGGCATTCCAGCCTAAGATGATCGAAGGCAAGGCAATCCAGCTCCACCCGCTCGCATGTACGGCATTCAACGCCGACTTCGACGGCGACCAGATGGCAGTCCACCTTCCTCTTGGCAATGAGGCTATCCTCGAAGCACAGATGCTGATGCTTGGAGCCCACAACATCCTTAACCCTGCCAATGGCGCTCCTATCACAGTGCCTTCTCAAGACATGGTGCTTGGTCTTTACTACATCACCAAGCTTCGTCCTGGCACTAAGGGAGAGGGAGCCAAGTTCTATGGTCCGGAAGAGGCTGAAATCGCTTACAATGAAGGTCGCCTCGACCTCCATGCTCCGGTTTCGGTACTCGTCGACGACATTGACGAAAACGGCAACCCTGTAAAGGTGCTTAAGGAGAATACTTCTGTAGGCCGCGTGCTCTTCAACCAGTATGTGCCGAAAGAAATCGGATACGTAAATGAGATTATCTCTAAGAAATCTCTTCGCAATATCATCACTAAGGTGATCAAGACTTGTGGTGTGACCCGTTCAGCTCAGTTCCTTGATGATATCAAGAACCTCGGCTATAAGATGGCATTCCGCGGAGGNCTTTCATTCAACCTCGGCGACGTCATCATCCCTGAAGAAAAGGCTGAATACGTAGCCCAGGGTAATGCTCAGGTGGAAGAAATCCTCATGAACTATCAGATGGGTATGATCACCGGTAACGACCGTTACAACCAGGTGATCGACGTCTGGACCAATGTCAANAAGAANCTTGCCGACACCCTGATGAAGCAGATGGAGGAAGACCAGCAGGGCTTCAACTCTGTCTACATGATGCTTGACTCAGGTGCCCGTGGTTCTAAGGACCAGATCCGTCAGCTTTCCGGTATGCGTGGTCTTATGGCTAAGCCTCAGAAGGCCGGTGCAGAAGGTGGCCAGATCATCGAGAACCCGATTCTTGCGAACTTCAAGGAGGGTCTGAGCGTGCTCGAATACTTTATCTCTACCCACGGTGCCCGTAAGGGTCTTGCGGATACCGCGCTTAAGACTGCCGATGCCGGTTATCTTACACGTCGTCTCGTCGACGTTGCTCACGATGTCATCATCAACGAGGAAGACTGCGGCACACTGCGTGGCCTTGTCTGCACAGAGATCAAGAACAACGAGGAAGTCGTTGCCACACTTTCAGAGCGCATCCTTGGCCGTGTATCGGTTCATGATGTCCGCGATCCTCACGACGACTCTATCCTCGTGCATGCCGGTGAAGAAATCACAGAAGCAATTGCTGAGAAGATTGAGAAGTCGGCTATCGAGTCGGTTGAAATCCGTTCGGTGCTCACTTGCGANTCGAAGAAGGGNGTNTGCGCNAAGTGNTATGGCCGTAACCTNTCNAACCACCGNATGGTGCAGAANGGTGAGGCTGTNGGNGTNATCGCNGCCCAGTCTATCGGCGAGCCCGGTACTCAGCTTACTCTCCGTACGTTCCACGTCGGTGGTGTGGCAAGCAACGTTGCAGCTGTGAAAGATGTCACTTCACGCTATGACGGCCGTCTTGAGATTGATGAGCTTCGTACAGTCAAGAATAAAGATAATGTCGATGTGGTGGTAGGCCGTATGGCAGAAATGCGTATTGTCGAGCCGAAATCAGGTATCGTTCTCACTACAGCCAATATCCCTTACGGCTCCAAGCTATACTTCAAAGATGGCGATGAGGTCAAAGTGGGTGATATGATCTGCGAATGGGACCCCTTCAATGCAGTAATCGTAGCTGAAGAGGGTGGTAAGGTTCGTTTCGAGAATATGGAGGAGGGTGTCACCTATCGTATAGAGAGTGACGAGTCCACCAATCTCCGTGACCTTATCATTACAGAGTCAAAGGATCGTACCAAAGTGCCCGCTGCAGAATTCTATGATGCAGAAGGTAATCTTGTGCGTACCTATTCGCTCCCTGTTGGTGCTCACCTCCTTATCAACGAGGGTGAGGTGCTTACTCCCGGTGAGGTGTTTGTGAAGATTCCGCGTGCCGCAGGTAATGCCGGTGACATCACCGGTGGTCTTCCCCGTGTCACCGAGCTCTTCGAGGCTCGTAACCCGAGTAATCCTGCTGTGGTAAGTGAGATTGACGGTGAGGTTAAATTCGGCAAGGTGAAACGTGGTAACCGTGAGATTTCGGTAACCTCCAAACTTGGTGAGGAGAAGAAATATCTCGTACCTCTCTCGAAACAGATTCTTGTTCAGGAGAATGATTTCGTACGTGCCGGTACTCCGCTTTCCGACGGTCACATCACTCCGGCTGATATCCTTAATATCAAAGGCCCGACAGCCGTTCAGGATTATATCGTTAATGAGGTTCAGGATGTGTACCGTATGCAGGGTGTGAAGATCAACGACAAGCACTTTGAGGTAATTGTGCGTCAGATGATGCGCAAGGTGAATATACTCGATCCGGGTGACACTCGCTTCCTCGAACAGCAGGTGGTTGATAAACTGGAATTCATGGAGGAGAATGATAATATCTGGGGTAAGAAAGTGATTACCGATGCCGGTGATTCCACTACCTATCTTGCCGGACAGATTATCACCGTCCGTAAGCTTCGCGATGAGAATTCAGCTCTCAAGCGTAAGGACCTCCGCACCATGCAGGTGCGTGATGCCGTGCCCGCAACATCAGAGCAGATCCTTCAGGGTATCACCCGTGCGGCTCTCCAGACATCAAGCTTTATGTCGGCAGCTTCATTCCAGGAAACTACCAAAGTGCTTAACGAGGCAGCAATTAACGGTAAGACTGACTATCTTGAGGGTATGAAGGAGAATGTAATATGCGGTCACCTTATCCCTGCCGGTACCGGTTTGAGAGAATACAACCGTCTTGTAGTGGCAAATAAAGATGAGTATGCAGCTCTCCAGCTCACAGACAATCCTGAAGAGGTAGTGATAAACTGAAAATCTCACTAAAGAGAAATAAAATTACTGATTACATACGTAAGCGCCCTGCGGAGTCCGAATCCGCAGGGCGCTTTTTTTTAATAAACGGTAATATTGGTATAAATAAAGGTAAAGCTGGTAGGTGATAGAGAGTCTTCCTATCTAACTCTATACTTCCCCGATTGTTATATTATTAGATAATATAAATAAAGATACAATGGAAGAAATAGATTTATCAAAAATCAAATCACCGGCCGACATACGAAAAATGACTCTGCCGGAGCTGACAGAATTGGCTGCTGAAATGCGCAGCACATTATTAAAGAAACTTTCCGCTCACGGTGGACATATCGGTCCTAACCTCGGAATGATTGAGGCCGTGATTGCCTTACATTATGTATTTGATACGCCCGAAGATAAAATCGTATTTGATGTTTCCCATCAGACCTATCCTCATAAGATGATTACAGGCCGTATNGANGCNTTNACNGATCCGGCNCATTATGATGATGTCACTGGTTATACAAATCCTTCTGAAAGTGAGTATGACCTATACTCGCTTGGCCATACATCCTCCGCCGTTGCTTTGGCAGCCGGCCTTGCGAAAGCCCGCGATCTTAAAGGAGATAAAGAAAATGTTGTAGCCGTGATAGGCGACGGTTCACTGAGTGGAGGCGTAGCTTTCGAAGGTCTTGACTACGGTGCCACACTCGGGTCAAACTTCATAGTAGTAGTTAATGACAATCAGATGAGTATTGCCGAGAATCATGGTGGTATATATGCTGATCTGCGACTCTTGCGTAACACCAACGGCACGGCAGAACCAAATCTTTTCCGTGCTATGGGCTATGCTTACCGATATGTTAATTANGGNAACGATCTTAAGAGTCTGATTGATATGTTCCGTTCTGTCAANNATATAGATTATCCNGTTGTGGTNCATATCAATACAATGAAGGGNATGGGCCTTCCGGTGGCGGAGGCGAATAAGGAGGAATTCCATTACAACGGACCGTTTGATTTAAAGACCGGTGCGCTTCTACATGAGGAAGCNCCACAGGAAGAGCCTGAAGACTATAGTGATCTCTTCGCAAAGGGGATGTTGCGTAGAATGAAAGAAAATGAAAAAGTAGTCACTATTACTGCTGCAACTCCCGGTGTGTTAGGTTTTGATAAATCAAGGAGAAAAGAAGCCGGTAAACAATTTATCGACGTAGGCATAGCCGAGCAGGCGGCAGTGGATGTTGCCAGCGGATTGGCAAAAGGTGGTCTCCGTCCGGTTGTAGGTTTTGTAAGCAGTTTCCTTCAGAGAGCCTACGATCAGTTCAGTCAGGATATAGCACTAAATAAACAGGCGGCGACATTTGTGGTGTTCTACGGTTCGATGTTCGGAATGAATGATGAAACGCATTTGGGTTTCTTCGATATCGCTTTGCTCTCCAACATACCGAATCTGATTTATCTTGCGCCGACATGCAAGGAGGAGTTTGAGGCTATGCTCGATTGGTCGATAAAGCAGGATAAACAGGCAGTGGTGATTCGTACACCGGGATCCATTGCTGTTTCCAACAAAGATATACAATTGCTTGAAGACTATTCAAAACCTGAATACGATGTTGTACGTGAAGGCAAGGACGTGGCTTTGATAGGGGCAGGTTTGACATTTGGAATTATGGCAAAGGCGGCAGATCTGCTTGCACAAAAAGATGTCAAGGTAACACTGATTAATCCCCGCAATCTTTCAACCTTAGATACTGCTACTCTCGATAGTCTTAAGGATTATAGTTTGGTAATCACAGCTGAGGATGGAATTATCGATGGTGGATACGGTCAGAAAGTTGCTTCTTATTTAGGTGAGGCACCGGTAAAGGTAATCAACTTAGGTTTGCCTAAGAAGTTCCTTAACAGGTATAATTACTCTGAACTTAAGAAAGAATGTGGTCTCACTCCTGAACAGATTGCACAGACAGTATTGAATACAAAATAAGAGTTGTTGTCCATAATAATTTTAGCCGGTTTATGATTTCCATAAGCCGGTTTTTTTATTGAGAACAGACTTTCAACAAAAAAGTGGGTTACCGGAGCAAATATATAAGGCACCNNACATATCTTTCTAAAGCCGGGTAGCAACTTTAAATAGGGTAGAATTGTTAGTTATTGAGAGATTTAATGAAAAAATACAGTTTATTATATATGGAAAACACCCAAAATAAAAAGAAAGTAGCCGAACAGGTAGCGGGAATGATAGCCGATGCCGGAGTAAAACATTTATATGCTATAACAGGCGATAGTCTTAATGATCTAACAGAAGCTCTCGTTAACGATGGACGTGTGAAATTCATACACATGAGGCATGAGGAGTCAGGTGCCTTTGCCGCCAGTGCCGAAGCTCAGTTGACCGGTAAACTGGCTGCCTGTGCCGGAAGTAGCGGTCCGGGACATGTGCATCTTATCAATGGTCTGTATGATGCACAGCGCAGTAATGCGCCGGTTTTGGCTATAGCTTCTACTTGTGCATCNGCAGTNTTCGGTACAGAATANTTCCAGGAAACCAATCCNACNTTGCTTTTCTCCAATTGNAATGTATATAANGAAATGGCNACGACNCCNACNCAGGTTCCTCACATGCTTCAGGCAGCTATGCAAGAAGCNATAGGTCGTGGTGGAGTAGGTATAATAGGATTACCTGCTGACGTAATCGGTCAGCCTGCCGTTGAGTCTTACGCATCAACCACAACACTTTATACTCAGCGTCTTCCTGAACCGTCGACAGAGGAGATAGAAGCTGCCGCTGAACTTATCAACAATGCCAAAAGTGTGGCGATATTTGCCGGATCAGGTGCTAAAAATGCCGCTTCTTTGGTAAATGAACTTTCCGAAAAGGTAAATGCACCGGTNGGNACGACTTACAAGAGTCAACTTGAACTNATGGGTAAGTGTAAGAATTATGTCGGGCACATGGGTTATCTTGGAATGTGGTCGGCCGAAGATGCAATAGCTTCAGCTGATGTGCTTTTACTTATAGGTATGAACTTCCCATATCCCGGTTTCTTCCCTACCGATAAAAAGATTATACAGGTGGATGTGCGAGCCGAACGCCTCGGACGAAAGACTAAAGTGGATGTGGCAGTCAGGTCAGACGCCGGTCTTTTCCTATCTGCTCTTCTTCCCAAGATCAATGCCAAGAGTGATTCCACATTCCTCGACAAGGCACTTGCTGACTATGCAGTTATCAAAGAAAAATTCAATGAACCGGTGAAGAACCCGGGTACAAAAGGGGCTGTGCGTCCCGAATATATGCTCAGTCTTCTTGACACTCTTGCAGATGACAATGCTGTGTTNACCGTNGACACCGGNATGAANAACGTCTGGACNTCTCATTATCTTACNGCAAAGAAAGATAGGAAAATGATAGGNTCATTTTCNCATGGTTCTATGGCNAATGCGATGCCTATGGCNATAGGAGCNAAGTTTGCATGTCCCGACCGTCAGGTNATTGCTGTGTGTGGAGATGGTGGTTTCGCTATGCTNATGGGTGAATTGCTGACCATTATACAATATAATCTGCCGGTTAAACTTTTGGTTGCAGATAACCGTAGTCTCGCCTTTGTGAAATGGGAGATGGAGATGGCCGGACTCAAACCGAATGAAACCAACCTCACTAATCCCGATTTCGGAAAAATGGGAGAGGTGATAGGTTTCCATGCCGAAACTGTAGATGATCCTGCGGAACTGGAAGGGGCTATGAAACGTTGGCTTTCAGCCGAGGGCCCGGCCTTACTCTCTGTAGTGACAGATACTGACGCTGCATCATTCAGTTTTTCTGAAAAACTGATGGAGGCTGCAAAACCGGGTAATCCTCTCAGTAATTTCGGTCCTTTGGGCAGTTGATTTTAAAAGAATAATTTGTTATGAAATCTACCCCTATAGAGAAAGTTCCTGAGGCATGGACAGCCCTGGCTGATAATCGAGTTACGCTTGAAGAGGGGAGCGACAAAGATTCCGGTAAAGCTATAGTTGCCTCTTCAGATGACACTAAATCCTATAGTGTGACATGGCGAGAGAACGGACAAATCTTCACTTCGACGGATTCTGCAACTTATTGGCAAGGCTATCCCGGTTATCCGGTCATAGCGGTCCTTATGCTTCTCGGAAGATTGACTTTCAATAATGACTTGGCTGCAAAGTTTGCGGGAGTTGAGTGGAAGAGAGTAAATACTAAATTTCGCAATGATTATTCAAAGGCCCTCAAATCAGTTGAAGAGGAAAGAGGTATTGATTCAGAGGCTGTAAGCATTGCATCAACCGAAGTGTTGAATCAACTGAAATCTTTGGACCTCACAATAAAAAGAAAGTAACTCTCTCTGATATTGTCCAATCCGGTTATGTAGTGATTTTGATAAATCGTTATTTTATGGAATCATAATGATAAAGGATGTGTGAAAATATCAGTTTGTATAAGTAAGGATTATTTATTTGAAATGGCCCCTGAAAGTTTTTCTAACTTTCAGGGGCCATTTCAAATAAATATCTTTTTAAAATCGGAATCTGACTAAAGCACAATTTGTATTCTTTAAATCCAAGTCCTCTGCCTCAGGAAGCAATTCTTCACTGATGATACCATACCAAGTGCCATTTTTTGCGAAAAGATTTTCTACATGCAATAGCTTTTTATCGGCATTTTCAATCACTATATAACTCGGTTTTTCCAAGGAACTGTAAGTATTACGATAAATCAAATTGCCGTTGGCCATGTCGTAAAGATCTGAATATTTCTTTGCATCATGCATAGTGGTCACTAAGAACTTATCATCCGTATATTGAATATTCCTGATAAGTAGGTAAGGTTTAAGAATTTCAGTATCGGGTTCAGAGGATTCAATAATCTGTCTTATGATCTTTTCATCTACGTCAGGAGTTATTGAATAATTGCCTCTGTCTACAATTGCCACTTGGTTTAATCTGCCGGGAAGAATCTCATAGACAGTATCAACCATGGCGACCATGGCGTTTGATCCGGCATTAGCCCAAAGCATAGAGAAGTTGCCGGCTTGAAAGCCCGGAATGTGAATGGAGTCGCTAAGGACATAGTTACCGTCATATTGCATAATATGTAAACCGTCCTCATTTGGTACGGCAACATTTATACCTGACTCAATACTTCCAATGGGTTCGGCTACTGTGGGAATATACTCACGGTTGATAATATTCTCGAGAGTATCATTAACCAAGGAATATACGTTTNCGGAAGAANAGTTAAAATCAGGCAGCATGACGCTTTGTTTGGCCCTGTCGACAAAAGCTCCTAATATGGTATTATATTCCCCGGGTCCTTGACCTCTATGATTTATCNGTCCGAGATATTCACCATTGGTAATATTATACATAATAAGTCGTGATACCTGTGGAGTATCCTCCAAAAGAATGACTGTATCGCCGACTACATCTATTATATTAGCCTTTTTAAAGAAAGCATCCTGACTGTCATTGCTTAAGACAGTATAGGTTAAATCTTCAACTTTAATCGGAGCACTTGTTTTCGCATCGAGATTTTGAGACAGACTCAGAGTGACCGGCTCTTCTCCGGATGACTTTTTTGAGTTATGACATGATGTGATAGCTATTAGAGAAAGAAATAATACTATCTTCGGGCATATACGATGCTTGGAGATAAATGAGTAATTCATGATATGAGGTTATATGGATGATTCCACAAAGGTAGTATAATAAATCCATGGTTCCAAATAAAGCTCTTACATTATTTCCAAATCGTGTTTAGTCATTAAAATATATGAAGGACTTAAGTATTCATTAGGTTATGGAGCATTAATTATATGAAGTTTGAGAAGAGGTATAGTGGTATTTAGATAAAGAGCCGTTAAAGGCGACAGATTAATATAATTGGGAAGAAGAGTGAGGGGAAGTTGAAGAAAAAATACTAATTTTGTACATAGGAATTAAAACGTAACAGATGAAATATTGAAGTAGAATGTGGTTTGTTGAAGTATTCAGGCATACACCGGCATTGGCTGTATTCCTGACAATAGGTTTAGGTTTCCTACTCGGGAAATTAAAGATAAAGGGTATAGCTCTTGGTACAGTCACATCTGTGCTTATCATCGGGGTACTCGTGGGGCAGATGGATATAAATGTCGGTGGACCACTGAAGACGGTTTCATTCCTCTTGTTCCTGTTCTGCATAGGTTATAGTGTAGGGCCACAGTTCTTCCGTTCTTTACGTGGAGATGGACTGAAAGAGGTGCTTTTTGCAGTTGTCGTATGCTGTTTGATTTTAGGGGCGTCGCTCGGCGTGGCATTTTTATTTGATCTCAATCCGGGTCAGGCAGCCGGAATGATGGCCGGTGCGTCGACGGCTTCACCGGTAGTTGGAGCAGCCGAAGACACTATTAATTCATTGCCGGGTGATGCAGCTTCTATAAAGAATATGGTTGATGCCATACCGGTGTGCTATGCGATGACTTATGTGTTCGGCACCTTGGGCGCTGTATGGCTTTTAGGTTATGTAGGCCCTGCCCTTATGGGAGGATTGGATAAAGTAAAAGCCATGACACGGGAACTTGAGAAAACCCTCAGTCCGGCTTCAGGTAATGATCCGGCAAGCTTCAATGCCTGTCGTCCGGTGGCTTTTCGTGCATATATTGCAGACGGGCCATGGATGTCGTCCTCCCGAAGTGTGGCAAGTCTGGAAAATGAATATACAAAACTTGGTCGGCGCATCACGGTAGAGCGTATTGAGCGTGCAGACGGTTCGGAACGCATTGAAGTAATTACACCGGATATACTTATCAATCCGGGCGATACTGTAGTTTTAGCCGGTAGACGCGAAATGATAGTGTCCGACAATGGATGGTTAGGTCATGAAGTTGCCGGCGTAGATATTTTAAATTTTCCTGTTGAGGATGTGGATGTAACGGTATCTAAAAATTGCAACGGCAAGAAAATTCGCGATCTCTTTGAGAATGAATGGATGGACGGGGTAGATATAAAGAGTCTGAAACGTAATGAAGTGCCTTTGAATCCTCTTGAAGAAACGGTTGTTAAAACCGGGGATATCCTCGAACTTGTGGGTTTGAAGAAAAACCTTGATAAGGCTGCCAAGGAGATTGGTTATGCCGATCCACGAACTTTGGCTACTGACTTTGTATTTGTGGGCCTGGGTATTCTGTTAGGTGGTTTACTTGGTGCTCTGGCGATAAAGATAGGTAACGTATCGGTTAGTCTCGGTGCGAGTGGGGGAGCATTGGTATCGGGCCTTGTGCTTGGTTGGCTTCGGTCAAAACGGCCTGTACACGGTGCAATACCTAAGGCTTCCTTATGGGTGTTCAATAACCTCGGTCTTAACATGTATATCGCAGTTATAGGTATTGCATCGGGACCCTCGTTTGTAAGTTCTTTTGCAGAGGTAGGTCCGAAGATATTTATTGCCGGCCTGATAGTGACTCTGATACCCTTGTTTCTTGCCATTATCATAGGGCACAAGTTATTCAAGTTCCATCCTGCCGTGACCCTCGGCTGTTGTGCCGGAGCTCGTAAGACGACTGCCGGCCTTGGAGCTGTGCAGGAACGTCTTGGCAGCAGCGTGCCCGCTTTAGGATATACTATCACTTATGCCGTATCCAATACATTGCTAATTATTTTCGGTATAGTACTTGTGTTGTTGGTGGCATAGAAAGAAATTTTTTTCAAACCAAATGAACCATGTGTATGACGATAATGTTATAATATCAGAAAACCGAATGGTACTGCAATCAGGTTTTCAATCGTTTCATGATGTTAGGTTAGTTTGAAAAGTATTATGGAAAACATTAGAAAGCGGCCGATGTGAATCGGTCGCTTTCTTTAGATTGTGTCGGTATGTTTGTTACTTCTTCAGTTTTTCAGGGAATCCGGGTTTAACCGGAATGTGTGTATTGTCCATAGCGGCAGAGTAAGCCAGCCAGGCAGCAATAGCAGCATTTACTTTGAGATCGTCCAGGGAGATACGTTCAAAAGTATCCATTGTTGTGTGATAGGCACGGAAGTAGTCGAGCGGATCTTGAATGAACTGATATGCCGGCAATCCCAGACGGGAGAAATTAACATGGTCGGTACTACCTACTTTTCTCGGTGATAAAGTGTCGAATCCCAATGTAACCAATGGTTTCTTCCATGCTTCGAAATAAGGATAAGCCATATCATTTTCTTCAAGATAGATCCCTTTGAATTTTCCTGATCCGAAATCCACATTGAGATATAGTGCAAAGTCATCGAATCCCGGAAGCTTTTTATTTTCCTCGGAATTATAAAGATTGTTGTTGGCATAGCCACGAGACCCGTAAAGGCCTTGTTCCTCACCTCCCCACAAAGCAAGGCGGATTGTACGTCGCGGTTTTATGTCCAGAGATTTCAGTATGCGTAGGGCTTCCATCATCGTGATGCATCCTGAAGCATTGTCAGCACCTCCTGTGCCCCCATGCCATGAATCCAGGTGAGCGCCAATCAATACCACCTCATTCTTAAGTTTAGGGTCTGTACCGGGAATTTCAGCGATAACATTGTTTATTTTTTGATTATCGGTGAAAGTGTTGCGCACGTCAAGTTCCATCTCTACATTCTCACCGCTCTTTATGAGACGAACCATTCGGCCGTGATCCTCTATAGGTAAAACAATTTCAGGTGTCGGTTCCGGATCACCCACCTTATAACGTACTCCTCTTGACCCCGGTATATTAAAAGTGCCGTCGCCTACGATAACAGCAATGGGGGATTCCTGTTTGATCAGGGAGTCCATTGCATTGCGGAGCGCTCTGGCGGAGGCGTTCCCTCCACCGCGACGTCCCCATGAAGGGTTAGGGCGTGTGTCCTGTTTCATCTTCTGAAGCTCTTCCTCTGTATAGCGGCTTGCCATAGGACTGAAAGAGAGCTCATATTCACGGGTAGGAGGCATAAGGACGATTTTACCCCCTAATTTGCCTTTATATTTGGCCAAATCAGCAGTGTCGGTTGCTTCAAGAAGAATGCATTGAGCCTTTACAAGACCGTCGGTNCTTCCTGACCATGCTTTAGGATTTGCTGCNAAGCTGCAATAGTAAGGCGCCGNCATGNCCACGTAATTCTTTTCGTTATCCCAGCCTCCCTTTGAGANATCAGTNGCGTATTCAACACGTACATTGTCGAATCCGTATGACTTAAGCTTGTCGACTACCAGTTGCTCGGCACGTAATTTCATCTTTGATGCCGCCAGGCGNGGNCCGAGTTCATCNGTCATAAANTGTGCGATACTGTCAATCTGAGATTGNTTGAANGCGGCNTCNTTNACTNTGTAAGCCATTTCNTCAGGCTGACTTATCTGNGCCTGTAGCGAGGCNACTGTNCCAAGNACAGCNACCCATGNAAGAAATCTNTNTTTCATGTNGTTTTATAAAGTAATTNTATGCAAATTTAGTCAGTATAATCCAAATCTCAAGTAAGTAAGGAAATATAATTTATAATTTTTTACGGTTGGAACACAATTTTGGTTGATAAACAGCGTGTTGAGAGATTTTCGGGAGGAAACGGTATTGTAGTAACAGAAATGAGAATTATTACTATATAAAAACGTATGATAATTGAAAATCCAAAAAATAGCCTTAATTTTGTAATAATAAATCAATTAACCGAAAAATTCAGACATTATGAAAAAAATAGCCATAATCGCACTTGCAAGTTTTATATGTGCTTCTTGTGGAAGTAAGGGTGAAAAAGAGGATGTACCGGTCTATGATTTGTCAGCTGCCATCAATTCTCCGAGAATACAGGACTTGAAGGTTGAAGATATAAAGTTTACAACCCTTGACACAGTCTCCAATGCATTGTTTGGATACCAGGCATATATTGTAGATGTCATCGGGGATACTCTAATACTTAGAGATTCACGAGATATGGCTGAAGATCGCCTGCTCCTATTTACACTGCCCGATGGTAAACTTGTCGGTGAAATTAATCATAAAGGCCAAGGTCCCGGTGAGTACAGATGGCTTGACAATGTATATGTTGACCGGGGTGCAAAAGATGTGGTGCTCAATTCTCCCGACAATGTTGCTTACAGGTATACGCTATCTGACAGTCTCGTTTCGACCTATCATCATAATATTCCAACGGTCAAACGGCTTACCAAAGGATCATTGGACAAGGGAATCAATTTTTACGAGGAGGATGACAACGGTTTTATAATCCGGCAAGTAAATAAAGATTTTGTTCAAACAGATTCTATCAGGGTGGAAGGTTATCCACTCGGATATCTTAGTGGTGAGTTCATTAATTTTGGTGATGAAGGAGCGATCACGATGGTTGATACTTTATATTTGCTTAAACCCGGAAGACTTGAGAAAACAGCTGTTCTCAGCAGAGGGGGTAAAACTATAACTCCTGAAATAGAAAAGGAGTTAAGTAATATGTCTGATCATGAAAAGAGGATGGAGAAACAACAGGAATACATATCATTGTCCGGAAATGTTATTCCGGAGGGAGATGTAGTGATGATAAACTATTATAATGGTGAGGCACAGTATATTGATTTCTATAGAAGAAATGACGGGAAGTTGCTGACCCATATTCCGGTGCTTTGGAGCAACAGGCATGAAAAAGCGGGTATGGAGGTAAAATATNANGATTNATTATTTTACGTAAGACCANAATTTGNACGTAATGGACGCTNGTNTGCGATAATTNCTGATTCANATCNGGCGGAAAGNGATGGTGACGGNAANGGTGCCATAATCAGNTTCANTCTTTCGGAATGATTCGACGATAGGCAAGAAAAATGTTATAGCAGAATTTTATTATAATATTTTTAGAATTACTTTATAATAGAGAAATAAATAAGGAGAGATTCTTGGTGATCTCTCCTTATTTATTGTGTACAATTTATTAATTTTATAATTTACAATTTATTACGGTCTTATCACATATAGTTTTTAAATCTACCGTCTTGAATCAGTCGTTCAGATAATAAACAATCGATGAAACCACGCGCACCTTCTTCAGATAAGGGGTATATTGATCGCGGTCTTCAATTGAAAATTGACCCTGACTTGCAGTCTTGATCTTACCGAGCTTGCTGTTTGAATCCTCAGCAAATTTATTGGCTGCTTCGCGGGCGTTCTTGGTAGCCTCAGCAATCATTTCCGGCTTGATAGAGTTGAGGTCGGTATACTCATAAGTAGTTTGGTACTGATAATCGCCGGCAACGATAGCGATTCCTTGCTTCAGAAGTTCAGTCTGACGTTCCATGAGTTTATTGACCTTCTCAACTTGTGAAGAGGTTACCACAATAACATTTGTAACATTATAACGGAAAGGAACATTCTGAGAATTATAACGGTCGGCCTGTAGATCGAGCACCTGCGGTGGATTCACAGAAATTTCCTGATCCGTGATTCCGTTAGCTTTCAGGAAATTCGTGATAGCCTTTGTAGTGGTCTCAATCTTGGCATAGATAGTAGGTAGATCATTACCGACTTCCTTGCTTACAATTGGCCATGTCACCTTATTGGCTGTAACCTCTTTTTCAGCCAAACCTCTGACAGTGACAATTCTCTGGTTGCCTGAGATGCTTGTCAGTCCACCTTTGACCATAACTCCAAGGAGCCAAAGGCCGACTCCTATAAGCAGTGCGCAAATAATTGCGGTTGTACCTGATTTCTGCATATTATTATGAATAAAATTGGTTGATTACGAATAAGTGACTGTATCAATAACGATTCGTTTATCATATAACTGATAAAAATAAAAAATGATACAGAGATTTTGAGTTTTTTTTTGTAATTTCGCGAAAATAACGAAAAAAATACAACTTCCAGGTCAGCTTACCACTATATAGATTGGAGGCTTTCCGAAGTTGAGAAAAAAGAAACTATTCACTAAATAACAATGATAGAGAAAATCAACCGCCTCAAAGAGGAGGTTTTGGCAGCGATGGCCACCACTCCGGAGGCTGTGGAGGAGCTCCGTATAAAATATCTCAGCAAGAAGGGCGCTGTGTCTACCCTTATGGCCGATTTCCGAAATGTACCGGCTGAGCAAAAGCGCGAGATAGGNCAGCGCATCAACGANCTTAAGGCATTTGTCACAGAAAAGATTAATGGACTTAAAGAACAGCTTTCAGCCGGAAGTGATTCTGAAGCTGCTTCTATCGACTTGACACGTACAGCCACACTGTTTCCGGTCGGTTCACGCCATCCGCTTTCAATCGTGAAAAACGATATCATCAATATTTTTGCCGGAATGGGTTTTACAATAGCCGAAGGTCCTGAAATTGAAGATGACTGGCATGTATTCTCATCTCTCAATTTCCCGCCTGATCATCCGGCACGCGACATGCAGGATACGTTCTTTATCACCCGTAATCCGGTGGATGTGTTACTTCGTACTCACACTTCATCGGTACAGACTCGTGTGATGGAGAAAACNCAGCCACCGATCCGTATCGTCTGTCCGGGTCGTGTGTATCGTAATGAGGCTATCTCAGCNCGTGCACACTGTTTCTTCCATCAGGTAGAGGGTCTTTACATTGATAANAATGTTTCGTTTGCCGANCTCAAGCAGGTGCTNCTTACTTTCGCACAGAAAATGTTCGGTTCGGAAACTAAGATTCGTCTCCGTCCCTCATTCTTCCCATTCACTGAACCATCAGCCGAAATGGACATCAGTTGTCATATCTGCGGTGGAAAAGGGTGTGCGTTCTGTAAGGGAACCGGCTGGGTGGAAATTCTCGGTTGCGGAATGGTTGACCCGAATGTATTAAAATCATGCGGTATAGATCCTGAAGTGTATAGCGGCTATGCATTCGGTATGGGTATCGAGCGAATCACTAATCTCAAATATCGTGTGAAAGACCTCAGGATGTTCAGCGAGAATGACGTGCGCTTCCTCGCAGAATTTGAAAGTGCCCGCTGATTGTAGACTTATCTCTTTACGGACCCATATTTCGGACATCCGTTTATGAGGAAGATAAACTTATAAGCTCTCAGAAATGACAATAAAAGAGAGATATGCATCAATATTGGCTTGGTTTGCGGAGAATATGCCTTCTCCGGAAACCGAGCTTCATTATGATAACCCTTTCCATCTGCTGTTGGCAGTAATTTTATCGGCACAGTGCACCGACAAACGGGTAAATATCGTCACGCCCCCATTATTTGAAGCCTATCCTGATCCACAGACATTAGCGGCTGCCACCGAAGAGGAGGTATACCCATATATCAAAAGTGTGACGTTTCCCAATAATAAGACACGTCACCTCATCCGGGCTGCTAAAGTGCTTGTGGAGGAATTCGGTGGTGAGATGCCGTCAGATATAGACAATCTGATGAAATTGCCCGGGGTGGGGCGTAAGACAGCCAATGTTATGTTAGCTGTGGTTTGGGAGAAAGCAGCTATGGCAGTTGACACCCATGTTTTCCGAGTGAGCAACCGTTTGGGACTTACCAACAACTCCAAGACACCTTTTGCTACAGAGAAAACACTGATTAAATATATTCCGGCTGAGATAGTTCCGAAGGCGCATCATTGGCTCATACTTCACGGTCGTTATGTCTGTAAGGCCCGTAGACCGGAATGTCTGGAATGTGGCATACGGCAATGGTGCAAGACATATCAAAAAAGTAACAAATAA
>WFLX010165427.1_pt1 | contig 16576 bp, 9 predicted proteins | sample 4967041 | NCBI WGS metagenome assembly WFLX01 (sample SAMN12857096, study PRJNA449069) | gut metagenome | isolation source: stool from male and female vole | host: Microtus ochrogaster | place: USA:Florida | collected 2017 | reverse complement strand
GGTAGTACTCGCTGCCGGCCAGCTCGTACCACTCATCGTCGGGCANGCCGTTGCAGTTCGTGTCGTAGCTCACCATCACGATGCCGGGCTCGGCCGAGCCGCCGCGCTCGTCGGGGTTGGTGAGCTCGTAGAAGGCGTTGCCCCAGATGCGGAAATCGGCCTCGCCGGGCACATTCACCACCGTGTGGTCGAAGCCGAAGGTCACGTAGCCGCCGTAGGCCCCCAGGGTGATCATGATGTCGTTGGTGCCGGAGATGCACTCCTGGGCCTTGCGGAGCATGTCGGCATAGGTGTCGCCGGGCTCGTAGGGAGGCATCTCGTTCACGAACTGGCCCGGCGCCGGGCAGTACTCGTACACCCGCGAAATGTAGGGGGAATACTCCACCTCTTCGTGGAGCACCGTCACGGTGAAGTCGAAATGGAATGGCGTGGCCGGGTCGATGATGTCGAGCGACAGCTCGTAGACGCCCTCCTCGCCGGCCAGGAAAATATAATCGGGCGTGGTGGCCACGGGCCGGCCATCCACCTTCCATAGATAGGCGCTGCCGGTGAGGGCCGCGTGCAGCGGCAGCTTCGACATGCGCGGGATGTAGTAGGCGTCGTCGATGCCCAGGTTCACCATGGGGATGTCGCGGGTGCAGGATGCGGCCAGCAGGGCGAGCAGCAGTGTTGCGGCGGTCGTTTTCATTGCTTCAGGAATGTGATGTGGGCCGGAATGTCGCCGGTGCGCACGCTCCATTTCCGGCGGCCGTCGGGCGAGAAGCAGTAGAGCGTGCCGCTCGACACATAGTTCTTGGCGTCGGTCACGAAGATGTCGCCCGTGGCCGGGTGCACGGCTATGCCGTAGGGGATGGTGATGTCGCGGTCGGTGCCGTCGGTGATGAAATTGGTGGAAATCAGCTCCTTGGTGCGCACGTCGATGACGCCGTAGCTGATGGTGTTCGAGGCCGTGTAGTTGTTCCACTCCGTGGCGTAGAAATACATGAGGTCGCCGAAGAAGGCCATGTTGGAGCAGGCCACCGGGATGGTGTCGGTCACCTCCATGCGGTTGTAGCCGGGCTTTTTGTCCATCACGTAGAGGCGCGAGGGGCGGGCGCCGTAGTCGCCGCGCGAGCTGACCCACAGCTTGCCGTAGCGGTCTTTTTTCAGGCGGTGGAGATTGATGCCCACGGGTATCTGCTGCACCTGCTTGAAGTCGACCATCTGGATGACGGACACGGTGTTGTCGTAGTGCGGCACGCGGTAGCCGCCGGAATTGGCCACGTACATGTAGTCGTCGACCACCTCCATCTCTTCGGGCTGATAGCCCACGGACACCTTGCGGGTGACGCGCAGCGTGGCGGTGTCCACCTCGAAGACGGCGCCCTTGGGGGCATCCGGGTCGATGAGCACGGGGCCCACGTAGGAGCTCACGTAGGCGCGGCCGCGGTGGAAGCGCACGTAGCGGCAGTTGGGGATGTCGACCTGCCCCAGGCGCACGCCCGTGCGGGCGTCGAGCACCTCCACCTTGTGGGAGCAGTTGACCACCACGTAGAGCTTTGAGCCATAGATGCCTATGTCGTTGCCAACGTCGCCCAGCTCCTTCACCACGGTGGGGTTCTTCTCGGCGTAGAAATTGCGTGAATAGAGCCCGGTGTGGTAGTCGTAGAAGTCGAGGGTGCACTTGTTGGAGCCCATGTTTCCCTCGTTCACTATATAGAAGCCGCGGATGTCGCCGGCGCGGGTCTCGTCGCCTATGATTTCATACTCCGTAGGCACCACAAGTTCGTCATCACGACAACTTGTGGCGACCGTCAGGAGTGACAGAAAATAAATGAAAAATTGTGTTCGGTTCATATTTCCACGCTTAGGGTGAGGCGGTAGTTGCGCTTGGGCATGGGATAGTTGAGGATCACGTCGTAGTCCTGGCTCAGGAGGTTGTTCACCTCAACAAGAGCCCGGCATTTCACGCGTCCCAGGCCGAAATCGCGGCTCAGCGACAGGTCCGACGTGTACCACGGCTGCGTGTAGTTGTAGCGGATGTTTTCCTGCTGGTTGTAGCGATCGCCCACGTATATCCACGAGTAGTTGAGCCCCCAGCCGCGCCAGCGGGCGTTCACCACCGCGGCGCCGGAGTGGCGCGGGATGTAGGGTATCTGGTGGCGGTAGTAGTTGTCGGCCGGGCTGGTGACGTCGATGGCGCGCTGGAAGGTGTACTGCGCGCGGGCCGTGAGCTCCAGCCCGCGCAGGAGGCGCAGCGTCAGGAGCGCCGTGGCATCGACGCCGCGGATGTCCACCAGCCCCAGGTTCAGCATGGTCCAGCGGAACTGCTGCCCCTTGGGATAGGCCACTATCTTGTCTTTCACGCGGTTGTAGTACACGTCGGCGCTCAGCCGCAGGGCGGCCACCGTGCCCGCGGGGCGCGAGCGGTCGAGCAGCAGCCCCAGGTTGTACTGTGCCACGCGCNCGGGCTNGAGCTGCGAGTTGCCCATATCGGCGTAGTAGAGGTCGTTGANAGTGGGCATCCGGAACGATTTCTTGTAGAAGGCCCGCAGGGAGAAATCGCGGCCGCGCAGCGGGTAGAGGTTCATGAACACGGCCGGCGACAGCACCCGCTTGGGCCGGGGCGCCTGCTGCCCCTCGACGCGGTCGTGGATGAAGGTGCCGAGGGCGCTGGCCTGCAGCTGCAGGCGACTGAGATTCAGGGCCGTGGCCACGGAGAGGAACTGCGACACGCGGGCGGGCCGCACGAAGCCGTAGACATCGGCGTCGAGGCGGTTCCACATGAAATCGTAGCTGGCGGAGAGGCGCCACGCCGGGGAGAGGGCATATTCGTTGGCCGACGACAGGTATATCTCCTTCTGGCGGTAGAGATTGTCGATTTTCACCTGCTTGTCGTCGTTGTTGACGTAGTGGGTGCGGTAGAAGGCATATTTGATGTTGTTCAGGGTGGTGAAGCGGCCGAAATAGCCGGTGTAGCGCCCCTGGGCGAAGGAGTTGGTGTCCCAGATGCGCTCGCCGCGGCGCCACACGTTGTTGACGATGGCACCGGGCACGCCGCGCTCGGAGTTGTAGTTGTACGCCTTGAAGGTCCATGAGCCGCGGGCCAGGGTGCCGTAGGTGTTGAGCTCCAGGCGGGTGGCGTTGATGTCGCCGTTCTGCCTCACGGCCGTGGTGTCGTAGGCCAGCTCGCCGGCGGGGTTGACCCTGCGGTAGCGGAAGCGGTATTTGCCGCTGGAGTTGACCCACTCGGCGCTGAGCGACGCCGAGACGCGCTCGCTCAGGCGCAGCTCCACCAGCGCCGAGGGGTTGAGCAGGTCGAAGGAGCCGGTGCGCAGCGTGGCGCGGGCGTGGTAGCTCTCGCCGGGGGCGAACTCGGGCACGCGGGTGCGCATGTAGATGGTGCCGGCCGAGCCGAAGTCCTTGGCCGGCTGGAGAATCTCGCTCTTCTGGCCGTTGTAGAGCGAGAGGGCCTCGATGTTGTCGAGCGAAAACTGGCCCAGGTCTATCTGGCCGTTCTGGGCGTTGCCCAGCTCCACGCCGTCGTAGACCACGCCGGTGTGGTTGGTGCCCATGGAGCGGATGTTCACGGTCTTGATGCCGCCCACGCCGCCATAGTCCTTCACCTGCACGCCGGAGAAGTAGCGCAGGGCGTCGGCCACGCTGTTGCTGTTGAGGCTGCGCAGCTCGTCGCCCGCGAGGGTCTGCACCGGGATGATGTCGCGGCCGGGACGGCGGGTCGTCACCGTGAGCTCGCGCAGAAGATGTGTCGAGTCCTTGCGCTCTTCCGCCCGGCCCACACCCGGAACCAGGCAAAAAGCAAGCATGGACATAAGGATGCGATATGTCATTGCTTTTCTACAGATTACACCGAAAAAAAAGCCCGCCGAAAGGCCCTTGCGGGCATCTCAACGGGATATGGGCGGTATTCTCGGTGCAATCCGGCCGGAAAAACCGGTTGCGGCGAAGGTGCGACAGCTGCTGCGGGGGAGTGTGTCACGAAGTCCGGCCCATGGTCCCGTGGGCGTTTTCTATGCGTGAAAAGGCAGGTCTTCTGACTTATCCCGGTGTTTCCGCGCCTTCCCGGCCCGTGCAGGCCAGTGGCAAGTTGCGGAAAACCTTCTGCTCGCCTGCGCGTGGCGGCGAGCGGGAATCACAGCAGCGGGTACTGTCGGGGATTCACACCCCGTTCCCTTTTGATGCTCCTTGACGCCTCCACTCCTGGATGGCAGAGCAACCGTTTCGCCCGCAAAGTTACAAAATAAATCTTATCCTGCAACCCGTGCGCCTAAAAAACTATCCCGCAANGCCACGGACGGGCCGTAGCACACGTTTTTCAGCACAAGAGATAGCCGCATAGAGGATTTTTTGTAACTTTGCAGTCTAATTCATCTATTATGGCACAGAAACCGTCTATTCCCAAAGGTACGCGCGACTTTGGGGCGGCCGAAATGGCCCGGCGCAACTATATNTTCGACACCATCCGCGANGTGTTCCGTCTCTACGGCTTCCGGCCCATCGAGACCCCCGCGATGGAGAACCTCTCCACCCTCATGGGCAAGTACGGCGAGGAGGGCGACAAGCTGCTGTTCAAGATTCTGAACAGCGGCGACTGGACTCGNGGCGTCGACCCCGCCATGGTCGAGGCCGGCGAGGCCGCCCGCCTCACCCCGAAGGTGAGCGAGAAGGGTCTGCGCTACGACCTCACGGTGCCCTTCGCCCGCTTCGTGGTGCAGCACCGCGCCGAGCTGCAGATGCCCTTCAAGCGCTATCAGATACAGCCCGTGTGGCGCGCCGACAGGCCGCAGAAGGGCCGCTACCGCGAGTTCTACCAGTGCGACGCCGACGTGGTGGGCAGCGACTCGCTGCTCAACGAAATCGAGCTGCTCAACCTGGTCGACGAGGTGTTCGCGCGCCTGGGCATCCNCATCACNATCAAGCTCAACAANCGCAAGGTGCTGGCCGGAATAGCCGAGCACATCGGCGCCCCGGACAAGCTCGTGGACATCACCACGGCCATCGACAAGATCGACAAGATAGGCATGGATGCCGTGTGCGCCGAGCTGGCCGAGCGCGGCATCGCCCCGGATGCCATCGAGGCCCTCAAGCCCATCCTGGCCATCGGCGGCACCCTCGACGAGCGCCTGGCTGCCCTCGACACTCTGCTGGCAGGCAACGCCACCGGCGCCCTGGGCGTGGCCGAGCTGCGCCAGGTGGTCGACGGCCTGCGCGCCACCGGCCTGCGCTCCGAGCTCGACCTGGACGTGTCGCTNGCCCGCGGNCTNAACTANTACACCGGCACCATCATCGAGGTNAAGGCCCNCGACGTGGNNATNGGCAGCATCNNCGGNGGCGGCCGCTANGACAACCTCACGGGCGTCTTCGGCNTNCCGGGCNTCTCCGGCGTGGGCATCAGCTTCGGCGCNGACCGCATCTACGACGTGCTCAACGCCCTCGACCTCTACCCCCCGGAGGCCGGCAACACCACCCGCGTGATATTCCTCAACATGGGCCCGGCCGAAGCCGCAGCCTCCCTGCGCGCCGCCATGGAGCTGCGCGCCGCCGGCGTGGCCGCCGAGGTCTACCCGGACGCCGCCAAGATGAAGAAGCAGATGGCCTATGCCGACGCCCTGGGCATCCCCTTCGTGGCCATCATNGGCGAGGAAGAGCTCGCACAAGGCACCGTGACACTCAAGAACATGGCCACCGGCGAGCAGCAGCGCCTCGCCGCAGGCCGTCCTCTCATCGACGCCCTCGCATAATGGCCGTAATCGTCAACATCGAGACCTCGACCGACGTGTGCTCGGCCGCCCTCACCGCCGAAGGCCAGATACTGGCCCACTACGAAGACTTCGGCGGCCGCAACCACGCCGCCCTCATCAGCGGCTACGTCAAGGCCTGCCTCGACTTCGCCGCCGAGCATGAAATACGCCCCGAGGCCGTGGCCGTGTCCATGGGCCCCGGCAGCTACACCGGCCTGCGCATAGGCATGAGCGAGGCCAAGGGCCTGGCCTATGCCCTCGACATTCCCCTGATAGGCGTCAACACCCTCGAGCTCATGGCCACGCGCGTGATGTTCTCCACCCTCGACATCGACCCAGCCACCATCTTCGTGCCCATGATCGACGCCCGCCGCATGGAGGTCTACACCGCCGCCTACGNCTTCTCCCNGGCCCCNCTGCTGGAGCCGCAGCCCCTGATTCTCGACGCCGGGAGCTACGCCGCCCTGCGCGCCACCGGCCGCCCGCTGCTCCTCTTCGGCAACGGCAGCGACAAGGCCCGCCCCCTGCTCNAAGGGCNGCCCGGCGTGCAGTTCGTNCCCGACGTCGTGCCCCTGGCCGCCGACATGGTGGCCCTCAGCGAGCTNCGCCANGCNCGCCGCGACTTCCTCGACCTCGCCTACGCCGTNCCCCTCTACCTCAAGGACTTCCAGGCCACCAAGCCCCGCCGCCCCTTCTGNCCCCGCCNCCNCCGGCCGCGCCCTTGCCCGCGCCCGTTTGTCTCCGGCTGTCGCAAAAAATGTACCTTGCATGGTACAAATCGCCAAAATGTACCCTCGCCGGTACAATTTTCAAAAATGTACCTTGCATGGTACATTTTTTTATTATCTTTGCAAAAAAATAGCGTCATGAATATATTGAAAGCGAGATACCGCAAGCTTCTGTCGGAAGTGAAGGACGATATACACCGGTCGCTCTACCATGAAATAGACTGGTCGCAGCCCCTTATCGGAATCAAGGGGCAGCGCGGTGTGGGCAAAACCACAATCATGCTTCAGAGAATAAAGGAGGCCGACCCGTCCGGCGACAGATCTTTCTACGCCTCCCTCGACAACATGTGGTTTGCCGAGCACAGCCTTATTTATCTTGCCGAAGAACTGGCGAAGGAAGGTGTGGCATATCTGTATCTCGACGAAGTGCACCGCATGCCCGGCTGGGAACTTCAGATTAAGAACCTGTATGACTCCTATCCCGAGCTGCACGTGGTTTTCACAAGCTCGTCGCTGCTCGTGGTGGACCATTCGATCGCCGACCTGTCAAGGCGTGTGTCGATGTACACCCTCTCGGGCCTTTCGTTCCGCGAGTTTCTTGAATTTGAGGGATTAAGGCCACAGGGCAGATTATCGTTGAGCGACGTGCTGTACTCCCACGAGACCGTCGCGGCCTCGATTTCGTCGCAAATCGACATCCTCGCCTATTTCAGGAGGTACCTGGAGAAGGGATACTACCCCTTCTATAAATCCATGCGTCTTGCCGACTATTACAGTCGCCTGGACCAGACGGTGTCAACCGTCATCGACTGCGACATCCCCGCCGTAGAGAACAAAATCGAATATGAAACCCTGATTAAAACCAAGCGCCTGCTGGGAATAATAGCCGGCGCGCAGCCCTATCAGCCGAATATCGCTACCCTGGCCGGGCTGATGGGAACAAATCGCAATCAATTGCTGAAACTCCTGNAGCNGCTCGACCGTGCGGGTNTTATCCNTCAGGTGTTCAACACCGTNAACAGCCCCAAGACCCTTGCGAAACCTCAAAAAATACTTCTGAACAATTCCACCCTCATGTGTGCTCTCGGCTCGCCCCGGATAGGCGCCGAGAGAGAGGCCGCCTTCGCGTCGTTCGTGGGGGTGGGGCACACCGTGACCTATGCCCGGGAGGGAGATTTCATAGTCGATGGCAGATACCTGTTTGAAATAGGGGGTAAAGGCAAGAGTTTCGCCCAGATACGCGACATGCCGGACAGTTTCATAGCCTCGGACGACATAGAATTCGGCTTCGGCAACAAAATCCCGCTGTGGCTGTTCGGATTCCTCTATTGATGTTTTACAACAATTTTCTGCGCGGGTTGAAAAATCTTTATTAAATTTGCGATATGAACAAGTGGCTTACCTGCATATTGCTATCGCTCGCAATGGTGGCCGCGGCCGCCCCGGAGGCCCGCGCCCAGCGCCAGCGCAACTATATCTACCTTTTCGACTGCACCCAGTCGATGCAAGACCTGGGCATCTGGCAGCCGGCTAAAGACGCCCTGCAGAGCACCATCGAAAAGCAGTCGGAGCACCCGGAGGCGCAGTTCACCGTGATTCCCTTCCAGGCCGCAAACCATAGGTCATACGACTTCGAGGCGGGCCAGTTCGGCCGCTACCGCGACGACATCCTGGCCGACTGCGACAAGTACATAGCCGCCCGCACCAACACCAACCTGGTGGCGGCCCTCGAGGGCGCCTTCGCCAAGTGCCGCCCGGAGATGGAAAACAATATCTATCTGCTCACCGACGGCACCGACAACGTGCAGGGCACGCGCGCCGTGGTGGACCTGATTAACCGCTGGTGCAGCAACCACAACAACACGCGCCTCTTCTACGTGACGCTCGACCCCCGCGCCGTCGACCCCGCCATCAAGGCCGCCTGCGACGGCTGCCCCGACGCCTATCTCGTGAACTGCCACAACGGCGTGATTCCGCCCATCGCCTACGTCTCGCCGGCCGTGCTCTACGGCAGCGTCACCGAGCTCGACGCCGTGCACACCGTGATGGCCAGCGAGAGCGTGCCCGGCGGCCTGGCCGTGGAGTGCGACGACCCCTTCTTCAAGGCCGTGCCGGCCGGCGGCGGCGCCCGCTCGCTCTCCCTGCGCTTCGAGCCCCGGCGCCCCGTGGCCTCCGTCGACAGCCTCAACGCCCTGCTCGCGCCCCACACCGATGCCGAGGGCAACTACATCTTCACCATCCGGGCCGCGGCGGCCGACCCCCGCTCCCTCATCGTGGCCAATCCCGAGGTGACGGTGGTGATGAGCAACCGCCGCCAGCGCCGCATGAGCCTGCTCACGGCCGGCTTCGACGAAGTCATCCTCAAGCCCGGCGCCGACAGCTACGGAGCCTTCCTGTGGAGCCCCGCGCGCGACCCGCAGCCCGTTGAGCTCGACCTGGCGCCGGAGTTCAACGAGGCCGCCCGCGCCGCCGGCAGCAGTGTGGACATGCGGCTGCTCCCGGCCCACGGCCAGGAGCCCGACTTCGCCGTGCTCTTCAACGGCAGCGAGCCCGCCGGGCCCGGAGGCACCTTCACCGTGCGCGCCGGCCAGCCCGCCCGCGTGCAGATAATCTTCACCCCCGGCGCCGCCACTGGCAAGCGCTACTTCCGCCTGCAGTGCACCGGCGCCCGCGACATCGACGTGCTCAACGGCGTGGCCGTCGGCCCCGCCGGCGACACCGAGGCCCTCGACGAAGCCTCCATCGACGTGCGCACCACCAATACCCGCCGCTGGAACCCCCTGGCCGTGCTGCTCTTCTGGATGGCCGTGGGCCTGACGGCCGCCCTGGTGCTGTGGTTCGCCGTGCTCCGCCGCATCTTCTTCCCGCGCTTCGCCGTGGCAGCCATCGAGATCACCGGCCCCGGCAGCTACTATCTGCGCAAGAAACTGAAAAAATACCGCGAGGTGNGCCTNACCGCNCGCCCCGCGCGCCAGGGAGCGNTCAGCCGCATCTTCACCNNCCCGGTGCTCATCNTGCGCGACGCGGCGTGGAGCCNCGCCATCACGCNGCGCCCCGGCGCCCGCCGCTCCGTGCGCGCCTCCGGCGCCGGCCACGAGTTCGTGCCCTCGGCCGTGATGCGCCGCGGCGAGAGCTACGAGGTCATCAACTCCGCCACCGGCGAAAAATCGCGCTTCACAATCGAATAAACCTATCACACACACATATATAATATGGCAACAAAGATTCGCAGGTCGTTATTTATAGGCCTTGGCGGCACAGGAATGAACACCCTGCTGCACACCAAAAAAATGTTTTACGACACCTACGGCGAGGTGCCCCCCATGGTGGGATTCCTGGGCATCGACACCGACGGCGGCGTCTACAACAAGTCGCTGCCTGCGGCCGACGGCTCGCGCATCACGCTGTCCACCTCCGAGCAGCTGCCCATCACCGTGAACAGCCCGAACCAGATATACCTGCGCGACCCGGACAACTACCGCTGGATGCCCAAGAGCAACGTGGGCAGCCTCTCGTCGCTCAACATAGGCGCCGGCCAGATGCGCAGCAACGGCCGCTTCGCCATCACCCTCCACAAAGACNATCNTGGCCGCCCGCATCCAGAACAAGGTGCAGCAGATAAAGAACGCCGCCCACATCGACAACCCCCGCTACAGCCTGCTCAGCAACGACATGGAGGTGCACCTGGTGTTCTCCCTGGGCGGTGGCACCGGCTGCGGCACCTTCCTGAACGTGGCCTATCTGCTGCGCGAGCTCCTGCCCGAGGCCAAGATTTCGGGCTACGCCGTGCTGGCCGACGTGTTCCGCGCCATGATGCAGGGCGCCGGCGTGGTGCGCGTGCGCCCCAATGCCTTCGGCGCGCTGCTCGACCTCGACTTCCTCACCCACCTCGACCCCGCCTCCGTGCCCGTGGAGCTGCGCTGGCTGCGCAACGGCGACGTGCAGCTCGTGCGCGAGCGCCCCTTCACGGCCCTNTATCTCGTGGANAACCGCAATGCCAACGGCGACACCTTCACCGACGTCAACCAGCTGTGCGAGATGATATCGCTGGCCCTCATCACCTCCACCGGCCAGCTCAGCGTGGCCACAGCCTCCGTGAGCGACAACGTGGCCAAGGTCATAGGCGACGGCGGCATGGACATNAAGAANAAGAAGGCNTGGGCCGCNGGCTTCGGCGTCAGCGAGATTGTGTTCAACGGCCAGGCACTGGCGCAGATNTTCCGCAGCAAGGCCATGATNCAGCTGGTCAACTCCATGCTCAACGGCGGCTGCGACGACCCCTCCGTGATGGCCAACGCATGGATCGACGACACCCGCATCCGCGAAAACATGGGCAAGGACGACGTNATCGACTANTTCATGAAGCCNACCCCGGAATTCAACTTCACGGAAATCGACAACCCCGAAAACNCNCTGCCCGAGGCCGACATCTACCTCGACAACCGCGCCGTGGACCACAACGATGCCCTCAACACCCGCCTCGACGAGCTCACGGCACGCGTGCGCACCTCGCTGCGCGACTTCCTGCGCGCCACCCTCAACCGCGAGTGCGGCGTGTTCCTGGCCGAGAAAATCCTGGGCACCATACGCACCCAGATGGACCTCTGCGCCGCCGAGATGAAAACCGAAATCACACAGCTCACCGACGAGCTGCCCCGCCGCCGCGCCGCCCTCGAGACATCGTGCCGCGAGCTCTCCGACTGCATGGGCACATGGTTCAAGAAAGGCAAGAGCCAGCTCATGGAAGACGTGTGCGACGCCGTGCGCCGCATGGCCATCCTGCGCCGCGAAATCAAGCGCCGCGAGATGGCACGCCAGTTCTACAACTCCATGGACAGCATGCTGGGCGAGTTCTACCAGCGCATCAACGTGATCATGGGCAACCTCCAGGCCGCATCCACCCGCGCATCGCAGCAGATAGAGAACACGCGCCAGACCATCGGCGCCACATCGTTCTTCCAGTTCGACCTGGCCGTCGACGAAGTCACCAAGGTCACCTGCTCGCCCCAGCAGGTCAATCTCAACAGCTTCATCCGCACCACCCTGCTCCAGCAAGGCGGCATCGCCGCCCTGGCCGACATGACCGTCGACGAGACCTACGCCGCCATGGCCCAGTACTGCGCCAAGCTGCCCGAGGGCGACGAATACGCCCGCCGCACCGTCGACCAGGTGCTCCGCGCCATGCCCGCGCAGCAGCGCGCCGAGCTGCTGGGCCGCGCCATCTCCAAGTCGCTGCCCCTGTTCACCTTCAACTACCGCGGCTACGACGCCGACGTGCGCCAGGCACCCATGGACGCCTTCTACGTGGGCGTGGCCGACGACCGCACCACATGCCTGCGCGACGGCAACCTCTTCCAGGAGCTCGTGCCGAACGGCGCCAAGGTCGACTTCTCCGGCATCGGCATCACCGACCGCATCATCATCTACCGCCAGATAGGCGTCGTGCCCGCCTTCACCCTCACGGCCATCGACACCTACCAGCCCGAATATCAGCGCTTCGAGACCGACAAGCCCCACACCTCCCACTGGGACACCGACATGTGCGACCGCATGGCCCGCGAGCGATTCTCGCTCTTCCCCACCGACAAGATCGACACCCGCAACGCCATGGCCCTCTGGGTGATGGCCCTGCTCTACGGCCTCGTGAGCTACAGCGACGGCCAGTACCGCATCAAGAGCCGCGCCCTGGGCGGACGCCCCCTCAGCGGCTACCGCGTGGCCATGGGAGCCACCCGCAAGGATGCCTTCGACTTCTTCTGCGACAACCTCGACGTGCTCAAGCCCGAGGTGGAGGCCCACGTCGACGAGCTCGACGTGCCCGGCCCGGACAACGTCATCCGCAAGACATTCGCCGCCGCCCGCGCCCAGGCCCAGGACGGCACCTATCTCGCCGGCCTCTCGCTCTGCCCCATCGCCCCCGCCGAAATCGAGTTCTATCCCGCCGAGGCCGACCTCATCAACAGCGAGATGGAATACATCCTCGAACAGTAGCCGCCCACGCCCAGCATGACGCCCGTTCTCTTCCTGCGCCCCGAGGGCCGGGCCCAGGCCCTGGCCGACGCCGTGGAGCGGCACATGCGCCGCGCCGGCTTCGGCCCCGGGCTGCTCCGCTGCGCCGAGTGCCCCCTGGGGCCCTCCCACGTGCGCGGCACGGCCTTGATGCTCTCCGCCCGCTACACCGACCTCATCGACCTCGAGGCCACCGACACCACCCTCCACGTGGTGCTCCTGCTGCCCCTGTGGGAGCCCGGNGCCGCCGAGGCCGCCACAAGCCTCGTGGAGGCCGCCGAGGCAATCCCACACCGCACCTCCGTCGACATCCTGGGGCTGCAGAGCGCCCTGGCCTTCGACGCCACCGACGAGGCCCGCGCAGCCATGCACGACGCCGAGCGCGCCACCATCGCCGCCATCGCCGCCCGCGCCACCGGCGCCACCGTGCCCTGCCGCCTCGACCTGCTCGACAACTACAGCAGCAGCGGCGCCGCCGCCGGATTCGACGACGCCCTGCTCGCAGCCTTCGTGGCCGAGCTCCTGCGGGTGTTCATAGAGAACTATGCCGACACCTTCGGCCGCCTGGGCAACCTCTCCGCCGTGGGCCGTCCAGCCGTCGTGGCCACCGGCATGGCAGGCCTCGAATTCGACCGCGAGGCCATGGCCGACTATCTCCTGAGCCGCGCCTTCGTCTCGGCCCTCGACAAGGCCGGCATCGCCACCGAAAAAGTCGACGCCCAGAGCGCCGCACGCCGCGCCGCCGCCTGCCTCGAAGGCATCGACCGCTTCTACGAGGAATTCTACGACAGGCAGGTAGAGCCACTCGTGGCCGCCGGCCTGCCCGAAGGCGAGATAGCAGCCCGCCTGCGCGCCCCGCTCGACCATGCCTGCGCCGCCCTGCGCGCCCGCCTTACCTCCTTCCTCGACGATGCCACCCTGTCGCTGCCCCAGAAAGAAGCCGTGTGGGCCATCCTGCTGGGCCTCGACAACAGCCTGCTCGACGGCGCCCGCTACCGCGAGCACCATCTCAGCTTCGACGACGTGATGTCGCAGCCCATCGACCTCTACGTCAAAGCCTTCAACGACCACTGCGCCGGCTCCACACTGCTGCCCACCCTGGGCATGTATCCCGCCATACCCCGCGACATCCTCGACCCCGGCCCCGACCAGGCCATGAACCCCCTGCCGCGCATCAAGGCCGCCAAAGCCGACATGCTCGACCTCACGGCCTTCATGCGCGCCAAAGAGCGCGAGCTCGAGGCACTCGACGCCGCCGAGGGAGCCCGCACCCTCGCCGAAGGCCACCTCTCGGACGACGGCTTCGTGTGGCGCGGCGTCAGCCGCCGCCTCGACACCGCCGCCATCGTCGAGCAGCCCCTGCAGCACGTCTACGAACCCCCGAAAGGCCTCAAGCCCCTGCCGTCCGTCGACCTGCGCCGCTATTTCTCCCCCGTGCGCGACCAGGGCGCCCTGGGCTCCTGCACCAGCTTCGCCGCCACCGCCCTCTACGAGTACATCCTCAACCGCGCCACCGGCGGCGCCACCCCCGCATCCCTCAGCGAGCAATTCCTCTTCTACCACACCAACGTGGCCACCGGCCACCCCGACAGCGGCAGCACCTTCGCCGACCAGCTCGCCGCCATGGGCCGCCACGGCATCTGCGCCGAAGAGCTCTACCCCTACCGCGCCGCCGACACCTGCCCGCCACCCGGCCCCGAAGCCACCGCCGACGCCGCCCGCCACCGCGTGCTNCGCGCCATGCAGATACCNCTGGCCACCGCCACCGGCGCCGCACGCTACGACGCCATGCAGGCCAACCACGCAATGCTCACCGCCGCCCTCACCGAAGGCTACCCCGTGGGCATAGCCCTGCGCCTGTTCGACGACTTCGCCGACCACCCCGGCGGCCACGTGCCACGCCCCGCCGACGACGCCATCGCCCACTCCGGCCACGGCCGCCACGCCATGGTCATCGCAGGCTACAGCGAGCGCGACAAATGCTACATCGTGCGCAACTCCTGGGGCACAGCCTTCGGCGACAACGGCTACGCCTACATCTCCGCAAGCTACATCGACGACCCCGACCTCTGCCTCTTCGCCTGCATCGTGGCCGAAACCACCGACGGCACACCCCACGCCGCCGACACCCCCGTGCCAGCCCTGCTCGCACCCTTCAGCGGCACACAGACACAGATCAACATAGCCGCCACCCGCAACGCCCTCGACGACGCCCGCCTGCGCCTCGCATCGCTCAACGACACCTACCACGAGCTCTACCGCTACTACGCCGACCTCGTCCAGCACCTGGCCCAGCCACTCGTGCGCAACGACATACGCCGACAGGCCGAAATAGCCCTCACCCTCGAAATCCACAACCTCGAGACACGCCGCGCCGAGCTCATCGACGCCATGCCCGGCAAGCTCCGCGACTTCTCCCACAGCTACATCAAAGCCTGCCTCAACCTCTCCTCCATCACCATCGTGGCATGGCTCATCGCCTGGGTGCTCTGGAAATACCCCCTCGGCCGCGCCCACCTCTGGGCCACCGGCGCAGCAGCCCTCGCCACCGTCATCACCGCCGCAGCCTGGCTCCACTACAAATGGGCCCGCCGCCGCCGGCGCCGCGAGCTCCGCCAGGAAATCGACCACCTCGCCACCACCCTCGGCCGCAAGCAGCGCAGCCTCCTCACCCTCCAATTGCGCTTCCACGTGGCCGGAATGCTCGTCGACGACATGCACGCCCTCTCCCTGCGCCTCCACGCCCGCTACCAGCACCTCCTCAGCTTCAACAACAACCTCCGCTGCTGGTACGACGAATACAGCCGCCGCGCAGCCACCGCCCCCGGCGCCGGCCGCGGCATGTTCGTGCGCCTCATCCACCCACAGCTGCTCGACGCCTTCTACAGCAGCCACGACACCGCCGTGGCCGCCCGCATCGACCTCATGGACGCCTTCCGCCACTTCGACCTCAGCCCCGGAGGCATGCAGCGCGTGCGCCACAGCCTCGAAGACGCCACCCGCGCCGCCATCGCCACCCTCTTCCACGACTTCACCATGGCCCGCTACATCACCGGCGCCCGCAGCTACCCCTACCTCCCCCAGGCATCCATCGAGGCCACCCTNAAGCNCCTCANCCGCCNCGNCGGCGTCCTCACACGCCACAACGCCGTCGACACCACCTTCCANTCCANGCACCNCATCGCCTGCGTCGNCCCCCACATGCGCTCCCGCNGGCTCGCCATGTGCAGCCCCCACTNCGCCTACCAGCCCATGACCCTCGACAGCGCCCACATCGANCGCATCGCCATCCTCACCCTCGACTGCATCCCCGCCACCGACCTCATCTGAGCCCCCCGAAAAAGCCCCCGCCCCCTTTGTCCCCCCGCGCCGCGCCCCCTTTGTACCCGTGCCGCGGGCTTGCCCGCGCCCGTTTGTCCCGCCGCGCCCGTTTGTCTCCGGGTGGTCCCGCGCCGCCCGTTTGTCTCCGGGTGGCCCCGAAAAAAACCTTTTTTTGGTCAATATAATTCTTTTTTATATCTTTGTGGACACGTACCCGCCGCAGCCCCCGCCGCAGCCCGTGCGTGAAAGCCACCGGGAAAGCACGTGTACAGGCTCGTCCCTGAGATCCGAAGCACCCCGCAAGCGGACGGCACAACACCGTGCGAGGCACCCGCCCCGCACAAGGATAGAAGTACACACACCCATGAACGACCCCACCACCAGCCCCGCCGCCGCGACAGCCACCCCCGAAGCCTGGTTCGCCATCCGCACCCGCCAGGCATTCCGCGCCGAGCCCCTCCTGGCAGCGGAGTGCAGCGAAGTATACTTCCCCAAAGAAAGCGTCAGAGGCACCGACGGCCGCACACGCGTGCGCGCCATCATTCCCCGCGTCATGTNCNTCCGCACCNCCCGCGAGCGAGCCCTCGANCTCGAGCGACGCNGCCGCCTCCCCGNCCCCCGCACCATCCCCTTCTGGATATACCGCTACCCAGCCTCCGACNCCGTGCAGGAAGTATCGCCCCGCACCATGNAGCTNCTNCGGCTNCTCACAGCCCCCGACACCACCCGCTGCANNATCTACGGCAANGAAGATTTCAGGGCAGGCCAGCGCGTGCG
>WFLX010031935.1_pt1 | contig 16576 bp, 11 predicted proteins | sample 4967041 | NCBI WGS metagenome assembly WFLX01 (sample SAMN12857096, study PRJNA449069) | gut metagenome | isolation source: stool from male and female vole | host: Microtus ochrogaster | place: USA:Florida | collected 2017 | reverse complement strand
CCCCATTCGGTCACGCCTGATATGACTCCGTCATAGACCTCCCCGAGATGGTCGGCCATATACTCAACCTGCTTATATTTGATCGAGGCGCGCTCGGCGTTGGCGGCGAGCTGCTCCATATCGCTTGAATGTTTGCACTGGTCTTCGAGCTTCTGCACATTGACGCTGCGGCCGCCATTGAGATACCGGTCGAGAAGACGGTGCACCATCATGTCGGGATAGCGGCGGATAGGCGAAGTGAAGTGCGTGTAATAGTCGAAAGCCAGACCATAGTGACCGATATTCTGAGTGGTGTAGACCGCCTTGGCCATAGAGCGGATGGCGAGGGTCGAAAGGAAATTTTCCTCGCCGCGACCCTTGACATCGGCAAGCATACGGTTGATCGACTTATTGACCTCACGGCTCGATCCGGTCTCCTTGACCTTAAATCCAAATGTACGCGCGATCTTGGAGAGATCGGCCAGCTTGCCCGGATCGGGCATATCATGCACACGATAGACAAATGCTTTGGGCTTGTGCTTCCCTTCCGGACGGCCCACAAATGTTGCCACGGTCTTGTTGGCGAGCAGCATGAACTCCTCGATCAGCTTGTTGGCATCTTTGCTCTCCTTGAAGAATACAGATACGGGATGGCCCTTGTCGTCGATGTCAAAACGCACCTCAGCACGATCAAATTCCACCGAGCCGTCGGCATAGCGTTCGGCTCGCAGGATCTTGGCCAGATCGTTGAGCTTGAGGATCTCGTCGGCATAGTCGCCGTGGCCGGTCTCGATGATATCCTGAGCCTCCTCATAGGTGAAGCGGCGGTTGGAGCGGATCACGGTGCGGCAGATCCGGGAGTTGTGCACCTTGCCTTTGTCGTCCATCTCGAAAATGCAGCTGAATGTGAGCTTATCCTCGTCGGGACGGAGCGAACATATCCCGTTTGAGAGATGCTCGGGAAGCATCGGCACCACGCGGTCAACAAGATAGACCGATGTAGCGCGCTGCTGCGCCTCGCGGTCGAGCAAAGTGTCGGGCTGGACGTAGTGTGTCACATCGGCGATATGCACGCCAACCTCATAGCGACCGTTGGGCAGACGGCGGAACGAAAGCGCATCGTCAAAGTCCTTTGCATCTCTCGGGTCGATGGTGAATGTCGTCACACCTCTCATGTCCTCGCGGGCGGCCACCACTTCGGGCGTTATGCCTGCATCGATTTTCTGTGCGGCTGCATCAACATTCTTCGGATAACGGTAAGGAAGGCCGAACTCGGCCAGGATGGCGTGCATCTCGGTGTTGTTGTCGCCGCTCTCGCCGAGTATATCGATAACCTCACCGATCGGACACTTCTCATCGTCGGGCCATGAGGTGATGCGGACGAGGGCTTTATCGCCAGTCTTGCCGCCGCGCAGTTTCTGGCGCGGAATGATGATGTCGGTGGCGAGATATCTCGAATCGGTCTTGAGGGTTGCAAACGAGCGCTCCACCTTCAATGTGCCGATAAAAGTCTGTTCCTTCTCCTCGACTATCTCGATCACCTCACCCTCCGGCTCAAGCCCGCGGCGCCGTGCAGCGATCATCACACGCACCTTATCGCCATTGAGAGCGTGCATCGAGTTGCTCTCGTCAATAGCGAGCGTCTCTCCGTCGGGTTCGGTTATGACGGAGTTCTTGCCGTTGGCGCGGCGCACAAATGTGCCGAGCACGATATTGTTGCGTTCGGGAGCCTTGTAGGAGCCGGGGCCCTGCTCGATAAGATCGCCGTCAAAAGCCATCGTGAGCAGCAGGGCCTCCACAGCCTTGCGTGCCGCCGGCGTCTTTGCATCAACGGCAAAAGCCACCTGCTTATGGTTGAACGAATTATTACCCTGACGGGCTATATAGTCGAATATGCGCTGGCGGAGATCGGCCGAGGTCAGTTTCGGGGATGAAGCGATAGCCTTATCCTCCTTACGCTCAGTTACTGTCCGCTTAGTCTTGCGGTTTATCTTTTCTGAAGCCATATCTGTGATGTGGTTATGAGGGAAAAACGGGGTGGATATACCCTTTATAGATTAAACGGCCTTATCCTCTATATTGTTTAGAGGTCTGATACCTGAAGAATGAATCAACAGACATCAGACCTCCGAAACCGGTATCGTTATCCTGCGTGAGGACGTTATTCTTATGCGTCGATATTGGCGTAGGTGGCGTTTGCCTCGATAAAGTCGCGGCGCGGCGCCACATCCTCACCCATCAGCATGGAGAATATGCGGTCGGCCTCGGCGGCGTCCGAAATATTCACCTGCTTCAGCAGACGCTTCTCCGGATCCATTGTGGTGTCGCGGAGCTCCTCGGCGCTCATCTCNCCGAGACCTTTGTATCGCTGCACCTTTGTCTTGTCGCCATAGGTGTCGATGAATTTCTGCACCTGGCCGTCGGTCCAGCAATATTCCTCCACCTTGCCGCGAGTGCACTTGTAGAGCGGCGGAGTGGCGAGGTAGAGATAGCCGTTTTCGATCACGGGACGCATACGGCGGAAGAAGAATGTCATCAGNAGGGTGGCGATGTGGGAACCGTCCACATCGGCATCAGTCATGATGATTATCTTNTGNTAGGCNANCTTCGACACATTGACCTCTTTCGGATCCTCGTCGGTGCCGATAGTGACACGCATGGCACGGTAGAGTGAGGTGATCTCCTGATTGTCGAAGATGCGGTGGTCCATGGCCTTCTCGACGTTGAGGATCTTGCCTCGCAGCGGCAGGATGGCCTGGAATGTACGGTTGCGCCCCTGCTTGGCAGTTCCGCCTGCAGAGTCACCCTCGACAAGGAAAAGCTCGCAGTCCTCGGCCGTACGGCTTGAGCAGTCGGCGAGCTTACCGGGAAGGCCGCCTCCGCTGAGGGGGCTCTTGCGCTGGATCTTCACTCGGGCGTTGTAGGCGGCATGACGGGCCTGCGCGGCTATGATTACCTTTTCAACGATGGTCTTGGCCTGGCGCGGGTGTTCCTCAAGATAGTTGCGGAGGGCTTCGCTCACCGCCCCGCTCACGGCGCCCATCACTTCGTTGTTGCCGAGCTTGGTCTTGGTCTGACCTTCAAACTGAGGCTCCATCACCTTGACCGAAACGACGGCGGTNAGACCCTCNCGGAAGTCGTCGGACGAGATGTCGATCTTGACCTTTTCGAGCATCTTGTTGTCTTCGGCATACTTCTTCAGTGTGGTGGTGAGGCCGCGGCGGAAACCGGTCAGGTGTGTGCCGCCCTCAATGGTGTTGATATTGTTGACGAANGAGTAGACGTTTTCGTTGTAAGTGTTGTTGTATGTCAGTGCCACTTCTACCGGGATGCCCTGNCGCTCGGTGTTGAGATGGATCACATCGTTGATCAGGCTCTCCTTGTTCGAGTCGATATATTCAACAAATTCCTGCAGGCCGCGGGCCGAATAAAATGTCTCGCTTTTAAAGTTGCCTTCGGCATCCTTTGTACGACGGTCGGTGAGGGTAAGGGTTATACCTGCGTTGAGAAAAGCGAGGTCGCGAAGGCGGTTGGCCAAAGTTGAATAATCATATTCAGTCACGGAGAAGATCGACGCGTCGGGGCGGAAGGTGATGGTGGTTCCGGTATGCGTGGCGTCGCCCGTGATCATCAGCTCCGTGGTGGGCTTGCCGCAGGAATATTCCTGGGTATATACCTTGCCGTCGCGGCTGATTTCGGCACGCAGGTAAGTGGACAGCGCGTTTACGCAGCTCACGCCCACACCGTGCAGACCGCCCGACACCTTATAAGTATCTTTGTTGAATTTGCCGCCGGCATGAAGCACGGTAAGAACCACCTCGAGAGCGCTCTTTTTCTCCTTCTCATGCATCCCGACAGGAATACCGCGGCCATTGTCGACCACAGTTATGGAATTGTCCTCGTTGATCACAACATCGATGTGCGAGGCATATCCTGCGAGAGCCTCATCGATAGAGTTATCAACTACCTCATAAACAAGATGATGGAGACCCTTCACGCCGGTGTCGCCGATATACATCGACGGGCGCTTACGGACAGCTTCGAGACCTTCGAGCACCTGAATCGATTCCGCGCCGTAGTCTTCGTTTTTTTCTTTAATATCTTCTGACATATTGGATGATATATACTTTGGGGAGTGGAGGAGAGGGCGCACATGGCGGCCACAGCACGCCAATCAGCTTACAAAGTTACAAAATTATTTCGTCTCCGCCAAAATCGCACACATTATAAATAATAATATGACCAGAGTTCTTCGGGAGCTCGGAGAACTCGGAGAGAGCAGTCCTTTCCAGCTCGGCGCGCCTATCTGATTTTCTTGCCATCTGGCGAAAAATGATTATCTTTGCAAAAAATTTTTTCCTTACGAAAAAACTACCCTCATCCATAGATGAAACACTTCAACGAATATAGCGGCTTCAACCTGTCGCAGATCAACAAGGAGGTTCTCGAAAAATGGCAGAACGAAGGCCTTTTCGAGCGCAGCATGACAGTCCGCGAGGGAAATCCCTCGTTTGTATTTTTCGAGGGTCCGCCCTCGGCAAACGGTATGCCGGGCATCCACCATGTGATGGCCCGCACCATCAAAGACATCTTCTGCCGCTACAAGACCATGAAGGGTTTCCATGTAAAGCGCAAAGCCGGATGGGACACCCACGGCCTGCCTGTAGAGCTTGGAGTGGAGAAGAGTCTCGGTATCACCAAGGAGGATATCGGCAAAAAGATCTCGGTGGACGAATACAATGCCGCCTGCCGCTCGGAGGTGATGAAATATACCCGCGAATGGGAGACACTGACCTCGCAGATGGGCTATTGGGTTGACATGACCGATCCCTATATAACCTACGACAACCGCTATATCGAGAGCGTGTGGTGGCTCCTGTCGCAGCTTTACAAGAAAGGCTATCTCTACAAGGGCTACACAATCCAGCCTTACTCACCCGCAGCCGGAACAGGCCTCAGCTCGCACGAGCTCAACCAGCCGGGCTGCTACCGCGACGTCAAAGACACCACCTGCATAGCTCAGTTCACCTGCACCGATCCCTCAGAAGCCATGCAGGGATGGGGAACGCCCTGCTTCATAGCGTGGACCACCACCCCCTGGACCCTACCGAGCAACACGGCTCTCGCCGTCGGCCCCTCGATCGACTACAATATCGTGCGCACCTACAATCCCTATTCGGGCGAGAAGATCACCGTTGTNTGTGCCGATGCGCTCATGGGCTCGCTCTTCAGCGCCAAGGCTGCCGGAGTGCCTCTCGACGAATATAAGAAAGGAGACAAGGCGGTGCCTTATGAGGTTGTGGCCACGGTTAAGGGCTCTGATCTTGTGGGTCACCACTATCAGCAACTGTTCCCGTGGGTCAATCCCGGCGAGGGCGCTTTCCGCGTCATCCCCGGCGACTATGTCACGACCGAAGACGGTACGGGCATCGTCCATATCGCGGGCACTTTCGGTGCCGACGACCTCCGTGTGAGCCGCGCAGCAGGCGTTCCGCCTCTCCACCTCATTGACCGCGATGGNAATATCCGCCCGATGGTCGACCTCACCGGCCGCTACTTCCTGATCGACGATCTTGACCCTAAATTCGTGGAGGAGATGGTCGATGTTGAGGAATACGGCAAATGGCAGGGTCGCTATGTNAANAANGACTACGACCCCGAGGCAACNCCNGAAACGGAGACGCTCGACGTTGCTCTCTCGCTTGCTCTCAAGGCTGAAGGCAAAGCATTCCGCATCGAGAAGCATGTGCACAACTATCCACACTGCTGGCGCACCGACAAACCTGTGCTCTACTATCCGCTCGACAGTTGGTTTATCCGCTCCACCGCCGCGCGCGACCGCATGATCGAGCTCAACAACACCATCAAGTGGAAACCCGCCTCGACCGGCTCGGGCCGTTTCGGCAAGTGGCTCGAAAACCTTCAGGACTGGAATCTCTCGCGCTCGCGCTACTGGGGCACTCCCCTTCCCATCTGGCGCACCGACGATGCTTCGGAAGAGATCTGCATCGACTCTGTCGAGACTCTCTTCAACGAGATCGACCGCGCGGTGGAGGCCGGACTGATGAAGAGCAATCCCTATCGCGACCGCGGCTTCGTGCCCGGCGACTACTCGAAGGAGAACTACGAGCGTATCGATCTGCACCGCCCATACGTCGACGACATAGTGCTTCTCTCCCCCTCGGGTAAACCGATGCACCGCGAGGCCGACCTGATCGACGTGTGGTTTGACTCCGGCTCGATGCCCTACGCCCAGATCCACTACCCCTTTGAGAATAAAGAGGCATTTGACCGNGGCGANCTGTTCCCCGCCGACTTCATAGCCGAGGGTGTTGACCAGACGCGCGGATGGTTCTTCACGCTCCACGCCATCGGTACAATGGTGTTTGACTCCAACGCCTACAAGGCCGTGATTTCCAACGGTCTNGTGCTCGATCGCGAGGGCAACAAGATGTCAAAGCGCCTCGGCAATGCCGTCAATCCGTTCGAGACCATCGAGAAGTTTGGCTCCGATCCGCTCCGCTGGTACATGATAGCCAATTCGAGCCCGTGGGACAACCTCAAGTTTGATCCCGAAGGTGTTGCAGAGATGTCGCGCAAATTCTTCTCGACGCTCCATAACACCTACTCCTTCTTCGCGCTCTACGCCAATGTCGACGGATTCGATCCGGAAGCGCCCCAGATTCCTCTCGCCGAGCGTCCGGAAATCGACCGTTGGATCATCTCGCTCCTCAACACCCTCATCATCACCGTGCAGGAGAGCCTCGAAGACTATGAACCCACGCGCGCAGCCCGCGCCATAACCGAGTTTGTGTGCGACAATCTCTCCAACTGGTATGTGCGTCTCAACCGCAAGCGCTTCTGGGGAGGAGAGATGACCCCCGACAAGCTCTCGGCCTACCAGACCCTCTACACCTGTCTGCGCACCGTAGCGCTGCTCATGGCTCCGATAGCTCCGTTTGTGTCAGACCGTCTTTATCGGGATCTCACCGATGCCGGATCGTCCGTCCATCTGGCCGACTTCCCTGAAGCCGATGCCGCCGAAATCGACAAGGATCTTGAACGCCGCATGGAGATTGCCCAGACAATCACGTCGATGGCTCTCGCCCTGCGTCGCAAGGCTTCGATCAAGGTGCGCCAGCCGCTCAAACGCATCATGGTGCCCGCTATCGACGAGCGCAGCCGCGAGGATATCCTCTCCATGGCGCCGCTCGTGCTCAGCGAGATCAATGTCAAGGAGCTCAAGATCGTAGACTCTGATGAGGGGATCCTTGTGAAGCGTGTCAAACCCGACTTCAAGAAACTCGGCCCGCGATTCGGCAAGATGATGAAACAGGTTGCAGCCGCCATTCAGGCTATGTCGGCCGATCAGGTCAACACCCTTGAGCGCGAAGGTCATCTGACCATCGATGTCAACGGCACCCCCGCCGAAGTGGACCGGGCCGACGTAGAGATCATCTCCGAGGACATACCCGGCTGGCTCGTGGCCAACGAGGGCAATCTGACGATCGCTCTCGACGTGGAGGTCACCCCCGAACTCCGCGCCGAAGGCATAGCCCGCGAAGTGGTCAACCGCGTACAGAACATCCGCAAGGCACGCGACTATGAGATCACCGATCGCATCTGCGTCACCTTCGCCTCTCCCTCTATGGAGGTGCGTCAGGCTCTGGAGACATGGAGCGACTATGTAGCATCACAGATTCTCGCGTCGAAATATGAAATCGTTCCGGCCGACACCATCGCAATGGAGGGTGTGGAACACCTCGATCTCGACGACACTTCGGCAGACGTAGTCATAACCCTTTCACGCTAATCCCCCCACTGAGAGAATAATGGCAGAAAAAAACCGCTACAGCGACGAGGAGCTTCAGGAGTTCAAGGAGCTTATACTCAAAAAACTTGAGAAAGCCCGCCGCGACTATGAACTGCTCTGGGCCGACGTGACCGGATCGGAAGGTAACGACACAGCCGACACTTCGCCCACATTCAAGGCCCTCGAAGAGGGTGCGGGCACTCTCGGCAAAGAGGATGCCGCCCGGCTTGCATCCCGCCAGCTGACATTCATCAAACACCTGCAGGGTGCTCTGCTGCGTATCGAAAACAAGACCTACGGCATCTGCCGCGTNACAGGCAAGCTGATACCCAAGGAACGCCTTCGCGCGGTGCCNCACGCCACGACATCGGTCGACGGNAAGACCGCCGAGACACGCCGNCAGTAATNCCCACNCGTTCCATAACCTGATGAAACANCACAAGGGACTTCTGGCCGCGGCAGTATTCGTTCTTGTCGTAGCCCTCGATCAATGGCTGAAGATATGGGTCAAGACCCATTTCTATCTCGGCGAGGATTATGAGATCCTGCCCTGGTTTCAGCTTTTCTTTATCGAAAACAACGGTATGGCTTTCGGACTCGAGATGGGTTCAAAGCTCATACTGTCGGTTTTCCGCGTGATTGCCGTAGCGGCACTTATCTACTACATAGTGTGGTTGATACGCAAATGCCGTGTCCGCACCGGCTACCTCGTCTGCATAGCCCTCGTGGCGGCAGGAGCGGCAGGCAATATCATCGACTGCATATTCTACGGAGAGATCTTCGACAATCCCGCNCCGCCACAGGTGGCCACNCTCTTTCCCGAGGGGGGCGGNTATGCCACATGGCTTCACGGACGTGTGGTCGATATGCTCTACTTCCCGCTCGTCAGCTTCGACTGGCCCGAGTGGCTCCCGGTCGTGGGCGGACAGCACTTCATCTTCTTCCAGCCCGTCTTCAACATAGCCGACGCAGCCATCTCGGTTGGCGTGATAATACTCTTCATTTTCTATTCACGCTATATCTCGGATCTACACTTCCAGACTCCGGCCTCAAAAGACGGCGCCACCCCACCGGACAATGACAATCAGTAGACTGATAGCCTTACTGNCGGTCGCCATTGCCCTGATTTCGTGCGACCGGACTCCCGACGGTGTCATCCCCCGGAAAGAGATGGCCTCGCTCATGGCCGACATACACACGGCCGAGAGCGTGGTTGACACCGAGCGCCGCGTGTTTGCCACCGACTCGATGCGACTGCTCCTCAAGCAGAGCGTGCTCGCACGCCATGGCTACACAGTGGCCGATCTGGACTCCTCCCTGTCCTACTATGGCCGCAATATCGACATTTATGCCAAGCTGTACGACGATGTTGTGGAGATTCTTGAAGACCGCATCGCCACAGCCGAGATCGAGGGTCTTGCAGATAATTCTTCGTCGCAGAACAATATGTCGTCGGACGGAGATATGTCGTTTGACGGCGACTCGGTCGATGTGTGGAGTCTTCCGCGCACACTTTTCTTCTCACGCACCTCGCCCGTGAGCGTACTGCCGTTCAGTCTGGCCTCCGACCGTTATTGGGAACACGGCGATGTCTATACCCTGAGGGGCAAACTGTCGGGAGCTACCGACGCTATAGCAGTGGCTCTTGCCGTGGAATATCTCGACGGATCGGTCGACCACCTCACAATGCGCTCGCTGGGCAACGGCTGGAAAGAAGCCACGATCCTGGTTGACTCGGCCAAGACAGCACGCAATGTCTATGGGGCGATATCCTATCCAGTGGCGGCATCAGGCCTCAGACCCGTGACTGTCTTCGATTCCATCACCCTCTACCGCAGCCGCCATAACCCGGCTCTCATGCGCGATCCGCGCACGAGATCGGTAACCCTGAAACAATAACCCGCCCACACTTCACAGATCACCGACCTTTGCAACGAATCTTTGCCCACGACATAATATTCGACGGACACCACTATCCATTTCATGTGGCGCAGCTTGCCGACGGCGAAACACTTCCCACCTTTTTTCCGTTTAATAAGGAGATACATTCCACTATTTATTATTCGGGAACAGTCGAAGTGTCGGTGAGGGATGGCCGCCTTGTTGCAGTCCGTCATGATTCCTCCGGTCGTGTTTCCGGCACGAAATATTAAAACTATGTCCGCACTCCCATCTTCAGTCAACGCCTACATACTCCGCGCGATGGCGGAGTACACNAACCTTCCGGCNCTCTCCAATCTTCATTCCGACCGCACTTATACCTTCGGCGACACCGCCCGCGAAGTGGGCCGACTCCACGACTTCTACCGCGCCCTCGGCATAGCCAAGGGTGACCATATAGCACTTTGCGCCCGCAACTCGGCAGAGTGGGCCATAGCCTTCCTTGCCACCGTGACCTACGGAGCCGTGGCAGTAAATATCCTTGCCGAATTTCAGGCAGATGACATAAGGGGACTCGTGCTCCACAGCGATTCGCGTCTGTTGCTGACCGACGAGCACACCGCCCACACCCTCGGCAACGAGAGGATCGCTGCCATAACCGCACCCGAGACCATGACCGGAATCGCCCTGCTCGGCTCTCTTAAACCGATAGGCACTCCCAAGCCAGTCATGGCAAAGGCCGTTGAAGCACTACCGTTGCTGACCGAAGAGACCGAGACTCCNCCGTCNGTAACATTCNTCCCCGAAGCGGCCACTCTCGAGCCATCGGATCCTGTCATCATCAACTACACCTCCGGCTCAACTGGCGACCCGAAAGGCGTAGTGCTCTCNGACCGTGCGCTCTGGAGCAACATACGCTATTCGATAGACGGCCTGACATTCCTGCATCCCGGCGACGAGACCCTCTGTATGCTTCCCCTCGCCCACATGTTCGGACTGCTTGTCGATCTGCTCCATCCTTTTGTCAAAGGCTGCCATATCCATTTCGTGACCCGCACACCATCACCTGCGGTGATCATGGACGCCTTTGCCACTGTCCGTCCCAAGCTGATCGTGTCGGTTCCTCTCGTGATCGAGAAGATCATCCGCAAGAAAGTATTCCCTCAACTCGAAAAAGAGCCGGTCAAGACTCTTATAAAGATCCCCGGAATACGGTCAATAATCTACCGCAAGCTCCACGACAAACTGATCGGAGCCTTCGGCGGACGACTCGAAGAACTAATACTCGGCGGAGCTGCCGTCAGCGCCGACGTGGAGCAATTCCTTCGCAAGGTAAAATTCCCGTTTACCGTAGGCTATGGCATGACCGAATGCGGTCCGCTCATCGGATATGCCCCCTGGGACAAACAGAAAGCCGCCACTTGCGGACACATAGTTGACCGCATGGAGATCCGTGTAGATTCACCCGATCCGCAGAACACTGCCGGAACTCTCTGGGTGCGCGGCGACAACGTGATGAACGGCTACTACAAGAACGAGGCCGCCACCAAGGCCGTGATGGGCGACGACGGCTGGATGAATACCGGCGACACCGGCACAGTCGATGCCGACGGACTCATCTCTATCCGAGGCCGNGATAAAAATATGATCCTCGGCCCCTCGGGCCAGAACATCTATCCNGAAGAGATCGAGGCTAAGCTCAACGCTGTGGCCCCGATAGCCGAAAGCCTCGTGATGGATGCNGCCGACGGCCATCTCATCGCCCTGCTATATCNCGATCCCGACTCGACAGCCCATATAAGCGCCGAAGAGAAGGAGCGCGCAGCCAAAGCAGCCCTGAAGACTGTCAACACTACCCTCGCCGGCTATGAGCAGATCCGTGATTTCAAGATCATGGACCACGAGTTTGAAAAGACTCCCAAGCGCTCCATCCGCCGATATCTCTATACTCAGAAATAACCCGAGACCATGACCCTTACCTCCGGCATTGCTCTGGCCGCCACTGCTATCGCTCCGGTAGCCCAGGCTGATACCGTGCCCCAACAGCCAAACATTATCCTTTTTCTTGTCGACGATATGGGATGGCAGGAGACATCCGTCCCGTTCTGGAAAGAAAAGACCCCGCTAAATGAGCGCTACCGCACTCCAAATATGGAGCGGCTCGCCAACAGCGGAGTCAAGTTCACACAGGCCTACGCCTGTGCGGTGTCCTCGCCTTCGAGNTGCAGCCTTATGACCGGAATGAACGCCGCCCGNCACCGGGTGACCAACTGGACATACTACTACGACCAGGAGACAGATATGGACGGAGGAGANCTCGATATGCCGCGATGGAATGTNAACGGCATCCAGAATGTAGCCACAGCCACACCCCACGACACCGTGCGCTCAGCTCTTGCCACTCCACTGCCCGAGCTTCTGCGCAATGCCGGCTATACCACTATCCATGTGGGCAAAGCTCACTTCGGTGCCGAATCGACCCAAAGCGCCGATCCCACAGCGCTCGGATTCGATGTCAATATAGCAGGGGCGGCCAACGGCGGTCCGGCCAGTTATCTGGCTGAAAACGAATATGGTGCCGGACGATTCCACGTCAATGGACTCGAAAAATATTACGGTACCGACACCTTCCTGACCGAAGCGCTCACTCTCGAAGCCCTCGACGCCATAGAGAAGCCGATCGAGGAGGGCAAACCGTTTTTCCTCTACATGAGCCATTATGCCATTCATGTGCCATACGATGCAGACAAGCGCTTCACGGCCAACTACGAGGGAGTGACCGATCCGATGCTCGGCGAGCCGCTCTCGAAGGCCGAGATCAATCATGCGTCGCTCGTGGAAGGTATGGACAAGAGCCTGGGCGATATACTCGACTATCTTGAGAGCAAGCCCGAAGTGGCTGAAAACACTGTCGTGATCTTCATGTCAGACAATGGAGGCCACAGCATAGCGCCGCGTCAGGGCCGCATAGACCGCGACCAGAGCTATCCGGCCCGCGCCGGCAAAGGCTCGGCCCTCGAAGGCGGCATACATGAGCCGATGATTGTTGCATGGCCTGGACGAGTGGAGCCGGGAACCGTCAACGAAAACCGTGTCATGATCGAAGACTTCTTCCCCGCGCTGCTTGATATCGCCGGCGCCAAGGATTACACGACCGTGCAGACCGTCGACGGCATTTCATTCAAAGATGTGTTGCTCGATCCCTCTATCAGCCGCGACCGTCCGACAGTCTGGCACTTCCCCAACCGCTGGGACGGGACAGTAGACGAGAAAGAGGGCTACGGCGCNTACTCGGCACTCATGAAAGGTCCNTACCACTTCATCTACTANTGGGAGAGCGGCAACAAGGAGCTTTACAACGTTGCTGAAGATATCGCGGAGACCAACAATCTGATCGAAGCCATGCCTGATCTTGCCGCNGAGATGGCCCGNGAGCTCACAGAGAGCCTCAAGTCGATGGATGCCCAGCGNCCATCGTTCAAAAGTTCGGGCGAGCTCGTTGCATGGCCCGACGAACGTTGACCACCCCCTCAGACACCCGGATTAGCTATCTCTATCACCATCCCTTCATCGGCACCGATCACAGGACCGGGAAAGATAGCAGCGGCCTCAGCCACGAGTGGATCGGGACTGATATACCTCTTTGAATAGTGACCTATGACCAGAGCGCCCGCACCTGCTTCCATAGCGATGCGGGCTGCCTGTGCCGCNGTTGAGTGTCCCCGCTCTCGCGCCTGGGCAGCCATCTCGTCGAGATATGTAGCCTCATGATACACCACATCTACCCCCTTGACCGCTTTTGCCACCCTCTCGTCGGCAAGAGTGTCGGAGCAGTAGGCGTATGATAAGGGCGCAGGGGGATCGAGGGTAAGCTCGGAGTTAGCAAAAAGCTGTCCGTCCGACGGACGACGCCAATCGGCACCCGCCTTGATCCCGGAGCGGAGCGAATGTGGTATGCCGAGGAAGTCGGCCTTGTCGCCGAGGAGGCGCCGCTGGCGGGGCTTCTCCCTGAATATGAAACCGTGGCACGGCATACGGTGATAAAGCGGAAACGCAATTACATCGAGAGTCTTGGTAGAGGATATTACCTTGATGCCGTCGGGGATAGGTNGAATCTCNACNTTATCGGCCGCTCCCGGACAGAAGAAATCAATCATTTTCCTGAACAGATCCACTCCTCCGGCGGGGATATGCAGCTTTATGTTGCAGGGATTGTCCTGAAGGGCAAGCGTTGAAAGCAATCCGGGGATACCCAGACAGTGGTCGCCATGCAGATGCGAGATAAAGATATCGGTTATTCGGGAAAAAGGGATCGAATACCTGCGCATCTGCAACTGAGTCCCCTCGCCGCAGTCAATAAGCATGAGCCTGTCGCGGTGGTTGATGATCTGTGCAGAGGGATGATGGCGGAGTGTCGGCGTGGCCGATCCGCATCCGAGAATAGTGACGTCAAATCTGTCCATATACGCAAAGTTAATCTATTTTTTCGTATCCGCAGACCATATTGTGGGCAATTTTGATTATCTTTGCAGTCACGAATCAAAACGGCCTGGTAGTTCAACGGATAGAATAGAGGTTTCCTAAACCTTAGATAGCGGTTCGATTCCGCTCCGGGCTACATGAGATCAGGCGCAGATCTTATCCTCGCAGGATGTGATCAGCGCCTGATCTTCAATTATATATGCGCTTAGAATGTCACTCCAAACTGCACCTGAAGGCGGTTGGCGTGGAGCGATGCCGAGTCAAATGATTTACGGTGACCGTAGTCATACTCTATGCCGGCCGAGACAAATCGGTTGATCGAGTAAATGAGATTGGCAGCCATATAATCGCCATATCGGTACTGGCTTCCGTCGGCAATCGCCTTGTCAGGCATCCAGTTGGTAAGATGGCTGTAGACGAGATTGGCCGAGAGCCGTGAAGTCAGGACGCAGTTGAGACCGGCCGTCAGACCCATACTCCTGACAGTAGCCATCCGGCCGGGATCGGTAGTGGCCACGGCGTCGAGGCCCAGTCCGTTATCATCCTGAAGATAGGAGCCGATGCCGCGTCCGTAGGCCGCATTGTAGCTGAATGTCAGCGGCCCACCCAACGGCGTCATGCCCGACAACTGGACTCCCACACCGGTAAGCGTGGAGTTGGCTCCGCGCTCCAGATTGCGGTACTGCATAGGNCGCACTATGCCCGACAGCCTGATGTGTGAATTACCTTCGTTGTAACCGTACTGGATATAGAGCGGTATGGCCGGCGTGCGCTGGTTGACAGTAGCCGTATGGTCTCCGGTTGTCAACGAGGCCGTCGGAGCCTCGATGCCGATGGCTCCGGAGATATGATCGGTAAACTTCTGTGTCCATGAAGCAGTGAAAAGAGTAAGATAAGGATAACCGTTAGGCCCCTCGAAGTCAATAGTCATCGGTTCAGCCGCTCCGTCGGTGAACACGCTGCTGGTGTAGCCCACGGTGAGACCTCTGTATTTGGCATAGAAATGATAACAGTTGAAGCCGTTGTCATTTCCCATAAAATTACCCTTGAAGAATACCCCCACCTGATCTGCGGTGCCCGGCAGAGCAACGACATTGAGGTAGACCGACGAAGTCTGCCAGCCAAACATCAGGGAGCTGCGGTTGCCGGGAGTGGACGGAGTCAGCGCCGACGGAGTGAAGAGCGTGGCCGACGACAGATTATCGCCGAAATCATACACCCCCTCACCGAGGAACTGCGCTCCAATACCGATGTAATATTTATGATCCTTACCAACAATGGCAAACCGGGGCAGGCCATTGTCGTTNGGGGCTGAAGGNGCATTGGCTTTCAGGTGTTTCTCGACCCGCGACGCATCAATAGTATCGCCGTTNACTACTGTGGTGACTCCCTTCTGAAGTCGTCCGTCGTGTTGTGCGTTGGCCACGAAAGGGGTGCCACCTGCCGTGAGCGCTGTCAGAAGGAGAATTGCAGTTTTCTTCATTGTTAAAAATCGGTGATGTGGGTATGACAATTAAGTAAGTTATAGATCTAAAACAGATAATGCTGGCAAATAGATTAAGCAGGGGCTGCCACAAAGATCATTTTTCGTCAAAATTCTCATTCCTTCGCCTCATCTCGATCAAAATGCTTAACTTTGCTTCCGCTATCTTTCCACAATTCTCCATCTCACAACCATCACCCTCACCACTGCAAGATGAACCTGGCAATTTTCGCATCCGGAGCAGGCAGCAATGCCGAAGCAATCATACGTCGCATCAATCAACCCGGTAGCCGTCATCGCGTGGCTCTCGTTGTCACCGACCGCAGCGATGCCGGAGTCATCCGACGTGCTCAGGCACTCGGCGTAGACGTGGAGGTGATCAAGCGCAGCCAGCTTTCCGACCGATCCTTCACCACCTCTCTGCTCTCATCCCGCAATATCGGATTTATTGCTCTCGGAGGATATCTCGGCATGATTCCGGAATGGATGGTCGGGGAATTTGACCGTAGGATTGTCAATATCCACCCTTCGCTCCTGCCCCGCCATGGCGGAAAAGGAATGTATGGTCATCATGTGCATGAAGCCGTGGTGGCCTGCGGCGACAGGGAGAGCGGCATCACTATCCACTATGTAGATCAGCACTACGACAGCGGTCAGATCATCCTTCAGGCCAAAGTAGACGTGCTTCCGGAAGATACGGCTGCCGATGTAGAGAGCCATGTCCGTGCTCTCGAACCACTCCACTACCCCGAGGTGGTAGCATCTCTCCTCGATCAGCTTGATCCGGAAAAATAATTCTCTCATATTTCAACTTTAAATCTATCGCTATGAATCGCATCAGCCGGTTCCTGCCATTACCTGCCGGGAAGAAGTGCATCACAGTATTTCTGCTCCTGCTTATCGCCATAACCAATCTACGCGCTCAGGATCGCTTCCTT
>WFLX010018120.1_pt1 | contig 16579 bp, 10 predicted proteins | sample 4967041 | NCBI WGS metagenome assembly WFLX01 (sample SAMN12857096, study PRJNA449069) | gut metagenome | isolation source: stool from male and female vole | host: Microtus ochrogaster | place: USA:Florida | collected 2017 | reverse complement strand
TGTAAAAGAGGCTATAAAGGCTCTTGAAGAGGGTCGCTCCCGTCTTGCGCTTGATGTGGATATATTGTTTACGTCATCCACGCCCAATGTGGATTTTCTCATAATGAGACAGATTGTGCGTGAGACCGGCGATGCCTCATTGCGTTATGGTGCGGGTATCTCTGCCGCAGTGAGAGATGGTAGAGCGTATATCGCTATAACATTACCGTAGCAGTTCCGTGCCTGAATGTCTTGTGATGCGTGTTTCTTTATAATATGCCCTTTGACATTCTGCGTATATATGGACAAAGGAGAAACAGCAACAGAGAGGCGATACCTGCCATTACCGCAAATATTATGAAGAAATCGGACAGGGTGTTTATCTCAATTATACCGAACAGACTGCTTGATTCCTTGCCTTCTGCGGGCAATAATGTAGCCAATTGTCCGGCAAAGATATTCGATGCGGCATTGCTCATGAACCATACTCCCATCAGCAGGGACGCAAGGTTGGCCGGGGCCAGCTTGCTGACCATGGAAAGCCCGATTGGTGACAGCGACAACTCGCCGAGAGTGTGGATGAAATACAGTGCTACAAGCCACCATAACGATATTTTTGTGCCGGCATCCACACCGTGGGTGGCATAGGCTATCACTATATATCCGATGGTTAGCAATGACAGACCAATGGCCTGTTTGGCCGGTGACGACGGCTCAAGGTTGTGCNNGGACAGTGNCTCCCATAGTGTTGCCNTGNCAGGNGCGAAGAGTACCACAGNNATGGGGTTGACACTCTGAAACCATGTGGTAGGCATTTCCCACGAACCGATATGGCGGTCGCATTGAAACTCCGCAAAAAGAGTCAGTGAGGAGCCTGCTTGCTCGAATGCGCTCCAAAAGAATATAACGAAAACGGCTATGATGAATATCACCACTATTCGTTGTTTGTCCGTCCTTGTCAGGTTGCGGTCTGTGATGATAAAGCAGGGTAGGGTGATGGAACTGCTGTATATGATGGCCGAAATCCAGTCGTTCATGTTGGCGGTATCCGTTGAGAAAGCCCATGTCAGTATAGCAAAGAGTGCGGTACAGGCTATGAGTCTTACCGGAGAGTTCTTTTTTTCATGTGCCGTTACTTCGTTATCGGATAGCGTTTCGCCGTTTTTCGTTTCCTCTTCCTGTGACTTTTGCATCTTATGTTGTGTGAGGCGGCTTTCCGAAGGCTTCAGACCTATCTCCAATCCGTCGGGCGTTATGAGAAAGCGGTTTTTGAANACGCAGAATATAAGCAGGGACAACNGCATGCCGCNACCGGCGCAAAAGAATCCCCNTTTGAAGGNTTCGGGGTGTGCCCAGTCNCCGGTGCCGAAATAGNCGCATACNACCGGTGCCATTAACGCTCCGAGATTGATGCCCATATAGAAAAAGGTGAATGCGGCATCTTTGCGCTTGTCGTTTGTCTCATATAGGTCTCCGACCATTGTTGAGATGTTGGCCTTGAAAAAACCGTTACCGATGATGAGAGCCGTAAGTCCCGCAAACATCAGCCATAGACTGAGAGTGTTGTCTACATTGGGGTCTATCGCTCCCTTAAAACTGAATATGCTTTGTGAAACGGTGCTTGCCGATGCGAACATCAGAAACTGTCCTATTGCCATAAGCACGCCGCCGAAGATTATACTGCGGCGATTACCCCAATATCTGTCGGCGATATAACCGCCTATAAGCGGTGTCAAATATACCAGACCTGTGTAGGAACCGTAAATCTGGCTTGCGTTGTCGGGGGTGTAAAACGCTGCGACCAGATACAAAACGAACAATGCTCTCATGCCATAGTATGAGAAACGCTCTGCCATTTCAGTAAGAAAGAGGAGGTATAACCCTTTGGGGTGTCCGGAAAGCATAATAGAATAATTTGGTAACGGTTGGTTTGTTATATGGTGAAAAGATGAAAATCAGATGTATGAAAGAGTATTCCTAAGCAACAAAGTGCGGAACTATACGGTGGCATCTGTGTATAGAAAAGTAATGCTCTTAAAATTTTTGAAAATCAGCAAGTTGGCGAATGCTCTGTAATCACATTGCTTTTACGTTGTAATCGCATAGCGTTTACTGTCCAATCGCATTGCTTTTACATCGTAATCGCATAGCGTTTGCGGAATGACTGCAAATGTATTGTCTTTCAGTCATATCGTCAGGCCATTNTTAGCGGCCTGACNATATGTCTTNNATTTACAGTCCTGCCTGTGAGATCANGCGGTTTACAATGTCGGTCTTNGNGCTGNAACNNNTANGTTTGCCTGCTGCCGGCGCACTGTTTCCAAAAGAACAAGAATGTTTTTGTATGCTTAGTTCTTGAAATTCTTTCTTAGTTCCTCACGCTTGCGTTGCAATTCCTCTTGCTGTTGTTGCATGGCTTGCAGACGGGCGGCAAGGCCGCTCAGCTTCTTTTTAGGGTTTTTCATGTTCTCGGCGCGACGTGCCTCAAGGTAATCAAGCAACTTCTTGTCGTTGGTTGTCTTGCGCAACGCCCACATAATGATTGCGGAGAAGAACAGAGAGATGAAGTAATAGAAGTTAAGGCCGGCTGNATAGTCGTTGAACATGANGAAGAACATCANAGGNATGAGCATCATCATNNNTTGNATCATTTTCATCTGCTCCGCCTGTTGNCCTACCATCTGNNNGNGTTGCTGNCGCATGGTAAGNCANGAANATNCCAGATTGGCACCGCAGAAGAGNATGCAGGTGAGGGAAATGTGATCGCCTATGAGCCATAGGTTGGTGTTCCATTCTATGATAGGGTCGTATGTGGACAGGTCGTCAATCCAAAGGAATGACTGACCGCGCAACTGTATGGCATTAGGCACAAAGTTGAACATCGCAATCCAGATAGGCATCTGAATGAGCATGGGGAGACACCCGGAGAGTGGGGAGACGCCATACTCTGAATACAGTTGCATCATTGCCTGCTGTTTCTTCATCGCATCCTCCGGCTTGTTGTATTGTTTGGTGGCTGCATCCAGTTTGGGTCTTAGCACACGCATCTTGGCGCTGGACATATAGCTCTTCTTTACCATCGGGTATGTGATGCCCTTCAATATCAATGTGATGATAATGAGAATCCATCCCATCGGAATTGCCATGGCACGAAGGAAATCGAAGATATAGAGAGTGAACCAACGGTTTATATAACGGAACAAAGGCCATCCGAGATATACGAGACGCTCCAATTCAAGGTCTTTGCCAAAGGCGGACTCGTCTTCCACGTCTTGCAACAGACGGAAATCGTTTGGACCATAGTAGAACTCAAATTCCGTGGGAGTCTTTCCGCTTGGGTCAAAGAATGTCTTTAGTTTTGCCTCGTAGAATTTTAGGAAACCGCTTCCCTTCTCGTCCTGTTTGCTGGTAAGGATGGCGTTGGATGCAAAGTTGTCCTTTGCTATTATCACCGTAGAGAAGAATTGATTCTTGAATGCTATCCAGTCAGTAACCTCCTCAACGGGAATGTCTGTCTCGTCGCTTGTTTCGCTAAGATAGTCCGTGCCGCCGTCTTTCAGATGGTAAGTGAGTGAGGCATAGCGGTTCTCGAANNNATATCCTTTCTCCAATTGGCGACAGTTNTCCTGCCAGTTTATGTCCAATTGTGAGNTGTTNGGGGCAAAATGCCCGCCCATTCCATTNGCTTGCAGTGAGCAACTTAAAAGGTAATCCTTACCAAGCGTGTAGGTTAAGGTTATGTTCTTGCCGTTTTTGTCTCCGGCAATGAATGTCACAGTGTTACCTTTTACGCTATAATCGTTGAAGTACAGATCGTAAGTTGAGATGTTAGCGTCCTTTGTCGTGAGTACAAAGTTGAGCTTTTGTGTTGTTTTGTCAAAGAGTGTGATGTCTTTGTTGCCGTCAATGTCTTTGAAATTCTTTATGACAGCCTTCTCAACGACAGCTCCTTTGGTGGAGAAAGTAAGGGCTACTTTGTCGTTTTGCAGTACAACCTGTTGTGCCGTGCCGGTCAAAGCTGGGTACAACAGGGCTGTGGTGTCGTTGATGGCGTCCTGTGCCGCTTGGGCCTTACGTTGCAGTTCGNCAATCTTTTGTTGCTCTTCCGCTTTCTGTTTTGTAANGGTTTCGATAGAATCTTTGATGCGCTGAGCTTCTCTTTCTTCTGCTGTCGGTTGCCCGTACCATGAGAAGCCAAAGAGCAATGCTGCTATTAGCGCAAAGCCAATGATGGTGTTTTTGTCCATTTGATGGTTATGTAATTAATTATATTCAGTGCGTTGGAATACAACTTCTGATGAAGTCGAGGAACAGAGGGTGTGGTTTTAGCACGGTACTCTGGTATTCCGGATGGAACTGTGTGCCGATATACCACTTGTGTTCGGGTATCTCTACAATCTCGACGAGATTGCTTTCAGGGTTGGTTCCGGCACATTTCATTCCGTTTTCTTCAAATTCCTGCAGGAATGCGTTGTTGAACTCGTAGCGATGGCGATGACGTTCCTTTATCATGGTTTTGCCATAGATGGCTGCCGTGTGTGAATCGTCACGCAACTGACACTCGTAAGCACCGAGACGCATGGTTCCACCCATGTTGGATATGTCTTTTTGATCCTCCATTATGTCTATGACATTGTGGGATGTCTTCTCGTCCATCTCGCGTGAGTTGGCATCTTCGTATCGCAGCACGTTGCGTGCGAACTCTATTACCAGCATCTGCATGCCGAGACATATTCCGAATGTCGGGATATTATTCTCTCTTGTGTACTGCGCTGCAATGATTTTGCCCTCTATGCCGCGGTGCCCGAAACCCGGACAGATAAGTATTCCGTCCTGTCCTTGGAGCATTTCGGAAACATTCTCTTTGGTTATTGCCTCTGAGTTGATAAATGTTATCACTGTCTTGCGGTCGTTGTACACACCGGCATGAAGCAGAGACTCCCTTATTGACTTGTAGGCGTCTTGCAGATCGTATTTGCCAACGAGTCCGATATGAACCTCTTTGGAGGCGTTGCGGCGTCTCTCAAGATAGCTTTTCCAAGGCCCTAATGCCGGCGTCTCGCCTACAGGAATGTCTAACTTGCGCAGTATAGCGGCGTCAAGTCCCTGCTTTTGCATGCTTACCGGCACCTCGTAGATGGATGGCATGTCCTCACTTTGCACGACACATTCGAGGTCTACGTTGCAGAAAGAGGCCACTTTCATGCGCATACTGTCCGTGAGGTGTTTCTCTGTGCGTAGCACAAGGATGTCCGGCTGTATGCCTACTGACTGCAATTCCTTTACGGAATGCTGTGTGGGCTTGGTCTTTAGTTCTCCGGCGGCCTTTAGATATGGGACGTATGTCAGGTGTATGTTGATGGCATTCTTGCCCATCTCCCATCTTAACTGCCTTATTGCCTCAAGAAAAGGGGCGCTTTCTATGTCGCCTATAGTACCGCCTATCTCTGTAATGACAAAATCGTAGTGACATTTCTGACCGAGATATTTGATGCTTCGCTTTATTTCGTCGGTGATATGTGGTACTACTTGTATTGTCTTTCCAAGGTAATCGCCGTGTCGTTCCTTGTCGATTACGCTTTTATAGATTCTGCCTGTTGTCATGGAGTTGGCCCTTGTAGTCTGTATTCCCGTAAAACGTTCATAGTGACCAAGATCAAGGTCTGTTTCCATCCCGTCCACTGTGACGTAGCACTCGCCGTGCTCGTATGGGTTAAGGGTACCCGGATCAATGTTGATATAAGGGTCAAACTTCTGTATTGTGATGTTATATCCCCTTGCTTGCAGCAACTTTCCGATAGATGCTGAGATTATACCCTTTCCTAAAGACGACACTACGCCGCCGGTGACGAAAATGTACTTTGTTTGTGCCATGATGTTTTTGTGTTGTGTTGCGTTTGTGTGTAGAGGCGTATTCTATGCCTTTTGGAATGCAAAATTACAATTTTTTCTTTGAAAAATAGCAAAAAGAGCGTGTTTTTCTTGAAAATATTGCCATGATAATACATTTTTCTTGGCAAACCGGAGCAGGACGAAAAAAAATATGTAACTTTGCATTCTCACACATATTAAATATAATATGCAAGTTTTTATGAAGTCTGTAATGATNCGAAATGTATTAACGCNTTNTGTTATTTTGGTGCTTGTAATNTCGGTNAATGNNGCNNCTGNNAAACGTTATAAGCGGAGTACGGCCTTGGATAAGGCCGAAAAGATGGTTGATGCATATAGGGATTCTCTGGAATTATACAGGTATAAGCTTGATTCCGTAATGTTGAACAATGCGGCTTTTGATGATAATGGTTTGGAGATGGACAGCCGTTACTTCAGATTGTTTGCGCCTTTGAATTTCTATCATGGCGCTTTAACATATAAATTGCAGACAAATACCGGGGCAAATGCGGCTGATGCTGATACGTTAGTGAACAGTACTCTGCTGAATATATATATGAAGCGTCCTGATTTGGTGAAGACTACGGATTCTAAGTTCTTTACGGTAGAGGAAGGATTTAGTGTTGCTGATGAGGAAAATGTAAAGCCGCAATACATAGATATGAAAACCCAAGTCGTGAAAGTTGGCCAGGACAATAATGAGATTGACGAACTGAGGAAGCAGCCTATTGACATGTTTGTGGCGAAACCTAACTTCTGGAAACTGTCAGGGGACTACTATTTGCAGTTCATGCAGAACTATTTCACGCCGAACTGGTACAAAGGCGGTTCGAATAACTACTCTCTGTTGGGAACGGTTACGTTGCAATGCAACTATAATAACAAACAGAAGGTAAAGTGGAATAATAAACTTGAGATGAAACTTGGCTTTAGAAATACCGAGGCTGACACCGTTAACCATTTCAAAGCAATGGAAGACCTTGTGCGTTTGACGTCAAGTATTGGTTTGCAGGCACATAAAAACTGGTATTATACCGCCCAGCTTATAGCCAATACGCAGTTTGCGCAGGGACGCAAGGATAACAAGACAGCGGTGTATTCTGACTTTATGTCACCGTTTAACCTCAATGTTTCTGTCGGTATGGATTACGCTGTGCATACAAGAAATAACAGACTCAACGGTAATGTGCATCTTGCGCNGATGGNTTATAATANGAAANATGTGGACAGATTGGCCCTTGCGAAGAGNTTTGGTNTTGAGCCTGACCACCATACGCTGCATAATTACGGTTCGCAAATGACAGCAGAACTGGATTGGGTGGTTTTTGATATGCTTAAATGGCATACAAGATTGTATGTATATACAACTTATGAGAAGTTCCAATTAGAGTGGGAAAACACGTTCAAATTTCAGTTTAACAAGTTTATTTCGGCCAATGTCTTTCTGTATCCAAGGTTTGATGATAGCGCAAAGAAGGTGGAAAACTATAGCTTCTGGCAGTTTAATGAGTATGTTAGCATAGGTTTCAGTTACTCAATGTAAGGTGTTTATGGAGAATAAGGAACTGGCCCTTGCATGGCGTGTGGTGGCTAATACGGACACACACATATTCCTGACAGGCAAGGCGGGGACGGGTAAGACAACATTCCTGCGCGAATTGCGCAAGATTTTGCCCAAACGCATGGTGGTAGTTGCACCGACCGGCATTGCGGCCATTAATGCCCAGGGTACTACAATACATTCGTTTTTTCAGTTATCCTTTGGCCCTCATATACCCGGTACGCAGCGTAAGAAGGACAAACGCTACCATTTCCGCAAACAGAAGATTCGTCTCCTACGTTCCATTGACCTTGTAGTGATTGATGAGATTAGTATGGTAAGGGCGGATGNGCTTGATGCTATAGATGAGGTTTTAAGACAATACCGTGACTATAGCAAACCTTTTGGCGGTGTTCAGATGCTGATGATAGGGGATATGCAGCAGTTGCCACCTGTCGCAAAGGATGAGGAATGGCGTCTTCTCAGCCCATATTATCAGACACCGTATTTCTTTTCCAGCAGAGTCCTGCAGCAGACGGAGTTTGTTACTGTTGAGCTGACGCATGTATACAGGCAGTCTGACCCGCTATTCCTCGATTTATTGAACAAGGTGCGTACCAATACTGCCGACGAACGTACCCTGGAACTGTTGAACNAACNTTATATNCCCGATTTCAGACCANNTAAAGAGNANGGTNATANAAGGCTGACNACGCACAATTATCAGGCTGANAATATCAATAAATCAGAGNTTGAGGCTTTGCCTTCGGCTGTGAAGACGTTTAAGGCGAGAGTGAAAGGAGATTTTCCTGAGTCATCTTTTCCTACGGATGGGACGTTATTGCTGAAAATTGGCGCACAGGTAATGTTCGTAAAGAATGATTCCTCTGTCGATAAGGCTTATTATAACGGTATGCTTGGGGAGGTCGTGGAGTTTGAAAACGATGTGATCCGTGTGCTACCGCATGGTGGTGACACCGTATTGGATATAGGTCATGAGCAATGGGAGAACATACGCTACTCCATTGACGAAAAGACCAAGGAGGTAACGGAAGAGGTTATCGGCGTATTCTCGCAGTATCCACTGAAGACAGCTTGGGCTATTACGGTTCATAAGTCGCAGGGACTGACATTTGAGAAGGCTATAATAGACGTTCATCACAGTTTTGCGCACGGGCAAACATACGTGGCTTTGTCACGATGTAAAACCCTTGGGGGTATGGTTCTTAGCACTCCGGTGCCGCGTGGAGCTATTATCAATGATACTCTTGTCAGTGATTTCACCAATGACCCGACCCACCGGCAGCCGGATGAGGAGAAACTGCAGATGATGCAGCGGCACTATATGTTAAGTCTTGTAGAGGGATTGTTTGATTTCTCGGTAATGCGTTTTGCATTCTCCGATACAGTCCGTTGTCTGAGGGAGTATTTTTATAATTCGCATCCGAAGACATATAGCGCTTGGATGGAGGCTTCTGACAGAATGAAGTCAATAGAAGACGTCGCAAGGCGTTTTCATTTGCAGTACTCCAATATAATTATGACAGTGCCGGAGTGTAATGATAATGCTCTGTTGCAGGAACGTTTGCGTAAAGGAGCCGAATATTTCTCACAGGAAATAGTATTTGTCGGTTCCTTGTTGGTAAAGACTTCGCTGCCTACAGAAAACAAACAGGCGCGGGAACGCATTAATAATCTCTTGCAGGCTATGCAGGAAACTTATAAGCAAAAGACAAAGTTGTTGCTCTATGTTGCTAAAGAAGGCTTTGTTGTGCAAGATTATTTGAAGAAGAAAGCAAAGATAATGTTAGAGCAATAGGCTGTTAATGTATTTTTATGATGATGTGGCCGGACTGTTGGCATACTGCTTGACGGGAGCCACATGTTTTTGTTTTACGTACTATGGCGATTCTTTTATAAACATTGACAGCGGCGGTGAGACTGCCATTGACGACAACCTCTCTTTTTGAAACAATTCATTTATAGACAGCAACAGCGGCAGTACCTGTAAGATAATGGTACTGCCGCTGTCGCAATAGTGTATAGCCTGTTCTTATTCGGTTGCCAATTCTATGATTTTGTCAATGGCACTCTTCAGCCCGTCGGCATTCTTTCCGCCGGCAGTAGCAAAATGTGGTTGGCCGCCGCCGCCGCCTTGTATGAGTCTTCCTGCCTCACGGACAATCTTTCCTGCATTCTTTCCTGCTGCCACAAGGTCATCAGACAGTGCCACTGTCAGGTTGGGCTTGTTGTCAATGGAGCAGCCTATTGCTACCAAAAGGTTCTCGTTAAACTGGTTTCTCAACTGGAATGCCATGTCTTTGGCGTGTTGAGGCTCTATAGGGCATACGCCTGCTATGACTTTAATACCGTTTATAGTCTGTGCTTTGCTTACGAGGACATCTTTAAGCTGTGCGGCCTGCTGTGCTTTGAACTCGTCAACCTGTGCCTGCAGTTCCTTGTTGTCACTGATAGCTTTCTTTATTGTTGCTATGAGGTTAGGCGTATTGTTGAGTAAATTGCGCAGGTCTGCCAGTGTATCCTGTGCCATATCCACCATTTCCTCAACGGCTTTGCCTGTGATAGCTTCAATACGTCTTACGCCGGCGGCCACGCTACTTTCGGCAGTGATACGTACCATGCCTATCTGTCCGGTGGCTTTGGCATGGCATCCGCCGCAAAACTCTACGCTTGAGCCAAACTTTATAACACGTACTTTGTCGCCATATTTCTCTCCGAAGAGTGCTATTGCGCCCAATTCCTTGGCTTCTTCTATCGGAGTGTCACGGAATTCCTCCAAAGGTATGTTCTGTCTTATCCTCTCGTTTACTATGTGCTCCACCTGTCTCAGCTGCTCTTGCGTTACTTTCTCAAAATGAGAGAAGTCAAAACGCAGGTAGTCGGCGGTGACAAGAGAGCCCTTTTGCTCTACGTGCTCACCGAGAACCTCACGCAACGCAGCGTCAAGCAGGTGCGTGCAAGTGTGGTTTGACTCTATGTCTCTGCGTCGCTCTACGTCAACACAAGCCATAAACTCAGCCTGAGCGTTCTCCGGCAGCTTCTCAACTATGTGTATTGCTACACCGTTTTCTTTCTTGGTGTCCAACACTTTAATCTCTTCATGCTCGCTTACGAGTACGCCGGTGTCTCCAACCTCACCGCCCATCTCTCCGTAGAACGGTGTGTTGTCAAGTATAACCTCGTATGCCNCTCNTNTGCTTNTNNTTNACCNCGCGGTATTTTATTATGTGGCAAGGATACTCGGTGTAATCATATCCCACGAAAGCGGACTCCGCTTCATTAACCGTCACCCAGTCTCCAAGGTGCACTTCAGCGGCATTGCGTGCCCTGTTCTTCTGCTCTTGCATGCACTTGTCAAACCCTTTGCCGTCTACTGTCATGTTTTGTTCACGGCAAATGAGCTCTGTCAGGTCGAGAGGGAAGCCGAAAGTGTCAAACAAAGTGAATGCCTTGTCGCCTGCTATCTCTGTCTTACCGGTTGCTTTTGTCTCTTCTATCACGCCTTGCAACAGTCTTATTCCGTTCTCAAGTGTGCGAAGGAATGAGGACTCCTCCTCCTGCATTACTTTCATTATGAGTTTCTGCTGTGCCGGCAATTCAGGGAATGCCGCTCCCATTTCCTCTACAAGTGTAGGCACAAGTTTGTATATAAACGCCTCTTTCTGGCCAAGGAAAGTATATCCGTAGCGTACGGCGCGTCTTAATATACGGCGTATTACGTATCCCGCTTTGGCGTTTGAGGGCAACTGTCCGTCTGCTATTGCAAATGCAATGGCACGCAAATGGTCTACGATAACCCGCAGGGCAATGTCTTTCTTATCGTCATCGCCGTATTTGCATCCTGCCATATCTGCCATAACATTAATCAATGGCTGGAATATGTCGGTGTCATAGTTGGATGTCTTGCCTTGCAATGTGCGCACGAGACGCTCAAATCCCATGCCGGTATCAATCACCTTGGCGGGCAGTCCCTCCAAAGAGCCGTCTGCCTTGCGGTTGTATTGCATAAACACAAGGTTCCATATCTCTATTACCTGCGGATGGTCTTTGTTCACAAGTTCTCTTCCCGGCACCTTCGCTTTTTCCTCTGCGGAGCGTGAGTCAACGTGCAGTTCGGAGCAAGGGCCACATGGTCCCGTATCGCCCATCTCCCAGAAGTTGTCGTGCTTGTTGCCGTTTATGATGTGATCCTTAGGCAAAAACTGCTCCCAAATGCTTGCTGCCTCATCGTCTCGCTGCAAACCCTCGTCTTCCGAGCCCTCGAATACGGTGGCATACAGGTCTGCCGGGTCTATTTTCAGAACGTCAACGATGTACTCCCAGGCCCATGATATGGCTTCTTTCTTAAAATAATCACCAAAAGACNNGTTGNCGAGCATCNCAAACATAGTGNNGTGATAGGTGTCATGGCCTACCTCCTCAAGGTCGTTATGCTTNCCTGAAACGCGTAAGCATTTCTGAGTATCAGCCTGCCTGCGGCTNTTGGGTGTGGCGTTGCCCAATATTATGTCCTTAAACTGATTCATACCGGCGTTGGTAAACATCAGCGTAGGGTCGTCCTTCANCACCATTGGCGCAGANGGTACGATAAGGTGTCCTTTGCTTTCAAAGAAAGTCTTGAAAGACTCACGTATTTCTTTTGCTGTCAACATTGTTGTGTTTATTTGGTTTTTGCCCGCAAAGGTACTAATTTATTCTGATATTCGCAAACTTTTATGAGTAATAATTTGTAGCGTTTTGCAGAATGTAATATTTCTTAAATTAACGGTTTGGGCATGAAAAAAACAGATGTAAGAAAGAAAAATTGTGTAATTTTGCAGCGGACAACAAAAATATCACTCAACAAAATGAAAGAGATAATAAAATTCTTGGCGGAACTTGCCGACAACAACAACAAACAATGGTTTGACGAAAACAAAGAACGGTATAAAGAAGTGAAGGCAAAATGGGATGATTTTTCGCTGAAATTCATGGAGGGAGTGGCGCAATTTGACTCGCGTATCCAAGGGCTTCAGTTGAAAGATATAACGTATCGAATATACCGCGATTTGCGTTTCACGCAGGATAAGCGCCCCTATAAGTGGCATTTCGGTACGTATGTGTGTCCGAAAGGGAAGAAATCCGGTATGGGAGGTTACTATATCCATGTCGAACCCTCTACAGATACATATTTCCTCTGTGGCGGATTATACTGCCCGGACAAGGCTACGCGCGACAGTGTGCGTGAGGAAATAATGCTTGAACCTGACGGATTCCACGATGCTTTGCGGCAATGTCCTGATTTTGTGCTGCCATGGGATAGTGCGTTAAAGAATGTTCCTAAGGTTTCTCGCCCGAAGACAAGCATGCGGAGTATTATAGGCTGAGGAGTTATGAGGTATATAAGCATATTACAAAATCGGATGTGTTGCGTAAGGACTTTCTTGCCTCTGCGCTTCAAGACCTGAAACGCACACAGCCGTTTACGGAAATATTAAACAGATGCTTTGATTACGCTCATGAAGACAGATGAGAGTAATACTTGTCTGTTGTAGCGCAACATCTTGATTTCTACCTGAATATAATCTGATGTTATTCGCTTGTTGAAGCGCCGCTTTAGGGTAGCGCTGCAATCGCAGTGCGATTGTGTTGTAAACGCACCGTGATTATATGATAAACGCATTGAGATTACACTGTAATCTCAATGCGTTTACAATTACTATAAAATAAAGTGGTTTTAATACTCAAAACTGCTACCTCCGAGGAACTCCCTTAACAGGCTTGTAGGAGGAATCTGGCTCTCAGGGATAGGCTTGATGTATTGTAGGAAATTCAATAGTCGTGATGCCTCGGCATACTCCTCACAGTTCTCCGGTACCTGCTCCAATGCCGCCGCTGCCTGATTCTTTATCACGGCCAACTCAAACAACATGGCGGTGTTGAATATCGCGTCCGCATTCTCTTGGAATGGGAATATCCACTTGTCTTCGCCCGCACGTACCGATGGCCAGCGGTGGAGTGTAGCCTGTGCGGGGCTGTTACGATATTTCAAATCCCTTATAATACGCCTCAGCAAGCGGTTGTCCGTAGTCGGAATATAGTTGTGCGTGTCCATGGTTATGGTGGTCAGGGCCGACGCATAGATACGGTATATCTGCTCTTGTGGCAATTGTGCGGTCAGTTCAGGATTAAGTGCGTGTATGCCCTCAATGACAAGAATGTCGTTTTCCCTCATCTTCATCTTCTTGCCACTCATCTCGCTTTTCCCGGTCGTGAAGTTATAGCGTGGCAATTCCACTTCCTCACCATTTATCAGAGCGTTCAGTTGTTGGTTGAAAAGTGGCAGGTTGAGAGCATAGAGCGACTCATAGTCATACTCTCCGTTTTCATCTTTCGGGGTTTCTTCACGGTTTACGAAATAGTCATCCATTGAGATACCTACCGGTCTGATACCGTTAGTGAGCAGTTGTATGGACAAACGCTTGCACGTAGTGGTCTTACCGCTACTCGANGGGCCTNCTATCAGAACTATTTTTATGCCTTTTTTGCGTGCTATCGTGTCGGCTATGTATGTCAGTCGTTTTTCTTGTAGAGCCTCAAACACTAATATCAGTTCGCTGCTGTGACCCTGTATGGTAGCTTTGTTCAGCTCGCCGACAGTGCTGATGCCCATGGTGTCCTGCCAATTGTGGTACTCATTGAATACCTCAAACATTTTGTCTTGCTTTATTAGGGCTCCAAGTTGTGTCGGATCGTCACGGCGCGGGACTCTGAGCAGTAAGCCGTCGTAGTACTTCTCCAGCCCGAATGTGGTTATCTCCTGTGTGTTTGTCAANGTCGGACCATAGAAGTAGTCGTTGTAGTCGTCAATACTGCAATATATTGTGTACATCCTGCCGAGGCTTTCCAGTAACAGCGCTTTTTTCTCGTTGCCCATTTTGCGGAACATTGCCACTACCTCTTCGGTCAGTCTCTGTCTGCGTTTGATGGGAATACTTGAGGCTATGATGTCTTTCATCTGTCGGGTCAGGCGCATGGTATCCTCTTCTGTTACCGGCCTTCCTATTTTAAGGCGACAATAGTAGCCGTTGCTTACGGGGAATTCAATGTTCACTTGCCCTTGTGGGAAAATGTCATGTACGGCTTTGCACAATATGAAAAACAGTGTACGTGTATATATCCTCATGCCGGCAGATGATGTCATGTCTATAAACTCAATCGTTTTGTTACCGAATATCCGGTAACTCATGCTGACAACCTCGTTGTTTACCTTTGCGGCTACGGGAGGAAAGGGCATCTGAGGGTTCATCTGGAAGAAAATCTCTGATAGTGTTACGCCTGTATCAAAGTGCGTTACCATGCCATTGTTGCGGCATCTGATTTCTATTTTTCTCATAGATTCTCTTTTTAATGGTGGTGAGGAGTTTGTAATATTGTAATAAAGACTTTCCGTTATCCCCATTGACGGAATGTGCGTCAATGGGGATATTCACGGAAGTCGGATATTGTTATGTCATTGTAACATTAATAACTTCTTGCAATGAGTACACGGCATTTTGACGGTTTGCCCGATACCATATCCACGCCCGGTGTCTGTTCAAACGCAAATGGAACGCAGCGAATTGTTGCCTGTGTCTCTTCTTTTATCTTTGCCTCTGTTTCTGCGGTACCATCCCAATGGCATAGGAAGAAACCACCGTCTTTTACCTTCTCTTTGAAGTCCTCATAACTGTCACATTCGTATATGTGTGCGTCGCGGAAGTCTTTGGCTTTCTTGAAAATGTTCTTCTGAATGTCTTCAAGCAGGTTGGTAACGTATTCTGCCAATCCCTCGAATCCAACGGTTTCTTTCTCCAATGTGTCGCGGCGCATTACCTCAACGGTGCCGTTCTCCAAATCGCGGCCGCCCATAACGAGTCTTATCGGTACTCCTTTCAACTCGTAATCAGCAAATTTGAAGCCCGGACGTTTGTTGTCGGCATCGTCATATTTCACGCTGATGCCTTTTTGCTTGAGGGCGTCTATCACCGGTTGGAACTTCTCGGCAATCTGTGTCTGTTGCTCACCTTTGCCGATTGGGATTATCACAACCTGCAGAGGAGCAAGGCGTGGGGGCAATACCAGTCCGTTATCGTCGGAGTGCGTCATTATGAGAGCGCCGATGAGTCGTGTTGAAACACCCCATGATGTAGCCCATACATATTCCTGCTTGTTTTCTTTTGTAAGGTATGTTACGTCGAACGCTTTGGCAAAGTTCTGACCAAGGAAGTGTGACGTACCGGATTGCAGTGCCTTTCCGTCTTGCATCATGGCTTCAATGGTGTATGTATCCAGTGCGCCGGCAAAACGTTCTGTCTCACTTTTTACACCCTGCATTACCGGAACGGCCATCCATTCCTCGGCAAATTGGGCGTAAACCTTGAGCATCTTCTGTGCTTCCGCTTCGGCTTCTTCGCGTGTGGCGTGAGCTGTGTGTCCCTCCTGCCACAGGAATTCTGATGTGCGAAGGAACGGACGTGTGCGCATTTCCCACCTCATGACATNNCACCATTGGTTGCACATNAACGGCAGGTCACGCCAAGAGTGAATCCAATTCTTGTATGTATTCCATATAATGGTCTCGGATGTAGGACGAACGATAAGCTCTTCTTCCAGTTTCGCAGACGGATCGACAACAACACCGTCTCCGCTATCGTTGGTCTTAAGACGGTAGTGGGTTACGACTGCACATTCTTTAGCGAAGCCTTCCACGTGCTCTGCTTCTCTTGATAGGAATGATTTCGGTATAAGAAGAGGAAAATAAGCGTTTTGCGCGCCTGTTTCCTTGAACATCTTGTCAAGTTGTTGCTGCATCTTTTCCCATATAGCGTAACCGTATGGTTTGATGACCATGCAGCCGCGCACGGCAGACTGTTCCGCCAAATCTGCTTTCACGACAAGGTCGTTATACCACTGGCTATAGTTGTCTGCGCGTTTTGTCAAGTCTTTAAGCTCTTTTGCCATTATAATTATGTTATTTTTATGTTTGATTTGTCATGCAAAATTAATAAAAAACTCGAATAAAACGTATAAAACCTGCATATAAAACAAAAAAAAATAGAATTTTAACCTTTTCTCTTTTGTATTATGCCTCCTCAAGCGGTATCGTTGAAGTTCCGTCAATGCATA
>WFLX010055573.1_pt1 | contig 16580 bp, 17 predicted proteins | sample 4967041 | NCBI WGS metagenome assembly WFLX01 (sample SAMN12857096, study PRJNA449069) | gut metagenome | isolation source: stool from male and female vole | host: Microtus ochrogaster | place: USA:Florida | collected 2017 | reverse complement strand
AATGCAATATTTAATTTTTCAGAAGATACAGATTCTTATGATGTAAGAGTTTTTAAGCGACTTTTCTATTGGCTGGGAATAGTTGAGCAAAGAGATAATAAACAACCAGGTTTACTATATGAGGATGAATATAGAAGGACTGGTCTCCTCTCAATGATCTTCTCCTTCAAAAAGTAAAGTGAATGACCATTAAGCTTTAGCACCTTATCTAATTAGCTTCTTGATCTAATTAGCTCCTTGTTAGTCATTCTGTAGGATGATAACAAAATTCCGGAATTCATGTCAAAAAATAAACTAAAGTATTCTTACTATCTCTACCCCAAGAGGAGAGAGTCGAAATAATACTTAAGTGTTCCTTATAAACATCTTTTAAAAAAGATAAAAATCGTACCTTTGCAGTNNTAACAGAATNGAAAGGATATGNATCATAGGTTTATTGAAGTTAGAGGAGCAAAAGTTCATAATCTTAAGGATGTCAATGTCGATATTCCACTTGGGGAAATCGTAGGGATAGCGGGGGTGTCAGGTTCGGGTAAATCGTCATTGGCCCTGGGCGTACTGTATGCCGAGGGGTCACGCCGTTATCTGGAAGCGCTGTCAACCTATACCCGACGTCGGATATCACAATTCACGAGAGCCGACGTGGAAGAAATCCGCTATGTCCCCGCTGCGGTAGCCTTGCACCAACGTCCGGGAGTGCCGGGCATACGTAGCACCTTTGGCACGGGGACAGAACTCCTCAATAGCCTCAGACTGATGTTCTCCAGATTGGCAAGCCACAAATGTCCCAAGTGCGGACACTACCACGCGCCATCTCTTGATGTGGCTGCAGAAAGAGCGTTGATATGTGATAATTGCCGCACCCATTTCTTCGGCGCGGGGGCTGAAAATCTCGCCTTCAATAGCGTTGGTGCATGCGACAGATGCGGTGGTACCGGTGTCGTAATGACTGTAGACCGCACCACCCTTGTTCCGGATGAGACAAAGACGATAGACCAAGGCGCGGTAGCTCCCTGGAACAGTCTTATGTGGTCGCTGATGACCGACGTATGCCGCGCCATGGGAGTAAGGACAGATGTACCATTCAATCAATTGACGGATAAGGAACGTGATATAGTGTTTAATGGTCCGGCTGTCAAGAAGACCATCCTCTATAAGGCAAAGAAAAGCGAAACTGCCGGTGAACTCGATTTCACATATTACAACGCCGTATACACTGTTGAAAACGCNCTCGCTAAGGTGACNGACGAGAAAGGCATGAANCGTGTTGAGAAATTTCTCAANACAGACGTATGTCCTTCATGCAATGGCACACGNCTCTCCGCANCCGCACGTGCTCCCCGCATTGACGGNATCAATCTTGCCCAGNCTACNGCNATGACTCTCTCNGATGCTATCGAATGGGTGAAACATATACCCGGCACATTGCCGGAGGAAATGCGNCAGATGGCTATCAATATCGGNGAGGCTTTTTTNTTGACCGCNCGTCGTCTTGTCGACCTCGGNCTCGGCTANCTCAGTCTCGACCGGGCATCCTCCACCCTTTCTACNGGCGAAAGACAACGNATGCAGCTTGCAAGAGNGGTCCGAAATCGCACCACAGGCATCCTCTATGTGCTTGACGAACCGTCAATAGGTCTTCATCCGGCAAATGTCGAAGGCCTTAAGGGCGTAATGCATGATCTGATTGATGACGGCAATTCTATAGTGCTTGTAGATCATGACACCCGGATCCTTAATGATGCTGACCATATCATAGAACTTGGGCCCGGCGCTGGAAAGAATGGTGGCAGGATTATCGCGGAAGGAACGATCAAGGATATCAAAGATAATCCGGATTCAGAGATCGGTCCGTTCCTGTCAGGAAAGATGGACAAGCGAATTCGTCCGGTGGTATCACAGGAAAAAATGTTTGATGAAGGATATATCCAGATGACCACCGCACAGATCCATACAGTAAAGCCATTAGACGTGAAGATACCTAAGGGGCGGCTTACCGTGGTCACAGGTGTTTCAGGATCAGGAAAAACAACAATGGTTCTTGAGAGCCTCGTACCGGGTCTTCAAGCCAAAATCAACAATCAGCGATTACCTGAACACGTCTTGGAAATTCAAGCTCCCGACTTCAGAAATGTAAAACTCATTGATTCGACACCCATAGGTGCCAACGTGCGCTCTACTGTCGCAACTTATGCTAATATTCATGATGAACTGCGCAAAATCTTTGGCCGATCCTCCCAGGCTAAAGAATCAGGATATAAGGCAGGCGACTTCTCATATAATACAGGCAGCTTGCGCTGTCCGATGTGTGATGGCACNGGTGCGGTCAACCTGGATGTACAGTTTTTACCGGATGTTGACATTCCATGCCCNGAATGTAAAGGNTCNCGTTANAGAAAGGCCGCTTGGGAAATAAAGATTCCGACCACTGATCGGGCACCGGTCTCTCTTCCCGAATTAATGTCAACAGACGTGGACGATGCGATGGAGGAATGTGCCGTCCATAAAAACGTAGCATCCCGGCTTGCCACTCTCAATGATCTTGGCCTTGGCTACCTTACATTGGGTGAAGCCACACCGGCTTTATCAGGCGGAGAGGCGCAACGTCTTAAGCTTGCGGCAGAGATGGGACACCGGCAGAACGACACTCTCTTTGTATTTGACGAACCAACCATCGGTCTACATCCGCTGGATGTCATCAAATTGTTGGACGTATTCCAGCATCTGATTGACTTAGGAGCCACAGTAATAGTGATCGAGCACGACCTCGACCTCATTCGCAACGCTGACTACATCATAGATATGGGGCCTGGCGGAGGAGAATCCGGTGGAAGGATCGTAGCCACAGGCACACCCGCCTCAATAGCATCCAATCCCGACAGTCTCACATCCCGTTTCCTGAATCCGCGATAGTCATCGTCCCCCCAAAAAAAATGACTCTCTCCCACTCTTTCCATCAGAGGTGTCTGTTAGCAAGTTGCACATTAATACACTTTTCACTATTTTTGTCATGAAGTTTGAGTTACTGTTATGACAGACGTGATGACACCTGAGCAACGCAGCCGCTGCATGGCTGCTGTCAAGGGAAAAGATACCAAGCCTGAGATGATTGTGCGTAAATATCTTTTCTCAAGAGGTCTGCGTTATCGTGTCAACAACCGCAGGTTGCCGGGATCGCCTGATATCGTACTTAAGAAATACAAGACTGTCGTTTTTATCGACGGCTGTTTCTGGCATGGTCATGAGAACTGCAAACACTTCAGGTTGCCTAAATCAAATACTGATTTCTGGAGGCATAAGATAGCTATGAATATAGCTCGAGATTATGCCAACAATGTAGATCTCAGGCTTGCCGGTTGGCGAGTGATACGCATCTGGGAATGCGAGATCAGGACAAAAGCAGCTCGTGAAGAGACCCTGCAGAATCTATACTTGCAGATTACCGGACTTTACAAAGAAAGTTACAGTCACTCACCCGAATACAACGACCATGCCATTGCAGCTGAGAGCGAAGCTCCGTATGGCGCTGATTAGCCTTGTCACATTTGGAAAAAAATTTCTTTGCCGAATGTTGTGCAATTAACAAATGTTGAACTCATTAAACTTTTGTGAATTGTGAATTTTTTTAAGGAATATGACAGCAAATGCAAGATAGTTCCACCCCATCCAACTGGAGATGGTGGTATCGAATCTTGTCAAGATAGAACGAAAACCGTCCATCCATGCATTTGCGCGTTCGATAACGAATCGTTCCTTATAAAGTGTCTAGTCAAAGAGATAATCCTCTTTGAGCCCGGCATTTCTTGGATTAGGGCAGACATTGGCGATAATGCCATGTTCACCCAAAGCAGAACGAAAGGATTTGGCATCGAAACCGGCATCAGCATCGTTGAAAAGTCCATCGTTTTTCAATCCGCAGAGATTAAGCTGAGAGGCAATTTCGTCAATCCCATCTTTTATTTCATAGAGATCAGCATGATTGCCTATCCGTGGCTCGGACATTGCCAAAGGCAGTCCCTGTCTGTCGGAAAGATAGAGAGAATTGTTGGTCTTTCGTTTCGTTCCGCCCTGATATTCAGTATATTTCATACCTCTGACGACAGGAGTATGCGAGCCGTCAATCTGTGTCACAAACATATCGAGCTTACACTTGTACCGTTTTACCAGGGCTGCAAACACGGATTGTCATTCACCAAGTCGGCACAATTTCCTAAAATGGTGGTAAACCGCGTTCCAACTCAGCACAACATCACTGAAGAGGTGTCACACCGGGAGTTGATTCCATTGACAACCACTCTTATGCTTATGAAGAATCACATTTACGACCTCTATAAGGCATACTTGGGAGAGATAACCTTTTTTTGCTTCGCTCAGAAAGGGCATAATTTCTTTTTTATTGTATCTTTGTCTAATACAGTGTATTTCGGCATTGGTTCGATAAATTAAAGTGTGGAAACTCTAATATAGCGAATTTCTACCGAAGTTCGCTGTATTTTAATATCTTATCACATCATTTAACTTTTTAATTAGTTTAATTCACTTCTCTAATAAATAAATCAACAGCAATAAACTATTTGATATTTATCAAATCAAAATAAATTATTACGTCAATGAAGGTATTTTTAATTTTTATATCAATAATTGTATGTGGGTTATATAGTTCGGCAAAAGAGAAGGATAAACAAATAGTCAACTATACTCATAATGTTCCCACCTCGTATGATCCCTCGACCTCAGGAGGGAAGTTCTCCCCTTATACCATAAATGAATCTTTTGATTATAAGAAAACTAAGGAATGGAAGAAGTATAAAGTGCTTAGAGCCTGCGGTTGGAGTTCGTTGGCCGTTGGCATCCCAATAACCTTTGGTGGGGCAGTTCTGGTAGCGTTTGCTGATATCCAAAACGGAAATGGAGGAGGTGCTGGAGTTCCATTTATTGTATCCGGTGGAGTTATGACATTAGCAAGCGTACCATTGTTAATTAGCGCCTACCACTATCGGAATAAGGCTAAGAATCTCGGTTTAGGCATAGGGATAAGAGCAATTGCGACACCATGCTATCAATCCAGCATGTGGTATAATCCTGCCCTCTCAAATACAAATGTCTCCAAGTTTTAGTTTTTGCATCATAGTTGTAAATTCTATATTGTCTCCACTGACTTGTCATCCATGTATACAGATTACCCCACTCATCTCTGCCGTCTCCATCTACATCCCCTTCATATACCCATCCATTTGGGCAAAACAATTCCACAGGAGGAATATTCGGATTGTTTGATACAGCATAATAAATCTCATATTCTTCTGCGCCATCAGATATATAACCGAATCCATATCGTTTCCTCTCGGATGCAATCAATTTTCTCAAAGGTTTATCGGAGATAAATAATGTATCCTGTCCATTACCCGTAAAAATTCCCGACAATTTGCTCTTCTTCCTTATGTCACTTCTCTGTATTTAAATATAAATTTAGGCCTAATACATCATATGTCTCACCAGGTAATATACGATATGGTGATACGCCGTACTTAATTAAAGAGTCTCTAATTGCCCGTAGTTCATCACAACCGTTTATATTAGTTGCTGGATAATCTCCGCCACTGACTATAATTACATCAATTTTCCAGCCTTGTATAACTCTTCCGCCGCCTTGATTCTGTTGTCGAAATAGAAATTCCTGATATCACCTGAAGTATTCGGAGACATAGCCAACAATAGGCCAACCCTATTGTGTGGACAAGATTCTACATTGGAGTACGTTTTCCCGGATGCACTTCTTACCACCAATAGATCGCATGTAAAGATGATCGCAATAACTGAAATCAATACGAAAATAATGGCAAAGATAATGCCTTTTATGATTTTATACTCTTTCATCTACTGCGATATTTATGAAATTATTTACTTTGCAATGATATTCGTCTTCGCCATGAAGATTCTCGATATAATATGCCGGGATAGAGTTGTATCCAAATTTAGCACCAAGAATAGCACACGCAATTGCTCCATTTGTGTCGGCATCACCACCTTCGTTGACAATAGCCAACAGACCTTCTTCAAAGGACTTTACGTGCATATAACACCATAGAGCCGCCGCAAGTGTTCGCAAGGTGTATCCAATCGAATAAGTTTCATCTAAATCCAGTTGAGCAATATCATCACTTAGATATACTAAATCAATTTATTCAGTAATACGCTCATCGTATTGCTTGCCAATAATTTTGATTTCGTCATAAGTGAGGAGTCTATTTTCCATACAAGGTTATGGATAATTAGAGTGGCTATAACGCACGAACCTACGCATCTGGGATCATAGTGCGTGAGTTTACAAATTGCTTCAGCTTGTTCGACAACATTCTCTGTTGCTAATCCGACAACAGAAGTTCGCATTAAGGCTCCATTAGCTGCGCTTGATTTCCGTGACAACTCCCACCAAAGGCGAGAACACTCGTCATGTTTCTCAACGTAGTCACCCATAGCAAGAACCTTAAAAGTATGGGCACCGATGCCCATAGGTTCACCATCAGCCCAATCTTTGAAATTCTGTGCAACTTTCTGAACATTAAATTTGCCATCTTCAAATGCAGACAAGATGCACAACATCATATCAGTATCATCAGTCCACGCACCTTTCTCNCAACGCNTNCGATGTNNATCTNGAACAATCTGATCATATCGAGATAAGNCANCAGGATAATTCTTGCTGACCTCATNCTTGTTCATGNACTCGCTACCAAGTCCAAGAGTATCACCAATAGCCTGCACATAGAGGCAACCGAGCATTTTATCTTCAATAATATGAATCATTNAGCCTTATTTGATAGTAATGAANTCGTTTTATTATCTCGGTATCCATTGAAGTATTTGTCAAGAACACGAACGAATACATCATTGGGTGACACTAAATCGAAGAGAGTCATTGAAGAGCATAGTTTAGAGCGTCCAGTTTACCGAAAATCGACTCTGGATTATTAGCGGGCAATGATAATTAAACATTGACAATCTCGTACAAATGGGCTTTTAGGATAGGTGTATTATGATAAAGATTTGCTTCATCGAGTCCTTCCAATCCATAATATGTGGAATTATATGTATGTCCTAATCCGCGCAGTTGTGGCAAGACAAACCAAATCAAGTGAGATTCTTTCTTGCCATTGCGAACTTCAGCCAGAGCTGTCTCATACATATTTTCTTGTGCCTTAATAAACCTTGATACATCGTTTGCTTTATCAATTTTCCAACTGGAATGCCTGAGATGTACCATATTGTAATATTATTATGNCGCANCGAATACCAAACCCGGTACGCCATTAAAAAATGATTTANTTTTTGAAGAGTCTGANGAATTCACCAATCCAAAGAACGATAGATGTTCCACAGATGATGATGACCCAGTCAATGATTTTCAGCGGTACGACATTGAAGAAATCACCGCCGATGCTGACAATCAGTATCTGCCCTATAAGGATTACGAGAGCAATGAGCACGAAACCGCCGCAATCTTTGAAATGGAATGCCGAGCGACCGGTCTCGAAAGCGCGGGCGTTGAACATGTTCCAGAACTGCAGAAAGACGAAGATCGTGAAGAACAGTGACAGTTCGTAAGGACTCAGACCCGTGTTGTCGCCCAATGCTACTTTGCCCACCTCTGTCAGGCATGTGATGTCGGTATGCTCGAAATAGTATAGCAACCCGAGAAGTAGGAGGAAAAACACACCCCCCACACCGAGGATGGATTTCCACATAGGCCGGTTGATAATGAAAGCTTCGCGCGAACGCGGTTTATCCTTCATGACTGACTGCGAAGGCGGCAGTGAGGCGAGGGCCATAGCCGCGAAAGTATCCATGATGAGGTTGACCCAGAGCATCTGGGTCACGGTCAGCGGAGACTGCATACCCATGAATGCACCTGAGAGCACAATGAAACATGCAGCAACATTCACCGTCATCTGGAAGAGGATGAAACGCTGGATATTCTGGTACAGAGAACGACCCCACATCACGGCCCGACCTATCGAAGAGAAGGAGTTGTCGATAATCGTAATATCCGAGGCCTCCTTGGCCACAGACGTGCCATCACCCATCGAAAGTCCGACATGGGCGGTCTTCAATGCCGGGGCATCATTCGTGCCGTCACCGGTCACAGCCACCACCTCATTGTTGGATTGCAGAGCCTCCACAAGACGCTTCTTATCCATCGGACGGGCACGTGCTATTATTTTCAAATCACCGACACGCTCTTTGATCTGCTGGTCGCTAAGTTCGGCAAACTCAACACCGGTGATGATGTTACGGTCTCCGTCCGATGCATCATTCCAAAGACCGATCTGACGGCCGATTTCTTTGGCGGTACCCGGGGTATCACCGGTCACGATCTTTACCTTGATTCCGGCATCTATCACCTCTCTTACAGCATGCGGCACATCGGCACGCACCGGATCCGAAATGGCAACGACTCCCAGGAAGGTAAGATTTTCGGCGACTACCCTATTATTTTCGATAGTCTTATCACCGTCGTCAAGCTCCTGATAAGCGAAGCCGAGAGTACGCATCGCCTGATTCTGGTATTCGAGCAGCTGTGCATCTATCTCCTTTCTAGTCACTCCGGCGGTGTTATTGCACATTCCGAAGATTATTTCAGGTGCGCCTTTCACATAGAGGATGTTCTTACCGGTGGCAGACTTGACCACGGTAGCCATATATTTGCGTTCGGTCGAGAACGGAAGCTCTTCGATACGCCGGGCCTTATCCTTGACATCAAGATAATTGATACCCCTATTTTTGAGCCACAGCAGCAGAGCACCCTCCGTAGGATTACCAAGTACCGAGGGCTTATCGCCCGACAAATCGAGCTGTGCAGTGGAATTGACGGCGATACCCTCGATGAGTACATCATCAGACGGATTGCCATAGAATTGCTCATCGGCTACCTGCATCTGGTTCTGGGTAAGGGTGCCTGTCTTGTCGGTACATATGACAGTAGTCGCGCCCATGGTCTCACAGGCGTGCATCTTACGCACAAGATTATTGGTCTTGAGCATACGGCGCATAGAGTAAGCGAGCGAAAGGGTGACGGCCATCGGCAGCCCCTCGGGTACAGCCACAACGACGAGTGTAACAGCCACCATAAGCGTCTGAAGCAAATAGGCTAAGAATGACACCCAGTCAAAATCAGGCACATTGATGAAGTACATCACGATACGGCCTATGATGATTGCAGCAGCAAATCCATAGGATACTTTTGTTATCATATCGCCCAGACCGTCGAGCTGCTCGTTTAGTGGTGTCTTTACGCTGTCATCTATCTGGGCTGCCTCAAACACCTTGCCGTTTTCGGTGTGATCTCCTACGGCAAGCGCACGCATAATGCCATGTCCCTCCATAATCTTTGTGCCGCGCATGGCGTGATTGCTTGGAAATGTCGCGTCGGCATCGAATTCCTCCTCTACTGTGGTCTTGTGACATATAGGCTCACCGGTGAGTGTTGACTCATCTATGTTGAGCATCACGGCTTCGAGCAGCTCTCCGTCGGCAGGCACCTCCTCTCCGGTATTTAGAATCACGATATCTCCCACCACCACATCCTTCTTGGGGATCTGCATGGCGTTGCCGCCGCGAATCACCTGTACGGGCTCATCATCATTCACCTGGTTGAGCAGCGCAAACTCCTTATCTGCCTTAAGCTCGAAGACAAACGCCAGACCGGTGGCAAGAAGGATTGCGATGAAGATACCGATGGGCTCAAAGAATACTCCGGCTCCCTCGTCAAGTCCAAAGTACTCATAGCAAGATATACCAATTGACAGTACACCTGCTATCAAAAGAATGATTATCAGCGGATCGCCAAATTTTTCAAGAAACAGTTTCCACAACGGATCTTTTTCTCGAGAAGTCAGGATATTGACACCATTCTTTCTACGGCTCTCCGTCACTTCAGCCTCAGTCAAGCCTGTGTAATGATTTTGTTGTGACATATTTTGTATTTGTTGATTTGATAGTGCAAAGTTAGTCACTCATTTCCATACTGAAAAGAATTCGGTAATATTTCAATGATCTTTCGCTATCATGCTCAGCCGGGAAAATATTGAAAAAAATCGTTTTCCTCATCTTCTCAGGATATAGAATTAGTGGAATATAGTTTTTTTCATTACTTTTGTATAATAAACGATGGAGAGAATGTAATGAGAAACACCTCAGATAATGGCAGGCAATATATTGCGATTGATCTTAAGAGCTTTTATGCATCTGTGGAGTGTGTGGAGAGGGGTCTCGACCCTCTTGACACATGCCTTGTCGTGGCCGATGCATCACGCACTGAAAAGACGATATGTCTCGCAGTCTCTCCGGCATTGAAATCATTCGGCATAGGTGGCCGTCCAAGATTGTTTGAGGTCGTGCAGCGCGTCAATACCGTCAACAGATACCGTGGCTCGATCCGTAAATCAGTATCATGGCAGGAGCTGAATTCTAACAGGCAACTGGCCGTCGACTATCTTGCGGTGCCTCCGCGCATGGCCCATTATATCGAATACTCCACACGCATCTACAAGATATACCTGAAGTATATTGCTCCTGAGGACATCCATGTCTATTCCATAGATGAGGTATTTATAGATGCCACTTCATATCTCGAGACTTACGGCATGACGGCCCACCGGCTTGCGATGACCATGATACGTGATGTGCTGCGTGAGACAGGCATCACTGCCACAGCCGGAATCGGCACGAATATGTACCTGTGCAAAATAGCCATGGATATCGTTGCCAAGAAAATGCCCCCCGACAAGGATGGTGTGAGAATAGCCGAACTTGACGAAATGAGTTATCGCAGGCAGTTATGGCATCACACCCCTATCACAGATTTCTGGCGTGTAGGTCCAGGCATCGCCGGGAGGCTCGCTACTTACGGCATACATACGATGGGTGATATCGCACGTTGGTCCATCGACCACCGACCGCTCCTTTATCAGATGTTCGGTGTCAACGCCGAGCTATTGATCGACCACGCCTGGGGTTGGGAACCGGTCACCATGGATATGGTGAGGAAGTATCGTCCGGAGACACATTCGCTCAGCAGCGGTCAGGTGCTCACATGCCCGTATACCGCAGACAAGGCCAAGGTGGTGGTGCTTGAGATGGTCGATGCCCTCTCCCTTGACCTGATTGACAAGAAGGTGGTGACTGATCAGATTGTTCTGCAGATAGGATATGACACTGAATCCCTGACACACGCCGACATCATGGATAACTATACCGGCCGGATCGTCACCGACCGATACGGGAGGAAGGTGCCTTTTCATGCCCACGGCACAGCCAACGCCCGATGCCACACATCGTCTTCTGAAATTCTCAGCAGACTGGTTTCGGATTTATTTGACCGCATCGTCAATACCTCACTACTGATACGACGTATAACCCTATCGGCCAATCATATTATCAGTGAATCAGAAGTAGAGACTAACCAACAACCTGTACAACTCACCCTATTCATTGACTACGAGGAGGAGAAGAAGAAAAGAGACCGGGAAAAGGCTCATCTCGAAAAAGAACGCCGCCAACAGGAGGCCATACTGAGTATCAAAAAGCGTTTCGGCAAAAACGCTATATTGAAAGGCCTTAACTATGCTGACGGAGCTACGCAGAAGAACCGCAACCAGCAGATCGGAGGACATCATGAGTAAATACGACGACATAATCCACTTAAAATACTGCGGATCCACTTCCCCGAAGAGGTTGTCAATGGAGGCTCGTGCGGCACAGTTTGCCCCTTTTGCCGCCCTCACCGGTCATAATTCGGCTATCGCCGAGACCGCAAGACTTACATCTGAACAGGTCGAATTGTCAGCCGACGAACAAAATATCCTTTCCCGGAGGCTAAATCTCGCACTGTCATTGNTCGATGTTCATCATGTGCTGACNGTCACTTACTNTGTTCACGACAATCTCAAGGNCGGTGGCAAATATGTCAAAACTCACGGATATATCACAGGATATACGCAACATGACAACATACTGACTCTTTCAGATGGCTCGAAAATTAATGTCATGGATATACGCGCTATCGATGGTGATATATTCANCGATCAACTATCCTACTGATAAAAANCTTATACCAGATTTTGACTCTCTCTTTTTTTTCATTAGTTTTGCAGCAAAAAGCAGACAGCCCTGNTATGCCTTTGACATGAACGGCTGNCTTGATTGTATAATATATATTTCAACCCCNGTTATCNATGGATAAAAGAATATTCCGGTTTTTGGCACTGTGCTGCATCCCTTCGATAGCCTTGGCCGACACATCAAATCTACTCCCTCAAAGATTGGCCGCGATTTCTCCTGACATCAAATATACCGGACGCACAGCAATCGACAGTCTCGGCCACGTGAGATTCAATTACCCGGGAGTCTCGGCCAAAATAAATTTCAACGGTACTGGCGTGCAGATGATCACAAGTCCGGGCTGCGGATACTGGATGGTAGAGACAGATTCTATCCCGGCATATAAAGTCAATGTGACCGAGACCGATTCGATCATTACTGTCGCCGGACTCGCAGAGGGCCCCCACTCCACTACTTTCACTTATTGCGTAGAGGGTTACGAATACAATCCTGAGATACATTCCTTCCGTCTCCCTGCCAATGGCAAATTAGTCGGTAAAGATCCAGACAAGAGACTCAAACTCGAATTCATAGGTAACAGCATCACATGCGGATATGGCACCGAAGCCACCGACGGCGCCACTCATTTCTCTTACGACACCGAGAATCATTGCCTCAGCTACGCCCATCTCACNGCNCGGACACTTGATGCTGAAGCCAACATGGTATGCCGCTCANGTATCGGAGTATACCGTAAATATGGTGATCCTCGCGAAGGCAACGCCGGAATGCTCATGCCGGGCGAATACCCCGGCACTATGCTGTATGTATATGACACCCCATGGGATTTCACATCTTTTCAACCGGATATCATCTGTATTAATCTGGGTACCAATGNCCTGTCTTGCAANAACTACGATGTAGACCTCTTTGCTGAGGCATACCGCAATTTCGTAAAACAGGTGAGGGCTCTGAATCCTGATTCCAAGATCGTGCTGCTGACCGGAGCGATGCTCACTGGAAAAGAACTGGAGATTGCAAAAAGTGTCCTTGACGACATCGCCGCGANATACGACAACGTGTACCGGTTCGACATGTCGGCACAAGACGGCTCACTTGGATACGGAGCCGACTACCACCCTTCGCGCGAGCAAGCCGAAAAGATGGCAGCCGAACTTTCCTCCTATCTTAAGACAATCCTTTAGAAAGCCAGACTCAGACCCATAGCAGGAGCTGCCGGACCAAATCCGGTGGCTCCGGGCTGAGACAACGCCGACATGCGCAGTGACAGCCTCACAGCCTCATTCTTCTTTTTATGGCTTATGATAAAGAAGGGCACACTTGACAAAGTCACCAATCCGCCCGCACCTACCATCATACCGCCGAGTAAAGCACCGACTTCATCATCCGCTCCACCCAATAACGTAAGTCCGGTAACAAGCGTGGGCATACCAATACATAGGGTGCCTACCCCGGTCCACATAAATGCATTGCTCTGCCGCATGAGCTTACGTATATCAGACGGCACCACATCTTGATCATTGCTCTTTTTAGGTGCAGAGACCCCGCCGAATGAATAGCCTACCGTCAGCAGCATAGCATTATGCGCCACATCTGAAATATTTGCACTTACCGATACTCTCAATTTATCATTTATACCGATTCCCAACCTTGGCATGACCAAGGGTTTTACCTTGCTGCCGTAGGTCTCGTTGATCGCGATTCCGAGGCCGGTTCCGACAAACGGAGACACCACTCCTCCACGATTGAAATTCCAGTCGCCCACGGCAGCTATACCAATAGAGTTGACATAGCTTTTGCCCCACATCCCCGGCGAATTGTCATTGGCCTTCCACTCCACATCGTAGCCTACCTTCGAAAATGACAGACGCAGACCTAAATCGACAGGTAGTTTTTCCAGATTACGGCGAAATTCCGCTCCAAGCGAGTATCCGGCACGCGCCTTGCTATCAATCGCCGTCACATAATCCTTTACAGCGAAATCCTCACCGATGCCCACATTCACACCGGCAAAAAACTCACCTTCCCATTTGCGTAATTCGTCATCGGCTTTGGCACAGAAAGTAGTAAGAGCTGTCAGCACACACGATATGATAAGAATATATTTTTTCATAGTTTCAATGATATTAATACTTGTAAAAACGGTTTAACTACTAATATATTATCAAAATTCAACTTTTTTATTAACTTTGAACATTCAATCAGCTACAATAATGAAGATACCAACGGAGATACTCACGAAATACTCACCCACTGTACGTGAGATGTTTACAACATGGGATGAATTTCTTTACTCACAGGTCAATTTCAACCGGCCTGAAAGCTCCATACACTCTTTCGGTCACTGTGAACGTGTCCTCCTGCATTCGCTCATAATCGGTGAATCTGAATTTGGTGATGACCCGAAGTCTCTTACGGCTCTTGCACATGCATCGGTGTTTCATGACACAAGACGCATCGACGATTATATGGACAAGGGTCATGGAGCCAGAGCTGCACTATACTACAAGGATTTCTGCCGACAGAGAGCTGATGTTACATATATGCCAGAAGCGGCTCTGATGATAAAATATCATGATATGGATGATGCTCAAAGCAAGAAAGCCATCGCGAGGGAATATACCGGAAAGCTGCCTGATATGTACAGGCTATATGACATATTCAAGGATGCCGACGCACTCGACCGGTGGAGGTTAGGTCCGCTTGGCCTCGACCCGAATTTCCTGCGCACGCAAAAAGCCAGGACTATGTCGGATTTTGCACTATTTCTTGTAGATCTGACTATGCCTGAAGACCTCCGCAACCGCATCTCCGCTGAGGTGCAAGCCAAGTGGATAAAGAGATGATTTATGTCTCATATCCTTTCAGCCCGGGTCGCCCGTAAGAAGAAATAGAGGAAAAGACCNCCGGCAACAANCAGNNACACCGAGAAACTCAAGATAATGCCGTATATGCCGAGCCCCATGGGAAATGCGATTATATATGTGGCCGGGATTNCGATAATTATATAACTGACAAAGGCAATCCAGAGCATCGGCATCACCTTCGACGTNCCCCTCAGAGCATTGGCAAATGTAATCTGTGTNGCATCGCCGAGCTGATACAACACCAGCGGAAAGATCAAGAGCAATGTCTGTGTCAATACGGCCTGGTCAGTGGTGAAGAGACCGGTCAGCTGCTTGGCGAAGGTCACGAACACAAGTGTGCTCATTGTCGCGAGCACGAGCATTACATGATAGCCGGCCCATCCTGCCCTGCGCATCGCAGCTCTGTCGCCATAGCCTCCTTCATTGCTCACCAGCACAGCAATAGCCGATCCGATGGCATAGTAGAGACAGAAGCCGAGACTGCCCACGATGACCACAATCTGATACGAAGCAAGTGCCGTAGTGCCGATCCAGCCGGCCATTATGGCAGCCGCAGAAAACGACCCGCTCTCAAACAGCATCTGCATTGACACAGGTATCGAAGTATTCCATACCCGTTTTACACCCTCTGTGGTTATCGTAGCGGATATGAATCCCTTGCTGTAACCTTTGTTGCCGGGTACCCTGAAAAAGATGGCACAGATGGCCGCCACCATCACCACGCGGGCCACGAGGGTGCTCACGCCGGCACCTGTAAGACCAAGTTCCGGCATACCGAAGTTGCCATATATCAGCAGATAGTTCCCGAAGATATTCAATGTGTTTGCGACAAGCACTATCCNCATCGGCATGGTAGTGTTCTTTACCGAANNGCNCCACTGTGCAAACAGATTGAATATACTTATAGGCACAATACCGATGAGGTAGAGCATGAAATAGGGCCTTATCAGCGGCAGGAGTTCTTCGGGCTGACCGAAACGATGCAGGTTAAGATAGACAGCTGTCATTATCAATGTCAATAAAAGCGAATAGGCTATATTGATAAGCATAGCGTTACGCATCAGTCCTCCGATCCTGCCTTCTGCCGCCTTCCTGTCATTTCCACCGAATAATGCTCCGGCCAATGGCAGGATGCCGTATGTGAATCCCATACATGCAAACATCACCGAGTTGAAAATGTTATTGACAAAAGAGGCGGCAGCGAGAGACTCCGTACTGTAATGACCTACCATGATATTGTCAGCGAAGCCGACAACAACAGTACCGAGCTGACCTATCAGAATCGGAAAACCTAACTTCACTACCTGCTTATAATAAGATCTATAAGACTGCATATCCGTTTTTGGGGTATTTATAATTGCGCCCGTATCACGAGCCGTATCATCATTTGACTAACGCAAAGTTAATCATTTATCCCGACACATTTTGCAATTGAGAGCAGATTTGACTACCTTTGCCACGGATAACAACGATATAATCATGAACACAACAGCTAAGATCCTGCTCCACTGTCCCGATCGTCCGGGTATCCTTGCGGAGATTACCAACTTCATCACTGTCAATGGTGGAAACATCGTATATCTTGACCAATAT
>WFLX010017623.1_pt1 | contig 16580 bp, 16 predicted proteins | sample 4967041 | NCBI WGS metagenome assembly WFLX01 (sample SAMN12857096, study PRJNA449069) | gut metagenome | isolation source: stool from male and female vole | host: Microtus ochrogaster | place: USA:Florida | collected 2017 | reverse complement strand
AACTGATAATCAGTGGCTTAGGTAAAATGTAGCATTTAAGGTTCTGATTATAAATAATTTTATTGTAATTTTATTTGGTTTTCTCGATTACTTTTTTGTACTTTTGCATATAACATAAACGCAAAAGACCATGAATCTGATAGAATTCCAAAGACACTTCCCCAATGAGGAGGATTATAAATCACACTTGAAAGCATTGCGTGAGCGCAATGGCATCACATGCCCCAAGTGTGGCTATACACACCACTATTGGAAGAGGTATCGAAGTCAATGGCAATGTTCTCGCTGTGGTCATTGCACCTCCCTTACTAGTGACACTGTGATGCATGGCACTAAACTGCCGTTGCTCTATTGGTTCATAGCGATACATCTGCTCACCTCAACCAAGAAGACCTTTTCTGCATCTGAACTTCAGAGACAGTTGGGACACAAGCGTTACCAACCCACATGGTAACTGCTTCACAAGTTGCGTTCTCTGATGGGTCAGAGGGATGCACAATACACCCTCTGTGGTGAGATAGAACTTGATGAGGGATTCTTCACTGTGGATTCAGAGGACTATGATGCCAACGCCCCAAGACATAGAGGCAGAGGCTCAGAGGCGAAAGCAAAAGTTCTTGTGATGGCTGAGAGCAAGTAAGTGGAGCATCCCACAAGAAGGGATGTCACACGCTCAGTAGGCTTTATCAAGATGGTAGTCATCCCCAATCTGAGGGCTGACACAATTTGCCTGATAGTCAAACCATGTCAAAGGAATACCTCTCAACTTCATAAAATGATCATCCATTAAATAGATTATTTTCAGCAATTTCCGAAGATGAATATTAGGAATCCTATTAGCAATATATGCTATTAACACTCCATTCCTTTTTTTATATATCGATACTCCGTAACTCATAGACATCTATTCTTTTTTGCAAAGGTAACACTTTTATTTCTATATTCCTACAATTTAATAAAATTTCAGTTCAGATATACACGGCTTTCTTGGCGTGTCTTCCCTCTTTTGTGCCCTATAAAAAATGTAAGATGCATTTTTTCTCTTGGTATTATCGGGGATTTTTAGTAACTTTACAAGCTGATAAAGCTAACCTTATAAAGTCAACTCATCATGATCAATCGCCTTTTCTTTCTAATCGTATTTGCCATAATCTGTTCATTCAATGCATTGGCATTGGAATATGATGCATCAATTCGAGATAGCATCCTCTCTCAGATTTCCGGAGCATCCATATCTTCCTACAAAGTATCCATCATTAAATATGGAACTAAGGGGGATGGAAAGCATGATTGCCGACTTGCATTTTCTAAAGCGATGAAGGAAGCGAAGAAAAAAGATGGGTTGCATATCACAGTTCCTGCTGGCATTTACTATATGGAAGGACCACTGACATTTACCGATAATGTATGCATCGAACTGGAAGAAGNTGCCGTACTTAAATTCTCTCCTGACCCAAAACATTATCCAGTAGTCAATACGAGTTGGGAAGGAACTTATCTCCACAATTATTCTCCTATGATCTATGGATATGGCTTGAAAAATGTAGCCATCATCGGTAAGGGCACAATCGACGGGAATGCCATGACAACATTTGCCACTTGGAAACCAAACCAAAAACCAGCCCAGATGCGAAGCCGTGAGATGAACCATAATGAAATCCCAGTATCAGAACGTATTTTTGGCGCTGGCGATTGGCTCCGTCCACATCTCATACAGTTTTATGATTGCACTGGGGTCACACTCGAAGGTGTCAAAATAATCAACTCCCCATTTTGGTGTGTCCATCTGCTGAGAAGCGAAAATATTATTTGCCGTTCTCTTCGCTATGACGCCAAGCTGATCAATAACGATGGTATTGACCCGGAAAGTTCACGCAATATCCTAATTGAGGATATCCATTTCGATAATGGCGACGACAATATAGCCATAAAGAGTGGTCGCGACAATGATGGTTGGGCGGCCGCCTCTCCCTGCGAGAATATAATAATCCGAAATTGCCATTTCAAGGGTCTGCATGCTGTCGTGATCGGCAGCGAGATGTCTGGTGGTGTCAGCAATGTATTCGTTGAGGATTGCGACTATGCCGGATATTGCAAACGCGGTATCTATGTGAAGACCAATCCTGACCGAGGAGGCTTCGTAAAGAATCTCTTTGTACGAAACTGCCGTTTCGACGAAGTGGAAGACTTATTCTACGTCACAAGCAAATACGCTGGAGAAGGACTCGACAACAATCATTTCTCAGAAATCAGCGACCTCTATGTGGATGGGCTCACTTGCAATAACGCGTCAAAAGCAGCCCTCGTGCTTCAAGGCACAAAGGAAAAACCCATCACAAATGTAGTCTTCGACAATATCACAGTAGGAGAGGCAAAGATAGGTGTAAGTTTCTCCGACACACGCAACGTCAAAGTAGGGGAGTGCCACATAGGAGGCACTGTCGACATCCCAACCCAAATATCCTCCAAAGACAACATCTTCAACCGCTAAGCCCGGAGGACTTTAAATTTAACCCCCGGAAAAACCGGGGGTAGATGGGATCTAAATAAGAGACTTAATAGTCGCAGTTATTTTGGGCATCTGATATTCAATCCTGTGCAAAAGTTGCAACTGTGCTTTTGTCCTGACAAGATTATGCTCCGGATATGATATCTTGTAGTAAGTATCCCCATTAATATAATCTGTAAGGAATCTCGCTGCTTGCATATAAGGAAATAGGGCCACTGCATTGGGCAACCACTCCAATTCTTCTTTTGTCAAAAATGCCTTTGCCTGAGAAAGATACCCTTCCGTAAACGCTTCGAATATATCAAAGTCAAAGTTCACTTTTGTCAAGTCTGGTTCATCTTCGGCTGAAGTGCAGGCTCCGGTGCGCAAAAAATCGCCATAATCACTGAATACAAATGATGGCATCACTGTGTCGAGGTCAATCACGCACAGTACATTTCCATTCTCATCAAAAAGCATATTGTTGACCTTCGTATCGCAATGGCAGATGCGTTTCGGCAGTCTGCCTTCACGATGCATCCTTTCCGGCCCGCACATTTTCTCTGCTCGTTTTTCGATTTCCTCAATCAATGGAGCTACTTCTGTTGCCCTTCCAGCAGAATCTGCCTCTACGGCATCCCTGAGCTGCTGAAGCCGAAACTCCATATTGTGAAAATCTGGAATGCTTTCTTCAAGCTCGCAGTCGATATCGGATAGCATCCTTTGGAAATTTCCAAATGCCTTCCCAGCCAAAAAAGCGCTTTTCTGAGTCACTTCAGGCAGCGTATGAGATGCAGCTATGTAGCGGCTTATTCTCCAATAGTCTGATCCATCAAAATAATAAGTCTTCTTGGAGTCTTTCACATGGATAAACTCCAGCACCTTCCTCTCTATCTCATCGCAACCAGCAGATTCATATTTCTTTCTGATATGGGAGGTGACAGCCTCAATATTTCGTTGCATTCCNTCCACATNCTTAAATACATNNTGGTTGATACGCTGAAGTACATAATCAGGCNTTTCTCCTTCGGNGGNGACGAGATAAGTGTCNTTGATAAGTCCATCGCCAAGTGGCTTGATATGGCATGCTTTTCCAGAAATCTGAAACTGTTCTACTATTGGGAATAATTCTTTCATAAAGCAAATTTAAGCGAAATCTTGCAATGAAGCAAATTTTATTCTCAAAATTCTTGTATTTCTCAAAGAATATAAATACTTTTGCATTCCCAACCCCACAACTCCACAACCATTTATAGCATGAAACTAAACAATCTATTCATTTGCATTGCCACATTTGGCATTCTCGCCTCCTGCAATTCCTCCAAGAAGGACTCATTGCTGATTGAAACAGATATTCCCGAACGCCCTGCCGGACAAACCGACATGATCGGGTTTGCCGCCGAACCACTCGACACGGTTCGTGTAGGCTTCATCGGTCTCGGTATGCGTGGTCCCGATGCCGTAGAACGATTTACTCATATTCCGGGCACTAAAGTCGTGGCTCTTTGTGATATTGATTCAGCAAAAGTGGAAGCTTCTCAAAAATATCTTGATGATGCAGGTCTGCCTCGTGCTGCCGCTTACTACGGATCTGAAGACGCATGGAAAAAGCTTGCTGAGCGTGACGATATCGACCTCGTCTATATCGCTACCGACTGGAAAAACCATGCTCCTATGGGTCTCTACGCAATGGAAAATGGTAAGCATGTCGCGATTGAGGTTCCGGCTGCAACTTCACTTGAAGAAATCTGGGATCTTGTCAACACTTCTGAGCGCACTCGCAAGCATTGCATGATGCTCGAAAATTGTGTCTACGATTTCTTTGAGCTCAACACTCTAAATATGGCTCAACAAGGACTCTTTGGCGAAATCCTTCACACTGAGGGCAGCTATATCCATAATCTCAAGGAATTCTGGCCCGAATACTGGAACAACTGGCGTATGGATTTCAATCAGGAGCATCGTGGCGACGTATATCCCACCCATGGTTTTGGCCCTGCTTGCCAACTTCTCGACATCCATCGTGGCGATAAGATCAATACGCTTGTGGCTATGGACACGAAAGCCGTCAATGGTCCTGCTTACATAAAGGAAAAGACAGGAAAAGCTCCTGAATCCTTTGCCAATGGCGACCATACGATGACTATGATGCGCACCGAAAACGGCAAGACCATCCACATCCAGCACGATGTGATGAATCCACGTCCTTACTCAAGAATGTATCAGCTTACGGGCACTAAGGGTTTTGCAAACAAGTATCCTCGCTCCGGGTATGCCTTCGAGCCGGAACAGATGGATTCCACAATAGTTCCTGATCATGAGAATCTGAATGCCCACACTTGGATTTCAGATGAGCAGCAGGCTGCTCTGACAGAGAAGTATACTCATCCTATAATTACTGAAGTTGGCAATCTCGCCAAGGAAGTGGGAGGCCACGGGGGTATGGACTTTATCATGGACTATCGCCTTGTGTATTGCCTGCGCAATGGTCTGCCACTCGATATGGATGTCTACGACCTTGCCGAATGGAGCGCAATGGCTCCTCTGAGTGCCATCTCAATCGAAAACGGTTCAGCGCCGGTAGCCTTCCCCGACTTCACACGCGGCGGCTGGAACCGCCAGCAAGGCTACCGCCACGCCTACAAAAAATGATGGGGGTCTAAACTTTGTGCATTTCAGTTTCTTTGGATATTTGAGACAGGCTGTTTTTACGGTCTGTCTCTACTATTTCATCGAATTCAGGAGCTCTTTGCGCTGAGATATTGCTTTTGGCAATGTCCTTTTTTATCTTATTTGCCACCCACATCTTCTCGCATAGTTCATACTCATTTGCTGCTTGCTCGAATATTTTCTCCATTTCCGGAATACTCTCAGATTGAAGAGCTTTATGGAAGTTCAAATCATCAATTATTTGGCCGGAAAGATCTATCCATANTTGAGGTATGTCTTTAGATTTCTGTNCTTCAAGATTTCTGTTNTCCTGAANTATATTNAGATATTTGCTGACGGCCAACTCATAAAGCTTTATTCCATTCTCAATGGATGAACGCTTTATTTTCATTCCCTTATATTTGATATATCCGTCTGGATCGGAGGCTGATCGAAGGAGATTCTTAGAGACTTTCAATGCATCTAATATCCTTCCGATTGTCAATGGATTCAGCACCTGATAAGTGATCCTGTCATTAAGCTTCAATCCTCTATTGAGACGGCGGTCACGTTTAGGCCATTTTTCAGCGTCTCGCTTCAGACCATAGCTCTTCAGCATTGCTCCTGGCACTACTATAGTGTTTCCTTTTGCATCTCCAAAAAGATATGAGAAGGGAAAATCGGAAGTGTCAGGATGTGTCTTGTGTTCACCCATGACCAATGAAAATGCACCTATGCGAGATCCGTGCATGATATATGAGTTGGAAGATGTCTTCACTCCACGCTCCAACACTCCCCAGTGCACTGGCCCAAGCTTATACATATGGTTGCTCATATTGGTGCCTGAACCTGCATTCATAAAGGCTGTCTGGCATCCGATCAGCAACGAACTTTTGTGCATGCTGACCGTATACGGCCCTGCAAGGACAGCACAAGCCTCACCATTTTCCATCGAGCAATTCGCGAAGAAAAGGGAGTCGTGAGAAGTAAATCCCTTGTCGATTACACTTCCTTGACCGACATATGTATTCCTAAGTAAACTTCCCCCGCTGACTACGGCATCCTCAAAGATGAAGTTTTCGGCGTCAACTCCCTGCCCCACATAAGCCAAACTTTCCTCTTGCCCCTTGACGCTTGGTTCTTGACTCTTGACTCGTGACTCTTGGTTGCTTACTATGCTTCCATTATGAAGCCGTGCCGCTCCATTTATCTTGACTCCTGGCCANACCCGAACGTCAGAAATAGAACCACAGTTTATAATTTCCACACCNTCCCCAATCTCAGGCATATCAGGTAGTGTCTGGATATGTCGGTCGATAAGAGAGAGAAGCTTCTCTTTTGCATATTCAGGATTTCTGGCNGCTAAGGTTGCAATCTGTGCAGAAATACCTGGATANATCTTGACTGGTCGTGAACCGGTCTCGTCNAGAACAGCCACCTCGGTCCCAATGCCGAAAGATGCCTTGGGCGACTTTTCGATTGATGCCACATTGACAATCCTCACATTGTCGCCAATCCTGATATTCNATAATCCTCCCGGCACATTGATAATCTCTGCATTTGCCCCAATGCTGACAGGTCCACGGAAATAGACATTACGAATTCTGCTGAGATCCGTATCCTCCGAAATCTCAACAGTACTCCAATCTTCGGCAAAGCAACCTTGGCGTTCAAGCTTCTCTATCTCATCTCTTCTCATATCCACACATACTCCTTTCCTAACTTTCCACTTAACTTATATCTTACATCTTACAACTCTCCCTCATCATATTTCTGAAATAGAAAATCATTATAAGGAAATCTCTCCACATGAATCTCTTTTGCCTTTTCATAAAGAAGTTCCTTAAGCTGATCGATGTTGATTTTGTCTTTAGCAGAGATGAAGACGCAGTTATTGTTCATCTTCGCCATCCAAGTCTTCTTGAAATCCTCCAAGCTCATATTTTCCCGAGTGGCGGGAGTGAGATCATCAGGATCCTTGGGGGTATACTTAAAGGCATCTATTTTATTGAATACAAGAATTTGAGGCTTCTGGGCTGCTCCACATACTTCGCTGAGAGTCTTGTCTACCACTTCTATCTGCTCTTCAAAATTTGGATGACTTACGTCTACCACGTGCATAAGCAAGTCTGCTTCTCTCACCTCATCGAGAGTTGATTTGAATGAATTGACAAGGTGGGTAGGAAGTTTGCGGATGAATCCTACTGTGTCAGAAAGCAAGAAGGGGAGATTGTCGATTGTCACCTTCCTTACGGTGGTGTCAAGAGTGGCAAAAAGCTTGTTTTCGGCAAAGACGTCGCTCTTGCTAAGCAGATTCATGATTGTAGATTTCCCTACGTTGGTATAGCCCACGAGCGCCACACGGGTCATATTGCCACGGTTTTTCCTCTGTATGCTCTTTTGCTTGTCGATATCTTTGAGCTCTTCTTTAAGGCGTGATATCTTGTCGAGGATGATACGGCGGTCGGTCTCTATCTGTGTCTCACCAGGTCCACGCATACCGATACCACCACGCTGACGCTCAAGGTGGGTCCACATTCTTGTAAGTCGTGGTAGCAGATACTGATACTGCGCGAGTTCCACTTGAGTCCTCGCTGTGGCAGTCTGGGCTCGCTTGGCGAAGATGTCGAGGATGAGGCTTGTTCGGTCAAGAATCTTTACCTTCAATTCCTTCTCGATATTGAGTACTTGCTTAGATGATAAGTCATCGTCGAAAATCACAAGACCGATCTCATTATCCTCAACATATTTGCGTATTTCTTCAAGCTTTCCGGTGCCTACATAGGTGCGGGGATTTGGATAGTCAAGTTTCTGCACAAAACGCTTCTCCGGCTCAGCTCCTGCCGTCTTGGCAAGAAACTCAAGCTCATCAAGGTATTCATTGACCTTGGCTTCGTTTTGCTTTTGGGTGACGAGGCCTACCAGCACGGTTCTCTCGTTTTCTTCTTTATTTATTATGTTATCTTCTATCATAAGATCTGAGTTCTTTCTATCGTCTATATATAAGATAAACATTTCACGCCCCCCGCTGGTTTCGCGGAGGGCGCATATAATTGAATTCGCAATTCATAATTAAGATAGATTGTTTAAGCTTATGAATTATGCATTATGAATTATGCATTATGCATTAAGCATTAAGCAAGCCTGCGCAGGAGGTCGGTCAAGAATTTCCAATACTCCTCTACCGACGGGATATAGGCCTTCTCGTTAGGGCTGTGGATATCCTTCAGTGTTGGTCCGAATGAAATCATATCCANTCCCGGCATCTTCNCAAGGAAGATNCCGNATNNANGNNCGGCGTGCAAAGCCTCTACCTTTGGCTCATATCCGAAAAGATCCTTGAAACTTTCTTCTGCTGTCTTGAGAAGTTTGCTGTCAGGATTCGGAGCCCAGCCTACACTCGGGTCGTTGGTCACCACTACGCAACCGATGTTTTCATAAAGAGCTGTGATGCGGTCGGTGATTTCTTCGCGTTTGCTGTCTACGGATGAACGTTGGTGGGTAGTGATCACTACCTTGTCCTCTCCTTCTTTGTGTACGCTTGCAAGNTTGGAAGAAGTCTCTACGAGNCCNGGCACTGCAAGGCTCATTCCCTGCACTCCATTTGGGGTGCCGAAAATTGTCGATACAAGAGGACTTACGTATTCCACTCCGATCATGCTTGCTGGCTTTTCGCGAAGGGTCACTTTGAAAGTGAAGTTGTCGCCTTCTGCAAGGCGAAGCTCATCATGGATGGTGGCGCTGTAGATCTCNGCCATTTTTTCGAAAGCTTCCCCGTTACCAGCNGGAACGCCTACAAGAGCTTTTGCTTCGCGCGGGATGGCATTCGGAAGTCCCCCTCCTTGGAAGTCGCTGAGCATGATTTCTCCAAATTCATCCTCTGCAAGCCAGAGGAAGCGGGCGAGGAGCTGATTGGCGTTGCCACGCCCAAGGTGGATTTCCATTCCGGAGTGCCCACCCTTCAGATGGTCGATATGCACCTCATACCAGTCAAAACCTTCCGGTGCTTCCACAGTTTCTATAGGATAAGTGGCGATGGTGCACATAGAGCCTGCACATCCTATCACGATCATGCCATGCTCTTCTGAATCAAGGTTGAGAAGAATCCTGCCGCTGACCATCGCGGGGTCAAGACCATTGGCTCCAGTGAGCCCCTGCTCTTCGTCGACTGTAAATAGGGCTTCTATCGGGCCATGCACGAGTTCTGGATCTATCATGACTGCCATTGCCGAGGCGCATCCGAGCCCGTTGTCGGCTCCGAGAGTAGTGCCTTCTGCACGCACCCAGTCACCTTCCACTACAGTCTTGATCGGATCGTTGAGGAAATCATGATCTACGTCTCCTCTTTTTTCTGCTACCATATCCTGATGCCCCTGAAGCACAATGGTNGGAGCATTTTCATGGCCTGGAGTAGCGGGACAATACATCACTACGTTGCCCACTTCATCAGTGGCATATCTCAAACCATGCTTTTCTGCCCAACCTACCAGAAAATCTTTCATCTTGTCAAGATGATGGGTAGGACGTGGCACTTTTGTTATCTCGTCGAAGCATTCCCATACGAGCTTCGGCTTAAGGTCTGTTATCTTCATTTCTTATTGTTTTTGTATTTTGCGTATTCTTTTGCCATTCGCGTGTGGTAGCCGCGCTTTGCATACGCCGGACCGTTATACTTCCGAGCAAAAGCAGCCCAGTCTTTTTTCTGGAGAGCCTCGAGCATGCCGGAATTGCGAATGAANACAGCAAACATNTCAAGTTGGCTGAATTCGGAATCGCAAATCTTTTCTACCATCTCCTCCACGCTCTGGCAGCCGCATAATTTATAGTTGAAGCCCCCGATCTGGAACATCCCCCAGTAGGTGCCCATGTCGGCTGCATCGGCATTTGTCTTGCGGGCATTGGTCAGAGCTGTCCATTCCTGCAAGGCGTAGCCGCTGAGTCCGGAAGGTACTTTGGCGTTTTTTATCTTTCGTCCTGTTCCCTTTCCGCTATATTTTTGATAGAGCGATTGCACATAGTTGGCCACGGGGACTCCGGGAGCCCAAAAACCTTGGAGCTTCTCTCCGGCTTCAATTGTCACCACTGCTTTAATTGCAGCCACTTCTACACCTTATTCCTTGGCTACAATCTGGAAGTCTTCTTCCGTCAGAGTGTCGTATCTCACTTTCTTGTCGGCTTCCGGCATCGGAGCCAGGACGAGTTTTATGAAGTCAGCCAAGTCATTGTCTACATTCTCATCCGGACCCTCCAATCTGAGTCCGGATGAGGTGGGAAATTCATAACTGACTGCCTCCTGTGCTTGCATCGTCGCAGATGCCGCTACGATAGCTGCCGTAAGAAGGAGTGCGCCTCTCATGATTTAGCCACTTTTTCAAGTGTTAGGCAGAGATGACGCCAGAATTTGTCTACGGTGGGGATTAGAAGTTGTTCGTCGGGGGAGTGTACTCCGGTCATAGTCGGGCCGAAACTTACCATGTCGAGGTGAGGATACTTGTCGAGGAAGAGCCCGCATTCCAAGCCAGCGTGGATGGCTTTGATGGCAGGTTTCACTCCAAAGAGTTCTTCGTAGGCCTCAGCAGCAATCTTCATAATGGGAGAGTTCATGTTGGGAGCCCAACCGGGATATCCATCAGAATGGTCCACTTTTGCTCCTGCAAGTTGGAAATGAGCCTCCACTTGTCCGGCTATGTCATACTTGCGGCTTTCTACGCTTGAACGCTGGGAAGTAGTCACCTTTATCATGTTGTCTTCTTCCATCTTGACTGCAGCAAGATTTGTAGAAGTCTCTACGAGGCCTTCGATGTCGTGGCTCATTGAGATTACTCCGTGGGGAGCGCTGTAGAGGGCTCTCACGAGAGCGAGAGAAGTGGTCTGGTCGATGCAATAAGCGGGTTTTTCTGCGTCTTCGATCACAATCTTGATGGAAGGCTCGATGCCGGCAAATTCCTTCTCAATTTCTATTGCATACTCAGCCAGGGCAGCCTTGACGTCGGCAGCAAGTTTAGTCTCTATGCCAAAGATTGCGTGCGCTTCGCGCGGGATGGCATTGCGGAGATTTCCTCCATCAAATTCCACAAGCTCAAGATTCCACTTTTGAGAGCAGTTCCAGAGGAAACGAGCTACGAGCTTATTGGCGTTGGCTCTTCCAAGATGGATGTCTCCGCCTGAATGGCCACCCAAAAGTCCGCTTACACTCACTTTCATATATGAGAAATGGTCGGGAGCGAGCGAGCGCTTGTATTCAAACCATGCAGTGGTGTCGATGCCACCTGCGCAGCCTACGAAAATCTCGCCGTCGTCCTCTGAGTCAAGNTTTAGAAGGATGTTGCCTCCCAGCATGTCTTCTCCGAGATTCTGGGCTCCTTCCAGGCCTATTTCCTCATTTACTGTGAAGAGAGCCTCCACCGGCCCATGCTTGAGCGAAGGGTCGATCATTACGGCCATTGCAGCTGCGATGCCAATGCCGTTGTCGGCGCCGAGGGTGGTGCCGCGAGCCTTAACCCAGTCTCCATCCACATAGGTGTCGATGGGGTCTTTCATAAAGTCGTGGTTGACGCCATTGTTCTTTTCGGCTACCATGTCCATATGGGCTTGAAGGATCACTGTGGGAGCATTCTCGAAGCCAGGTGTGGCATCTTTGTGCATCAATACGTTGCCACATTCGTCGGTCTTTACAGCTACATTGTGCTTCTTGGCGAAGTCAATGAGAAATTGTCTGATCTGCTCCTCATGGCAGGATGGNCGCGGCACTTTGGTCACTTCGTCAAAGCACTTCCAGATTAGTTCCGGTTTAAGGTCTTTTACTTCCATTTTCTTATAAGGTTTTTATGTATTTTATTAGTTTTTCTATTCAGGATAAGATTTTCAGACTCCAAAGATATGAATTTTATTTCATTTTAACAAATCTTTTGCATTTCTTATCGTTCCTATCACGATTTTTTATTAATTTTGCATTCGGATAGTGNCCNAACTNNGTTCNGGCGCTANNNGCAATTAGAATCATCAAACACAAATANNATATAATGAAAAAAAATCTTTACACAGTCCTTGGNTTGGCTCTCGCCNTNGCNNTCGGAAGCGGAGTGACTTCCTGCGGCGATTCCAAGGATGAGAAGTCAGCTCCTGCGAAGAAGACAGTTGTGGCCGACAGCGTGGCTCTTCCCAACTACAGATATGTAGATATGGATACCCTCCTCACCAAGTATATTCTTGCTAAAGACTACAACGAGGAGATGATTCGAATGCAGAATAATCTTGAAAGCGAGACTAAGAAGCATCAGACTTCCCTTCAGTCATTGGCTGCCCAGATTCAGAACAAGGTGCAGAATAATTCTTACCTTTCTCAGGAAAGCTTTGACACCGATCAGCAGAAGCTGGCTTCCATGCAGAGCAACGCCGAGCGTTCGGTGGGTATGATGCAGCAGAAATTTGCTGAGGCTGCCGCAAAAGGACAGCAAGCCGTTGCCGACTCTGTGACTGCTTTCATTGAGGAATATAATAAGAAGCATGGCTACGACGCTATCTTTAATAAGGCAGCTGCCCTTCATTTCAATCCGGCTCTTGACATCACTGATGAGATTGTAGAGGGTCTGAATGCACGTTACAATAAAGTAAAGAAATAATAAGAATATGCGCAGACGTCTGTGTAGTATCATAGCATTGGCAGCAATGTCTATTGCCATTCTGCTTCCGGCTTCATCCTTTGCCAAAGGATGGGAGCCGGTGCGCACCGACGTCTCAGGCCTCAACTCAGTGGCGCACGACAATGATGTCGAAATTCGTGTCGCGCCAGGGCATGTGATAGTGGTGGCTTCGCAACCTGTCCAGATAAAGGTGTTCACAATTCTTGGCCAGGTGGTGAGCAATGACACCCTTCCTACAGGCGTGAGCCGCCTGCCGCTGTCGCATGGCGTCTATATTGTCAAAGTAGGCGACCTCACCTGCAAGATAGCCGTCTGAGTTCAAATTGTCAATTTGTCAATTTGTCAACTTGACACCTTTAAACAACCCAACAACCTAACAACCCAACAACCCAACAACCCAAACATGGAATCAATCGATTGGAAAAACCTTCCGTTTGGATACATCCCTACCAACTTTAATGTACGCTGCACATTCAGCGACGGCAAATGGGGTCCTATTGAGGTATCCGACTCTGAATACATACCTATGCACATGGCGGCCGCTTGCCTTCACTATGGGCAGGAGGCATTTGAAGGCTTGAAAGCTTTCCGTGGTGCCGATGGCAAGATTCGCGTATTCCGCATGGATGAGAATGCAAAGCGTTTCCGTCGGTCTGCTGAGGGCATAATGATGGAGCCTCTCCCGGAAGATCTTTTCTGCGAGATGGTGCGTAAAGTTGTGGCTCTCAATGCGGAGTTCGTTCCTCCTTACGGTACAGGTGCAAGCCTCTATATCCGCCCTCTTGAGATTGGAATCTCTCCGCAGGTAGGCGTAAAGCCTTCCAAAGACTATCTTGTAGTGATGTTCGTCACTCCGGTGGGTCCTTATTTCAAGACTGGTTTCAATCCTACTAAAGTCTGCATGAGCCGTAATTACGACCGTGTGGCTCCACTTGGCACCGGGGCATTTAAGATTGGTGGCAACTATGCAGCTTCTCTTAAGGCAGGAGAGATTGCTCACGACATGGGCTACTCCGTGATGCTTTATATCGACCCGAAAGAGAAGAAATATTTCGATGAGTGTGGCGCCGCCAATTTCTTTGGTATCAAGGGCAACAGCTACGTGACTCCCGCTTCCGATTCCATTCTTCCTTCCATCACCAACAAGAGTATATGCCAGCTCGCAGAGGATCTTGGCATGACAGTAGAGCGTCGCCATATTCCCGTAGAGGAACTTGAGACATTTGAGGAAGTTGGTGCTTGTGGCACCGCTGCCGTGATTTCTCCGATCGGAGTGATTGATGATATTGACACCGGCCGCAGCTATAAGTTTGGCGATGGCACTCCAGGCGAGAAGTCTACCCTCCTTTATAATAAGCTCCGTGGCATCCAGCTTGGCGAAGAGCCCGACACTCACGGTTGGGTAGAAGTAATCGAAGAAAAATAATTAAGAATTATGCATTATGCATTATGAATTAATTACAAGGTACTACGAGGAGGGCTCAGCCCTCCTCGCTTTGCTTCTGACCCACTCAGAGATGGTAGCCCGCAAGGCTCTTTCTGTTGCTGAGGCGGCCAAACTGAATATCGACAAGGATTTTGTATATGGTGCTTCCATGCTCCATGACATTGGCATTTTCAAGTGCGATGCCTCCGGCATCTATTGCTATGGAAAGGAACCTTATATCCGGCATGGAGTAATTGGAGCGGAACTGCTTAGGCAAGATGGTGTCGACGAAGCGTATGCTCGTGTATGCGAACGCCACACTGGAGCTGGCCTGACAGCAAAAGAAATAGCGGAAACGGGGATGCCGCTTCCGCATAAAGATTTTCTTCCTGAGACTTTGGAGGAAAAACTCATCTGCTATGCCGATAAGTTTTATAGCAAGNCGGGNGATCCGAAAGAGNAAAAGTCTCTTGAACGCGTCCGAGCCTCAATGGCAAAATTCGGTCCGGACTCCCTCGCCCGCTTCAATGCCCTCCACGCTCTATTTAAATCTTAACTTTGTCAAATTGACAACTGGATCATTTCACAATCTCTTGGCACACCAATCGGCTATAACGCATTCGCCGCATTTCGGATTGCGGGCTGTGCAGACGTAGCGGCCGTGGAGTATAAGCCAGTGGTGGGCATTAGCGAGTTTCTCAGCCGGGATATTCTTTACGAGCTCCTTTTCCGTAGCATAAGGATTAGGGGAATCCTTTGTGAAACCAATACGATTGCACACTCTGAATACGTGCGTATCCACAGGCATCGCAGCTTTTCCCCACACCACAGCCAGCATTACGTTGGCAGTCTTGCGTCCTACTCCAGGCAGCTTCATCAGGTTGTCGATATCTGAGGGCATTTCAGAGTTGAANTCCTNCACAAGCATACGCGCCGCCTTAAGAAGGTGGCGCGTCTTATTGTTGGGGAAAGTGACACTTTTGATGTAAGGATACACCTCTTCTTCTGTGGCTGCCGCCAAAGAAGCAGGGTCNGGATAGGCTTCGAAAAGGGGAGGAGTGACCATATTGACTCTCTTGTCGGTGCATTGCGCCGATAAGATCACGGCCAATAGCAGATGAAACGGCGTGTCGTAGTGCAACTCCGTCTTCGGCTCCGGCATTATCTCCTCAAAAGTGGAGATTATCCTTTCGTATCGCTCCTTCTTCCTCATTATTAGTTGTCAGTTGTCAGTTTTCAGTTATCAGTTGTCAGCTCTTGAGCGCACTTTTCAGCGTGTCCAATATGGACTGAGCACCGCTCCGCGTGCGCCGTGTGTGCCCTTACGGGCACTAACCCCGCGTCGGCACTTGATTCAAAATTCAAAATTCAAAATTCAAAATTAAATTCAGTGTGCAGCCACGAATTCGTCAAGGAATCTAACATCATTTTCGCTGAAGAGACGAAGGTCCTTGACAAGATATTTCAGGTTGGCAATACGCTCTACGCCCATNCCGAATGCATANCCGGAATANATNTCNGGGTCGATGCCGCAAGCTTTCAGCACATTCGGGTCTACCATACCGCAACCAAGGATTTCTACCCAACCGGTGCCCTTGCACATTGCGCAACCCTTGCCGCCACAGATGCCACAGCTGATGTCCATCTCTGCGCTTGGTTCGGTGAAGGGGAAGTAGCTTGGACGAAGACGTATGCGGGTTTCGGGTCCGAACATTTGCTGGGCAAATTCAAGAAGCACCTGCTTCAGGTCGGCGAAGCTGACATTCTTGTCGATATAGAGACCCTCTACCTGGTGGAAGAAGCAGTGGGCGCGGGCGGAGATAGCCTCGTTGCGGTATACGCGGCCAGGGCATACGATGCGAATAGGGGGCTGGGTATGCTCCATAGTGCGGGTCTGCACACTCGATGTGTGTGTGCGGAGCAGGATATCGTCCTTGCCGTCGCGCTGGATGAAGAATGTGTCTTGCATGTCGCGGGCAGGATGGTCAGCGGGGAAGTTCAGAGAGCTGAACACGTGCCAGTCGTCTTCGATTTCCGGACCCTCTGCGATGGTGAAGCCCATGTTGCCGAAGATGTTGATGATCTCGTTTTTCACGAGAGAAAGTGGATGGCGTGTGCCGAGAGGGAGTGGGGAAGCGGTGCGGGTAAGGTCGATGTTTCCCTTTTCTTTCTCAGCCACTTCTGCAAGCGATTCTTTTAGAGCAGCGAGCTTTTCGGTCGCAATGTTCTTGAGCTCATTGAGTCTCTGGCCAAGTTCACGTTTTTGGTCGGCAGGAACGGTGCGGAACTCATTCATAAGAGAAGAGATCTCACCCTTCTTGCTCAGATATTTGATGCGGAGCTGCTCCACAGCTTCGGCAGTAGAAGCCTGCAG
>WFLX010050649.1_pt1 | contig 16582 bp, 22 predicted proteins | sample 4967041 | NCBI WGS metagenome assembly WFLX01 (sample SAMN12857096, study PRJNA449069) | gut metagenome | isolation source: stool from male and female vole | host: Microtus ochrogaster | place: USA:Florida | collected 2017 | reverse complement strand
AAATATTATACTCAACGAGTTGTCGGGACATTGCGCATCCGGTGTTGGTGGCACCCTTGATGTTGATGCTGTCGCCGAAGTGCTTCTTGATGAAGAGGATTGAGCGCTGCTCTTCCTCCTGGTTTCGTATGCCGGCCAGACCGCCAGCGCTCACAAATGTCCCTTTCTGCGAGAAGTTGTACCGCTGGTCGGTCAGGATGCGCCGCTCTTTGTACTTCATGTAGCAGGATATCCAAAAATCCTCCTTGAGACGGATTTCCTCGTTCCACCACACGTTCTTGTTGTACCTTACCCCATAGGCACAGCCGGTGATCATCTTCGACAGGGAGTAATAACCCCACTCGTTGTACATCACCGGGGAAATTGCCGAGGTGAAGCCGAACAGATGTATGTCCAGCATGCACGCAAGTTCATAGAGGGATTCGATGATGTGAGTTATGTGGTCAGGGTCTCGGATTGCCGAGAACTCACCCCTTTCGGTGTTGAGATATTTGACCACGTGGACATCGTCGTCCAGCATCATGAGGTCACCGAAGTGCCGTGCCATCCAATTGCGTTTGGGTATAAGTCCAACAACGCTATCGGGGTGCGTCACAATCTCGCATTCGGGGTTATACTGCCGGTATATTTCTGCCTGACTTGCGGCCACGCAAAGAATCGGGTTGTTGACCAGCTTCTTTGAAAGCACCTTGTCGTGGCGCTTGTGAGAGGGGATTACAATCTTGAGGTCGCTCATTTGACGTCGCACTCCAGCGCGGTCCGTACATCCTTGATGTCGATTACATTGCTCTTGCTGACCTTGCCGGTCTTGTAGGAGCGCATGCGTTGCATGCCAAGCCGTTCACGAAGCCAGTTACTGTCAACCTCGTTGGCCGAATGGATGATGAAAAGTTCGTGCTTCTCATCATATTTGGGAATCAGCGGATAGACAGCCGTCTGGTCGGTGATAGCGTCAAAGCGCTCCCGGAACGCGTCTTTCTTCTTTTCCGGGGCAAATTCAACACCCCAATCCATGAGCTCTGACTTGTTCCAGTCGTTGGTCATCACATCCATGTCATTCTCTCCGAAGTTCACATTGTCTTTGGTAGCGTATTCTCGGAGTTTCTTGGTCGTGGTGTCTGAAGGAAGCACCTTGCAGGGGAGTTCAGTGTATCCGAGTTCCTTGCAAGCACGCAGTCGGAGATTTCCACAAATCACTACGTAATGGCCATCCTCAAGGGGATAGACTATTAGTTCACGCAGGTTCAGCATCTCGGGCGACTCCTCGATGCTCTTTTTCATTGCCTCGTATCGGTAATCCCGAAAGAACCGGGGATTCTTCGGGAGTCCTGGAAGCTGCCCCTTGTTGTAATCCAAAGAGGCGATTGGTAAATTTGTATTTTCGGTCATTGCTATTACTTCATCTAAAAACATCATCTGATAGCCATTGCGAGCCTACTCAATTTGCCGGGCGTGTTGTTCTATGGTGTCCTTGAGCAACTGTTCAATGTTCTTACAACCAATGCGCTGAAGATAGGCTAACGCCGAAAGGATAATCTCACCCACCACGGCCTCTTTCTCGGTCCATCGGGCGCCGTCGGCCTGAAACCTTGTGGCCTCCAGGGAGCGGCGCCAATTTCGGGATATGTCGTAGAGGATTGGTTGTGCTGAGGAGTGAGGGGTAATCCTTCCGCTGGCAAGTGCTATCTCTTCGCANCGGATAGCATATTTGTTCAGCTTTATTGCCATTGGTAAAGATTGGTTAGGTGNATGACTGGTTAATAACACACANGTCATCCGCAGGGGGAGGTCGATTCTTCATAAGCATTTTAATTAGACAATCATTTGGACTTTGCGAGCTGCTCGCAGATGGCCACTCGCAGGCCTGTTCTGACCAGACGGGGAAGGTATTGGTCTAAGGCTTCTTTCGGGAAAGCGACCTCAGGCTCGTTGTTGCGGGTGGTCTGCACGAGGCCCAGAACCTCGGCCACCTTGGGCGCATCTTCTCTGATGGNCTNGTAGAAGTCTCCNACGTCGAAGAGCAGCACCGCATCAGGGTGCTTNGNCTTCNTCTCTTCGTACTGCTTGCCGATTTCGGTGTGCGTAGTTTTAGGGGTGTCGGACTTAGCAGTGTCGTTGGGAAGCGGCTTGCCGTCGGTGCCGTAACCAATCTCACTTAGTTTCTCGGAGTTCTTGGCAAGGGACTTGGTTAGCTTGACGTTGATTTCGTGAATAGCCTTACTGTATTCATCGGGCTTCCACTGCTCAAGTACTTTGGCCCCGCCGTATCGGTAGAGCGGATTGTACATGATGTCCGGCGTGGAGCAGATTTCTCGTATGAAATCACGAATCCACATGTTGCGGTCGGCGCGGTTCTGCTTCACGATTTCGATGAACGAGAGGTCCTTCGGCTTTCCGCATCCCTTGTGACCATAGCGTTCCAGCATCTTGTGGCCGCAAAGGGTGAAGATGAAAAGGTCGAATACAAATTGCTCCTCGTCCGAAAGCTCGCCGACTCGCTTGGCTTCTTCCATGACGGTGCACATCTGACGTAGTTTCTCAGCGATCTTCTCATTTGCGCGCTCCTTGAGACGCTGGCGCTGCTGAACAAGCGACATCGCTTCTACCGACTGCTGATTCAGAGGTGCCGTGGATGCCCCCTTGGAGGTAGAGTCATTGAGGGTGTGACAACCCTTGAGGTATTGCCATTCGGGTTTTACGTCGAGCTCATCATATGCGAATACTGGCAGGCAACGGTAAACCAGGTGCTGTTCGATTGCATTTGCCAGGCGTTCGTCATCGGCCTGATAGTAGTACTTGCCGTCAAATACTTCTGAGGCTTTGACTATCTCATAGCCGGCTCCCCGGAGGCGTTTGTAAACCTCGTCGTACCACGCTTTGTTAGAGGGCGAAACGTATAGGTTGTCCTTGTCGATGATGACCATCTTTCCGTCCTCCAGCGGGCTGCCTTTCCTGACGAGCTCGTCAGCATAAGCCTCGACGGCCTTTATCGCATAGGCCGTTCGCTTGGAGTCGAACTTTGCGCGGTCGGTACACCGGCCCGCTTCCTTGCTGTTCATCTCGTAGAACAGGCATCCGTAGTTGGCCGTGTTCAGATGACATGCAGAACACCGACGGCCACATCCCCCGGCGAAATCTGGGTCTTCCTTGGACCACGGGGCGCGGTCAATGTTCATGAACAAAGTGTTGGCAAAGTTTTGGGCATCTTTCTTGTTGAGAACGCCGTTCTCAAGGTCCTTGTATTTGTAGAACTTCTTTTGCGCCTCATCGTCCAGCTTGCACACGAACTTTGCCGCCTCAAGGGTCATTTTCTCATCCTTGAGGGCCAGCATCAGCTCGGGGATGAGATTGTTGAGTTTGATGCGGTCTATGACGAAGCGAGGGCTCTTGCCAAACCTCGACGCAATCTCCTCAGCGGTTTTTCCTTTCTTGACGAGTTCGTTGAAAGCATAGGCTTCCTCGAGGGGGTCAACATCCTTGCGCTGGAGGTTCTCGGTAATCATGGCGTCGAAAGCCTCGTCGTCGCTGAGGTCCCGTACGATGGCCGCAATTTCGGAGAAGCGGTTGTAGGTGCTACCCTCTGGAGCCACGCAATCCAGTTCGGCCCATTTGTCGTTGAGCAGGCTCATGGCACGGAAGCGACGCTCGCCGCAAACGATTTCGTACTGAGGATAGAAGTCTGCTTTACCATCCATGACCGCAAAGCGCTTTTGGTCTCTGATTGGCCGGACAGTGATGGGTTGCAGGAGCCCTTGGGCCTCAATGTTGTCGGCCAACTCCTGAAGGGCTTCCTCGCTGAAGGTCTTGCGAGGGTTCATCGGTGAAGGGACCACCAATGAAAGGGGGATTGTTTTGATTTCCATGCTGAAGGGTTATTGATTTGACTTGTAGGTTTTTACCATATAAAGTTAAGCATTTTCAGCTGAATTTAAAGATAATTGGGCCACCATTTTGCCACCATTTTCCGGGTATGACTCCGAAGAAACCACGGCGCACGCACTCGTTGAACATCGGGGTGTCCGAGAGTTTCAAAGCCACCGGGGAAAGGTCGTTGAGGGTGGAGTATTGCTTCCAGCCGAAATGCTTGCAGATGGCTTGTTTGGCCTTGACATCACGGGTAATCCACCGAATGATGAGTCTTTGTGGTTCGATATAGTCCATTGTACTCTTTTGCGAAATACAGTGCTCTGAGAAGCTCGTTCCAGGCGTTCAAGAATCTTTCCATCAGCGGGGTTTCAGCTTCACGGCGTTTGGCACTTGCTTCCTCCTGAATGCTGAGATAATATTCTGCGATGCTCATGTTCGGGTCCAGACCGTTCTGCCTCTTGAAGGCTTCCCAGCCGTTACCCTCACGCGCTATCCGTTCGGCCTCTTCTGCTTCCTGGCGTCGTTTTTGTTCGAGCTCGAGCTCAATCAGAATCCGGTTTTCCTTTGCTTCGGCCTCGTCAGCGTACTTTCTCAGCGCCTCCAGCACCTTGTGGGGCGTTACCTTGCCGTAGATGTCGAATTCACCGCACTTGAGCAGGTGGAAGAAGCCGAGGATTGTCGTGAACCGAAGCGACCGGAAACGCTCGCTTTGGCAGATGGCCTCAGCGATGAACTGCACATCGTAGGAGTCTACATCCCGGTCTTCTCCCATTCGCAGGATTGCGTCTGTGATGTGTGTGGCCACAAGCGCGGCGATGCCGGTTTCTCCGTAGGTGATGACGATTCGCCCGAAACTCGGAAAGCGCATCCTCACGGCCTTGACCATGTTTTGAGCGCAATACTTTTGCGCCCGTGGTGAAAACTTTGATGCAAAATCAGGGAGGGCGCCGTATCGCTCCCTGATGGCTACGGCCCAGGGTTGTCGGGTGGTGGTTATTGCGGCGGCGCGTGGGTTGGTATGTATCAATTCCATGTGGTAGGCTTAAAAGGGGTTATCTTCATGTAGGTCGGGGCCCGTTTGGCTATCTCGTTCAAGTGTGTTTCGAAGGTGAAGCATAGAGGCGTTTACCAACTCCTGCCTCGTTTGCTCTCGAGTCTTGGGTACATATTGCCCGCGGGCCTCGGCGGCCACTTTTTTGGGGATGGTCATTCGGAGATGACGGAGGGCGTCTCCGATATTGAAAACACCATCCCACTTGTTGGTGTGGGTTTTACCCTCCAACACCCAGTCAGCAATTACTCTTTCAGCCACGGCTCGGAGTTGGTCGGGGGTCAGTCGGTTCTGCATGCATAGCACTTGGATATACTCGATGTTGGTAGGGTCGAAGAACGCTCTGAGAACTTCGACACCCTCGGCGGCGGCCTTTCTTTTTTGCTCCCGAAATTGTTCGGTGGCCTCTCTTATCGGGTCACTTTTTTCCTCCTCCAAAACTTCATTTTTTTCGACGTCGCCGCCGGCTTCCTTCACGTGCGCGCACGCGCTGTCTTCCGACGACGTATTATGTCTTATATTGTCTTCTATATCTAATATAATAGGTGTCGGAGGCTCCAATATGTCCCCATCGGGACAATTAAATGACCCATTCGGGACATATTGAGGCTTTAATATGTCCCCATCGGGACAATTAGAACCCCCTCCCAATATGTCCCCGTTGGGACAATTAGAATCTTCTTTCAATATGTCCCCATCGGGACAATTAAATGACCCATTCGGGACATTTTCCTCTGACGATTCAGGTTTCTTTTCCTTGGGTATTCCATAGATGGTTCCAGCGTTTTTTCCTCGTCCTCCACTCTCTATCTCTATCAGATTTTTCTCTTTGAGCAGGGCCTTGTATTCTGCCAAGCGGAAGCGGCTCACACCTACCTCGTCAGCCAGCTCTTTGTCGCTTATGAATACGGGCTGCCAGCGGTTGCGGTTTATCCGATGCAAAAGGTAGAAGAACACCATCGCCGCGGATGTCTTTATCGACTCTTTGGAATACATGTCCCAGAAGTCATTGATAAGGTTGATGTAGGTTCGCTTCGGTGTCATTTTAGCGATAGGTTGGGTATTTATTGAGGGCTTCTTTCAGGTATCTCTCGTTGTTTACACGAAGGTAGCAGCACACGGCCTTGACGAACTCCACCAAGCCGTGACACACCACGTAGGTGCTTCCGTATTGCTCTACGAGGGCCTGCCACTCTACCTGATTGGCTGATTGCCGGCCCGCCCCGCTACCTTTGTGTCGCGGGGTCTTCATCTCGATGCACAAGGCCGATTTACCACCGCTGGGATATAGCAGTATAAGGTCGGCCACTCCGTTAACCTGCCCCTCGTAGCGCATCGTGATGGCCACCTTTGGGTCTCGTTTGCCTCCGTTGGGAACGGAGAAAAGCAGGTTGCCCACGTGCGGAAAGGTCTGCCGGAACCAGCACACACATATGTGCTGAATCTTGGACTCGGAGTAGGTTTGCTCCAGGTCTGAAACTTCTTTTTCAGTCATGTTTAGAGGCGTTTGTGTTTGTGCTACAATCGTTCAGCATGCGTATAATGGACCGACATCGCTGCCTGTTGAGGGGGTTGTCGTCAAAGGTGGCCATCGTTTCCCAATCGGGCCCGAAGAGCCGACTATGCACGCTCCAACTTAGCAGGTATATCTTTCCGTGTGCTATGTGTTGCTTGAAATGATTACGTGCCATGGGTCATTCGGTTCTTTCATATGCGGTCATTAAAAAGGTTCATGGTAATGTCGATGATGTCCTCAGCGATTTGTGTGGTGGTGCCCGTTACCTCGTTGGCGATGTTCTTCTTGGCCTGTATGACCTGATACATGTAGCGGTCGATAGTTTTATCACCGAGGAAGTAATAGCAGTTCACGGCGTTCTTTTGGCCGTTGCGGTGCGCGCGGTCTTCAGCCTGCTCGCAATCGGAATAGGTCCAGGGGAACTCGATGAACCCGACACGGCTGGCTGCCGTCAGCGTCAAGCCCGTACCACCCGACTTGTAATTGAGGATGATCAGCTTACAGTCGGGGTCGTTCTGAAAGCGGTCCACGGCGTTCTGCTTCTGCTGGATGTTGTCGCTCCCGGTGACCGTTACAGCTTCGGGGAACTCAGCCTTGAGCGCGTCCACAACCTCCTTGAGGAAAGCGAACATGATGAGCTTTTCGCCCCCGTCAATTATGTCGTGTATGAACTCAGAAACGGCCTTGATTTTGCCTCTTGCGGCTATCTGCTTGAGGATGCTCATCTTCACCATCATTTCTCCTCTGAGAGCCTTTGCAACCTTCTCATCGCTGGCCTTCTTGTACTCCCTCAAATATTCCACAAGACTGTTCTCGGCATCGGTGTACTCCTTACGGTTGGTTATCTCACAAGTGATGTACTGCCTCATCTTGTCGGGTAGCTGCGTAAGCACTTTGGCCTTCTCTCTACGGAAGAAGCAGCTCATCCATAGACGGTAGTTGAGTTCACGCATGTTGGACGAACGCTTGGGACCGTCGCAATACCGGGACACGAAGCCGCGATACCCTCCGAAGTCATCCAGACGGCCGAGAATCTTGAGCTGCTGAACGAGGTCCGTGTTGTTGTTCACCACCGGTGTTCCGGTCAGTTCAAGTATCCAATCCTTGCCCTTGCATATGCCTTCAACCAACTTGGATTGAAGCGTCTTGGACGCTTTGCATTTGTGGCTCTCGTCTATTATAACCGACTTGAAGAGCTTTATGCGCTGGTCAAAGACGGTATTGCGCAGGTCCTTTTTCTCGGGGTTCTTGAATCCCGTCACGAAGAATTTCTTAAGGCTCTCGTAGTTGACGATGAAAACCGGGGATAGGGCTTCGCCATCGGGCTTCTTCAACTCCCAGAAGCGCTGCCAATGGTCCTTGTTGGTGTTGTCCAGGATAGAGGCATTGATGCCGGCAAAGAACTTGAATTCTCTCTGCCAGTTCACTTTCAACGAGGCCGGACAAATTACCAACACGGGAAAAGTATCTCCGTAAGTCTGAGCCTCCTTGTGGGCCTTGACCACGGTGCAGATTGCCTGAAGTGTCTTGCCCAGACCCGGCTGGTCTCCGAAGATGCAACGGCGGTGTTCGAGCGCATACTGCACACCCTCCAGCTGGTAAGGATAGGGAGCATGGAGCATGTGATGCACCCCGACGAACTCCTTCATGGGAGGTATCTCAAAGGTAGTTTCATTCAACTCCCTTCTCCGGATAATGGTGGACACGAAGCGATTCTGGACCGCCCAATGTGCAAACGCCTCCACATACCAGCGCGCATCCCTGCCTTCAGGGTAATAGGCACTCTCTTTGAGTATAACCCACTCACGTTCCTGGGCGTCCCATTTGGGCCCGCTCGGAACACGCTTGATAAGGTCTATCATATTGCGGTTATACTCAAAAGAGAGCCGGAAGGTTTTGGGAGTCTCGGTAAGGTATAGCGGTTTCATTATGCTACATGATCAGCGGAAGCATCAAGGGCCCCTACTTCGTCCGTAGTGTCGGGAGATGCGAACGGGTCGGCGGGGTCGTCCTCGAAGTTGAATTCAGTCTGCGTGGTGTCGTATTTGTGGTTGAGAATGTATTCCCTGACCTCGAATAAGAAGCCCTCAAGGTCAAGGTCGAACTGGTCCGTGAAAGCCCACTCAAAGGCCTCGTTGTCAAGTTCCACCCCGGGGGAGTTAAGGTTNATGACNCGCGAGGTCAGAAGCGTGCGGTTNCCGGTGATTGTGATGAAGCGGTTGGACTCATCGCCGCCGATGCTCACCCCCGTCACCCTGATGCGCTTGAGCAGCTCTTTGTTGTGCTCGGAGGTAAGGTCAACCCAATCAATGTAATCGGCCTCTTTCTGCTCGGTAAGGTCGGCGAAGTAGGGTACCAGAGCGTCCAAGGATGCACGCAGGTCCGGATGCGCTTTCTTGCTGCCTCGCAGGGTGATGTCGTTGCCGTCGGTGTCGGTGTAGTTGGTTTCCACCGTGCCATTCTTGTTCAGTCTGGCCTTCTTGATATTGATTTCTTTCGTTTGCATAAGGGAAAGTAATAGGCGCCCTTGCGGAGCGCCTTGGTTATCTATTTCTATATTCTTGTATGAAGTCCTGGTAGCACCTGTCTTCGGGCAGTGGAAGCGTAATGCCAAATTCCGTTGCGGCATCCGCTTTCACCTTGTTGAGGAAGTCGGTCATCTGGAGTGTGTTCAGCTTGCTTGTATTTCCGATGACTCTTACATAGCGGTTTCCGATGGCCACATCCCGACTGAGGAACTTGGCCTTGTAATAGTCGTGGATGTCGTCCTTGGTCGTGCCTGTATAGTCCTCGATGCACTGAAACCACATCCACATAAGGCTGTTCTGGGCTATGGTCCGTGGGGTTGTCTTGCGTACGATTTTGACTGTGTATTCTCCGTTACGCAGAAGTGAGCACATCATCTCAAACGAGCGGTCCATGCGCACTTCTCCGTTGACCTTGCTCAGGTTTGCCTCCATCAGCCTGGGAAAGGGAGGTCAGCAGCACCGGGGCCTTGCGGTTGACTGCCGTATTGCTGACGGGAGGCCTCAAGGGCCTGCTGATAACGGGCCTGTTGGTAATTTTGCTGCTGGTAGCCATTGGCTCCTTGACCATAAGGGGCCGAACCCTGCTGTGTATAGGTTCCCTGCTGGGGGTAGGAAGGCTGAGGGTTGGCTGGCATCGGCGCGGGCCGTGTGCCGTTGGCCGACTGCTGAAAAGGTACGATGGACAAGCCGGTGATTGAGTTGAAGATTCGGCCGTCCCTTGTTTCACGCCCCTTTATCATGGCCTCCACCTGCACCCGATGACCGGGCTGGTAGTTGTCAAGGAGGGAGACACGGTCACCGAGGAACTCGATGCTTATGAAGTTGGAGTAATCCACGCCGTCCCGGGTATAAGTCTCTACCAGAACGAGCTCTCGCTTGGTAAGGTTTGAGTTAGGCACCTGATAGACCGGGGAGATGCTGTGTATAGGTGCGGTTGCTATGAGTTTGAACATAATTTATTTGATTGTGAAACCACCTTTGTAGGTCTTGCGGGTGGTATATTGTTGATATAATTCGGGGTGATCCTTTTTGAAGCGTGCGGTGTCGAATTGGTCACGCTCGCTGTCGGCCGCAATGGTGGCCTTGAAGCGTCCGCTGTTCCAGCTTTTGATGCCTTCCTTCTCCATGGCGGCGCGGATGGTGCTCTTGACCTGCTCCATCTTTTCCTTGATGGCTTTTTCCTGCTCGATGAGGTCGGCCACTACGTTGACAATATCTTCGGGCAATAAGGGAAGCGTCTCGGAGGCCGGAACAGGCAATGCTTTGGTGGAGGATATGCCGAACACCGAAAGGTCAGGATGATAGTATACCGGGCCATTGGTACCGACGACATACTCCGAGGAGAGCAGTTGCTTTACCAAATCCGATGGCTTGCGGTCGATAACCCAGAACTGAGCGGTGTCCTTGCGGAGCCAGTTGCACGCGAGCCCCTCAACCTTGAGGCCAGGATTCTCGCTCTCAAAGAGTTCTGCGTACACCGACAGCTGCCATGAAAGATACTCCTTCAAGGCCTCTTCTCCGTTTCGGAAATAAGCCGGATTGTAATATCCGCATGTAGGATAGAGCGCTATATTGTTTGTCTTGGTGTCAACCAGCCATATACCACCCGTCTCATTGCGTTGCCAAACGTTGTCAATCTGAGAGGCATATTTGTCGTTGTCCGACACTGTGAGCTCGTTTGCCAACGGCGTGAAGCCCTCGAGGTGCCGTATATAACATTCGAGCTCGGAGCCAACGTCCCACGACTCATCAACGTAATGGACATTGTTCCGTTCCTTACTCCCATAGCGGGTTGTCACCACTTGGTATGTCTGCTTGATGCCCATGAGGTCGTAGGTCTGAATGGCATGGTGGACGGCGGTGCCACGGCTCCCCGCGCGGGGAATTATGAAGTCTTTGGTGTACTCGTCAGCATCGGGATATACACCCAATCCGAGGATTGAGTGTATAAGACCGGTGATGCCAAGCAGCCGCTTCCCTTCGAGGTTGTAAGAGTGTGTGACCTCGTCGAAGATTACGGGCGATTGCTTGAATTTTATCATACTATTCCGCTTCTGATGTCGGTGATACGAATGACGGCCTTTTGGTAAAACTCGGTGGTGTTCTGACCTATGGCCGGGTATTGGTTAGTCCAACGGTCCCAAATCTGGCGGAACTGCTCCTCGGTGGTGGCACCCTCAATTTCGGCAATGGCCTGTTTCATCTGCTGAGGCGTGTAATTGCTGGAGGTAGGAGCATATGTGGCGGCCTCATATTTGCTTTCGTTGTGCCCGGTGGCCTTGGGTCCGTACCATATGTTTGCGCCGATGCCAAGGGGTTTCATGGCGATTGAAAGGGCGTCGGTCAGAGCCATCTTGTAGCCCTCGTCGTTGACATAAGGGCCGCTCTTTTCTTTGGTCACCAGCGAGGAGCCTCCGTTGCCGGGGATGGCAGCACTCCATTCGCCCGTCTGGGGGTCACGGACGTAGAGGGACACGTTGCAGAAGCACTTAACCTCTTCTCCGTATACCTCCGTCCACTGGCGGTCGATGGTGTATTTCCATCCGATGCCCACCGGGCCGAAGATTTCAGTCATGCGCTTCATGCGCCACATGGGATTCACATCGGACATCCCTTTCAGACGGCCCGCTATGATGCGCTTGAGTGCATCCGCGGGAACCTCGCAACCGAGGTTATAGAACCTCAGATTGTCGTTTTTTTTGGTTTCTTCCATAGTTATAGTTGGTTTGACTAAATGTATTCGTAATTCTTCATGAAACTGTCGAATGCCTGTTCGATGCAACCCCAAAAGATTCGGAGTTCATCATGGGTGAACTCTATTGTTTCACCGTCCTTGATGCAGTAGATGTCCAGGTAGTCAATCGTTCCGCTGCCGTCCTGACCATAGCTGTAAGAGGGGCTGTAATAATCACCGCTTTCATAGTACCATGTCAGGTATGCGCAACCGCCGGTGTTGAGCTCGAGATAATTACCGCTTTCTTCGGAACCCTCTTCGATGCGGATGTCCACCATAAACTTTTCCTGATTGAGGTGGAAATCCACTTGCTCGCATAGCTCGTCAATAACTTTGTCAAGGATGCCGTTGAGGATTTCTTTGCGTTCTTTAGCTTTCATGTTGGTAGGTTTTAATGGTTTGATTTTTAATTCCTTACGTCAGTAAAGTTAGCCAATAAAAGCAGATTTTGCAAGCAGATTGACCACCATTTTACCACCTTAACATTTACTGACATTTGAGCCTTTACGGGCCTCTTTTGGGGTGGCCGCGGGTGCCTCATTCTTTCGCCGGGGGGTCCAGTTCTGGCGTATCTCCACGATTCGGACAGCATCTGCCACAAAGTACCAGCGCGTCATTCCTTCGTATCACATTTAGCGAAATTGGACACTTCCCGGATGTTGTCCACAAAGCGGTCCACGTTGTCTATGTGGATGAATATCCGCTGGCGCCGTTCCTTACGTCCCTTCAGCTTGAGTATCTCGGTGATAGTGATATAAGACTGCCCTTTGCCGTCTTTGTGCGCGTCGATATAGTAAATACGTGAGCCGGCGCTCACACTCTTGGTATGTCTCGGTTTATCCATTTTAGATGTGATTGGTTAGGTGGCGTTGCAGGAGTTGAACCCGCTTCTCCGATTGCTCGGTGTATCCCCCGATACTGAACGCCCTGCATCCTGCTTTCCCAAGCAGTTTGCACATGGTTACTGTCATTTCATGTAAAACCTTGTGGAAGGAGCGGATTCGAACCGCTTAACACCACTCTTGCGAGCTGCCTTCCGTGGCACTGACTCTCACAAGCCGTCGGTTGTGCCTAAACTGAAAATAATTAAGCCCTCAGACCTTCACAGGCCCCAAGGCTATCACGTTAGCAAAATTAAAGATGCGGAGATGGCAGGTCTGACCCTGCAACCGATTGTAAATGCGAGCGGCATTTCCTCGCTGTCCATCTCCAGATTGGCCGGGATTACCCGCCCGGCTGCCGGGGATTGTTGTTGTCATTTAGACCCTCACGGGCTTCCATGCATGTTCTTTGAAATATATTAACCTTAAATTTTTGTAGACCCTCACGGGCTTGCTAAAACCAAAAACAATTCTATTTCTTATCTCTCATGTTCCTACAGTGTTTGAGTACCTGAACAGCGTTGCAGAACCACTTTCCGTTCTGCTTGTTTGTTCGTTTCTCCATCTCTATCTTGCCCTCGGCAATAAGGGTCTCCAGGCGGCCGATACCGCCCACTATGCGGGCCGATTCATCCTTGCAGAACGTTACGCCCTCAAGGGCAAGAAAGATGTTCTCCAAGGCGATTGCCTCTACGTTGACGGGTTGTATTACTCTTGGTGACATGATTATGAAATTCTGATGACGGCGCAACTCTTATTGCTGCGGTCAAGGGTTGTAGACCACCGACGGCCCTCCATGGTCAGTTCCAGCAGGGAGTGGATGGCCGTTCCGCGGAGTGTGTTATAGTTGTAATCGCTGACCGGGAAAAGGACTATATCTCCGACCTTCATCTTCACGAACTCGTCCTTGATTTCTCCCTCAGCCCACCTCGGTTTCCTTATCGGAACGCCGGGAAAGCGCTTGTGAAGAGTCGCCATCACGCCAAGGTCAATAGCGGGTGATTGTATCTTCTCCATAATAGTTGTTGGATTTTTTATGTGTCAGTTCCGTATTAGTTAGATTAGTGCAAGCGGAGGGATTCGAACCCTCAAGCGTGGAAGGTCCACGTTGTTCCGATGCCTGTTGATGGTGGTTGTAATACATCGGCGTGGCTCCTACGGCGTCCGTATCGTAGGCTTCGCTTGCATCCTCGTCTTTCCGAGTGTCGTGGCCGATTCCAGGGGGAGCACAGGTATCCGACAATTTGACCTCTTGCGTGGTATTTTTTCGTTGGCCCGCGGGTTGTGGATGATTTCTTCTATAGAAGCTGGTTTCTATAGAAGCAGACTTTTGATGATACCCTTTACTCGTGAACATCTTCCCTTGTCGCAGGCATATTCCTTCGTGTTGAGCCGAGGGCAATCAGGAGGACAATTCAATTCTTTTGAATAGTCGCTCAGCTGGCATGTCTCGTTTGTAACCTTGCGCCAGCAACATTCTCCTTCGGCGTTATTGTAGAAGTAGTGCGGGCAGTCGCGCACGATCATCTTCACCAGCTCGTCGTAGTTGACTTCAATCTTCTTCATACAATAGTAAAAAATCCCTTTCANTTCGCTATCCCGNAGGGCGCGCCCTATACAGGTNACGCATTCACGCTTTTTATCNNCTTNCNCAGACCTCTTGAGANNCAGGGATNTAAGTCCTTTAAGTCNCGGTATTCTCTGAACNCATCACCGGGTTTGTTATCGGCGTGGGTTGCCCGATTGATGGTACTGCCTTATTCCCGTGTTTCTATATCCCTTTGCAGGGGCGGCGGCTGTATGCAGGACTTTGTGTCTATTTGTTCAGAGCATGTCTCAGTATGGCGCAGGTAATGATTTCGTTGACGGTTGGTTCTTCGCTCAGCTGAGTACTCAAGCCCTCTATCATTGACCCCATTGTTCCTACGCAGGATGAAGAACTGCCTACTCCTATGTTGCTGTTTAAGGTAGTCAGCACCCCGAGGTAGGAGCAGTTGTATTTCTGCTCATGGGCCATTATCCATTCAAGGGCATGGTTGAAACGGCGTCTTGCTTCGTCCTCAAAGGCCTTGAACTCCTCGGACTCCAGGATGGCATCATACTCTTCCCTGGTGATGTTGTCAACGTCGGAGCTGAAGCTTTCTCGTGGTTCTTCCTCCTGGGTAGTTTGAGGGTCGGTTTCGGGTTGCCCTGCTCCGTTATGAACGCAGTCGGCAATCTCTTCGGCGATGCGGTAAGCGGTGTCCGCAATATCGCTCACGTTTTCGATTTTAATTGGTTTGACTTTCATTGTTTATTGTGTTTGGTGATTGTGGCTCCGACCGCTTCGACGCGGCAACCTATTCTATTGCAGTGCTTCGGGAGGCGTTTCCCCGAAAGTTCCGGAGCCGCCAGCCATACCCTCACGGGCGGACTGGGAAATAAAACAAAAAAACTTATGAATCAACGATGCCTCGACCCTCGCGGGCCTGTCCTCGGCACAGTCATCTATGGTGATTATCTCACGTTCCAATGCAGTGACCCCGACCGCTTCGACGCGGCAACCAGATTTAAACATCATCCTATGGACATCCACGATGCATTTCCGTAACGTGTGGGACCAGTCCTCAGGTACCCTCACGGGCTTAAAGGATTCTCATAAAAAACTACTTAACTAATAATCCTATGAAATAAATGAGAGGCGTGACGGCTTGCCTTCGCAGGTTCGCCGTCACTTTGACGGGAGTGTTAAAATGCTAAATTTAAGTTGTGGCTCCGGTCGCTACGACGCGACAACCATCCACGCCGACGAGTTCCTACCACCTCGCCGTTGTGTATCGGGCGGCATTTCCCCGATAGTCCGGAGCCGGATGTCAGTCTTTGTATTAAACCACATGGATAAGAGAAAAGCCCCCGTCATGTAGACGAAGGCTGCCAGTGACATACAATGAATTGGATGGATTAGAAGAGTTCCAACTGGCTTAATTCTTTCCCGAAGGCGTTAAGCGCGGNCTGTATCTTTGCGGTGGTCTTGGGCGATGGATTCCGATAGCCGGAAATGTACTGCGACAGCTGGGCCGGTGCAATACCCGTGAGCTTTGCCAATCCGCGGTAGGAGAGCAGGTCTGCATAGTAAAGCAGTACNGANGGAACATCATAGGANAAGGTAAATTCCACCTCCTCANATTCTCGTCCGTCCATACGTGCATTCTCTNTCATGGCCTCATANACCGCCTTGAAATCTTCGATTGCTTCCGTGGCGGTTGAGCCTTCACCTATCACACCGTAGGTAAGCTTATTGTCGTCCGGCATGAAGGCGTTATAGCCTCCGTCTTTGCCACGTTCAATTAATACCCTTACTTTCTTCATGCCGCAAAATTAGTGCTAAATTTTTATTTAACAAAATCCAAGTAAGGTAAATTGCGTTGAAAAGTTTTTTAGGAGCGGTGGGCGGCCTCGAACCGCCTTCTGCGAGTGTCCTCGTGCTTTACCTAATAAGCTACACCGTTCACGAATAATTACTATCTTTGTATGCCCAATATAAAAATAGTAACTATGGATAAAAAGTTAAACCAGGCCTGCCATAAGGCCATAAATGCACTTGCTGTGTCTAAGAAACTTCACGTTAAAGAAATCAAAGAGGTCATCATTCCCTACGTGGCCGCCGAGACCGTTGCCCGCATCCTATTGGAACACCAATTCGTAAAGAGCCTCCCTTACGACAACTACGAGATAACCCCATATGGGATGGAGAACCTGGACTATTTCGATGAGGAAGAACGCTTGCATGAACGCGAAGAGTTCCGACAGAAAATGACCATTGTCCAGGCATGGGTCAATACTGTCCTTGCGGTAGCCGCTTTCGTCCTCTCAATCGTTGCCATGTTCGTCAAGTAAAAGGAGCGGCGGGTGGACTCGAACCACCCTCTCCGGGGAACCCCCGGCGCTCTGCCTCTGAGCTACACCGCCACAGGTGAAATATCACCGCTTTTCATTATCTTTGTGGTGCAAATCAAAAAAATAATG
>WFLX010017049.1_pt1 | contig 16601 bp, 9 predicted proteins | sample 4967041 | NCBI WGS metagenome assembly WFLX01 (sample SAMN12857096, study PRJNA449069) | gut metagenome | isolation source: stool from male and female vole | host: Microtus ochrogaster | place: USA:Florida | collected 2017 | reverse complement strand
GAGATTTATCCCTGCAACGGCATGGAGGAGGGTATATGGCAAAAGTCCATGGGAAATATACGTGAGGGTGACTTCATGGACCTGTGGACCGGAGAACGGGCTCAGGAGGTGCGCCGTCAGGTGGCACGCTGCCCGAAAAACTGCTGGATGGTAGGTACAGCCTCGCCGGTGATGAAAAAATATATAAAATATCCCGCAAAGTGGGCCCTGAAAAACAAACTGAGGGTGATGCGCGGCCTTAAGCCGTGTATCGACAAGACCTACTGTGATGTGGGCCAGGATCCTGAGCAGGGTTGTGGCGGGGTGTCGGCCAAGTCATGAAGATTGTAGTAATAGGCACACGTGGTATACCCGACATACAGGGAGGCGTCGAGACTCACTGTGAGCAGCTGTATCCTCGCATAGCGGCCATGGGTCATGATGTGACCGTGATACGCCGCTCATGCTATGTGAACGCCGCCAATCGCCGTGATGAGTATCGTGGAGTAAAGCTGATCGATCTGTACGCTCCGAGACGCAAGAGTCTTGAAGCGATCGTCCATACTGCTCTTGCCATGNTTAAGGCTGCCGCGATGAGACCTGATGTGGTGCATGTGCATGCCATAGGGCCTGCGCTGCTTGTGCCGTTCGGGCGCATGATGGGCCTGAAGGTGGTGATGACCAATCACGGCCCTGACTATGACCGGGCCAAGTGGGGCGGTCTTGCACGCCGGATATTGCGTACCGGCGAGCGCTTCGGCACCCGTTGGAGCAATGCGGTGATAGTCATATCCCGCACTATCGCCGGAATNCTTGACCGGGAATATGGCCGCCATGACACCGATCTGATATATAACGGGGTGATGAAACCCGATATCATCCGGGAGGATGATATGCTTGTCCGNTACGGGCTCAAGAAGGGCGGTTACATACTGGCGGTGGGTCGCCTGGTAGAGGAAAAGGGATTTCACGACCTGATAGAGGCGTGGCGTAAGTCGGGCCGTACGGATATTCCTCTGGTGATAGCCGGCGATGCCGACCATGAGGACGACTATTCGCGCAGGCTTAAAAACATGGCCGCTGAGGCCGGTGTGATAATGACCGGGTTTGTGAAAGGTTCTCCGCTGGCCCAGCTGTATGCCAACGCACGGCTATTTGTACTGCCGTCCTATCATGAGGGCCTTCCGATAGTGCTGCTCGAGGCAATGAGCTACGGCCTTGATGCGCTAACCAGTGATATTCCCGCCAATATGTTGCCTCAGCTCAATGAAGAGGATCACTTTGTGACGGGTGATACGGAGTCGCTTTCCGAGGCTCTGCGGCGAAAACTTGCCGCCGATAGCACCGGTAGCCGCCGTTATGACCTCAGCGACTACGACTGGGATGTAATCGCCCGGCGCACGGTAGGTGTATATGAGAAGGTCCTAAATCGATAGGGCGTTTTTCTGCTGTAAGCGAAAAAATTTGTATATTTGTGGAAAAGTTTACCACTTATCCACTAAAATATAAGTGTCATGAAAACGCATATTCTACTTCTTTCACTGATATTGAGCTTTGTGGCCTGTGAGCGGGTCGCCGTGCAGGATGATCTGGACGTGGCGCGTCATGCAATAGAGCAGCGTGACTATGCTTCGGCAAGATCTATGTGTGACCACATATTCTCGGATCAGGTCGACGGTACATCGAAGGATGCCGATGCCCTTTGTTCGCTTTCGGTTCTTTATATGAAACTTGCCGAAGGGTGGGATCATGATGACAATGTGGACTATGCCGTGAAGTGCTATAAGGCCGCTTATGACGCCGATCCGGCGCGTACCAAGGAGTTTTATGACAGTCTGCCGGTCGACGATATGACCGCGGGCATCCTGCTTGTGTCGATAGTCGATCATGCGCGTATGCATGACTCGCTTCATGTGAGCGAGTGTGAGGAGTGTCTCATTTCGGCCGAGCCTGACAGCGTCGGCTTAATGCAGTAATATCCCCGCTACTGATGAAATCCACTGANATGCAGAGCGCCTTGCAGGCGTTTTTAGCCAATAATCCCGATCTTCCGGAGGGTGAGGAGATACAGGACGCACCTGTGGAAANGCCACGGCGTAATTTCCGCATGGATGTCATTCTCGAAAAGAAGGGACGTGCCGGCAAGCAGGCCACGATTGTGACCGGATTTCAGGGCAGCGANGACGAATTGCTTGAACTCGCCTCGGCGATCAAGCGTCGCCTTGCTACCGGAGGATCNGCGCGTGGCGGCGAAATCCTGATACAGGGCGACCGCCGGCGTGATGTCGTGGCGCTCCTGACCGAACTCGGCTACAAGGCACGCATCATATAATCCCCGTCAGCTACTCTCATGCTTACGCTTCACAAGGCATCGGCGGGCTCCGGCAAAACCTATACCCTGACATATCACTACATAAAGCTGCTTCTTGGNCGCAAGGAGTCGGGGGAGCATTATGCGCTTGCCTCTGACCGCAACCGTCATCGCGCCATCCTCGCNATAACCTTTACCAACAAGGCTACCGACGAGATGAAAAGGCGTATTGTGGAGCAGCTTGCAGCCCTGGCCGGTATAACCGGCCGCACGAGTGATTATGCCGACCGGCTGTGCAATGAACTGGGATGTACCGCCGATGAGCTCCGTAAGCGCGCTTACTTGGCGCTGACCGCCCTGCTGGCTGACTTCACGAATTTCAATATCAGCACGATCGACTCGTTTTTCCAGACGGTGCTGCGTACATTCGCACGCGAGGCCGAGCTGTCGGGCAATTATGAGGTGGAGCTTGATGACCGCAGTGCCGTAGCAGTCGGTGTAAGCGACATGCTTTCATCCATCAACCGAATATCCAACCGCGAACTGATGGGCGATCCCGGGAAACGGGCACTGGTGAGCTGGCTGACACGCTACATGAAGGCGCGTATCGATGAGGGGAAGGCATTTAACGTATTTAACCGCCGGTCGAGCCTTACCGGNGAGATCGTGTCATTTGTGCAGAATGCTCTGTCGGAGGCCTATAAGTTACATGCCGAGGCGATCGACGGCTATCTGGCCGATCCTGACAGGATAGTCCGTTTCATCGGGGCCATCAATAATGCCCGTAGCCAGCGCACAAAGGCATTCACGGACTATGCCGTAGCCGCATGGCAGTCGATCACAGCCGCAGGCGTCGCGGCAGGGATGAAGAAACATCTCCTCAACAACTTTGACAACTGGACTTCGGGAGTATTTAAGGTCACCCAGTTTGTATATAAGTGCGTCGCCAGTCCGGAAGAGCGGTATAAGAAGAACTTCACCCCTGATGCTGCCGGTGATGCGCTTGTCTCGCAGGTGCTCGAGGCTGCCATAGCGCTTAACGGCGATCTTACCCTGTATGAGCGGCTCGGAGCCGAGATCTACAAGCTNGGACTTATCGGTGAGGTAAACCGTCAGATAGACGCTCTGCAGGCTGAAAACAACTCCATACTGCTGCGCGATACCAATGATATTCTTCGGCGCATTATCAGCGACGAGGAGGCGCCGTTCATATACGAGCGTCTTGGTGTCAGGCTGCGGCATTTCCTTATCGACGAGTTTCAGGACACGTCACGCCTTCAGTGGACCAATCTCAGCGCACTTGTGCGTGAAAGTCTTGCCACTGATAATGACAACCTGATTATCGGCGATGAGAAGCAGTCGATATATCGCTTCCGCAACTCGGATGCCGACCTGCTTATTCATGATGTGCCGCGTGATTTTGCGCGGCATATTGACCTCCACGGTAACATTCCCTCGGAAAATACCAACTGGCGCAGCGCCCGCGAGGTAGTGCGGTTCAACAATACGGTGTTCCGTACGATAGCCTCGGCTGTCGGTCTTGATGACATATACGGCAATGTGATGCAGCGCATCGCCAAGCAAGATGTGTCGGGATATGTCTCAGCGCGACCTTATACCGAGGTCGATGAGGCGCTTGACAATATGGTGGCCGAGATAAAGCGTGAGCTGGCCTCGGGTTTCAGTCAGCGTGACATCACGGTACTGGTGGCCGCCCACCGCGAGGGAGAACTGGTGATCGACCACCTGCTGCAGGCCAAGCAGGATGATCCGGAGCTGGCGGGATTGCAGCTGATGTCGGAGGATTCGCTTATCGTGGGTCATGCGCCGTCAGTGCAGCTGGTTGTGTCGGTGATGCGTTACGTCGATAAGGCACGCAGCCGTTACGGAGCCATGGATGCTGCTTCTGACCGCGCGTCGGTCGAACAGATAAACAAGCGCTTCCGTTACTATCTGGCCAACGGACGTGATAAAGTGGCGGCGCTCTCGATGGCATTTGCNGANGACGGCACNATTGACGCGCTTGTCGACGATGCCATAAACATGGATTGCATCAGTATNCCTNCATTTGTCGAGCGTATCATAGCGCGATGTGTGTCGGAGGAGAGCCGCAGGGTGGAAAATGTCTACCTGAGTGCTTTTCAGGACATGGTGAGCGATTTCTGCTCACGTCCTGATGCCGATCTTCATTCATTTGTGAAGTGGTGGGATGAGACAGGAGCCAGACGCAGTATCGACACCCCCTCGGATGTCGATGCGCTGCGGGTGATGACAATCCACAAGTCCAAAGGACTGGAGTTCCCCTGCGTTCACATTCCTTTTGTCGACTGGTCGCTTGACCGGGGCGGACAGCTGATGTGGTTTGACCTGTGCGATGGTCTGCTGTGGGATCCGTTTGCCGATGCGGCTTTCAATCGTGAGGATATCCCGCCGCTTTTCCCGCTTTCGATGTCATCGGCTCTTGAGGGCACGGCACTCGGGCAGCAGTATGCCGATTATCGCCGTAAGGAATGGATCGACACGCTTAACCGCGCTTATGTGGCCTTTACACGTGCGCGCCGCGAACTGATAATAGGATATAAGGATGACAGCAGGTTCGGAGGGCTGCTTGTGGAGAGCGTGAGTCGCGCCAATCAGGCTTACTGCGCCACGTTGTCNCCCGATGATGANATNCTNGCTCCGCTTGCGGAATGTATCGATGACGACGGAGTGATTACATTCGGAGAGCCTGTCGCGGAGTATGATACTGCCCCGCGCAGCGACACCAATGTGGCCATGCCCGACTATTTCACCTACGATAACGAGCATATATGGTCTATGAGCCGTATAGAGGACCTGGAGGAGATGTCGCGTCCGCGTCGCCAGGGTATCGTGCTGCACTCGGTGATGAGTGACCTGCGCACGGCCGCTGATATCGACAAGGCTGTCATAAATGCCGTGACACGCGGAAACCTTGAAGAGACTGAAGCTGCCTCCACACGTGAATTTCTTGTACGTATACTTGCCCTGCCTGAGGTCAGGCCATGGTTTGAGAATTATCGCCGGCTGCTTACCGAACGGCCGTTCATAATCAATAAAAACGGTGTAACGGCTCATTATCGCCCTGACAGGGTTGTCTGGACCGAGGGAGGCACTATAGATGTGGTCGATTATAAATTTGGCCGCGAGGATTCCGACCGGTATAAGTGGCAGATAAGGCGCTATATGCGGGCCGTACATGCCATGTATCCCGATGTGACGGTGAGAGGCTTCCTGTGGTATCCCCTTGAAGGAGTCATCGATGAGGTAAGGATTTAAAGCCTTTACCACGGCAGGCAAAAAAATAAGAAGAGAGGGCGTCATACGGCGTCCTCTCTTCTGTTATGATAGGGATGTTATCGGTTTATGATCTTGGTCGATATGCGATGGCCGTCGCGGGTCGTATCAACCTTTATTATGATGCCCTTGCATGAAGCATCTACGGCCACTCCCTGTAGATTGTAGTAAGCGGTGGCCACGATTTCGGTATCGGCATTTACAGTCGATATACCCGATGATGAACCCTTTACTACGGCAGCTTCGCTAAGTCCGCCCATTTCGTTTGCGGCACGTACGGTATAGCCGTCGGTGTTTCCTTCTATGGCATAGGTGGGCTTGGTAGTGAACGCAATCACCTTATTGTCCTTGCATACGGCCCAGCAGAGCACATAGTCGCTGTTGTCCCATGTAATAACTCCGTCAGCGAGCTGTGCATTGATCGGAGCTGATGCCTGTTCGGTTGCCTCGGTGGGATCCCATGCGTCATCGGCACCCATGACGGTGGCGAGGGTGTGGGCGTTAGCCTCGTCAGCCGACAGGACAGGATTGTTGCTGTGGTTGTCACCAAACACCTTTTTACGGTTCGAGAGATCAATCACAGTACCTGATGAAGTCATTGAGTTATACTCGGCGAAGCGCGCGGGCCAACCGTTGCTCATTTCGTTCCAGCCTACGGAAGATGGTCTGACGGTCATTTTGGTGTCGATGAACAGGGCGATGGGTGTGCCTGAGCCCCACGGACGGCCGAGTGTATAGTTGCCGTCGACATTATCAGCCTCACCTACGATCTCACAGTCCTTGAAGATATAGCCGTATTTCTTAGGCTTGGATGGCACTGCGAGATAACCGCCGGAAGCACACATCTGCAAAGTGACAGCATTGTAGTACACATCACCCTTTCCGCAGAGGAAGTCGGTGCGTCCGCGGAGTAGGCCGCCCTCGAAATAGAAACGGCCGTTGTCGTTGTTGGACACGTAGGTGTCCTGATAGCCCCAGAGACATACATTCTTGCAGATAGTCTTGTTGGAACCGTCATTAAGCACGATGTCGCGTCCTTTTGCGTCACCCATCGCGCTCTTGAACGTGATGTCCTGGAAATATGTATTGGAGGCATCCTTGGATAGATTGAGCACGTCGCCCTTTCCAATACCTTCAAGCGGGTTCTGAGGCCCGTATTGCGATGATACCAGATTGGTCGGAACGGTATTGGTGATCACGACACCGTCGCGGCTTTCGCCGATAATCGAGATATTGGGCGTGGTGATGTAGGTGGTGGCGCTGGGATATTTCTCTCCGTCGGTTCCCACTACCTGCGCGTCTTTGTTTGCCGGGATGACATAGTTGCCGTTCTTGACAAATATACGGTAGCGCTTTGACTTGTCCTCGCGTTTTGAAGCCATGGTGATGGCATCGGCAAATGATCCGTTGTCGGGCACGATGAAGTCAAATTCCTGCTTTACAATTCCGGGACGATTTTTTGTGGTAAACTTTATCGAGATCTCCTTGTCGATCACATTGTCGGTAAGGTCTGATATGGTATTTGCNGGAAGAGTGAATGTATAGTCNGNAGAGTAGGCGAGACCGCGATATTCAAACATGACGCTCTTGCCCGATACGGTCGGTGTGAGCTGCTGATTGTCGAGGGTGGCTGTGGCACCATCCTTGACCTTGACTTTTTCGTCGAAATTCAGCACTATCTTACCGTTGGCTGAAGCGTTGTCGGCATTGTTTGCCGGAACTGATGACAAAAGCACAGGCGCCTTGCCGTCGTTCACGAGTTTCATGGTACCGGTGATGAAGATGTTGGCGATAGAGATACCGTCGTTGTCTGACGTCGTACCCTTCTTCTCCGAATTCTTGTCGGCAATCCATCTTATATACAGTGCCGGGGCATTGTTGACTGTTGCGGGCAATGTAAAGTGGCCTGCTGTCCAGTTTTTGCTTCCGGGGATAGTTATGGAGCCGGCTGTAGTCCAGTTTTCACCATCGGTTGAATACTGGATGTCCTGCTTGGAATAAGCGTTGTAGTTGAAGGCCATTTCGGTATACACCTTGATATCGGTGTAGGCTGATGCGTTGACCTTGGTCTGCCAATACGTGTCGCCTATGCCTACGGTAGTCCAGTTGACGGCGGCACCCTCTTTTCCTTCATATCCGCCACCTCCGAGAGTCGATTTGTCGAGCCATGTGTAATTGTCGCCGGCGGCGTTGCGGAGCACAAGTGATACGTCGTCATTATCCGGTGAAACGAATGCGGCGGCTATTCCACCGTTTCCATTCTTGTAGAAGTCCCAGCCGGCGATGTAATCAATTGTCGAGAATGATGCGGAGAGTTCCTTATCCTCGTCCATGTTGACGGTTATCTCGCTTTCTGTGGCGCCGTTACTCCAGCTGCCGAAAGTGATGATATGATTGGATAAAGCGGTAAGTTTTACCTGAGTACCCTCTTCATACATGTTTTTCCCGTCGACCAAAGTCGGTTTTGGAGTGGCCTGCACCATGTAGTCGTTGGCTCCGCCCTCTACTGACGTTTTCAGCTCGTAAGTGTTGAGCTTCTTGAAATTNGCGGTAAAAGCCACAGCCTTATTGACAGTTACGTTCAGTGTCGGGTCAAGCGACACTACCTTACCTGTCTCGTCGGTCCAGTTTATGAATTTGTATCCGAAATTACGGACTGCAGAAATACGTATCTGTGAGTCCTCCTCATATTCAGCCGCTTCGGGATATAAAGTTATTTCAGCGGCATCAGCCGGATCGGCAACAGCGGTCACCTTGTACACATTGGCCTGCTCGGATGTTCCGCTGACGGTACCTTCGATACATANATTGCTGAAAAATATCTGCTTGCCGCTGCCGAGACTTACGGTACAGTCAAGCGTAATCTCGTCNCCNGAAGTCAGAAGAGCCTGTTGGTCGGCGGTCAGGGTTACGTCAACTTTNTTTGTNCGGTTGGAGATGCCGCTCCATTTGGCTTCGTCATANGCAGCGTCCTTATTGTCGCGCATTGCNGTGTAGGTGCCNAGATCAACCTTGTTGTCGCCGCTCTGTAATTCGGCCTGGATGCAGTCTTTGGCATCGGTACCCTGGCGAAGCACATAGAAACTTACATGTGTGGGAGTGAATTTAAGTCCTTTGGCGGCCTTTACAACCCACTTTAGATTGCTGTTGGCGCCCTTTTTCAGTCTTACGAATTTTACATCGGGGATATCGGTGTCGGCGGCAGTCGACTTGCCGATTCCTTCATAGGTAAAATCGCTTTGATCAAATGCCGTCAGGGAGAAGGCACCTTCGGGCGACACAGTGACGGCGTCCTTGTAGTTTTCGGAATTGAAATCCCAGATCACTGACGCCTTTTCTCCATTGAATGTCTTGCCGGCGTCGGCATAACCGGATTGCCACGCTGAAAGCGTCAAGACAGCAATAAGAAGCTTGAAAAGCTTTGTNCTCATAAAGAAAAAATAGTTGGTTAGAAAAAAGGTTAATAGTTACTTCNTCGCAAAGGTAATGAAAATATGTAGTAATTATGATAACCCGATATCTATTTTCGTGTGTGACACTGCATTTCTTTAAAGCGAGTNTGTCAGCCCGACGGTTTACGGCCATATAAACGAATCGGCGCCCTGTCATCTTTGAGCAGGGCGCCGATTACTCGGGTTTAATAAATTCCGTAGTCTCAGTGGTTATATGGATTGGGCCGAGTCAGATGAATCGGTAGTTGCTGTTGTTGAGCCGGTGCTGCCGGCGGGAACAGTATCGCTGTCCTTGAACAGCTTGCTGAGATACTTTTCCTGGATACGCTGCATGAACTCCCAGAAGTTAGGCACAAACAGTGTACCGAGCACGGCGTTCATCATCATACCAAATACTACCGCTGCACCGAGTGATATACGGCTGCCGGCACCTGCACCGTGGGCGAAGAGCATCGGCATCACACCGAATATGAATGCCAGGGCGGTCATCATGATGGGTCGGAAACGTATCACACCGGCATCCTCGGCAGCCTGACGTATTGATATGCCGGTCTTGCGGAAGTCCATGGCATATTCCACGATCAGTATGGCGTTTTTGGCCGACAGACCGAGCAGCAGGATAAGACCGATCTGGGTATAGATACTGATGCTTTGGCTCATGATGATACAGCCGAGCACCGTACCGAGTATNGCGGTAGGCATTGACAGTATCACGGCGATAGGATCGGTCCAGCTCTCATACTGGGCTGCGAGCACGAGCAGCGTCATGATGATGGCGAATATGAATACAACCGATATGGTGGTGCCGGCCTGGGTTTCCTGATAGGCCTCGCCGGTCCATGCATAGCTGTAGTTGGTTCCGAGCTGTTCCTTGACAAGACGCTCCATCGCCTTGATGCCGTCGCTTGAGCTGACACCCTTGGCCGGGGTTGCGGTGAGGCTTGCCGAGCCGTACATGTTGTAACGTGAGGCAGTCTGTTCGCCCATTACCTGCTCGATAGTTGTGAAAGCGGCGAAGGGAACCATGTCGCCCGAGGCGTTGCGCACGCTCAGCTTCATCACGTCGTCGATATTGCCGCGCGATGATTCATCGCCTTTCAGGGTTACCTGATATACGCGGCCGAAGTCGTTGAAGTCGTTGACATAGCTGCCGCCCATGTAGGCTGACAGGGTGCCGAAGATGTCGCTCATCGTAAGTCCCTGCAGCTTGGCACGGTCTCGGTCGATGTTGAGCTGGTACTGAGGCACAGTACCCTGATATACCGAAGTGATTGAAGCGATCTCAGGTACATCCTTTACTGCCTCCTGAAGCGTGGCGATGGCCTTCTTGAGCTCGGCAGCTCCGTGGTTGTTGATGTCGAGGAGGTTCATCTCCAGGCCTGACGCATTGCCGAGGCCCGGTATCGACGGCGGGTTGAACGAGAACACGATTGCCTCCTGGAAACGACTGCTGATCACATTGACGCTGTCGATAAGCGCGTTGACGCTCTGCGACTCTTTCGGACGATCCTTCCATGGCTTCAGTACCACGATGAGCGAACCCATATTGGAAGCTGCCCCGCCTCCCAACATCGAGAAGCCTGTGATCTCCATCACATCCTTGACTTCGGGCAGTTTGCGTATTTCGTCAGAGAGTGAGTTGACCACCTTTTCCGTGCGTTCGAGCGATGCTCCCTGCGGCAGTTCGACTGAAGTGGTGAAGTAGCCCTGATCCTCCTGAGGCACATAGCTGGTAGGCCATGTGAAGAAGGCCCAGAAGCCTGCTCCGGCAAGCACTACGAACACGAGCAGCGAGATGCCCGGATGGCCAAGCATGGCGTGGATGCAGCGTTTGTAGAAGTTTTCAACGGCTGTATAGCCGGCGTTCCAGATACGGTAGATAGGATTCTTCGTGTTCTTGTTGCGCGGAGTGAGGAACAGCGCACACATGGCGGGNGTGAATGTAAGCGCGTTGAAGCCGGAGAANGCGGTTGACACGGCGATGGTAAGCGCAAACTGCTTGTAGAGCTGACCGGTGATACCGCTGACAAAGGCGGTGGGGATGAATACCGAAAGCAGCACAAGCACCTCGCCCACGACCGGGCCGGTAAGCTCGTTCATAGCCTTTTCGGCCGCCTGACGCCGCGACAGTTTTCCTTCGTCGACAAGTCGGGCACAGTCCTCCACGACCACAATGGCGTCATCGACCACAATGGCTATCGCAAGCACAAGTCCGAAAAGGGTCAGTGTATTGATCGTAAAGCCCATTATCTTCATCACTGCAAAGGTGGCTATCAGCGACACCGGTATTGTGAGCATCGGTATCACCACCGCGCGCCAGTTCTGCAAGAAGAGCAGTATCACGATAAGCACGATAAGCGATGTCTCGGCGAAGGTCACTACGACTTCATCGATAGATGAGGTTACAAAATCCGATGTATCCTCAACCACTTTATAGGTTACGCCCGGCGGGAAGTATTGGCTCAGGCGCTCAAGTTCNGCNCGGGCNCCCTTTGACACGTCGAGTGCNTTGGCTCCNGGCAGCTGCTTGATGCCGAGAAGTGCGGTCGGTTGTCCCGACACCATGGCGCTCATGGAGTAGCTCTGGCTGCCGAGGTCGACCTTGGCTACATCACGCAGACGCAATATACCGTTGCCGTCGGTACGGATGACGATATTACCAAACTCTTCGGCCGTCGTCAGCTCACCCTGTGACACAACGGTAAACTCAAATGCCTCGTTGGATGCGTTAGGTGCCGAGCCNACTGATCCGGCNGANACCTCCATATTCTGTGAGGCTATGGCGGCGCGTACATCGGAGGGNGTGATNCCGCGGGCACGCATCAGCTCGGGATCGAGCCATACGCGCATGCTGTAGTCTCCACCGCCGAAAGCCTGCACACCGCCTACGCCCTTGACGCGCGACAGCGAGTTGACCAGATTGATATTGGCGTAGTTNGTNAGNTAAAGGCTGCTGTAACGGCCTGTGCTGTCACCCTGGAGGGCACAGAATAGCACGATATTGGTCGACTGCTTGCTGACGGTCACGCCCTGCTCCTTAACGGCGGTAGGCAGGGTGGCNTCAGCCGCATTTACACGGTTCTGCACGTTGATGGCTGCCTGGTCCACGTCGGTACCCTGCTCGAATGTGATCGTAAGGTTATATGAACCGTCGGAACCGGATGTGGAACTCATGTAAAGCATGTTTTCCACGCCGTTGACCTGCTCTTCGATGGGCACACCGATCGTCTGGGCTACCGTCTGTGCGTTGGCACCGGGATATGTGGCGCTCACATTGACCGTAGGAGGCGTTATGTCGGGATACTGCGCCACCGGCAGTGTATTTATGGTGATCAGACCGGCAATGACCATGATGATTGCCAGCACGGTAGCAAAGATCGGCCTGTCTATGAAAAATTTAGAAAACATAGTCGGTAAGATTGAGATTAATTACCTATGTTGATTTATTTGGTGAGAACCGGCTTTACCTCCATGCCGTCACGCATGCGCAGCATGGCGGTGGTGACATAGCGTGACTCCGGGGTAAGCCCCTCGGTGACCACGCGCAGCGAGTCCTGATACAGATCGCCGACCTTTATAGGTGTGTACACTACCTTGTTGGAGTCGTTGACCACATATACGTATTTTCCGAGCTGGTCNGTGCCGATAGAGGTATCTTTGATGAGCATGGCACGGGTATTTTCCCCGAATGGCATGTGGACTACCACATACATGCCGTTACGGAGCTCTCCGTAAGGATTATCCACGCGTACTTTCAGCGTGAGTGTTCCTGTGGACTTGTCGACAGAAGGAGCGGTGTAGCTGAGCTTGCCGTAATACTCGTGGGGCAGCGTCTCGTTGAATGACAGGGGAACCTTTTCATATCGCGGATGAGCTGTAGGTTTCTCTACATCGCCTACCAGCTTCTCATACTGGCTTTCCTCGATGGCAAATGCTATGGAGAGGGCCGAGTCATCGACTATGTTGGCGAGCTCAAACGGACTTCCTGCGCCGTTGATATAGTTGCCCGGATCGGTGGTACCGCTGTCGATATGACCGGTGAACGGTGCGCGGATGGTACAGTAGCTGAGATTTTCACGTGCAGTGCTCAGTGCTGCCTGGGCNTTCTTGATGGANGCCTCNGCGTTTTCAAGGTTGCTGCGTGCCTGAGTGACCTCAATCTGGGCTACTGCNTCGCTCTGGTAAGCCTTTTCAAGAGCGTTGTACTGACTCAGGTAGTAATCGCGGTTGTTCTTTGCGGTTGCGAGAGTGGCTTCGGCCTGTGCCACCGCATCACGATAAGTGGTCGGGTCAATGGTATACAGTACCTGGCCTTTCTGCACCAGATCGCCGCCGGTGTACTGCTTGGTGAGCAGTGTGCCGTTGACACGGGCAACGATACGGGCCGACGATGTGGCGCCGGCATAACCGGGATAAGTCTTGTAGAGCGTGATGGAGTCTACTAACGGAGTGGCTACCTCTACCGACTGGAGCTGTTGCTCGGGGGAGGCGCTTTTTTTCTTGGAGCATGATGTGACGGCCACAAGCATGAGCAGTGTCGCGGCGCACTGCGACCAGATGTGAGTTTTCATTGTGTTATGTCTTTTTATGATTAATCGATTTTACTTACGTCCCAGCCTCCGCCGAGAGCCTCATAGAGTGATATGAGCGATGCCAGTGCCTGACCTTTGGCCTCGATGAGGCTGTTCTGGTAGGAGAGGGTGTTTAACTGGGCGTTGACCACATCGGTAAAGGGATTGAGACCTTTCTTGTAAAGGTCGAGTGACAGGTCGAGTGACTTGCGGCTGTTGTCGACTACCTCTTCCATCACATCTATCTTGCGGAGAGTGCTGACGTAGGTCGAGATGGAGTTATCGACCTCCTGTACGGCGCTCATTACGGTGAGATTGTAGTTTTCGATGCCGGCTTTCATCTGTTCGCGTGCGGTGATGAGGCCTGAGCGGCGCGCCATGCCGTCAAAGAGTGTCCAGCTCAATGTGGGGGCGANNGAGTAGGTGAGGGTCTGGTTCTTGAACANGTCNCCGGCNTTGTGGGCCGAGGTTCCTACCGANCCGTTGATCGAGAGTGACGGCAGGAAATCCTTTTTTGCGATGCCGAGAGCGGCGGCATACTGGGCGAGATCACACTCAGCCTCCACGATATCGGGACGACGGCGCAGCAACTCGGCCGGAACGCCGATAGGTACTATCTGCTGGTGGTCGGGAAGCGGGCCTACCGCCGACAGGGTCTTGTAGAGCTCGTCGGGATATTCTCCGAGCAGTGTGGCGAGTGAGTTGATTGTTGTATGGATGGCGTTTTCAAGACCCGGTATCGATGCCTGGGTCGAGTAGAACACGGTGCGGGCCTGGGTAACGTCGAGCATCGAGGAAAGGCCGGCTTCATGACGGGCCTCGGTGATCTTTACGATCTTGCTCTGTGACTCGATGTGCTCACGTGCAACTTCCCATTCTGCCTGATACATGCGCAGCGAGATGTAGCTCTTGGCGATATTGGCACACATTGTTGTCATGGCTGCGGCATATTCCGCGCGGCTGGCACGGTAACCTGCCTTCTGGCTCTTGACCTTGTCGCGGATGCGTCCGAATATATCGACCTCCCAGCTGGCACTGAGGCCGAGTGAGAAGAAGTCGCCTGTGCTGGCATCGCCCATCACNGGGCCATTNCCNCCTGAAGTACGTGATTTCTGCCATCCGCCGCTGAAATTCACCGTGGGATAGTAGGAGGCGCGTGCGCTATTGATGGCCTGGCGTGCGATATTTATGCGATGTTCGGCCATCGCTATATTATAGTTGTTAGCCACGCCTCGGGCTATAAGCGAATCCAGAAGCGGATCGTTGAAATAACTCCACCAGTGGTCCTCATCGGGGATGAGCTGGTTGAAATGCTCGTCATAGGTCCAGCGCTCGGGCATGGAAGTGTCGAGATAGCGTGAGTCATCACCATCGGTTGCGGCNGTTGCCATAACGGGGCCGATGATGGCGGCAGCCAGTAGTTGAAGCGTGAGTAATAATCTCATAAAATTGACATTAAAGTGCGTATAATAGTGAATTTATAACCAGCGGAAAGCGTCAAGCGTTTATAGTAATAGAGTATTTTTAACAAATATTAAGCCTGGCGAGCCTCTGTATTTGCACATATATGACAAGCGCGGCCTCCGGTACACTCCGGAAGCCGCGCTATAGAAGAGATTATATAAAAATCGCTGTATTAACCTATTTTATCCACTTCAAGGTCGCCGTTGAACACTTCGTGCCAAGGCAATCCCTGAGCTGCTATCACATTCAGGAACGGATCAGGATCAAACTCCTCTACGTTGTGTACACCCGGTTTTACCCATTTGCCGGTAAGGAACATCATGGCGCCTGCCATAGCGGGTACGCCGGTGGTGTAGCTGACGGCCTGCATGCCGGTCTCCTTGTAAGCGGCTTCATGGCTGCAGTTGTTGTAGATGTAGTAGGTGAGCGGCTTGCCCTCCTTATCCTTGCCTGAGATGCGGCAGCCTATCGAAGTCTCGCCGTGATAGTTCTCGCCGAGATCCTGCGGGTTGGGCAGAACGGCCTTAAGGAACTGGAGCGGGATGATCTTCGTGCCGTTGTAGTCAACCTCGTCTATGCGGGCCATGCCGATGTTCTGAATGACGCGGAGGTGAGTCAGATACTCCTGACCGAATGTCATCCAGAAGCGGGCGCGCTTGATGGTGGGGAAGTTGATGACAAGTGACTCAAGCTCCTCGTGATAGAGCAGGTAAGAGTCGCGCGGACCTATGTTGGGATAGGTGAGGGGAGCATGTATTTCAAGCGGCTTGGTGACTACCCATTCGCCTTCGCTGTAATAGCGGCCGTTCTGGGTGATCTCACGTATGTTGATCTCCGGATTGAAGTTGGTGGCGAATGCCTTGCCATGGTCGCCGGCGTTGCAGTCGACGATGTCAAGATATTCCATCTCCGAGAAGTAGTGCTTGGCGGCGTAGGCTGTGAACACACCCGACACTCCCGGGTCAAATCCGCATCCCAGTATGGCGGTCAGGCCGGCTTTCTCGAAGCGTTCGCGGTAGGCCCACTGCCATGAATACTCGAAGTGAGCCACATCCTTGGGCTCGTAGTTGGCTGTGTCGAGATAGTTGACTCCGCACTCCAGGCAGGCATCCATGATCGTGAGGTCCTGATAGGGGAGAGCGACGTTGATGACCAGCTCGGGCTTGTGGCGTCGGAACAGTTCCACAAGATCGGCCACATTGTCGGCATCCACACGGTCGGTGGTGATGTTGGGAGCGCCGATGGCCTTGGCGATAGCGTCACACTTGCTCTTGGTGCGCGACGCGAGCACGATCTCGGTAAATACNTCGGGATTCTGNGCACATTTATGAGCCACGACNGTGCCTACACCTCCGGCTCCTATAATAATGACTTTAGACATTTTCTATTGACAAACTTATCGGCAGTTTATTTCTTATCGGCCTGCTGCTTCAGCAAATCGCGTATTTCGGTAAGAAGCACTTCCTCCTTTGTGGGTTCGGGTGCAGGTGCGGGAGCTTCCTCGACTTT
>WFLX010203391.1_pt1 | contig 16605 bp, 7 predicted proteins | sample 4967041 | NCBI WGS metagenome assembly WFLX01 (sample SAMN12857096, study PRJNA449069) | gut metagenome | isolation source: stool from male and female vole | host: Microtus ochrogaster | place: USA:Florida | collected 2017 | reverse complement strand
AAAACCTAGGATTTTGATTGTGAACGATGACGGGATTTTTGCGCCCGGCATCCAATTTCTTACCGAGGCCGCCCGTAAATTCGGCGAGGTACTGGTGGTGGCTCCCGACTCCCCCCGTTCGGGACAGTCGCACGCTATCACGCTCACGTCCCCCCTGCGTCTGCAAGAGGCGGGCGAGGAAGGCGATGTACGTCGCTTCAGCTGCAACGGCACGCCCGCCGACTGCGTGAAGATGGCGGTGAAAGTGATTCTGCAAGGCGAACATCCCGATTATGTGTTTTCGGGCATCAATCACGGCAGCAACGCGGCCTCGAACGCCATTTATTCGGGCACGATAGNGGGTNTCGTGGAGGGGGCNCTCTCGGGCGTGCNGNCGGTGGGCTTCNCGCTTCTGGANCACTCGCTTCANGCCGANTTCAAGCCTATCATGCCTTATGTGGAGAAAATCATAAGAGCCTGCATCGAATCGGGACGCAAGGATATNTGCTGGAACGTGAATTTTCCGCGTCTGCCCGAGGGCGAGATCAAGGGTATCAAGATATGCCACGCGGCGGAGGCGGTGTGGAAGGAGGACGCTTTGGAGCGCGAAGACCCCACGGGGCGCAGATACTATTGGATTACGGGCGAATTCGAGAATACCGACCCGCGTACCGATACCGATNTGTATTATCTGGAGCAGGGTTATGTCAGTCTTGTGCCGCTCAAGGTCGATTGGACGGATTACGAGGCGTTGGANCGCTTACAGAAAGACAGAATAATATGACAAATCGNCAGACAAGGAGTTTTGGCACAGGCTTTGCCCAATAGCTTTTCCGTCGGCCGCAAGGCCGGATCAGTAACGCAAAAAATTTTAAAGTTATGGGAAAGATAATCGGAATCGACCTGGGAACCACCAACTCCTGCGTAGCTGTTATGGAAGGCAGCGAAGCCGTTGTTATACCCAACAGCGAAGGTCACAGAACCACTCCTTCTATCGTGGCGTTTGTGAAGGACGGCGAGCGTAAGGTGGGCGACCCCGCCAAGCGTCAGGCCGTTACCAATCCGCAAGGCACCGTCTACTCCATCAAGCGCTTCATGGGCGAGACTTTCGACCAGGTGAGCAGCGAGGTGAGCCGTGTTCCTTATAAAGTGGAAAGAGGCGACAACAACACGCCCCGTGTCAAGATAGGCGACCGCGCCTACACCCCTCAGGAAATCTCGGCCATCGTATTGCAGAAGATGAAGAAGACCGCCGAAGACTACCTCGGCACCACCGTCACCGAAGCGGTGATTACCGTGCCGGCCTACTTCAGCGACTCCCAACGTCAGGCCACCAAGGAAGCCGGCGAAATCGCCGGGCTCACCGTAAAGCGTATCATCAACGAACCTACGGCGGCGGCCTTGGCCTACGGTCTCGACAAATCGCAGACCGACAAGAAGATTGCCGTATTCGACCTCGGGGGCGGTACTTTCGATATTTCGGTATTGGAACTGGGTGACGGCGTGTTTGAAGTGAAGTCCACCAACGGGGACACCCACCTGGGCGGCGACGACTTCGACCAGCGCATCATCGAATGGTTGGCGGACGAATTCCAGAAAGAGGAAAACACCGACCTGCGCAAAGACCCGATGGCCTTGCAGCGTTTGAAAGAAGCCGCCGAAAAGGCCAAGATAGAGCTTTCCAGCTCCACGACCGCCGAAATCAACCTGCCGTATATCACGGCTATCGACGGCACGCCCAAACACTTGGTGAAACAGCTCACCCGCGCCAAATTCGAGCAGATCTGCGACGACCTGATTCAGCGCACCATCGAACCTTGCAAGAAAGCGATGGCCGATGCCGGGCTGCAACCCTCCCAAATCGACGAGGTGATTCTCGTGGGCGGTTCGACCCGTATTCCCAAGGTGCAGGAAATGGTGCAGAACTATTTCGGCAAGGTGCCTTCGAAGGGTGTGAATCCCGATGAGGTGGTGGCGATGGGTGCCGCTATCCAGGGCGGTGTGTTGACCGGAGAGGTAAAGGACGTGTTGCTGCTCGACGTTACCCCGCTTTCGCTGGGTATCGAGACCTTGGGCGGTGTGTTCACCAAACTCATCGAGTCGAACACCACCATTCCCACGCGCAAGAGCGAAGTGTTCAGCACGGCGGCCGACAACCAGCCTTCGGTGGAAATCCACATCCTGCAAGGCGAACGCCCTATGGCGAACCAGAACAAGAGCATCGGTCGTTTCCACTTGGACGGCATTCCCGCCGCGCCGCGTGGCGTGCCTCAGATCGAGGTTACTTTCGATATCGATGCCAACGGTATCCTCAACGTTTCGGCCAAGGACAAGGGCACGGGCAAGATGCAGCAGATACGCATCGAGGCTTCTTCGGGTCTGAGCGAGGACGAAATCAAGAAGATGAAGGCCGAGGCCGAAGCCAACCGCGACGCCGATATGAAGGCCAAGGAACAGGCCGACAAAATCAACGGTGCGGACGCGATGGTGTTCCAGACCGAAAAGCAGCTCAAGGAATACGGCGACAAGATTCCTGCCGAAAAACGCGCGGCTATCGAAGCGGCCTTGAAAGACACCAAGGCTGCGTTGGAAAGCAAGGATCTGGCGCAGATCGACGCCGCCTCCGCCAAGTTGAACGAAGCCTGGCAGGCCGCCTCGCAAGAGATGTACCAGGCGCAGCAGCAGGCTGCCGGCGCGCAGGGCGCTCCCAACGGTGCGGGCTTTGACCCGAACATGGGTGCGAACCCTGGCGCGGGTGCGGGCGCAGGCCAGCAAAACGCTTCCGACAATGGCAACGTCACCGACGTTCCGTTCGAGGAGGTGAAGTAAGTGGCGATAGATTTCGCGATAAGGAAACGGCGGGCTCGCATGAGCCCGCCGTTTTTTTTTACCGAGGGGCGGTGGTGGCGATGGAAAAGGCGTAGCCGGCTTCCGGGAGGATGCGGGTGAGGACATTCGGGTCCTCGGAATTCCAGGTGGAGGGAAAGTCGGGAATCGTTCCGTTCCGTTTCACGACGGCTTCCTTGCGGGTCCAAAGAGCGGTCAGTTCCAGTTCGGGTGCGGGAGCAGCCAGTATCCGATGTTTCTCGTGCTCCGAGAAAGCCACATTCAGCAACTCCAAAGGAAAATCCTTTTGAATCTCCTCGATATCGCACCCTATTTCCGCAGAATCCACCACCGCCATCACCGCCTTCTTGCAATGAGAAAGCGAGAAATGTATCTCCGGGTGGGAGGGGAAATAAGGCTTCCCGTTCTCGGCGACGGCTATCTGCGGCAAAGGCGACAGCCCGTAGTGGCCGTCGAGGAGCGAAGCCAGCAAGCCTCTTGCCATGCCGCTCAGTTGTGCCGGCGACATTCCCGCCGCTTCCGTAGGTGCTATCTTAAAGAACATGTCGGTTCCATATTATCGTGAGAAGATTTTGCCTGAAAAGATACTCGTATTTGAGGTCGTCGCAGGTTTTCTTTACCAAGAGCAGCCCGATGCCGGTGCCGGGGTCCTGTTCGACAGGATTGAAAGGAATCCCCTCGTCCCGCACCAGCACGGTCAGTGTCTCTTCCGATACCGCCAGCCTCAAATCGATCATCGACCTCCGCTTGTGCTTGAGCGCATGTTCTATCACGTTGCGGAGCGTTTCCTCGCAAGCCAGGATGACCCTTATCCGCAACCCCTCAGGAATGCCGCGTTCGCGGAGCCATCCCTCCTCCTGTTCGAGAACCTTCATCATATCCTCCACAGAGGGTTTTACCGATATATCGAACAAGAGGTCGGGACTGTCGGTGGGAATCAGGATAAAGGGAAGGTGTTTTCCCTTTTGGGCGAGGGTGAAAGGCAACAGCACAAGCACCACGCATATCTGGCCGAAAGCGAAGCCCCACCACGGGTTCACCGCATCCGCACCCGAAGTGGACAAAAAGGAGAGAAGCCAGAAAAACAGCATCGGCAGCAAGGGCTGTCCGAAAGAAATGACAAGCGCGAGAAACTTATGGTTGTAGATCTGGTAGACCGGAATGAGGAGATAGACGATGCACTGGAGCACGATGTTCACCGCGAAAGCGGGCAGGGCGACGCGCATGGTCGCTGTCACGGCGGGGTCGTCGATGCCGAACAGGGCGGCGATCCAATCCGGAAACAGCACGAGGATGAACGAGAGGACCGACAGCCCCACGACCAGAAAGGAATAGGCCTTGCGCAACACAAGCGCCACCCCTCGGTTGTCGCCCGACCCCTTGAGGATGGCCGCCACGGGCTGGAAGGATTCCAACGTGCCGGTGAGCAGAATCATCGAAAACTGCAAAAGATAGACGCAGACCGACAGCGTCACGATGCCGTTGCCGCCCAGATAATGCATCGCGATGGTGTTGTTGCCGAGCAGCTGCACGGCNATCATCAGGGTGGCGATGCCGAAAGGCAGNCCCATGGACACGATTTTTCCGAGCATCTTTGCCGAGTGGGGCATCGCGAACTTCAAGGCGTTTTCCTTGCGGAAATGAGGATACATCACCAGCAGGGCGGCCCCGTAACTCAACACGGTGGCTACGGCGGCTCCGGTCATGCCCCAACCGCACCACACAATGAAAGCGTAGTCGAGAAAGAGATTGACGGCGGTGCTGCATGCCACGGCGGCGGTCACTCTTTTAGGCTCTCCGTCGAGCGTCACGAACATCTGCGTCACCGCCATCACCATATAGACGGGAGCGGCGGGCACGATGATGTCGAGATAGCCTTTCGCATAGGGTTGCAACGAAACGTCGGGACACAGCAACGCCACCAAGTTGTCCATAAAGAGGAAGCCGAAGACGCCGATGAGGATGCCGAGCACGGCGATGGCGGCAAGTACGATGGAGAAAAGACGTGAGGCCTCCTCCCGTTTGTGGTTGCCCATCGCCACGCCCGCCAGCATCGACCCGCCCACGCCCATCAGGATGCAGAGGGCGAACAGCGTCTGCATCACGGGAGAGGCTATGTTGATGGCGCTCATCGCCGTNTCGTTGATGAAATGGCTGAGCATCAGGCCGTCGACAAGCGTGCCTACCTGNGAGGCCGCGGCGGTGAGNACCGAGGCGAGCAGGAATCCACGGAATGCCTTTCCTACCAGATACGACGAACGGGAAGGTATCATAGGTCAAAGAAATTTAAGGATTCTATGGCCTTGATGAACCGTTCCACATATTCGTGCGAGGTGGGGTTCCAGCGGAAACCGAGCCTGTAGAGAATCTGCGTGGTGAACTCCGCATCGTAACGGATGAAGACGGTGTGGGTCGACGCATCGGAATCATAGGCCAGCAGAGGCTGGAGCGCATTCACCTTTTCGGGAATGTCCATAGCTTCGCGTTCGGCCTGCATGAATTCGTCGTTTTCCACAGACCGCACTTCATAGCCCACTTTGCCGAGGATATGGAGCACATCGCCCAACGGCAGCCGGTGGTTGTTGCAGGGATGAAAGACAATCATGTCCGTAGGCGTGGAACTGAGGAGAAGGATGGCGCGGCACACTTCGTCGATAGGGGAGAACTCGCAAGGCGCGTCGAGCACGGCATACGGCGCGCAACCCAAGGCGACATAGGCTTTGAGACGCCCCATAAACGCATTGCTGTTGAAGTTGATCTGAAATTCTCCGTCGACGGCGCGCGCCGAAAGGTTGCCTACCCGCATAATTTTGGCTTTCAATCCGTTGTCCCGTATCGCAGAAAGTATCAATTCTTCCGCCTTGTATTTGGAACTTACGTATTGGTTGGCCAGGCTCTGTCCGAAGTCGAACTTATGTTCGGTCAGCAGTATTTCGGGATCCGGATAACCGTTCACGCTCTCTCCGGCCACACTCACCGTGGAGATATGGATAAGCCGCGCGTCTTTCTGCCGGCACAGCGCAATCAGGTTCCGCACGCTCTCCACGTTGACAAGCTCTATATCGTTGCCCGCCGAGAAATGCTTTACGTTCGCGGCGCAGTTGATGACGGTGTCCACTTTCAGCCGGGCGCTTACCTCTTCGGGAATCGGAGCCGTGACCTCGCATTCCTCTATCCGCACCCTGCCGCTGGCGAACGCTTCCTCGAACGTGTTGTCGAAATAGTAGAAAAGGAGCGTCCTCAACCGGCTTTCCGGCGAAAGGTTGCCTTTCCTGCGCAGCAGGCAGACTATCTTNCCGTCGTGGTTCACAAGCAGTTCGTGAAGCATGTGGATNCCCATGAAACCGGTGGCGCCGGCCAGCAGCACATCGCCCAATTCCGCCCGTTCTCCGTTGAGGTAGGCATCCAAGGTGTTCTTGGCGAGGACGCTTTCGAATTCCGATTTCGTCTCCTCTCCCGAAGTGAGGGAGATTTCCGTGGGCGTCACCGACGGAGCGTCCTGTTTCTTGCCTTTGATCATATCGGCCAAAGCCCTCGGGGTGCGCGCCTCAAACACATTCTTGTACGTCACGCTGTAGCCGGAACGGGCGATGGCCGCCACCACCTTTATCGCGCTTATGGACGTGCCGCCGATAGAGAAGAAGTCGTCGTTGGCTCCGGTGCGCTCGTTGCCCAGCACGGCGGTGAAAGCGTCCGCGATAAGGCTTTCGAGCCGACCCTCAGGTTCCACATATTCGGCGCCTGCGGCAATCTCCGGCAAAGGCAAGGCCTTGCGGTTGGTCTTTCCGTTGGGCGTCAAGGGCATCTCCTCGATTTTCATATAGGAGTCGGGCACCATATATTCGGTGAGACGCGAGGCCAGGAATTCGCGGAGCTTGTCCGTGTCGATGTCCTGCGGGGCGGTATAATACAGCACCAAATGCTGAATCTTGTTGACCTCGCATACATTGGCCGCCACTTTCCCGATACCCTCGAACTGCAGGGCCACATTCTCTATCTCGCCGAGCTCGATGCGCAGGCCGCGCAGTTTTACCTGGTGGTCGATACGTCCCAGAATCACNATGTCGCCGTCGGGGGTCCATTTGGCAAGGTCTCCCGTGCGGTAGGCGTTCTCACCCTGATAGTTCACATAGGCTTCGGCGGTTTTCTCGGGCAGGTTGTTGTAGCCGAGGCCCAAGCCCCGTCCGAAGATATACAGTTCGCCGATGGCTCCCACAGGCAGTTCGCCACCCCAGGCATCCACCACGCGCTGAGACTGGTTGTAGAAAGGAGGTCCGGCGATGACGGGTGTGTACGGACTCATTTCGTAATGGTTACTGCCCACCGTGGTCTCCGTCGGACCGTATTCGTTGACGGCCCTGCCCTGGAAACCTGTATCGTACAGTTTGGCTATCAAGGCATTCTGGAAGCCCTCACCGCCGATGTTCAGATGATTGCTCTGCGCCACGGCCTTGCGGAATTCCGGCAGGTCGAGCATCGCGTCCAGGCGGCTCGGCGTGGTGTCGAACGCATCCACATGNTTGTCGAGCATCAGCTTGGCGAGCATNATCACATCCTTGCACTCCTCCTCGTTGGCCAACACCAAGGTATGGCCGCAGGTGAGCGACACGCCGAGATTGTTGAGCGAGGCATCGAAAGAAATGGTGACCAACAGCATCTCCACTTGGGTCTCCGGCCGGTCCTTGAAGTATTTGTCGTAGTAGCCGAAGAGATAGTTGCAGATGCCCCGTTGCGGAATCATCACCCCTTTGGGCCGTCCCGTGGAGCCGGAAGTGTAGATCATATATGCCACGTCTTCGGGCGACACTTCCACGTTCGGTCTGGTTTCGTCCGTTTCGGAAAGAAGTTCCTCGATGTCGACGGCGTTCTCGAAAAGCGGAACCCTGTCGGCGGTGGTGATGATGTAGCGGGCATTGCTGTCTTCGGTAATCAGCTTGATTCGTTCGGCAGGATAATCNGGATCGCAGGGAATGTAGGCCGAGCCGGTCTTCATGGTACCGTAGATAGCCGTGATGAGGCTCGCCCTTCTCGGCANCAAGATCACGATTCTGTCGCCGTGGCGCACCCCTCTTTTCATCAAGGCGTTCGCGATGCGGTTACATTCGTTGTCGAACTGACGGTAGGTCAGCTTCCGGTCGCAGGCCACGAGAGCCAGCACATCGGGTGTCTTGTCCGCGCATTTCTCCATTTGTCCGTGCATCGATTTGTAGGGAACCTCGCACGTCTCGCCATACCGCAGGGTTTCGAGCTTGGCTAAGGCCGGCGCGTCGGCCATCATCCCCTCGCTCAGACACCCGGCCTTGACCAGACTCGAGGAAAGGCACGCCGTCATTCNGAGCAGAACCGTCATGTCGTCGATGCCATAAAGGGAAGTGTCGTATTCCAANACAAGCTCAAAATTCTTGTTCTTGTCTTCAAAGACAAGCAAGGTCAACGGAACTTTGGCGGTGTTGAGCGCAAGNGGAATCTGCTCGGCGGTCAAGGCGTCCGTTCCGGCATTTCCCGAGAGGTCGATGCCGCCCTCATACACATACATGATTTCGGGATGTATACCCTTTCTGTCCACAAGGGTCGTGAAAGGATAGAAATCGTAGTCCTGTGTCGTGAGGAACTGTTTCTGTATCTCGGTGGCAAACTGGGCGGGCGTGATTTTCTTGGGTTCGGCGCATCTTGAAACCACGGGCAGGGTCTTGACGAACATACCCGTGGAAGAAAGCAACCTCACATCGTTCCTGCCGTTGTTGACCGTGGTGATCTGTATGGTCTCCTCCCTGACAAGGCGATGCAGAATCTGCAGGAAAGCCGCCAGCATATAATTGCTCACCGTGAGGCCTTTTTCCGTGCAGAAATTCCGTATATCCTCCGCTTTCAGGCTCATTTTGATACGCCCCATGCCTCCGGCTATATCGTTGTCGGGATGCGAGCTGCGGGGATAGGAAGTCGATTCCGAATCTCCGATAAGGGTGTCGAACCATTTCTCGGCATTCTCGAAACTCTCGCTCTCCAACAAATCCTTTTCGTGCAGGGCGTGATCCAAGGCGCTGTATTCCTCCAAGGGAAGTTTCTCGCCCCGGTAGGCCTTGCGTATGTCTTCGAGAACCACCATCGCCGACATACCGTCGAACAGGATATGGTGCGCGTCGATAAACAGATAGACATGGTCGAGATAGGTGTATATCTCGCAACGGAAGAGGGAATCGTTGAAAAGGTCGAAAGGACGGACCTTGCTTTGGAAAAANGCCGCGTCGGGCATTCGGTCGAGCGCCGTAATCTCGATATCGACTTCGGACCGTCGCGGTTCCTGCATCACATCCCCGTTGCGCCAAACCATTCCCGTCATCAGCCCCGGGTGCGCCGCCAGCATATCCAATACGGCTTTCTTCAACTTTTCGGCATCGGTGCCGGCCCCGAATCTGAATGCCTGGGGAATGTTGTATTGAAGCGCGGTGCGGTTCATCTCCCAGTCGATATACACACCCCGCTGGTTTTCGGAAAGAGGATAGTATTTGCGCTGGGAAGCCTTGGTGCCGCTTTCCGCAGGAGAAGACGGAGCCCCGTTTACGTCGAGGCCCTGGGCAATCTCTCTGACCGTCGGCGACGACATCACGGTCTTGGCGGTGATTTTTACGCCTATCTGTTTGACGATAGCCGCCACGAACCGCATCGCCATCAACGACGTGAGCCCCACCGAAAGAAGATTGGTGGTGACCCCGAAGTCGCTGTGTCCGAGCACGTCCTTGGCAATGTCGAAAAGTTTGCGTTCCGATTCGGTTTCGGGAGCCACGATTTCCGCCTGCTCCTGTTCCGGAACGGGAAGCCGCTTGCGGTCTATCTTTCCGTTGGGTGTCAGCGGCATTTCGTCAATCTGCAGGATGAGTTCGGGTACCATGAATTCCGTCAGTTCGCCCCGCATGTATTCGCGCAGACGCTCGGCGGAAAGGTCGCTCTGTTCCGCCCTCGTGAAATAGCCCACCAGCATCTCCATATTGCCGAGTTGCTTGACGGCGGCGGCGAACGCTTTTACATCGGGGTGTTTGGCCGCCACAGCCTCTATTTCGCCAAGTTCTATCCGCAATCCGCGCAGCTTGACAAGCCCGTCGGAACGGCCGATGAACTCTATGTCGCCGTTCTCCATGAACCTGCCGTGGTCGCCCGTGCGGTAGGCCTTCTTTCCGTCTATCGTGATGAATTTCTCGGCGGTCAGTTCCGGACGGTGGAGGTAGCCCCGTCCCACACCGGCGCCCAGTATCACCAGTTCGCCGGCCACACCCTTGGGAAGCACCCTCTGATACGGATCGAGAATGCGCACCTCATAACCGCGGATAGGCCGTCCTATATCCTTGCCGTCCGTAAAGTCGTTCAGATGAAAAGCGGTCGCCGCCACGGAACATTCCGTAGGACCGTAGAGATTGTGGAACGCATACGGCAAACCACCCAACGGCGGGAGTTTTTCGCCGCCGCCGCTCAACGCCCGCAGCGTGGAGAATTCGAACAGAGTCGCCATCTGCCACGCTATCTGGGTGGTCATGAACATCACGGTGATTTTCTCCCTTTCCACATAGTCGTGCATGGCGGTCAGGTCGAGCCTTATATCCTTGTCGAAGATATGCAGCGTGGCACCGGTGCTCAANGTAGGATACAGATCCATAGTATGGGCATCGAACCCGAAAGCGGCATAAGCCACCACACGGTCCGTCGCCGTCATGCCGGTCATGGCGGTATAGGCCGCCACATAATTGACCAGACCCGCCTGTTCCAGCACCACCCCCTTGGGTTTGCCGGTCGACCCCGAGGTGTAGAGAACCACCATCGCCGAATCCGGCGCCGGTCCCTCCCACGCTTCGGACGAGGACAAAGGCGCGGCCAACGTTTCAAGCATCGGCATCGTGACGGTATCGCCCTTGTAGGACGGGATTTTTTCTTCCACCACGCCCTCGTCAGCGAGAATGATCTTCACCCCCGCATCCTCTATCATAAACATCAGACGCTCTTCGGGAAAATGAGGATCGAGAGGCATATACGCGCCCCCCGCCTTCATAATCGCCAACGGATAGAGCACCATAAGCTCCGACCTCTCTATCATCACGCCCACCACCGACTCCCTGCCGATGCCGAACTTATCGCGGAGCAGAGCCGCAAGACGGTTTGTGATATGGTCGATTTCCTGATAGGTGTATTTNTTATCGCCGAACACCACCGCCACATTCTCGGGATAGGAAGCCGCCGCCTTGGCGAACATCNTCGGTATGGTAAGGCCTTCTTCGGCCAACGAAGCCCCGCCGTCCGCCAANCTCATCGCCTCCTCGTATTCCGCCTTGCCCGTCAACGAAAGCGACGCCAGCGGCGTTTCGGAGTCAAGACGCAGAATCTGTTGCAACACGCATCCGAACGTGTTTGCCAACGTCCGCATCAAGGTTTCGCTGAAAAGGTCGCTGCGGTATTCCACTTCAAGAACCGACTTNCCCTCCTTGAAAAACAGCTGGGCCGTGATTTTGGAGCCCGTGGCGAGCATCTCCAGTTCCGTCACTTCGGGACGTTTCCCTTTGATTTCGGGAAAAGCGAGGAAGTCGCCTTGAAAAGAAAACAGGAAATCCGACGTCACCCCATAGTCGCGGGCGATGTCGGCAAAAGAATACAGGTCGTAGTCGCGCGCCGTCTTCAAATCCTTTTGGGTCTGCGACAGCAATGCGCCGATAGATGTCTTGCCGTCGGTCTTCACCCGCACGGGNAGGGTCTTGACCATCATGCCGAAGGTGCGGTCGTAGTCGTGGCCTTTCCTGCCGTGGTAGACGGTCGCGAAGGTCACGTCCTCGCGGCGGTTCAAAACCTGACACACGATACCCACGGCCGCCGTCGCCGGCACGCTCGAGGGCAGGGCGTTCGTCTTGCAATACGAAAGATAAGCCTCCGGCGCTATGTCAAGATTCACCGCTATCTTGTGGTAGGTTTCCTCCGCGCCCGGCTTGGCGGCAAGGTCAGGAAGAATGTCGAAAGCGGCGTTCGCCCCCTCCAGGAATTCCTTGTATTTCTCTTTCGCCTCCTGCAAGCGGGGCGTTTTTCTGTCGGCCGCCTCTTTTTCGGCCAACGCATATAGGGTGGGCGACTCCTTGGCTATCGGCTCACCCTGCAAGGCCGCATCCAAGGCACGGAGCATCAGTTGGCGGCTGGCACCGTCGAGCAACGTATGATGAAAATCGGTAAAGAGATAGACGGCCTTTTCCGTTTCAATCACTTTCAGCCGCGCCAGCGGAGCGTCGTTCAGGTCGAAAGGCGTCACCATTTCCTGCACCGTATCGTGCAGGGTCTTGTCGTCCATCCTCACCCTTTCTATGGCGAGAGGGTTCGATACCGAGCCGTCTTTCCACAAAGGATTGCCCTCCTCGTCGACGGTTATCCTCGCCGACATGCTCGGAAAAGCCTCCACCACCTTGGCGAGCGCGCTTGCAAGTTCTTCGGCGCCCACATGGTCGAATTTGAAGAGNTAGGGAAGATGATACATCAGTTTCTCGGGATTGNGCACGCTCTCAAAGTAGAGCCCGAGTTGCGTCTGGGTGAGGATGTTCATGTTATTTCAGATTGAAGAGTGAGGAAAAACCGGTCATATCGAATATAGGACGCACGTCGGCGGTAAGGTTGACCACCTCCAGGTTGTGTCCGCAAGCCTTCACTTTTTTGAGAAGCGAGATGAAAGACCTGAGCCCGGCGCTGCTGATATATTCCATTTTCGCGCCGTCGATGACCAGATCGCCCGTAAAATCGCCGAGTTCACCCACTTGTTTGTCAAAATCGCGTGAGGTCAAGGTGTCGAGTCTTCCCGCCACTTTAATCAACGTGATGTTGTCTTTTTTCTCTACTTCCAACGTCATGANATTAATTTTTTATTATTATATTCAGTATGTTTTTGCGATTGTGGTAGCGATACCCGATGGACTCGGCAAGACGGCGCATGAGAAAGATGCCGAGACCGCCGATTTCCCTTTGTTCCAAAGAGAGCGACGTATCCACTTCCGCATCGTGCAGCAGAGGATTGAATTCCGGCCCGTGGTCTTGAATCGTCAGGACGACACGCTCTCCCTCCGCCCTCAAATCGAATTCGATAGGCTCTTCGGGATGCGGCGCGGGAGCGTGGAGGATGATGTTGGACACCGCCTCTTCCGCCACCAACATAATGTTCTGCTCAAACTGCCTCTCCCAACCTTCTTGCCGCCCCGCCTCCTGTATCGCGGTCATCAAAAGCTCCAGTTCCGCGACATCATAGCCCACCCGCATCGTTATGCCGCTGCCCGAAGAAACGGACAGGCAAAGCATCGTGATGTCGTCCGAATAACGGTCTGCCGAATATTCCTTTATTTCATCTCCGATAGAGGAGACGATGCCCGTTGTCGAAGACTGCGTGTCCATCGCCGTCGCCACCGTCTGCAAAAGCCGTTCCTGACCATAGAACACGCCTTGCGGATTCTCCGCCTCCGACAGTCCGTCGGTGTACATAAAGAGCGTGTCGCCCGCCGCAAAAGGCAGTTCCTGCTGGGTGTACGCAAAACCCGGCAGGATGCCGACGGCAAGGGCAGCGGGAAGATTCAGATAGGCGCAACCCCGGCAGGAACGCAGAATGGCGGGATTGTGTCCGGCATTCGAAATCACGAGNTTNCCGGCTCCCGTATNGATATAGCCCACNTGTANGGTAACGAACATATTGTTCGGGTTGTCGGCGCACATATTGTCGTTGATTCTGGCCACGATTTCCGAGGGTTGCAGCCTCTGCTGGGCGGCGAAATGGAAAAGGCTCTTCACGTAGCTCATCATCAAGGCNGCGGGAATACCTTTGCCGCTCACGTCCGCGATGATGAAATACAAAGCATCGCCGGTGTCCACATAATCGTAGAGGTCGCCCCCCACCTCCAGGGCCGATTGCTGAAACGCCGACAGACTCAGCCGCGCCTTTCCGTTGGGGGACGCATAGGTGGCTTCCGAGGCCGGCAGGAGCGAACGTTGAATGTCGCGGGCAATCCTGAGCTGGCTTTCCATTTGCTCGCGCGCAAGCACGGAATCCTTCATGAACGACATGGCTTCGCTCAGACGCGCCAAGTCGGCATAGCGCCTGGTTTGGGGAATTTCGGCGCCTAAATTTCCGTTGCCTATGTCGATGGCCGATTGGGTGAGCCTTTTGAGCGGACGCATGGCGCGGACGAGGGTCATTCTCACCACCGCGATAAGGAAGACGAAGCCGACGACAAGAATCAGGAGCAGGGGCAGGCGGATGCGCGAGGTGACGGAGGCCACGGAACGGCGGGGCGAAGCGGTGCCGACCACAATATCTATGTTCTCCACCGGTGTGAGCGTGCAGATGAAATCTTTCCGGAGCATGGAAACGAAGGACGGGAAATCCTGCGGAATGTCGGGATACCCTTCCAGAAACCGCCCGTCTTTGGTCAGGATAAAAGAATAGCTGCCGGGGTAGGGGATAAGGCGGTGCAGTTCCTCGTCGAGCATACTGATAGCTATGTCGGCNGTGATTTCGCAGGTGGTCTGNCCCGAGGCGTTGACCACAGGGAGCGCGTAGGTCACCATCAGGCATTCTCCGCCGCCCTTGTCTTCGTAGGGTTTGCTCCACGCGCCCTCGCCCAGTTCCAAGGGGGTGCGGTACCACTCGCAGGCGGTGTAGTTGTAGTCGGTGCCGCCCAGTTGCTTTTGGATAATCGTATCCTTGTCCCGATACAGATATTCCATCCATTCCTTTCCGGAGGGGGTCGCTTCGGGAATCATGGCGATGCCGCAGCCCTCGATAATGGAATCGCTTTCGAGCAGGATTTTGAGGATGTCTTCGGTGTGCTGTTTTATCTGTTGTATCTCAAGTAACCGTGCTTCCGGCACCGTGCGTTTTACATGCTGTTCAACCGCATAGAGCCGGCTGTCGAGATTGCTCACCATCTCCGTCTGGAGCAGCTGTGTGATATGTTCCGCCTGTTCGGACTCGCTTTTTGCCGCATAAAGCTCCACAATGAGTATGATAGCGATAAAAACGCCTATACTCACATACAAGACGTAGAGCGAAAGTTTATCCGACAGATTCATGGCATCTTTTGAGTTTCATAGCGTGATTTTTTTTGTTTAGAGATACGAATATACATAATTTTTACTATATCAGCACCGGGCCGTTGCGGTGGAGCCGGTTGTCGAAGAACATCGAGAAATAGACCGGAACATAACATATCTTATCCTTCACCTCCACTTCTCCGCTGTTCGACAATACAAAACCAAGCTTGATGCCATAGTCGTCGTTCGTCACAAACCTGCTTATCGCGCTGTGGCGCTTGTAGTCTTTGCCCGATTTCACCTCCACCGGCACCACCGACAGGGAATCATGGTCATCATACAGAAAATCCACTTCCCCGCGGTTGCGGTTATCGTAGTAATAAAGAGGGTTGTCGTTGGCAAGCAGCTGGCAAGCCACCGCACATTCATATACGGAACCGAGGTTGATTCCCGTCTCCGTATTGAGCACAGGCGCGGGATTGTTCCGATACAGCGCGGCCGTCAGAAAGCCGGGGTCGTTGTAATACAATTTTATCAACGATTTCTGCGCACTCTCCCTCAGCGGAAAACGAGGATTGGCGATAGCATTGACCTCCAACGCGGTGCCGGAACTTATAAGATACTCTATCTCCTTTTCGTAGTTCGAAGCGCGTTTTCCTTTCTTGTCCTCTATATCTTTGAACACAAGACGTTTCTTCTTGTTCTCCATATTGGACGGGATAAGACCGTAGATTTTCCCGATCATCAGAGAATGTTCCTCATCGTATTTGGCCGCATCGAGTTTATAGAGTTCCATGATGGTCTCCTGCTTGGCTCTCACCTGATTCAAATCCTTGGTTTCCAGATAGGTGTTCACCGCCTCAGGCATCCCGCCCACCAACAGATAGCGGCGATACAGATTCATGACCCGACTATGTATGCCTTCGGCCACACTCTTTTTCTCCCTATAACATTGACGAAGCCCCTCAATGGCAAGGTCTCCAAAATCATTTGCAATCAAAAATTCTTCGAAATCAAGAGGATACATCTTCAGGATGTCGATACTCCCCAAGGGTATCGAGGTGGATCTTTTCAAAGTGACGCCCAGCAGCGAGCCGCTGGCCACGTAGCGGTATCTCCCTTCTTCCCTCAAAAATTTCAGAAGGGTAAGGAGGTGAGGATATTCCTGTATCTCATCGAGAAATATCAAGGTGTCGGATACATCGCCCAATCGGGCCGATGTAAAGGCGGACAAGGCCATATAGAAATCGTCCGTGGTCTTGACCCCGGCAAATAGCCCATCTCCCTGCTTGTCGGAGACAAGGTTGATTTCCACGATATTCTTGAAATGCAAGGAAGCACAATAACGGATTATATAGGACTTGCCTATCTGCCGGGCCCCCGTAACGACAAGAATCTTGTCGGTATTCCGTTTGAAATAATCCGAAATGACCTTCTCTGTTTTTCTATATAGCATAATATCAATAGTTTTATTGCGTGTTTTACACTTTTCAATCCAAAATCATGCCATAAAAACACACTTTTCAATCCAAAAAAGGGGGCAAAAACACACTTTTCAATCCGATGGATACCCCAGAATACAAAAAGGGACGCGTGTAAACACGCGCCCCCTTTGCATTCCGGCACCGGAATACCGAAATAACAACCAAAACAACGTTTTTCTCAAACCGAGAGCAGAAGCCAAGATTCTTGGATTATGCCGAGGCGAGAAAAACGTCGTTGAAAACAACAAACTATCTTACAACC
>WFLX010003500.1_pt1 | contig 16619 bp, 11 predicted proteins | sample 4967041 | NCBI WGS metagenome assembly WFLX01 (sample SAMN12857096, study PRJNA449069) | gut metagenome | isolation source: stool from male and female vole | host: Microtus ochrogaster | place: USA:Florida | collected 2017 | reverse complement strand
TCTTCCTTGCGTGCCTGGGATTGAGCGCGGGCGCCAACTTTGTAGCCACCATCATGCGTCCGGACGGGTTGATGTGGATCGGCCTCGGATTCCTGATCACCCTGCTGCCGTCGATGCTCATGGCTGTGCTTGCCATGCGGGTATGGAAGCTCGACTTCGCCACATCCTGCGGGCTGGTGTGCGGCGCCATGGCCAACCCGATGGCCCTGACCTACTGCCGCGACATCATGGGCGGCGACGACACACCGGCGGAGTCGTATGCCACCGTGTACCCGCTCACGATGTTCTCGCGCGTTATTCTTGCTCAAATTTTAGTTATCTGCTTCATATGACCTACAATCAGTATCCCAACCAGATGCCGACCGACCCCGGCTACTATAACAACGACCCCATGGCATCGGGTCCGCAGGGCAAATCGCGCGGCCTCTGCGCCATCTTCGCCCTTATCCTCGGCTCCATCGGAGTGCAGTACTTCTACCTGGGCAATACCACGGCCGGCCTGCTGACCATCCTCCTGAGCATCGTTACCTGCGGAGCCTGGGGCGCCGTGATGTTCGCGCAGGGCATCTACATGTTCTGCATAGACAACCAGAAATTCGAGCGCATCTACGTAACCTCCAACTCCACCCTGCCGCTGTTCTAAATCGGCTTGCCGATAATTCAGCCCCTCGCGACGCTCCGCAAGAGCTCACGAGGGGCTTATGGTTTGTCTTGGGATGGGAATCAGTCCGCGGCTTTGAAGCTCATGTCCAGGCCTTTGACGCTGTGGGTGAGGGCTCCGACGGATATGAAGTCNACACCGGCTTCGCCGTAGGCGCGGATGGTTTCGAGGGTTATGCCGCCGCTGGATTCAATCTCCACGCCGGGGGCCTGCGCGCGAATGATTTCNACTGCTTCGCGGGTCTGCTCGGGGGTGAAATTATCAAGCATGATGCGGTCCACACCGGCCTCGATGGCCTGATTGATTTCATCTACGTTGCGAACTTCGACTTCGATTTTGAGGTCCTTATCGTTGGCCTTGCAGTAGTCCTTGGCAGCCTGAACGGCTTTGTCGATNCCGCCGGCGAANTCCACGTGGTTGTCCTTGATCAGAATCATGTCGTANAGGCCCATGCGGTGGTTGGCGCCTCCGCCGATTGCCACGGCGTCCTTTTCGAGGATACGCATGCCGGGAGTGGTCTTGCGGGTGTCGAGCACCTTGGCATGGGTGCCTTCGAGCTTGCTCTGATAAAGTGCTGTCGTGGTTGCGATGCCGCTCATGCGCTGCATGATGTTGAGCATGAGCCGCTCGGTCTGCAGCAACGAGCGCACCGGGCCCTGCTCGATGAAGATGACTTCGCCGGGCTTGACGTGGTCGCCGTCGGNGCGGAACTGAATCATCTTCAGCTGCGGGTCGAATTTGTGGAACACGTCCTTGGCGATTTCAACGCCGGCAATGATGCCTTCCTCCTTGACAATGAGCTTCGAGCGCCCTTTGGCGTCGGCGGGAATGGTGCTCAAAGTGGTTGCATCGCCGTCGCCGATGTCCTCGGCAAAGGCCAGCGTCAGCAGGTCGTCGATAAGTTCTTCTCTTGTCTTCATTGTCTGGGGGATTGTTTTATGGTTAGGTGATGCAAAGGTAGTGATTTTTCCCAAATAAAGCGTACCTTTGCATCATGAAAATCAAATTAGTATGCGTGGGCGGCGTNCGGGAGGCCAACATTGCCGCAGCAATCGACCACTACGCGCGCCGAATCCCCTTCTACTGGCCTTTCTCGATGGTGTGCCTGCCGGACATCCGCACCACCCGCTCCATGACCCCGGAGCGCCAGAAAGAGCTTGAGGGTGAGAAGATTATGGCCGAGTTCGGGCCGGGCGACTTCGTCGTGCTCCTGGATGAACGCGGGCGCGAATACACCTCGCGCGAGTTCAGNGNCTTCATTGAGCGCAAGGCGGTGGAGGTGGCCCGTAACTTAGTGTTCGTGGTGGGCGGNCCNTACGGGTTCAGCCCGGCGGTCTATGAGGCCGCGTCGGCCAAGATGAGCCTCTCGAAGATGACCTTCCCCCACGAGCTGGTGCGCCTCTTTTTCGTGGAGCAAATCTACCGCGCGGGCACNATTTCNAGGGGTGAACCGTANCATCANGACTGAAAATATGTATACGTTTCATAAATAATGTTTAATCNTTCAGAATAGTTACACATTAATTTGTGAAATTCCGATTTATTTTCCTATTTTTGTAGTCGGAGAGGAGCATTAACCCTAAATCCCTCCGGCTTATCATGAAAATACTACGCGCAATTGTCTTATCGGCACTCATCGCAGGTCCGACATTACTGACTTCAAACAACACATTTGCAGGCGTCCGCGAAGACGCCATCGTAAAGATCCTCGACTCCTTCCGCCCCGGCACAATGGGCGTAGGCGCCTTTCAGGTTGAGAATCTGACCATCAACGACAAGGCCAAGACCATCGATGTCGCCGTCAACACCAACGCCACCTACCTGAGCTTCGACGCCACCCAGCTGGCCGACATGAAGGAGCAGATCCGTCAGGCAATGGGTCCGGAGTACGCCAAGTACAAAGTGAACATCACCGGCGACGGCAAGAGCTTCGACAAGCTGGCCCGCTTCTCCAACAAGAAATTCGTAGGTCCCAAAGAAAAGGATAACTTCATCATCAAGCACGATGCGCAGCCCGCCCCCGCCGGCCTCGACGGAACCAACATCGCCGTATGGCAAAGCCACGGCTGGTACTTCGAGCCCAAACTCAACCGCTGGGAATGGCAGCGCGCCCGCATTTTCCAAACCGTTGAGGACCTCTACACCCAGGGCTATGTGATGCCCTTCCTGATGCCGATGCTTGAAAATGCCGGTGCTTACGTAATGAGCCCGCGCGAGCGCGACATCAACACCACCGAGCTTATCATCGACAACGACGCCTCGCAGTTCGTGGCCGGCAAGATGGTTCAGAACGGCAATTGGACCAAGACCGACGGCAACGGCTTCGGCTACACAACGCAGTACCTCCACAACGGCGAGCATCCCTTCGAAATGGGCAGCGCCATCCAGGCCAACCTCTCCGGCAGCAACAAGACCACCGCGTCGGTGACCTGGGATGCCGCCATCCCCGAGAAGGGCACCTATGCCGTATACGTGAGCTATGCTTCTACCCCCAACAGCACCAAGGCCGCCGAGTACACCGTCAACGCTGCTGACGGCGCTCACCGCTTCACCATCAACCAGCGCATGGGCGGCGGCACATGGATTTACCTGGGCCACTTCCCCTTCGACGCCTCCAAGGACGAAAAAGCAATCGTCGAGCTGTCCAATGCGGGCAAGAACCGCAAGGAAGTCGTGACGGCTGACGCCGTGAAGATCGGCGGCGGTATGGGCAACGTAGCCCGCAAGGTGAAAGAGCCGCTGGACGACATCGACTACGAATACGTAATCAGCAACTACCCCCGCTTTGTTGAGGGCGCACGCTACTTCCTGCAGTGGGCCGGCGCACCCGACAGCGTGTACACTCCCTCCGACTACGTCAACGACTACACCGACGACTACCGTTCGCGCGGCCTGTGGGTGAACTGGCTCACCGGCGGCTCCTCCATGCTGCCCGACCAGGAAGGCCTCAACATCCCCATCGACCTGAGCTTCGCTTTCCACACCGATGCCGGCACCACCCGCAACGACTCCATCATCGGTACGCTCGGCATCTACTCCACCTACGACGGCACCTATGCCAACGGCACCGACCGCGGCGTTTCCCGCGACTATAACGACCTGGTGATGACCAACATCGTCAACGACATCCGCGCCAACTACGAGCCCAACTGGACCCGCCGCGGCATGTGGGACCAGCGCTACTTCGAAGCCCGCGTGCCCGAAGTGCCCGCCATGCTGCTGGAGCTCCTCTCCCACCAGAACTTCGCCGACATGAAGTACGGCCTCGACCCCGAATTCCGCTTCGTGGTGTCGCGCGCTATATATAAAGGTATGCTTCAGTTCCTGGCCGAGCGCGACGGACGGCCCTACGTGGTGCAGCCCCTGCCCGTCCACGCATTCTCCATCACAGCTGCCGGCGAGGGTTCCTACCGCCTGGCCTGGGACATGACCGTGGATAAACTCGAGCCCACCGCCGACCCCACCTATTATATAATAGAGGAACGCATCAACGACGGCGCCTTCCGCCCCGTGGCCAAAGTGACATCGCCTGAGTATGTTGCCACCGTAGCCGACTCCGACATCCACTCCTACCGCATCATCGCCGGCAACAACGGCGGCGTATCCTTCCCCTCCGAGGTGCTGGCGCTGTGCTACAAGCCCGGCAAGCCGGTGGTAACCGTTGTCAACGGCTTCACCCGCGTGAGCGCTCCCGATAACTTCGACTCGGGCGAGATTGCCGGATTCTACGACATCCGCGACCACGGTGTGCCCTACGTTCAGGACATCTCCTTCATCGGCAGCCAGTTCGAATTCCGTCGTGAAATTCCCTGGATGGACGACGACGCCGCCGGCTTCGGCGCATCGCGTGCCAACTACGAGGATAAGGTCATCGCCGGCAACACCTTCGACTTCGTTTACTCTCACGGCGAAGCCATCAGCAAGTGCGGCTACGGTTTTGTGTCCACCTCCGTCGAGGCCTTCACCAACGGCACCGACAAGCCCGNGCTGGTCGACCTCATTCTGGGCAAGCAGAAAGAAATCAAGCAGGGCCGCGGCGTGTTCGGCACCCGCTTCAAGACCTTCCCCACCGAGCTCCAGGCCCGCATCTCAGCCCTGGCAGGCGAAGGGACCTCGTTCTTCGTGACCGGCTCCTACATCGCCACCGACCTCTGGGATAACCCCAACTCGTCGGAGGAAGTTGCCGCTGCCGACAAGGAATTTGCCCGCAACATCCTCGGATATAACTGGCGCGTTGGCCAGGCCAGCGTCACCGGCGAGGCCTACCAGGTGCAGACCCGCTTCAAGGCATTCACCAAGGGCGACTATTCATTCTCCAACACCCTCAACAGCGACCTCTACGCCGTTGAATCGCCCGACTCGTTCTTCCCCGTGGACAACGCCAAGTGTGTCACCTTCATGCGCTACACCGAGAATAACCTCATTGCAGGCACGGCATACGACGCCGGAGCATACCGGACCGTCTGCATAGGATTCCCCTTCGAATCCATCTTCGACGCCGACTCCCGCGCCCACCTCATGAAGCAGGTCCTCGACTTCTTCAACAAATAACCGGCCCATTAAACATTAAACCTTAAACTTTAAACCCTAAAGTTCACCAACTCCGCTATAAACTCCAATACATATTTTCATGAAAACAACTGTTCATTGCTNCCTCCCTTACATCGNNGNAGCACAGGTAAAGNCCTCTGTTGAGAACCTCAAGCAGAGCNGCNTNGTATCNNAAATCACCCTCCTGGCCACCGATCCCGCCGCCAAGGCATGCCTTGACTGCGACATCCTCCACATCGACGCCCTGACCACCTCCGCCACCATGAAGAAAATCGCCGAGGCCGCCGATGCCGAATTCATCCTCCTGTACACCAAGCAGAACAACCTGGTGATGGGCTACTTCGCAATCGACCGTTTCGTGAAAATTGCCAAGGACTCCAAAGCCGGCATGCTATATGCCGACTACTACACCGTAGTTGAAGGCAAGAAGACCAACTCGCCCGTAATCGACTACCAGTTCGGCTCCCTGCGCGACGACTTCAACTTCGGCTCCGTGCTCTTCTTCAACACTGCCGACTTCAAGAAAGCAGCCGCCGGCATCGACAAGCAGTTCAACGCCGCCGGTCTCTACGACCTGCGCCTGCGCTTAAGCCGCATCGCCCCCATCGTACACATCAACGAGTACCTCTACTCCGACGTGACCCTAGACAACCGCAAGTCCGGCGAAAAGATTTTCGACTACGTTGACCCCAAGAACCGCGGCGTGCAAATCGAAATGGAAGAAGCCTGCACCGACCACCTCAAGGCCATCGGCGGCTACCTCGAACCCAAGTTCGATGCCATCGAATTCAACCGCGGCGACTTCAAGAACGAAGCATCCGTGATTATCCCCGTACGCAACCGCGTACGCACCATCCGCGACGCCATCAAGAGCGTGCTCTCGCAGAAGACGGACTTCCCCTTCAACCTGATTATTATCGACAACCACTCCACCGACGGCACCTCTGAAGCCATCGATGAATTCAAGGACGATCCCCGCGTGATCCACATCATCCCCGAACGCGACGACCTCGGAATCGGCGGCTGCTGGAACGTGGGCGCCAACCACCCCGAAGCCGGCAAGTTCTGCGTGCAGCTCGACTCCGACGACGTTTACGCCGACGAAAACACACTGGCCAAGATGGTGAAAGCCTTCTATGACAACAACTCCGCCATGGTTGTAGGCACCTACATGCTGACGGACATCGACATGAACATGATTCCGCCGGGCGTAATCGACCACAAGGAATGGACTCCCGAAAACGGCCGCAACAACGCCCTGCGCATCAACGGNCTCGGNGCNCCCCGNGCNTTCTACACCCCNATGCTGCGCGAAATCCACGTNCCCAACACCTCCTACGGNGAAGANTACGCNCTNGGNCTNGCCTTCTCNCGNCACNANCAGATCGGCCGCGTNTANGACGTNGTTTACNTCTGCCGCCGNTGGGANGACAACNCCGACGCCGCTCTGGACATCAACAAGATGAACGCCAACAACCTCTATAAGGACCGCATCCGCACCTGGGAACTCGAGGCTCGCGTGGCCATGAACAAGGAAAAGTAATGGCACTTACCTCAAATCAAGTAAATACATTCATCGCCGAACAGATTGCCGAGTGGCCGCAGGCCGCCGGCAATTTCGAGGCGCTGAAGGGCGTCAAGGTCAAGGACCTGGACGTTGACGGGATGCACATCAAGGTGCAGTTCAACCCCGCGCGCATGGTGTCGTCGGCCGCCAAGGTCGACGCCGCTTCGCTCAAGGCCCGCAAGTGCTTCCTCTGCGCCGCCAACCGCCCCGAAGTTCAGCGCGGCATCAGCTGGGGGGATAAGTACACCGTGCTGGTGAACCCCTTCCCCATCTTCCCCCGCCACCTGACCATCCCCGACGACAGCCACACCGACCAGCTCATCGACGGGCGCATCGCCGACATGATGCGCCTGGCTTCCGAACTGGACGAGTACACCGTGTTCTATAACGGCCCCCGCTGCGGCGCTTCAGCCCCCGACCACATGCACTTCCAGGCCGGCAACTCCGACTTCCTCACCATAGGCGAAGCCCTGGAGGACGCCCGCCACGACGTTGTGGCCACGGAGGGCGAAAGCACCCTGGCCATGGTCGACACCCTGCCGCTGAAGGTGTTCGTCATCGACGCCGTCAGCCCTGAAGAGGGCCAGAAACTCTTCAACCGCCTCTACAAGGCCATCCCCGTGCCCGAAGGCGAGAAGGAGCCGATGATGAACCTGCTCTGCTATGCCACTCCCCGCGGCACGCGCCTGGTGGTGATTCCCCGCAAGCGCCACCGCCCCTCCTTCTATGGCACCGAGGGCGACGAATGTATGCTCATCAGCCCGGCGTCGGTCGACATGGGCGGCGTGTTCATCACCCCGCGCCCGCAGGACTTCGACCGCTTCGACGCCGACATTGCACGTAAGATTTTTGACGAACTCTGCCTCAGCTCCGCAGAACTGAACGACATTGCATCAAATGTTAAATAACGAACCTCAGATACGGGTCGGCATCCTTCCCGCAAAACACATTTCCTTCACCCTCGAGGGCAACTATGCCCTTGAGGGCGAAAACATCTCCGGCCACTTCTCCGTGGACCAGGAGGGCGACAAAATCATGTTCCGAGGCCATGCCTACGACACGCTCCTGTTCGAAGCCGCCGACGAGCACGCCACCTTCGAGCTCGAAGACGTTGTCATTGGCGTAAATTTCCACTGGGAACGCAAAGAGAACCAGCGCTTTAAAGGCAATCTCCTCTTCCTTATCGAAAACGGCGTAATGACGGCCGTGGACGTTCTTTCCGTTGAGGATTACCTGGCCAGCGTCATCTCCTCCGAAATGAGTGCCACTGCCCACGAGGAATTCCTCAAGGCCCATGCGGTGATTTCCCGCTCCTGGCTTCTGGCTCAGATTGCCAAGGCCGACCGCATCAGCGACAAGGGCAACGAATTCAACGCCTTCACCGAAACCGAGGACGAGCTCATCCGCTGGTACGACCGCGAGGACCATGTGAACTACCATGTATGCGCCGACGACCACTGCCAGCGCTACCAGGGTATCACCCGCCAGACCACCGAGCGCGTGCANCGCGTCATCGACGCTACCCGCGGCCTGGTGCTGGTCGACNACGACGGCGAACTCTGCGACGCACGCTTCTCCAAGTGCTGCGGCGGCGTGTTCGAGGAATTCGAGACCTGCTGGGAACCCAAGCACTTCCACTATCTCGAAGCGCGCCGCGACGACGTGGACGAGCACGACTTCCCCGACCTCCGCAACGAAGAGGCCGCCCGCGAGTGGATCCTCACCCGCCCGGCAGCCTACTGCAACACCGAGGACAAGGAAATCCTCGGCCAGGTGCTGAACAACTACGACCAGGAAACGACCGACTTCTACCGCTGGCACGTTCACTACGGCGCCGAAGAGCTCTCCGAGCTGGCCAAGCGCCGCAGCGGCATCGACTTCGGCCGCATCATCGCCCTTGAACCCGTGGAGCGCGGCACGTCCGCCCGCATGAGCAAGCTGCGCATCGTGGGCACCAAGCGTACCATGGTCATCGGCAAGGAACTTGAAATCCGCCGTACCCTCTCCGAGAGCCATCTCTACAGCTCGGCCTTCGTAATTGAAGCCGGCGAGGCCGACGAGAGCGGCTACCCCGCATCATTCACCCTCCACGGAGCCGGCTGGGGCCACGGCGTAGGCCTGTGCCAGATCGGAGCCGCCGTGATGGGCGCCCACGGAGCCACCTACGAGCAGATCCTCGCTCACTATTTCCCCGGCTCCAAACTCNCNAATCANTATCTNTNANNACTTTCAACTAAGCTATGAGCCAATCAACCGATACACTTCCAAAGGCCGACGAAATGCCGGCACCCGGAAGCAACCGCAACCCGTGGGCATGGATTCCCACGCTGTACTTTGCGCAGGGCATTCCGTTCATCTTCATCAACATGGTGACGATGGTGCTGTTCACCCAGTGCGGTATGTCCGAAACCGATGCCGCCCTGTACACGGGCTGGCTTTACCTCCCCTGGGTAATCAAACCCTTCTGGGGTCCGATTGTGGACGTGATCCGCACCAAGCGCTGGTGGACGGTCACGATGCAGTACCTGATCTGCATCGGTCTGGCCGGCATCGCCTTCACCCTGCCGCTGCCCGACGCTGCCCAAATCAAGGCCGGCATGCCGGTGAGCGCGTTCTCCATCGCACTTTTCTTCTATGTCCTTACTGCACTCTGCTCCGCAACCCACGACATCGCCTCCGACGGTTTCTACATGATTGCGCTGAACACCAACCAGCAGAGCGTGTTCGTCGGTATCCGTTCCACCTTCTACCGCTGCGCCAACGTGTTCGGCCAGGGCGGTCTGGTGATGATTGCCGGTGCCCTTGAGGCTTACTTCCCCACCGCCGCCGCATGGAAGTGGACTGTCGCCATCGCTGCTATCTTCTTCGGCGTGGTTGCCCTGTACCACACCTTCATCCTCCCCTTCCCCGCTGCCGACCGCCCCGTAGGCGTAGCCCAGGGCCAGAAGCAGAGCGTAGGCGAGATTATCCGCGGCTTCGGCAGTTCCTTCGCCACATTCTTCCAGAAGAAGCACGTGCTGCTGGCAATCCTCTTCATGCTCCTTTACCGTCTGCCTGAGGCTCAGGTAGTTAAGCTCTGCCAGCCCTTCCTGCTGGCCGCCCGCGATGCCGGCGGTCTGGGTATGACCCAGGCGCAGGTAGGTCTTGCCTACGGCACCTTCGCCATCATCGGCCTGACCATCGGTGGTATCANCGGCGGTATCTGCGCTGCGAATGGCGGACTNAANAAGTGNATCTNGNCCATGGCTCTGGCAACGTCGNTCNNNTGCGTGGCTTACATCATTCTCTCCAACGTTCAGCCCGACTTCAGCACCGTCGGCGGCAAGGCGCTCATCTTCGCAGCCCTGATTCTGGAGCAGTTCGCCTACGGCTTCGGCTTCACCGCCTTCATGCTGTTCATGATGTACTTCGCCGAGGGTCCCTACAAGACATCGCACTATGCCATCTGCACCGCCTTCATGGCCCTGGGCATGATGCTCCCGGGCATGGCTGCCGGCTGGATTAAAGAGGTGATGCTGGGCAACTCATACGCTTCGTTCTTCTGGTGGGTTCTCGGCTGTAACCTCGCCACCTGGCTGGTTACCTTCCTGGTTCGCCGCCACATCGACCCCGCCTACGGCGCAAAGACCAAATAACTCAACTTTTACAGGTAAAAGTTGAAGGTTAAAAGGTTATAAGGTTATGGGGTTATGCGGGGGCTTCCCGCCTCATCTGTTCATTTTTTTGACACGTTGTCAAATTGACAAATTGACAAGTTGACATTTAACCTTAGACCCTAAAACCTTCATCATACACAAAAAGCAATGAAAAAGATTCTTTCCATAGCCGCGGTGGCAGCGCTGATGCTTAGCAGCTGCAACGGCACCAAAGAAGAGGCCGCTAAGCCGGGCAAAGTAAAGCCGGGCATCGAAGTGCTCCGCGACAACGGCTTCGAAGGCCTCAAAGGCAAACGTGTTGGCCTGATCACCAACCCCACCGGCATCGATAACGACCTCAAATCGACCATCGACATCCTCCACGAAGCCGACAGCGTAGAGCTCGTGGCCCTGTTCAGCCCCGAACACGGCGTACGCGGCGACGTCCATGCCGGCGACACCGTCAGCACCTACGTCGACCCCGCTACGGGCGTGACCGTCTACTCCATCTACGGCAAGACCAAGAAGCCGACCGAGGAGATGCTCAAGGATGTGAACGTGCTCCTGTATGACATTCAGGACAACGGTTGCCGTTCGTTCACATTTATCTCCACCATGGGCCTGGCCATGGACGCCGCTGCCGAGCAAGGCAAGGAATTCATGGTTCTGGACCGTCCCAACCCCGTTGGCGGCAATAAAATCGAAGGTTGCCTCACCGAGGACTCCTGCATTTCCTTTGTGAGCCAGTTCCCCATCCCCTACCTCTATGCCATGACTCCGGGCGAGCTCGCCACTTACCTCAACGAAGAGGGTCTGCTGGAGGGCGGCAAGAAGGTGAACCTCTCCGTGGCTCCCATGGAGGGCTATACCCGCGACATGTCATTCAGCGAAACCGGCATGCCCTGGGTGATGCCGTCGCCCCACATTCCGACCCCCGAGAGCGCACTCTACTACCCCGTATCGGGCATCTTAGGCGAACTCTACTACATGAGCATCGGCGTGGGCTACACCGAACCCTTCAAGCTTTTCTGCGCCGACTGGATTGATGCCGAAGCCCTTTCCGCACGCCTGAACGCCCGCAACATCCCCGGAATGAAGTTCCGCCCCATCCACATCAAGCCCTTCTACTCCGTTGGCAAGGGTGAGAACCTGCAGGGCGTTGAGTTCTACATCACCGACAAGGACGCCGCTCCGCTGTCGCTGACGCAGTTCTACGTAATGGAAGAGCTGGCCGACATGTACCCCGACCGCAAGGTGTTCGAGAACTGCGACCAAAAGCGTTTCTCCATGTTCGATAAAGTTGCCGGCAGCAAGGAAATCCGCGAACGCTTCTCCAAGAACTACAAGACAGCCGATATCGAAGAATATTGGAACAAGGATGTAGAGCCCTTCCGCGAAGCATCTTCCAAATATTATATTTATAAGTAAAATCTGACCTATGTCCTACGCCACTTTTGTTAGCAAAATATCCAAGAGCATCGATTCCCGCCGCATCTACACCGACCCATTGCGAACCCTCGCCTGGGGCACCGACGCCGGCTTTTACCGCATGCTGCCCAAGGTAGTGGTTCGTGCGGCCAATGAGGAAGAGATACGGACAGTGCTGACGGTAGCCTCGGACATGGGTCTGCCGGTAACCTTCCGCGCCGCAGGCACCTCTCTTTCGGGGCAGGCCATCTCTGACTCCATCCTGGTGGTGGCCGGCAAGAGCTGGGAAGGTTACCGCATCCTCGACGACGAAGCAGCCGTCATAGCCCTCCAACCGGGCATCATCGGCGCACGCGTGGACGAAATCCTCGCTCCCTTCAAGCGCATCTTCCCGCCGGACCCGGCGTCCAAGAAGAGCGCCATGGTCGGCGGCATCGTGGCCAACAATGCCTCGGGCATGAAGTGCGGCATCCACGCCAACAGCGACCGCGTGCTGCGCTCAATCCGAATCGTCCTGCCCGACGGCACGCCGCTGGACACGGCTTCGGAGGAGTCGCGCGCCGCTTTCCGCAAGTCGCACCCCGAACTCATCGCCGAGATTGAAGCTATCCGCGACGACGTTCGCGCCGACGCCGAACTCTCAGCACTCATCCGCCAAAAATACTCCATCAAGAACGTGACGGGTCTGAACCTGCTGCCGTTCCTGCTCTTCGACGATCCCTTCGACATCATTGCCCACAGCATGGTGGGCAGCGAGGGCACACTTGCCTTCATATCGGAGGTCACCGTCAACACCGCCCGCAAACTACCCTACACCGCCTCGGCGATGGTCTACTTCGACTCCTTGGAGGAAGCCTGCCGCGCCGTGGTGGCCATGCGCAAGCAGGCGCCGGTGCAGAGCTGCGAGCTGCTGGACAAGAAGTCGCTGGCGTCGGTCAACGACCCCACCGGCGAAGGCCTCACGGCGCTGCTGATGTCCACCGAAGCCGATAGCGAGGAGCAACTCCGGGCNCAGATCGACAAGACTCTCGACGTGCTTAAGGGCTACAAACTCTTCAAGCCTGCGGAGTTCTCGTCGGACCCCGCCGTGGTGGGCGAATGGTGGCTGATGCGCTCGGGCGTGTTCCCCGCTGTGGGTGGCACGCGTCCGGCAGGCACCACTGCTCTGATTGAGGACATCGCCTTCCATATCGACGACCTCCCCGAAGCAACCGTGCGCCTGGCCGCCCTGCTGGAGGACTGCGGCTATGACGACGCCTGCATCTACGGCCACGCCCTCGAAGGCAACTATCACTTCGTCATTGCGCAAGGGTTTGAGAACCAGCAAGCTATCGACAAGTACGCCAACCTGATGCACAAAATCGAAGAGCTCGTCCTGGGCTATAAGGGTTCGCTCAAGGCCGAACACGGCACGGGCCGCAACATGGCTCCGTTCGTGGAAGCCGAGTGGGGCTCCAAGGCCTGGGGGCTGATGAAGCGCATAAAGAAGGCCTTCGACCCCAAGGGATTGCTCAACCCGGGCGTAATCTTCAACGACGACCCCGACTGCTTCATCCACGGCATGAAGCCGCTGCCCATCACCGACCCNCACGTGGACCGCTGCATCGAGTGCGGCTTCTGCGAGGTAAACTGCGTGAGCTGCGGACTGACCCTTTCGGCCCGCCAGCGTATCGTGGTTCAGCGCGAAATTTCGCGCCTGCGCGGTACGGGCGAGGACCCCGAGCGGCTGGCGTCGCTGGAGAAGAGTTTCCGTTACTACGGCAACGAGACCTGCGCCGGCGACGGCCTGTGCAGCACCTCCTGCCCGATGAAAATCAACACCGCCGACCTTATTCACGACATCCGCGAGCGCAACATGGGCTCCACGGGCCGCAAAGTCGGAAAATGGGCCGCCGACCACCTCGGAGGCGTTTCCGACGGCCTCCGCATCGCCCTGGGCGCAGCAAATGTGGCTCACAAAGTACTTGGCGACAAGGGCGTTAACGCCGTGGGCCGTACTCTCCACAAGGTCGGTTTCCCGTTGTGGACNGCCTCCCTGCCCAAGCCCTTCAACCCCTCGCATCTTACCAAGACCAAGGACGAGGAGCGCCCCCGCAAGGTGGTGTACTTCCCCTCGTGCATCAACCGTACCATGGGCGTGAGCGAGGAGGCCGGCAGCAAGGAGCGTCCGCTGGCCGATGTGTTCGTCGACCTCTGCCACAAGGCCGGTTACGAAGTTATTTTCCCTGAAAACATGGCCGGCCTCTGCTGCGGCATGATCTGGGAGAGCAAGGGCATGCCCGACATCGCCGACCGCAAGGTTCACGAGCTTGAAACGGCTCTGGCACTGGCCTCGCAAGGGGGTACGATTCCCGTTGTTTGCGACCAGAGTCCGTGCCTCCACCGCATGCGCGACCACATCAAGTCCATGAAGCTGTTCGAACCGGCGGAGTTCATTCACGACTATCTGGCGCCGGAGCTCGACTTCCATCCCATCGACGAGGCCGTGGCGGTGCACATCACCTGCTCGTCGCGCCGCATGGGCCTGGGCGANAAAATCGTGGCCCTGGCTTCGAAATGTGCCTCCAAGGTGCTGGTACCGGCCGAGGTCGGTTGCTGCGGATTCGCCGGCGACAAGGGCTTCACCCATCCCGAACTCAACCGCTGGGGCCTGCGCAAGCTCAAACCCCAAATCGAAGCCGCCGGTATTACCCACGGCTACTCCAACTCCCGCACCTGCGAAATCGGCCTCACCACCAACAGCGGTATACCTTATAAATCAATCGTTTATCTCGTCGACCGTACTACTACGGCCAAAAAATCATGACACAAACAACCAAGAAACAGCCCAACCGCCTGCTGGCCCTGGACATTCTGCGCGGTATCACCATCGCGGGGATGCTCATGGTCAACAATCCGGGCTCGTGGAGCTATATCTACGCCCCTCTGCGACATGCATCGTGGAACGGCCTGACACCGACGGACCTCGTGTTCCCGTTCTTCATGTTCATCATGGGTATCTCCACCTACTTTTCGCTGCGGAAGTACAATTTCACCTTCTCGTGGGAGTCGTTCCGCAAAATCCTCAAGCGCACCATCGTAATCTTCTTCATCGGAATCGCCCTGGCGTGGTTCGGCATGTTCCTGCGCGGTATAGTTGGGGATAAAACGCTGTGGGAGTCGATATCCACCTTCGACCACATCCGTATCCTCGGCGTACTGCCCCGCCTGGCCCTCTGCTATGGCTTCGGCGCCACCATCGCCCTGGCCGTGAAGCACTCCGCCCTGCCCTGGGTGGTTGGCGGCATGCTGGTGGTCTACGGCATCATCCTCCTGTTCGGCCACGGCTTCGAGTTTGCCGACCGCAACGTGATCAGCATCGTTGACCATAAGATTCTGGGCCCTAACCACATGTACTCCGACACCATCGACGGCGTGCGCCTCAAATTCGACCCCGAGGGGCTGCTGAGCACGCTGCCATCAATCGCCCACATGCTCATCGGCTTCATCTGCGGAGGCCTGATTATGCGCACCAAGGACANCCTCGAGCGCATNACGAGCCTCTTCATCGTGGGNACTATCCTCACCTTCGCNGGTTTCCTNCTGGACTACGGCATGCCNATCANCANGAAAATCTGGTCGCCCACTTTCGTGCTCACCACNTGCGGCCTGGCCTCNAGNTTCCTNGCCCTGCTCATATGGATTATTGACATCAAGGGTAAGCGCCGCTGGTGCCGCTTCTTCGAGGTGTTCGGCATCAACCCGCTGTTCCTGTTCGTGTGCGGCACCCTGCTGAGCATCGTCATGGGCTCCATCAAGGTGCCCTGGGCGGCGGCCGAATCGGGTTCGCGTGCCATCAAGAGCATCTGCTACATCGACTGGCTCACGCCCCTGTGCGGCGGCGACCAGACCCTGGCGTCGTTTGTTTTCGCAATCCTGTTCGTGTGCCTCAACTGGGCTATCGGCTTGATTCTCTACAAGAAGAAAATTTACATCAAAATTTAAAAATAATACACAAACACAACTATAAATTATGATCCTGATTGCTGACTGCGGAAGCACCAAAATCGACTGGTGCGTTCTCAACAACCACAAGGTAGAAAAACAGGTATTCACCATGGGCATGAACGCCGTGATGCTCACCGAAGAAGAAATGCGCGGACGCATCGCCGACGAACTCATGCCCGAGCTGGGAGCCCTTGCCGCCGACATCAAGGCCATCTACTTCTACGGAGCAGGTTGCATCTCGGTGGAGGTATGCGGCAATGTGGCCCGCGCCCTCAAGGCCAACATCCCCTCGGCCGATACGGTGGAGGTTTACTCCGACCTGCTGGCAGCCGCCCGCGCCCTTTGCGGCCACGAGGCCGGCATCGCCTGCATCATGGGCACCGGCTCCAACTCCTGCTACTACGACGGCAAGGACATCGCCGCCAACGTGTCGCCCCTGGGCTTCATCCTCGGCGACGAAGGCAGCGGCGCCGTGCTGGGCAAACTCTTCCTGGGCGACGTGCTCAAGAAGCAGCTGCCGGCCGAAGTGAGCGCCAAATTCCTGCAGGAGTACGACCTGGACCTGCTCACCATCATCCGCCGCGTGTACCGCGAGCCGCAGGCCAACCGTTTCCTGGCTTCGGTCACCCCCTTCCTGAGCGCCAACCTCGACGTGCCCGAAATCCACTCCCTGGTGCTGAACGCATTCATTGCCTTCTTCCGCCGCAACATCGCCCAGTACCCCGACTACACCAACCACCCCGTGAACTTCATCGGCTCCATCGCCTTCTACTTCAAGGACGTTCTCGGC
>WFLX010334703.1_pt1 | contig 16639 bp, 14 predicted proteins | sample 4967041 | NCBI WGS metagenome assembly WFLX01 (sample SAMN12857096, study PRJNA449069) | gut metagenome | isolation source: stool from male and female vole | host: Microtus ochrogaster | place: USA:Florida | collected 2017 | reverse complement strand
TATGAGCACCGCCGTACCAGATAAATAAACCGGTACCTGCCATACCTGCTGCAAAGCAAATGCTGGCAATCAGAGAAGATTTATGAATATCTTTTTCTACAATATTACCAAGGAAAGCAGCAGACATGCCGAGGAAAAAAATAGCAAAGCTGAAAGCCCATTCGGTTGCGCCCTTGGAAAATCCGATGTAATCGGCAATTTCCTGACTGAAAATGGACCAACAGTAAACTGTACCAATACTGCAGTGAAGTAATAGTGCGGGTATTGCAGCTCGTACCCATTTGTTCTGTGATAAATTTTTCATGATGCAACTCACTTTCTTATGTTTATAATTTTGAATAAAATTCTCAAACTTTATTATAACTTAGCTGCTGATTTTTTCCAAGTAAAAAATCGGCTCATTGACTATATTATTAAAAGAATATATAATATTTGTTATTGATTCCTGCAAACGATGAGTTATGCAGAGTCATTCTTTTAGAAATTATGGATATTATAAACGCAGGAAGATATACAGGGAGTATCTGAGGGTGTAAATGTATGACGGAAGAAAAAAACACAAACCGGCCAAAAAGTGAAATCGTATTTGATGACGGAAGAATTGAGGCAATCCGGGAATTCCAAAGCCCTGAACAATTGTACAGGGATTTGATTGTGCGTGTCCGGAAATATCATCCTTCTGATGATATTTCTTTAATTGAAAAGGCTTATCATGTGGCCTTTAAGGCTCACGAAAATCAGGTACGCAAGTCCGGGGAACCGTATATTATCCACCCCTTATGTGTGGCGATCGTTCTTGCTGATCTTGAAATGGATAAGGAAACCATAGCGGCGGGACTTTTGCATGATGTGGTGGAAGATACCATTTTGACTTCGGATGAGATCAGGGAACAGTTCGGCTCCGATGTAGAGCTTTTGGTGGATGGCGTGACAAAGCTGCAGAATCTGCACTTTTCAAATGGAAGCGGAGATAAGCCGGATCGATTTGAAATGCAGGCGGAAAATCTTCGAAAAATGTTTCTTGCCATGGCAAAGGACATCCGGGTGATCATTATTAAGCTGGCGGATCGCTTGCACAATATGCGTACCCTGAAATATCAGAAGCCTGAGAGCCAGTTAAGGATTGCCAGAGAGACAATGGAGATTTATGCGCCCATTGCCCAGAGGCTGGGAATTTCCAAAATTAAGGTGGAACTGGATGATCTGTCACTGAAGTATCTGGAACCGGAGGCATATTATGATCTGGTGGATAAAATTGCCGTGCGTAAAAGCGTTCGCGAAAAATATATACAGAATATTGTTGACGAGGTAAGTGAACATATCGGTAATGCAGGCATCAAGGCTCAGATCGACGGACGTGTGAAGCATTTCTTCAGTATTTACAAGAAAATGGTAAATCAAAATAAATCCATTGACCAGATTTATGATCTGTTTGCCGTTCGGATCATTGTAGATACCGTAAAGGACTGCTATGCGGCGCTTGGTGTGATTCATGAAATGTATAAGCCCATTCCGGGGCGTTTTAAAGATTATATAGCGATGCCAAAGGCAAATATGTATCAGTCACTTCATACTACGCTCATCGGAAACAGCGGTCAGCCTTTTGAAATACAGATTCGTACCTATGAAATGCATAAAGCAGCAGAATATGGAATTGCCGCACACTGGAAATATAAGGTGGCTTCGGATGGCAAAAAGGTAGAAGCTTCTGAAGAGGAAAAGCTGGTATGGCTCAGACAGATTCTGGAGTGGCAGCGTGACATGTCTGATAATAAAGAGTTCATGAATCTGCTTAAAAGTGATCTGGATTTATTTTCCGACAGTGTATACTGCTTTACGCCTACTGGTGAGGTGAAGAATCTTCCGGCGGGCTCCACACCCATTGATTTCGCTTATTGTATTCACAGCGCCGTTGGAAATAAGATGATCGGTGCCAGGGTAAACGGCAAGCTTGTGACCATTGACTATGAGATCAAGAACGGGGATCGGATTGAGATCATGACATCTCAAAATTCCAAAGGTCCCAGCCGGGATTGGCTGAATGTGGTTAAGAGCACGCAGGCCAAAAACAAAATTAACCAATGGTTTAAAAATGAATTTAAAGAAGAGAATATTGTTAAGGGCAAAGACCTTTTAAGCAATTATTGCCGTGCCAAGGGTATTAACATGGCAGACCTTATGAAGCCGGAATATATGGATGTGATCATGCACAAGTATGGCTTTCGGGATTGGAATTCTGTTCTTGCTGCGGTAGGTCACGGTGGTCTTAAAGAAGGGCAGATCATCAATAAGATGATGGAGCACTATACCAAAGATCATCAAAAGGAGCTGACCAACGAGGAGGTCTTAGCTTCGGTTGCAGAAGGCGGGCTGAGTAAAAAGCCGGTTAAAATAAAGTCGAAGAGCGGAATTGTGGTTAAGGGAATTCATGATCTGGCAGTTCGTTTTTCCAAGTGCTGTTCACCGGTTCCGGGGGATGAAATCGTAGGCTTTATCACCAGAGGAAGAGGCGTTTCTATTCACAGAACGGACTGTGTTAACATGCTGAACCTGCCGGAGCTTGAAAGAGAGCGACTTATCGATGCGGAATGGGAAGGCATAACGGAGGGAGAAAACGGAGAGAAGTATCTTGCGGAGATCAAGATTTATGCCAATAACAGGAACGGTCTTCTGGCAGATATTTCAAAAGCCCTTACTGAAAAGGATATTGATATTCTATCCATGAATACCAGAGCAAATAAACAGGGACTGGCAACCATGTCCGTGGCATTTGAGATCAGTAACCGGGATGAATTGATCCGTATTATTGATAAGATCAGATCTATAGACAGCGTGATCGATATAGAGAGAACCACGAGCTGATAAGCGGAGGATAAGAATGAAGGAATTGAAAATCGGACGGATTGTCCTTGGAATGTGCCAGACAAACTGTTATTTTGTTTATGAGGAAGGAAGCCGCCGGGCAATCGTTTTTGATCCGGCGGATAAAGGAGACTATATTTTTAACGGACTGAAAGAAAAAGGTTTTACGGTGGAGGCCATTCTCCTGACCCATGGTCATTTTGACCACATCTGGGGAGTGGAACAGTTAAGAGAGTTGTCCGGTGCAAAGGTTTATGCCTATGAAGGCGAAAAGGAGCTCTGCGAGGATGCTTCCTTAAATGTATCAAAAGGAGCAGGGAGAGCCTGCACCATAAAAGCAGATGAGTATGTAAAGGATGGGGAAGAGATTACGGCAGCAGGAATCTCCTGCAGACTGATCGCTACACCGGGACATACTGGGGGAAGCTGCTGTTATTATTTTGAGAATGATAAAATTTTGATCAGTGGGGATACTTTATTTCAGGAGTCTGTGGGAAGAACGGATCTTCCAACCGGCAGCATGAGTATGCTGGTGCACTCCGTGAAAGAAAAATTACTGCCTTTACCGGAGGAAGTAAAGGTTTATCCGGGACATGGAGAATCTACCACTATCGGATATGAGAAGAAGTATAACCCGTTTTTGTAGAAAGGGGGCATAAATGAAAAAGAATAATTTGATAGGGGCAGTCCTACTGGGGGTAATGGTTTCCTGCCTGCTTTTCGGCTGCGGAAATAAAGAAGAGGAAAAGGCTGAACCGGATACGACGGTGGAAGAAGCGCAGGTGCAATCGCCCGCGCCATCTCCGGAGGCAACATCGGAACCGGAAGGGTTTCCCGTAATCGGTGAAAGAGAAGAAAAGGATGGGCAGATACAGAGCTATCTTACCGGAGAGTGGAAAGATAAGGAAGTGGCAGACCGCCGTCCCATTGCAGTGATGATACCCAACAATTCCCCTGCCATGCCTCAATACGGCATTTCCAGGGCAAGTATTATTTATGAAGCTCCTGTGGAGGGACGTATTACGAGACTGATGGCGGTTTTTGAGGATTTTGACGATTTGGACAGAATCGGACCGGTCCGCTCCAGCAGGGATTATTTTGTCTATGTGGCTATGGGTTATGAGGCCATTTACTGTAACTGGGGACTTGCAAGACCTTATGTGGAAGAACTGATTAACCGGGATACGGTACAGAATATCAGCGCCGGTGTGGCGGGAATCTATAATCCTTCCAGTANTNCNTTTGGNAGGANAAGCAGGCCGGGGNATGCNGANGNTGTTNAGAGGGTATCTGTTTATTGACGGAATGCTGAAGGATGCCGAGAGGCTTGGATATGACTGGGAATATGATGATGCCTATGTACCGCCATTTACCTTTGCCGCAGAGGGTGCTAGGGCAGAGGAAAACTATAAAGAACAAGAAGATGCTCTTACCCTTTATCCGGGTGGAACGGAAGGAAATAAGGGCGGCTATGGCGCTTACAATCCTTATTTTGAATACAATGAGCAGGAGGGACTGTATTATCGATTCCAAAATGGTGAAAAGCAGATTGACGAGATTGATAACAGCCAGCTTGCAGTTTCTAATGTGATTTTCCAATATTGCCATGGTGAAGTTCGTGATGACCATGATTATTTGGCATTCGGTGTGCATGGGGAAGGCGATGCCATCGTATTTACCGGCGGAAAAGTAATAAAAGGAACCTGGAAACGGTATGACGGTGATGCGACCCCGGCCAAGTTTTACGATGAGAATGATGAAGAAATCATATTTAACCAGGGAAAAACCTGGATCTGCAATATTTGGGAAGAATATGGCGAGTTTGTGAAATATGAGTGAGTACTGGGATTCTTTAAAATAATCTCAATATGGGCACCTGCGGTTTACAACCGCAGGTGTTTTGTGTATAATGGTTGTGTCTTCGAAACATATTTTTAACAGGATATGCGTACATTGATAATTAAATATGGTGACATTGTCATTGTTTCCTGAATCTAGCGCCATGACCTTTTGATTTATCGAAAGGTTGACGAGGAAAAGAGTGATCGAAAATTCGGCGGATGCTCTTTCGTACGCCTCCGGTGCGAGATGTACCGGCAAATATGCGGGTAACTGCAAAACAAATACGGTACAGCGGAGGGAGTCAACCGGCAGCGGTTAGACATATAAATATTATAGAATGTGGATTTCCGGGCCAGACCCGGATCTGAATAGAGAAAGATGAGGGAAACAATTTATGTGTGGAATTATTGGATATACAGGAAAAAGCGATGCAAAAGAGATTATGCTGGATGCATTGGAACTTTTGGAGTACAGAGGATATGACAGTGCCGGTATCGCACTGCTCGGTGAAGAAGGGACGCGCATTTATAAGCGGGCAGGACGAGTAAAGGATCTTAGAAATTTATGTGCGGAAAAAGATCCGAAGGGCTGCTGCGGAATCGGTCATACAAGATGGGCAACTCACGGAGGCGTGTGCGATGAGAATGCGCATCCCCATAGGTTTGGCAGAATCACGCTGATACATAACGGGATCATTGAAAATTACAGGGAACTTACCGAAAAGTACGGACTGGAAGGAAAGCTTGCATCAGAGACGGACAGTGAAGTGGTGGCGGCCGTGCTGGAGCATTTTTATAACGGAGATCCCTATTCAGCGATTCGAAGAACCGTATTGAAGCTGAAAGGTACTTTTGCGCTTGCAATTTTATTCGACGATCAGCCCGGGAAAATTTATGCAGTCCGCAATGTAAGTCCAATTGTGGCGGCAGCAACAAAGGACGGAGCAATTCTTTCTTCGGATGTGGCGGCAATTGTTCCATTTACCACCGATTATTTTGTAATGCCTGAATTTCATGTGGTATGCCTGTCGGCAGACGGTATTGAAATGTTTGATTTGTCCGGTGACAAGGCAGAGATTGAATGGCTGAAGGTGGACTGGGATGTGAGTCGCAGCAGTAAAGGCGGATATCCGTTCTTTATGGAAAAGGAAATCATGGAACAGCCTCAGGTAATCGAGGAAACGATTCTGCCAAGAATAAAGGATGGAAAACCGGATTTCTCAGAAGAGGGTATTCCAGATCAGATTCTTTCGGACTGTAAACGAATTTGTGTGATTGCATGTGGAACGGCTATGCACGCAGGACTGGTGGGCAAAAGCCTGATTCAGGCAATGATCGGTATTCACGTGGATGTGGTTATGGCATCCGAGTTTATGTACAATGACCCGGTGGTGGATAAAGAGACACTGGTAATTGCCATCTCTCAGTCAGGAGAGACCATTGATACTTTAGAAGCGCTTAAGTTTGCGAGAAAGTGTGGTTCGCCCAGCATTTCCATTGTGAATGTGAAGGGCGCGTCCATTGCGCGGGCAAGTGAGTATGTGATCTATACCAATGCAGGACCGGAAATAGCAGTGGCATCTACGAAGGCTTATACGACTCAGCTGGCAGTGTTGTATTTGATCACTGCAAGGATGGCTATGGCCAGAGGACTTTGGAGCGGGCAGGAGCTTGCCGGCTACATGAAAGAGCTTTCCAGAATTCCCAAAGTGATGGAAGAGGTACTTACTCGGAAGGAAGAGATTCATCGTCTGGCAGGAACAATCTTAAATGCAAAGGATGTGTTTATGATCGGAAGAGGACTGGATTATTCGATTCTGCTTGAGGGGTCTTTGAAGCTGAAGGAAGTGTCTTACATTCACTCCGAGGCATATGCATCCGGAGAGTTAAAGCATGGAACCATAGCACTGATCACGGAGGATACGCCGGTGGTGGCAGTGGTAACGCAGGATAAGCTAAAGAGCAAGGAATTGTCCAACATCAGAGAGGTACAGTCAAGAGGAGCCAGAGTGCTGCTTCTAATCAAAGAAAATGAAGTTCTTGAGGATGACGAGCGTTTTGCAAACGTCTTCCGTCTCCCGGTGATGGAGGATGCCTTTATGGTAATGCCCNCATCGGTGGTTCTTCAGCTGATTGNNTATTNTGTGTCGCTGNATAAGGGNCTGGATNTAGANAAGCCNAGNAATCTGGCAAAGGTGGTAACGGTAGAATAAAAGNAAAGAAAGGATAATTGTAAAATTATCAAAAAAATAAAAAGATNAAGNANACAATGACNAATGANNGANGACAATTTGATCGTGGTCACGGTAAACCAAGCCGGTTTTGAGTATGATATTCATTCGCTGGTAAAAGCATTTTATCCGGCATGTGACGTAAAGGTGACCGCAGAAGAAAGTGAAGGAAGTTCCAGTCCGGGGCTTCCGGATCTGAATATTATGTTTGAAAAGGAAGCTGTCCTGATTTCTCTGACAGGAGGAGAAGGTGGGACGGCTTCTTTTGGTGCAAAGAAAGTAGAGATTACGGAAGATATGCCCAGAGCGGAGGTAAAAAACCGCCTCAAGCAGCTTATTTATGTGACGCTTGCAGAGCATACAGGAGGGCACCTTCCCTGGGGAACACTTACCGGAATCCGTCCTACCAAAATTCCCATGACCATGTTAGAGGCTGGAGCTTCCGATGAGGATATTCTTACCTATATGCAGGAAACCTATTTTGCAGGAGAAGAAAAGAGTGCCCTTGCACTGGAAATTGCCAGGAGAGAGAAGGCGCTTTTGGATACCCTGCACTATGAGGACGGATACAGCCTTTACATAGGAATTCCGTTTTGCCCTACCACCTGCCTTTACTGTTCTTTCACATCTTATCCGATCGTTTCATGGAAAAAAAGAATCGGGGAATACCTGGAAGCATTGGAAAAGGAAATTGACTTTATGGCAGAGTGCTATGGGGATAAGGTACTTGATACGATCTACATTGGAGGGGGAACTCCCACCACTCTGGAAGCGGAGGAGTTAGAGCGCCTTCTTTGCAAGATACGGAAAACTCTGGATCTGTCCAACTTGAAAGAGCTTACCGTAGAGGCAGGACGAGCAGACAGCATAACGGCGGATAAGCTTAAGGTATTAAAGAAGTACGGGGTAAACAGGATTTCCGTAAATCCTCAGACTATGAAGCAGCAGACGCTGGATCTGATCGGAAGAAGACATACGGTGGAGCAAGTAAAAGAGGCTTTCCGGCTGGCACGGGAGGCAGGCTTTACCAATATTAACATGGATCTGATTCTGGGACTTCCGGGAGAAGAGGCGGCGGATGTGAGAAATACCATAGCAGAGATTGAAAAGCTTGGACCGGACAGCCTTACGGTACATTCTCTTGCAATCAAACGAGCTTCAAAGTTAAGTCAGTGGATACAGGAAAACGGGATCAGCGCCCTTCATAACACGGATGAAACCATGCAGATCGCCGGTGAGGGAGCAGAAAGAATGGGGATGGTGCCTTATTACCTGTACCGGCAGAAAAATATGTCAGGTAATTTTGAAAACGTAGGATATGCAAAAGAAGGGTGCTTTGGCATCTATAACATCTTGATCATGGAGGAGAAACAGACCATAGCAGCTCTCGGTGCGGGAAGCATTTCAAAGCGGGTATACGCAGACGGGCGGATTGAGCGGTGCGATAATGTGAAGGATGTATCTCTTTATATTGAAAAGATCGATGNNATGANTGAGNGGAAGNAGCGTCTTTTAGCTGATCNCTGACCGNAAGTGANACAAATATTTTNAAAAAATGNCATTGNTTTTAGAAGGGAAAAGTCTTAAAATAGTTTTTTGGATGAGATAAGGCTTATTACAGGCCGTATCATATATTTTGTAGAATTTTTCAGAAAAGGAAGTGTGGTTATGGGGAATCTGGGCGAAACTCTGATGGAAGAGCTGAACTGTGAGACGGTATTTTCCATAGGCGGCATTGAGTTCGCAGAGTCCGTGGTCGTGACCTGGATCATTATGGCAGTGGTGGTGCTGGCGTCCATACTGCTGACNAGGAATCTGAAAGTGGAGCATCCGGGACGGGGNCAGCTNATGCTGGAATATGNGGTCACATGGCTTCAGGGTATNGGAAANGGNATNGTNGGCGAAGAGGGCGAACAGTATGCGNCNTANCTGACCTCNNTTCTGATTTATCTGGGTATAGCCAATCTGATTGGTATCCTGGGATTTAAGCCTCCCACAAAGGATCTGAATGTAACAGCAGCGCTGGCAATCATGAGCATTGTTCTGATCGAGGCTGCAGGAATCCGTAAAAAAGGTGCGAAGCGGTGGCTGAAGAGCTTTACGGAACCGGTGGCGCTGGTCACGCCGATCAACATACTGGAGCTGTTTATCAAACCATTGTCGCTCTGTATGCGGTTGTTTGGAAATGTGCTGGGTGCGTATGTGATCATGAAGCTGATCGAAAGCATCTGCAAGGTAGGGCTTCCGGTAGTATTCAGTCTGTATTTTGATTTATTTGACGGTCTGATTCAGGCATATGTATTTGTATTTCTGACCGGACTGTTTATAAAAGAAGCAATAGAATAAAATAGCGTCTGTCTGAGGAATGAAAAGGATCTTAGGACATGAACGCAGAATAGAAGGAGAGGAAAATATGTCTACATTAATTGCGATTGGAGCAGGTATTGCAGTATTTACAGGTATTGGGGCAGGTATTGGTATTGGTATCGCCACTTCCAAGGCGGCGGAAGCAGTGGCAAGACAGCCGGAAGCAGAGGGTAAGATCATGAAGATGCTGGTATTTGGTGCGGCACTGGCAGAGGCAACGGCGATCTATGGTTTCGTTGTGGCGCTTTTGATCATCATCCTTCTTGCATAGAACATAGAGAGAGGCGGATATCAGTATGTTAAGATTAGATATGAATCTGCTTTGGACGTTACTCAATCTTTTGATCTGGTATGTTCTTATCCGCAAATTTCTGTTTAAGCCAATCAATTCTGTGATCAGCAAACGGGAAGAAGCAATTGCTTCCCAGTATGCGAAGGCACAAAAGCTTCAGGAAGAAGCAGAGGCGGAAAAGAGCAAATACACGGAAGTTCAGGCAGAGATCGAGAAAGAAAAAGCAGCAGTTTTCACAGAAGCGAAGGAAAATGCCCGGAATGAATATGACCGTATTGTGACGGAGGCGGGTGTTAAGGCAGCGCAGATTATGGAAGATTCCAGAAAGGAAGCAGAACAGGAGAAGGCGCGGATCATCGAAAAGGCAGAACAGGAGATCCGTTCCATGATTATGGAAGAGGCAGTAAAGTCCATGCAGGCTTCCCAGAGTGATCATGCTCTTTATGATCAATTTTTAGCAAAAGCAGGTGAGACAGATGCAGAATGACAGATATATGGAACAGCTTATGCGCATGGAGCTAACGCCGGAGACGCTTCAGACCGCACTGGATATCTTAGTGGCAGTTCCCCAGCTTCAGGAAGAACTGGACAATCCCTCTGTCTCCGGAGAGAAAAAGAAGACAATCATACAGAAGATTTTCCCCCAAGAATCCCGTTCCTTTCTTCTGTCGCTTGCAGAAGACGGGGCGCTTCAAGCTTTGGAAGGGCTTTTGGAAGAATACAGAGAAAGATTAAAGGAAGAACATGCGTCTTTGGAGTGCGTGCTGGAATACGTAACTGCGCCGGATGAGCAGCAGTCTGCCGGCATCCGTAGATTTTTGGAGCAGAAATATCCTGGAAGGACGCTTTCTGTTAAGCAGAAGGAAAATCCTGATCTTGGAAGCGGCTTTATCCTCCGGGCCGGAATGGAGGAATACGACTGGAGTCAGAACGGGCGTAAGAAGCTTCTGGAAGAAAAATTAAAAGAGATTGATATCACCGACCCAGAATCCTTGATGGCAGAGAAGGGGATCATCAGTATCCTGAAAGGCAGCCTTGAGGATGTGGATATCAAGAGCCAGGAGATTGGCACTGTAAGCTGGGTTGGAGACGGTATTGCTTATATTGACGGTGTGGATCATGCCATGTACGGTGAGATTCTGGTCTTTGAGAACGGTCTGAGGGGTATGGTGCAGGATATCCAGAGAGATGAGATTGGCTGTATTCTTTTTGGAAAAGAGACAGAGATCAGCGAGGGGTCAAGAGCAGTCCGAACCGGGCGTATGGCAGGTATCCCGGTGGGAGATGGCTTTATTGGAAGAGTTGTGGATGCACTTGGTGACCCAATTGATGGAAAAGGTTCCATTGAGGCATCTGATTACCGGAAGGTGGAAGAACCGGCTCCCAGCATTACGGACCGGAAGTCTGTGGATACTCCGCTGGAGACCGGTATCCTTGCCATTGACTCCATGTTCCCAATTGGACGGGGACAGAGAGAGCTGATNATCGGAGACCGGCAGACNGGCAAGACCTCCATCGCCACAGATACCATTCTGAATCAGAAAGGTAAAAATGTCGTCTGTATCTATGTGGCAATCGGACAGAAGGCATCAACTGTNGCCAAGCTGGTTCATACTTTTGAAAAGCACGGTGCCATGGATTATACCATTGTCATATCGGCAACGGCAAGCGATCCCGCACCGCTTCAGTATATCGCGCCATATTCAGGTACGGCGCTGGCAGAGTATTTTATGCACAGAGGTCAGGATGTGCTGATCGTCTATGATGATCTGTCCAAGCATGCGGTAGCGTATCGTGCGCTGTCCCTGCTCTTGGAGCGTTCTCCAGGACGTGAGGCTTATCCGGGGGATGTATTTTATCTGCATTCCAGGCTGCTGGAGCGTTCGAGCCGCTTAAGCGACGAACTGGGAGGCGGTTCCATAACGGCGCTTCCGATTGTTGAGACACAGGCGGGAGATGTGTCCGCATATATTCCGACGAATGTAATCTCGATTACAGATGGTCAGATTTTCTTGGAGAGCGACCTGTTTTTTGCCGGTATGAGACCGGCGGTCAATGTAGGACTGTCCGTATCCCGTGTGGGCGGTGCGGCGCAGACAAAGGCAATGAAGAAAGCGTCGGGAAGTATCCGTATCGATCTGGCACAGTACCGGGAGATGGAAGTATTTACCCAGTTCAGCTCTGATCTGGATGATGTGACAAAAGAGCAGCTTCAGTATGGAAAGGGTCTTCTGGAACTGTTAAAGCAGCCGTTGTGTGAGCCCATGTCTCTTCATGAGCAGGTGATCACACTCATCGCGGCAAATAATCGAATCTTTTTAAATCTTCGGGTGAACGAGGTCAAGCAGTTTCAGCGGAATATGCTGAATTGGATCGACGAGCAGCATCCGGAGATTGGAGAGGAAATCGAAAGAATGCAGACGATTGATGATGTTTTGACAGAGAAGATCGTTACTGCAGCAAAAGAATATAAGGAGCAGGTGTTGAAAGGGTATGGCAGGTCTTCGTGAAATTAAGAGTCGTATCAAAGGTATCGAGGATACAAAAAAGATCACAAGTGCCATGTACATGATCGCTTCCACAAAGATGAAAAAGGCCAGACAGACACTGGAAGAAACGGAACCGTATTTTTACACGCTTCAATCGACCATAGACAGGATTCTCCGGCATATTCCATCGGATATGGAACATATATATTTNGGNAATCCGGATNATGNNCAGCGTAAAATNGGNCTTCTGGTGATCACGGATGACAAGGGACTTGCAGGTTCCTATAATCATAATATTCTGAGGATAGCGGAGAATTTTCTGGATCAGAAAAAAAATCAGGTGAAGCTTTTTGTGGTGGGAGAGCTGGGGCGGCAGTATTTTGCGACGAGGCGTGTCCCGATACAGGAAAATTTTCAATATACGGTGCAGAATCCGACCTTTAACAGAGCGCGCTGGATCAGTGGGATTCTGCTGGAGAAGTATCATTGCGGAGAGATCAACGAGCTTCATGTGCTCTACACTCGTATGGAGAATGGCACGCAGAGCGTGGCTGAGGATAAAATGCTCCTGCCGATCAGACGGCTTTCTGTCGCGGAGGTTCCCGTGGATGTGTATCATGAGGACTTTTTGCTGCTGCCGTCAGCAGAGAAAGCAATCGATACGATCATTCCTAACGCCATAACCGGTTTCATCTATGGCGCGCTGGTGCAGTCATATTGCGCTGCGCACAATGCCCGGATGATGGCCATGGAAACAGCCACCAACAATGCGGATGACCTGCTGCGTGAGCTTAAGATTATGTACAACCGCGCAAGGCAGACGATGATCACGCAGGAGATCACGGAAGTAAGTGGCGGCGCGAAAGCGCAGCGATCACGCAGGAGATCACGGAAGTAAGCGGCGGCGCGAAAGCGCAGCGATCACGCAAGAAGCAGCGGAAAGATGTGGTGGCGCGAAAGCGCAGCAGATGAGCTGAAATGGTAAATAATGTAAAATAACAGGAGAGATATGTGTGATGGAAAAAGGAAAGATCATACAGGTGTCTGGCCCGGTGGTGGATGTATTCTTTGAAAAGGGCAGTCTCCCTCATATAAAAGATGCACTTACGGTCAAAAGTGATGAAAACGAATATGTGATGGAAGTGGCAAAGCACATGGGAGACCGCGTGGTACGTTGTATCACGTTGTCTGCAAGCGAAGGTCTTTGCCGTGATATGGAAGTGACAGGTACCGGAGCCGGGATTACGGTGCCGGTGGGAGATAAGACACTTGGGAGACTCTTTAATGTGCTTGGACAGACAGTGGATGGAAAGGGAGAGATCGAAGGTGCCGAGAGATGGTGCATCCATCGGAATCCGCCTTCTTTTGAGGAACAGAGTCCGGTAGTGGAAATCTTGGAGACCGGCATCAAGGCCATTGATCTTTTGGCACCCTATGCAAAGGGAGGCAAGATAGGTCTGTTCGGCGGTGCCGGAGTAGGAAAGACGGTATTAATTCAGGAGCTGATTCGGAATATTGCAACCGAACACGGCGGTTATTCTATATTTACAGGGGTTGGGGAGCGCTCCCGTGAAGGAAATGATCTGTGGAGTGAGATGAAAGAATCCGGCGTATTGGAGAAGACGGCGCTGGTCTTCGGTCAGATGAACGAACCGCCCGGAGCGCGTATGCGTGTGGCGCAGACCGGACTTACGATGGCGGAATATTTCCGCGATGAGATGAATCAGGATGTACTTTTGTTTATCGANAATATCTTNCGTTTTGTGCAGGCNGGCTCNGAAGTGTCTACNCTGCTNGGNCGTATGCCTTCGGCNGTGGGNTATCAGCCTACANTGGCAACAGAGATGGGAGAACTGCAGGAGAGGATNGCATCNACNNNAAANGGTTCNGTNACTTCGGTTCAGGCAGTNTATGTGCCGGCGGATGATNTGACNGANCCGGCNCCNGCNACNACATTTGCCCATCTGGATGCCACCACAGTCCTTTCCAGAAAGATTGTGGAACAGGGAATTTACCCGGCGGTGGATCCGCTGGAATCTACTTCCCGTATCCTGGAGGCTGATGTGGTAGGCCAAGAACACTACGAGACNGCGCGAAAAGTACAGGAAATGCTCCAGAAANACAAGGAANTGCAGGATATCATCGCAATCNTCGGCATGGAGGAGCTGTNGGATTATGATAAGAGAATCGTAAGCCGTGCAAGAAAGATTCAGCGTTTTCTGTCTCAGCCGTTCCATGTGGCAGAGAATTTTACTGGTGTTCAGGGGAAATATGTCCCTTTGAAGGATACCATCAAAGGTTTTCAGGCGATTATCTCAGGAGAGATGGACTTGTATCCGGAGACAGCATTTTTCAATGTAGGGACAATTGAAGAAGTCATTGAGAAAACGAGGGCCATAACGCTCTTCGTAGAGAGGTAATGGCGATGGCAGTATTTCAGTTGAAAATTATAAGCAGCCGGCGGGTATTTTATGAGGGCCCCTGTCACTGCCTGATCATACCGGCGCTGGACGGAGAACAGGCGATCATGGCGCGGCATGAAGAGATGATCGTTGCAATCCAGGCCGGGGAGATGCGGATGCAGACGGAAGAAAACGGAGACTGGCAGTATGCCATGGTCGGACAGGGATTCTGTCAGGTCGCTCACAACCGCGCTACGCTTCTGGCGGATGAGGTAGAACGGCCGGAGGAAGTGGATGTGCACCGTGCCCAGGAGGCACTGCAAAATGCCCAGGAACAGATGCGGCAGAAGCAGAGCGCTAGAGAATACCATTTGACTCAGGCAGCCATGGCCAGAGCACTGGTGAGGCTCAAAGGGGCAGAACGATTCTCGGGATCACCGGACAGACGCAGGAACGGAGCCGGAGATATCAGGTAAAAGAGAAGTCAGTATCTCAGACATGCATTTATGTTTGGGATGCTGATTTTTTGTTGTGTGTGATGTTACTGTTCACAGGATGGCCTGCAGATTTCGCTCTTTACTTTGTCACATCAGTTATATATCATTCACAAAAATGAAATAAAATTGAGGAATAAAATTATGGGGAAAACAATGCCGACAGTAGATTATTTGCTGTCGGCATTGTTTTTTGAATGGAATTATTGAAGAAAAAGGAAGTGCAATAGTTCCGAATACGGTATGGTTAATTATCTGATAGTCAAATATAGGTATAAGGTAGGAAAAGTATAATCTCGTAAAATTTATTCATGACATGATCAATGGATAGTCAGTGAGGGATTGGTACATGAGTAATCATTATGAAGAATTTCTTAAGAGATTAGTGCAATATAGAGTGCAGTTACATTTGACGCAGGAAAAGATCAGTGAGGAGCTTGGAATTACACAGAGTCAATTAAGTAAGCAGGAATTGGGCAAAACGATCATGACNTATAAGTCCTTGGTCAAGCTTATGANNATGGGCTGNGATGTGGATTATCTATTTACGGGAAAGAATTCCGTAAGAAATCCTTCTGAGCTGACTGCACTGCTGGAAGGAACGGAAATGACAGAGCGGGCATCCATGCTGGAATTCATTGCGTGGGCCCTTGGTAAGGGAATCGAACAGTCTCAAAAGGAGCTGAGCACGGAAGAGAAGTGTGAGATAAGCATTCTGAAAATGAAGAGCGGTAAAAGTGCAGATGAATCGATCATGTATGAGATTAGGAGGCTTTCCGGTGAGGCTCAGCTTTCCATGGCGGAAAAGCTGGGTGTCAACATCAAGAAATACCGGGCACTGGAAAAGGGACAGATCGATCCGGATGCGGAACTGCTGCTTGGTATTTATGAGGTGACAGGATGTAAGCCCAGTCTGTTTCTAACTACAGAGCATATAGAAAACCGGATCATTGATGATCTTTGGAGCCGGATTCCGCCAAAGAAGCGGAAGGAAATGTTAGTAATTACTTCACAAATTTATGAATTTTTGAGGAAATAGACAAATGATAAGGAAATCTGTATTGATTATTGAGGACGAACCAATTCAGCTTGAGGTACTTGAAAAGCTGGTTTTGGAGGTGGAGGGACATGTAGCGGGAGGCGCTGAAGACGTCGGCTTTGGATGAGGGGAAGATGTTGCCGAGGCCGAAATAGAAACGGGCTTCGAGGACGACTGAGTGGCGCGGTTGGATATAGAATTCACCGCCGACGGAGGCTGTGATGCCGTAGTCGAAGCGGTTCTTGATTTCCATTGTGAGCTGCTCGGTGTGCCGGCGCGGTGGGAAGTCGGCCACGGAGACTGTGTTGGCGTAGTCGAAGTTGGAGGATATGGACGATCCGAGGAGGTAGTTGAACTCGGGGCCGAGGTTGACGAACGCCTTGACGCGGCGCGAACCGAAGTAGATCTGCGTCAGGATGGGGATGGTGACGTAGGTGAGGGTGCGGCTGTAGTGGAGGTCAGTTTCCTCGTAGGCTTCATTCCAGCCGCGCTGCGTCCAGCCCACCTCGCCGATGAGGGCGAAGAGCTTCTCCTCGGTGTAGCGGACGGTTACGGCGCCGGTGGTGCCCGGTTGCCAGGCCTGGTGGACATTGGGCGAGAAGGAAATCTTGCCCATGGTCAT
>WFLX010262298.1_pt1 | contig 16643 bp, 14 predicted proteins | sample 4967041 | NCBI WGS metagenome assembly WFLX01 (sample SAMN12857096, study PRJNA449069) | gut metagenome | isolation source: stool from male and female vole | host: Microtus ochrogaster | place: USA:Florida | collected 2017 | reverse complement strand
GCTCCGAAGTGGCGAGCCTGCTTGGCGTCGCGGGGAGTATCGGCGTTGGTGCGCACAAGAGTCTTGGTGAATTTAGCGGCAAGATTCATGATTGCGCCAAAGTCGCCGCCGAGTTCGGGTTCGGTAGTGGGAACCTGTCCGTCATACACTTCGCCGGTAGAACCGTTGAGCGAGATCCAGTCGCCTTCTTTGTAGGTCTTTCCGCTCATTTCAACGGTCTTTGCCTTGTAGTCGACTTTTATTTCGCCGGCACCTGACACGCAGCATTTTCCCATTCCGCGCGCAACAACGGCAGCATGAGAGGTCATACCTCCGCGCATTGTGAGAATACCTTGTGCTACAGCCATACCGCGAAGGTCCTCAGGTGATGTTTCGATGCGGACAAGGACAACTTTTTTCTTCTTTTCAGCCCATGCTTCGGCTTCTTCAGCTGAGAACACGATTTGTCCTGCGGCAGCTCCAGGAGATGCGGGAAGACCTTTAGCCACGACTTTAGCGCGTTTTAGAGCTGATTTATCGAATACAGGGTGGAGAAGCTCGTCGAGTTTCTGAGGCTCCATGCGGAGTAGGGCAGTCTTTTCGTCAATTTCGCCTGCGCGGAGAAGATCCATTGCGATTTTAACCATCGCAGCGCCGGTGCGCTTTCCGTTACGTGTCTGGAGCATCCAGAGTTTTCCATCCTGAATGGTGAACTCCATGTCCTGCATATCTTTATAGTAGTCCTCAAGACGATGGGCGATGGCTATCAATTCGGCAGCGCAATCGGGCATTGATTCTTCAAGCGAGGGATATTTCTCGGCACGCACTTCTTCGCTGATGCCCTGGAGAGCAGCCCAGCGCTTAGAGCCTTCCACGGTGATTTGCTGCGGTGTGCGGATTCCGGCAACCACGTCTTCACCCTGAGCATTGATAAGATATTCACCGTTAAAGAGGTTTTCGCCTGTAGCGGCGTCGCGGCTGAATGCCACGCCGGTAGCCGAGTTGTCGCCCATGTTACCGTAAACCATNGCCTGAACNTTNACNGCNGTTCCCCATTCNTCGGGAATCTGGTTCATGCGGCGATATATGATGGCGCGCTCGTTCATCCAGCTGTCNNATACAGCGCAGATANCACCCNAAAGCTGTTNCCATGCGCTGTCGGGGAAGTCTTTTCCGGTNAATTCCTTAACGGCTGATTTGAACTGCTTAACAAGCGACTTGAGGTCCTCGACATCGAGTTCGGTGTCAAGTTTAACGCCCTTAGCCTCTTTCATTTTTTCCATTATCTCTTCAAACGGATCGATGTCGGCTTTGCTCTTGGGTTTCATTCCAAGCACAACATCGCCATACATCTGAACGAAACGGCGGTAGCTGTCCCAAGCAAAACGCGGATTTCCGCTTTTTTCAGCAAGCGATGCAACGGTAGCGTCGTTCATACCGAGATTAAGGACGGTGTCCATCATACCGGGCATGGAAGCACGGGCTCCTGAACGAACCGACACCAAGAGAGGATTTGCAGGATTGTCAAATTCCTTTCCTGTAAGTTTTTCCACATGCGCGATTGCTTCTTCAACTTCTTTCTGAATCAATTTTACAACAGCGTCACGTCCTTTAAGAGTATACTCATTACATACCTCGGTTGTGATAGTGAATCCCGGAGGAACAGGCATGCCCAACAGGTTCATTTCAGCAAGATTGGCTCCCTTGCCACCGAGAAGGTTTCTCATGTCGGCATTGCCTTCGGCTTTTCCGTCGCCAAACGTATAAACTCGTTTCATTGGCTTTAATAGATGTTAAATGTTAAAAATATTTAAGTGTATTTTGGTTTTCTCTCTATCCTCTTTGTTGGAAGAGGTAGATGCAAATTTAAGGTTTTATGCCGAGATAATAAAACTATACGCATAGAAAAATAGTAATCGGAATAAAAAATGCATTAACAAATGAGGGAATCTTTTAAATATAGTTAATGAGGGTTAAGCATAGATGCAAGTTTGCCCTTAAATATGAACTTTGAGCGGCGTGGGAGTGTTATAATGGCAAATAAAAAGAAAAGAATTATGGTAAGACTGAATGTTTTCATATTGATAGAGGAAAGCTCTCGAAAAGCGGAGATTCTGGACAAAGCGATGAGACTCGTCGAGCAGTCATTGCGCGACGAAGGTTGTATTGACTACGATGCATATACGAGCATAAGCCGTGATGACATAGTAATGATTTGCGAAACGTGGGAGAGTGAAGAGGCTCTCAAAAAACATGAACATTCGGAACATTTTAAACGTCTGGTGCCGGAACTTCAGGATCTTGGCACACTGACGCTTGAAAAATTTGATTTTTAGGCTAAAGCCATTAGCAAGCTTTGATAGGCTTATATTAATCAAGCTTTGATAGGCTTATATTAATTTTGTGATTCTTATTGCTTTAATAAAAAAGTGACGAAGACATTCCGTTCTTTGTCACTTTCTTTTTATTGAACTTGCGAGTTGATTCCTGAGGCAAGAGCCTGCCACAGATTGTCGTCGGGAAGTGGAGCGGTAATGTCAATTTCTTTTCCGCTCACCGGATGTGTGAATTGGATTCTATGCGCCATCAGCGATATGCTTCCGTCGGGATTGCTGCGCTTGTCGCCATATTTCAAATCGCCTTTTATGGGGCAACCGATACTTGATAGTTGCACCCTTATCTGATGTTTGCGTCCGGTCATGAGATTTATCTCAAGTAGATGGTAGCGATCGGATGAAGCTATGTGGCGATAGGAGAGCACTGCTTTTTGCGCTCCTTTTTTCTCAGTCAACGAAGCGTAGGACTTGTTGTTGCGTTCAACCGAGGTAATGAAGTGGGTGAGAGTGTCTTCCTGTTTCGGAGGCGCGTTGCGGGTTATTGCCCAGTAGGTTTTTGTCACCTCGCCGTTGCGAAACATTTCATTGAGCCGTGCGAGAGCTTTAGAAGTCTTGGCGAAAATCACCAATCCGCCAACGGGGCGGTCAAGACGATGCACCACTCCGCAAAAGACGTTGCCCGGCTTATTATATTTCTTTTTGAGCCATTCTTTCACTTCATCCACCAGTGGGCGGTCGCCGGTCTTGTCGCCCTGCACGATTTCGCCGGGCTCCTTATTCACAATGATAAGGTGGTTGTCTTCGTATGCTACTTGCATATTACTGGGTTAAAAAGATGAAGAATCAGGATAAATCCCGACTCTTCATCACTTAAACGATTATTGATGGTCTATCAATCGATTCCAAGATCTTTCTTTATAGCCTCGATTTTGGCATTTGCCTCGTCGTTGGCTTTCTGATAGTCGGCATTTGTTTTCATAACGCCCTTGACTTCGATATAGAACTTGATCTTAGGTTCTGTTCCCGAGGGGCGAACTGAAACTTTTGTGCCGTCTTCAGTGAAATACTGAAGCACATTGCTTGTAGTGGGGAAGTCCATTTTAGTGAGTTCTCCAGTCTTAAGGTTCTTGCAGTTAAGATCTATATAATCTTTCACGAGAACCACATCGCTGCCACCGAGCTGTTTCGGAGGATTGGCACGGAAGTCCTTCATGATAGCGATGATTTCTTCAGCGCCCGATTTTCCTTTTCTTACAAGAGAAACGCCGGCTTCATGAGAGTAACCATATTTAATGTAGATATCCTGAAGCATCTGCAGGAAGTTCATATTCTTTGTCTTAGCCCAAGCAAGAGCCTCAGCCATCAATGAAACAGCCGACACTGCATCTTTATCGCGGCAGAAATCTTCAGCAAGGAAACCGTAGCTTTCCTCACCACCGCCAAGATACCTGCCTACGCCTTCGTTTTCGCGAATTACAGCGGCAATCCATTTGAAACCGGTGTAGCAGTCATACATCTTGAAGCCGTTTTGATCGGCGATCGCTTTGATTGTCTCGGTAGTCACGATGGTCTTTACGATATATTCCTTACCGGTGATTTTGCCGAGCTCCTTGTTGCGTGTCATGATATAGTTCAAAAGGATCATGACAATCTGGTTGCCGTTGATGAGCACATACTCGCCGTTGTCGTCACGGAGCACGCAACCGATGCGGTCTGCGTCGGGGTCGGAAGCAAGGATAAGGTCGGCATTAATCTCCTTAGCCTTGGCGATAGCCATTGCCATTGCCGAAGGAACTTCGGGGTTGGGAGAAGCTACAGTAGGGAAGTCGCCGCTTGTCACATCCTGTTCCGGAACATTGATGATATTGGTGAATCCATAGTTGCGAAGCGACTCGGGAATCAAGTGAACGCCGGTTCCGTGAATAGGGGTGTAGACAATTTTAAGATCGTGATATTGTTTCACAGCCTCGGGGCTCAATTGAAGTCCTTTGATAGCGGCAAGGAATTTTTCATCAACATCTCTGCCGATAATCTGTATCTTTGATTTGTCGCCCTGGAACTTGATTTCATCAACACCGCTGATTTTGTTTACGTAATCGATGATGTTGACATCGTGGGGAGAAATAATCTGTGCTCCGTCAGCCCAATATGCTTTATATCCGTTATATTCTTTGGGGTTGTGGGAAGCNGTGATATTGACACCGCTCTGGCAACCGAGCAAGCGGATAGCGTAAGAGAGCTCGGGAGTGGGGCGGAAGCTGTCGAAAAGATAAACTTTGATTCCGTTAGCCGAGAAGATGTCAGCTACTGTTTCAGCGAAGAAACGGCTGTTGTTGCGAACATCATGTCCTACAACAACGGAAATCTCAGGCAGATCCTTGAACGCAACTTTCAAATAATTGGCGAGTCCTTGGGTAGCTGCTCCTACGGTATATTTATTCATGCGGTTTGAGCCTGCGCCCATCACTCCGCGGAGACCTCCGGTTCCAAATTCGAGATCACGGTAGAAAGAGTCGATCAACTCTGATTTATCTTCGGCATCAAGCATGCGCTTTACTTCAGCTTTTGTCTCTTCATCGTAGCCGTTTCCGAGCCAAAGATTGGCTTTTTCGGTGACTACTTTCATTAATTCTTCATTCTCCATAATGGTATTATATATTTTGGTTTAATATTCGTTTATCGCAAAGATAGCTGTTTGGAAACTCAATACCAAATGTGAGGGGAAATTTCTTGGTATAAATTGTGATAAAACTTTATTATCAATTCCAATGGCTACCATTTGAAACTGCCTTTGTAAACGGAGGAGTTGTTACAATTGTCAGTCACGGTCACTTCAACAGTGTGCTGTTTTCCCCGTGAGAATCTTGACGGATCCATAGCGAAACTCAATCGACCTGTTTTACCGTCCAATTCAAAAAGAGCGAATTTTCCGTCTATCAACCCTTTATAGGATGCAATTCCACTCAGATTGTCACGGATTATCATTGACACTCGTCCCTGAACGCCCCATTTCACCGGTTTCTCAGGAGTTATAACAGGCGCCACCGTGTCGATCGTGACCGCAAATTTTCCAAGTGCCGAGGGAGTTGCTGTAATGGTTCCGTCCTTATACCGTGCGTCCACTCTTGTTTTCCTATTTCCATTTATCCTTACGAACACGAGTTTTTCGGGATTTTTCACGGGGGCTATCCTTGTTTCTATGATATATTCTCCTGAAATCGGAGCGGTTGCGGAGCCGATGTTGAAAATAGGGGACAGATAGGCTGACGACGGTGTTTGCGACACACTTAAATCGATATTATCGTAGAATGTGTGAGGTGGGAAAGTCACAGTGACATCGTCTTTAGTGATGCTGTTCCTGCCGTCATAGTAGAGGATATCTCCTTGAAGATTTTGTTCAGCAATCGGCATACGTTTGCCCTGAATGACAAATTTCCGCTTCGCGGTGTTGCCATGTTCGTCGGTTAGAATCCACTCACAGTTATAATCTCGTTCCTGATTGATGTCTATAACTCCGTTATCCTGAGCTTGCAGCATATCGTGAAGTGGATTTGCCGCCGGAATCTTAGTCCACATCATCCAGGAATTGCTGTTTATCACGCCTGAGTAGTCGACAAGAGTATTGATAGCGCGAGTATCGGCAAAATCATAGCGGTCGATAGTGCGGGAGTAAACCGTGTCACCGTCAACTGTCAGCGTAAGGTGTTTTACGCCGTATATATTTGAGGTGTTTGACATTCTGTCATAAGCCTTAATCGCCGGAATCACTTTGCCCCATGCCGTGAAGGGGGTGTTGAATTGAGCGGGAAGTTTTACTTCGGGTACCGAAGAATTGTCGACCGAGCCTTCTCCCGGTTCCGGATAGAGCGCGATAGATCTCACTTCAGGAGCTACATTATCCTGGATATATTTTTTGTAATAGGGGAGTGGATCCATCGTTTCCCCGGTTTTCGTGTCGCGCACATCCATGTGAAGATGTGGACCGCCCGAAGATCCTGAATTTCCGCTTAGAGCTATTTTTTCACCTTTTGCCACCGGGATTTCGCCCGGCTCAAATTCAAGATCGATTGAAAATGTTTCCTGCTCATATTGTTTTTTCCTGACCGGTTCGTCGATCTTAGGAGAGAATAACTGAAGATGGCCGTAAACGGTGGTCAGACCTATTGCGGGATGCGTCACATAAATGGCTCGTCCGAAACCCCACGGCGACACTACGATTCGGGAAACGTATCCATCGTAAGCCGAATATATTGGCAACCCTGTGCGTCCTTGAGTTTTAATATCTATACCAGAATGGAAGTGATTGCTTCGCAATTCACCGAAATTTCCGCTCAACATAATCGGGATATCAACCGGCTTGGCAAGCTCCGGCAGNCCATTGCTATAAGCAGATAATGGCAATNCAACGATTGCNATTATCAAGTATTTNATANTGTNCTTCATTAACGCGCTGCCATGAAAGCGTTAGCCACAGCCATCTGCTGATAAGCGTAAACACCGTCCTGCGACAATTCTACAAGTTCCATGCTTCCGTCGGGGGTGAGCATCTTCACGTGAGTGTCATCAACAAATGTCATCAGCTTATAGCTTTCTCCGTCATTGACTTTTACGCTCCATGACGAATCGGCGCTGTCAAAGTCAAGTCTAACGATGCTGTTGTCGTTTTCGCTGGTGATGGTATAACCTTTCTTGTCGCACTTAACAAGATATCTTCCATCTTGACCGTCGATCACTTTGGTTCCGCATGCAATGGGATTGTTTCCGCTCCAGAACTCGATGCTGTTGAACACGACTACATCAGCCAATGCTGATACTTCGTAAACAGGCACAATCCAAAAAGCGAAGAACACAAGTTCATTGACGAATTTGTTGCTGATTGTCTTGTTCCAGGCAAGAAGCTTGTTGGTCAAAGCGAAATTTCCGATGCAAGAAGTCGACAGCATCGATCCACAAAGAGCCAACACGATTGCTACACTTAAATATTTTTTTCTCATAATAAAAAATAGGGGGATTGGTTAGTAATTAAGCAGGGATTTGTTTCCTTGCCTGATCATATACGTTGAGAATCTTTTTGACATATCCCACCGGCTCCTTTCCTCGGGCATATCCAAATTTTACCACCGGATCATTGTAATATTTGGAATCCGATTTAAGAAGAATCATTTGCTCCACGTTATCGGTCCATTTCGTGGGATCTTTTCCATATTTCTTAGCAAGAGCGATTCCGTCATATACGTGGGCGATGCCTACGTTATATGCCGCCAGAACAAATTTCTTTCGTTCTTCCGGGTCAGATACGTACTTAGCAAGCCACTGATCCAGGTCTTTCAATATCTTTACGGAAGTCTTGATGCTTGCCTCGGGATTAGTCATGGCGCCCGACGAAAGTCCGTAACCGCGAGCTGTGCGTGGCATGATCTGCATAAGCCCGCGGGCACCAGCCCAAGAGCGCGCATTGGGATTGAAATTACTTTCCGCAAATGCCTGAGATGCGAGAAGGCGCCAGTCCCAGTCTATTTCTTGCGCATATTTTTTAAACAGATTATCATACCTTGACATNGATCCGTTGGAAAGGTCGATCTGATAGTTAAAGTCGCCCTTACTCAGTTCGAAATAGCGCTTCATCAAGTTGCTCTGCTCATCCTTGGGCGCGTTGCTTGCAAACCATGAGTCGATAGAGTCGGCAAGCCAGGCTACATCGGGGCTTACTCCCCAGGATGCGCGTTGCGGAAAACTTATTTCAAGGCTGATGTCGAGAGCGTTGTAGTAGGTCTTGTTTATCTGCGCAATATCGGAATCGATTACAGTGAGAGGNATTTTGCCTGAACTTACCATCTCGATCATGTCTTCGGTGATCATCGTGTCGATATCAACAGTGTGGATTGTTATTCCGCCACCCAGCTCATCGTTTAGATTTGCAAGGCGATGTTGATATTTGGAATCTTTTTCTACATAAATCTCTTTACCGACAAGTTGAGTTACGTCAGTTATCAGCGAATCCTCGTTTTTAGGCTGTACCAACACTTGATGAGATATGTTTTCCGGTCCGCAAGGAATAATATCATCCTTGTATTCGGCTGTAAGCGGTATTTCGTATGCCGCAACATCTATTTCTCCGTTTCTCACCATCGCAAGCAGAGCTGACAAGTTGGGTGCTACGACCAAGTCCATCGCAATACCCTTTGACTCACAAAAATGATTTATCAGCTCATAATCATAGCCCATTTTTTCCTCTCGATAAATGAAATATGAGGTGGGGCTATAAAGGGTTCCGACACGCAAAGTGTCGGGATATTTACCGTTACTTTCAGATGGTGAGCCGCTTTTCCCCCGGCAACCTACAATCGACAACGCAATTGCAATAACCGATAGAATCGCGGTCCATCTTGATTTAGTCATATTATTCTATTTATATTCGATTTTATTCAGGTCTAATATTCGAAAACTCCTTTTTCTGAGATGATGGTCAACTTATTCGCAGGAGCATCTTCCACACGCCCTACAATGCGCGCGGGAATACCCATTGACTCGGAAATTTCAATTACCTTCTCCGCTTTATCAGGTGATACGTATATTTCCATGCGGTGNCCCATGTTGAACACCTTATACATCTCTTTCCAATCGGTTCCCGATTCTTTCTGTATCATATCGAATAACGGCGGAACCGGGAAAAGGTTGTCTTTAATTACATGTTTTTCCGTTACAAAGTGCATTATTTTTGTTTGCGCGCCTCCTGAACAATGTACCATTCCGTGAATGTCATGCCTCATTTCATCAAGCAATTTCTTTATCACCGGCGCATAGGTGCGGGTGGGCGAAAGGACAAGTTTTCCGGCAGTCAAGGGAGTGCCGTCAACCTTGTCAAGCAGTTTCATGGAGCCTGAATAGACGAGCTCTTCCGGAACTGCCGCGTCATAACTTTCGGGATATTTTTCAGCAAGCGAGTGGTCAAACACGTCATGGCGAGCCGATGTCAGTCCATTAGACCCCATGCCGCCATTATATTCTTTTTCATAGGTAGCCGTACCGTAGCTTGCGAGTCCAACAATCACGTCACCACCCTTTATGTTAGCATTGTCGATCACGTCGCTTCTCTTCATGCGGCATGTAACGGTGCTGTCTACGATAATCGTGCGCACGAGATCGCCGACATCGGCAGTCTCGCCGCCGGTGCTGTAGATAGTTACCCCCATCTCTCTCAATTCGGCAAGGAGTTCCTCAGTACCGTTGATTATAGCAGCTATCACATCGCCGCTTATAAGCATTTTGTTGCGGCCTATAGTGGAGCTTACAAGAATATTGTCGGTAGCTCCCACACAGAGCAGATCGTCGATATTCATTATAAGCGCATCCTGAGCAATACCTTTCCACACGCTCAAATCGCCTGTTTCGCGCCAATACATGTAGGCAAGCGATGACTTGGTCCCCGCTCCATCGGCATGCATAATGTTGCAATATTCAGGATCGCCTCCGAGATAGTCGGGTATTATTTTGCAGAAAGCTTTAGGAAACAAACCCTTGTCGACATTTTTGATAGCGTTGTGGACATCCTCTTTGGATGCTGANACTCCGCGCATATTGTATCGTTGATCGCTCATGAGAATATAATTAGAGATGTATTTATACAATGAAAATAAGATAGCATAATGTGGCGGGGATTACGAGCAGGAGAGAGTCAATGCGGTCAAGAATGCCGCCATGTCCCGGAATGAGTTTGCCCGAATCCTTTATGTCGAAATTACGTTTGAACATGGACTCGATTAAGTCGCCCCATGTAGAGAAAACAACCACAATTATTGAAAAAATGATTACCTGGATCATGTTTAACTTGTCAAAGAACTCGGGACAGAAGGATTCAATAGCTATTGCAGCAATGACACAAATCACTAATCCGCCCCAAAAGCCTTCCCATGATTTTTTAGGTGACAAACGAGGAAAAAGCCGATGCTTTCCCANAGAACANCCAACAACAAACGCCCCGGTGTCATTGAGCCATATAAATATGAACATCGAAAGAACAAGCATTGGGGAGTAGGCATAAATAAACATCGACAACGCCAACGGCAGCGCTATGTACATCTGCGCGAGCATCGAATAGGCCAAGTCAGCCATGGGGGAGTCGCCTGTGCGATAGAGCTGCATAACCATGCGGGCTATCAGATAGATTAGATAAGCGCCCAGCAGGCATGACGAGTTGAAAAAAATGTATTGCCACATTCCCGCAATAAGCGTCACTCCGCCAACGGTATCCATAGCAACCTGAACGGTATCACTCTTTTTATCGGCGTGCATGTGGAACAACTCTATTATGCCCAATGCGGCAAGCAAGATGCTCAGAGCCAAAAATGCCCATTTGCCGATAAGAATACCGGCAACGATTAAACCGACATAAATCGCGCCTGAAATACTGCGCAATAAAACATTCTTCATTTCAAGAAAAAATTTCGACAAAAGTACATAAAAAATGTGATATCCCGAAATTTTGATTTCACTTCTATCATTCACTGTTTTCAACAAACGAATGCAAATTATTAAATCTGTTCTAAACCTTCCATTATTTGGGATGTCCTTGTAAAGGAAGCGGAGAATTAAACAAAAATAGACGGGTAATTTTTCATTTTTCACATTATTTTGTTAATTTTACGGCAAATAGTTAAATTAATCGGCTCGGGAGGCACAATATGAGCAAACAATTGTGCGTTTTCTTTGTTAAGATTATATAATAATTAAAAAACTTCACCTGCGTGAAAGGGACTTAATAAAATGAAAAAGACTACTATCTGGTTTTTGACTATTATAATGGTGCTGACTTTCAGCGGTCTGCTATACATTCAGATTATGTATATGAAAAACATGATCAGGATGCGCGACGACCAGTTTGAGGAGGGAGTCAGAAGAAGTCTGTATAGCGTGTCGACGGCTCTTGAACAGGACGAGACCCGACATTTCCTTGAGGAGGACGCCCTGGCAATAGAGCGGTCAGTTTATAGCCAGATTGACCAAAACAAGCATGACCCTAATGGTATAGGGAGTCTGAATTATTCATTCACTACCCCCGACGGACTTGAAGCGAACCTGACAATTCACGGAGATTTGAATTCTCTGCCGAAATTGAATGGCAATATACCCTCCGACCGCTTCCGTTCAATGCAGGAAACTATCAGAGGTCAGTATTTGTATCAAAGAGGATTGCTTAACGAAGTTATTTTCAATATTCTCAGCCAGTCGAGCAACCGCCCTATAAAGGAAAGAGCCGACTCGGCGGTGGTTGACGGCTATCTTAGAACAGCGTTTGAAAACAACGGGCTTAACCTTCCGTTTGAATATGCGCTTGTCAACCGAGGCGGGGGAGTGGTCTACAAGTCGAGCGGTTATGACGCTTCAAATATCAGCGCCAACAGTTCTTTCGTTCAGGTGCTGTTTCCCAATGATCCGGCGAGCCGTTCAAACTTGATTAAAGTCTATTTCCCGACAAAGAAGGACTACATCATGTCCTCGATAAAGTTTATGATTCCGTCGTTTATCTTCACGTTCATTCTTTTGATCGTGTTCCTTTACACGATTATTCTGGCTTTCCGTCAGAAAAGACTTACCGAGATGAAGAATGACTTCATAAATAACATGACGCATGAGTTCAAGACACCGANATCATCCATCTCTCTTGCCGCTCAGATGCTTAATGACNNTAGCGTGAGAAAATCGCCGACCATGATGCAGCATATAGCCACGGTCATTAATGACGANACCAAGCGCTTGCGCTTTCAGNTCGAGAAAGTCCTGCAAATGTCGATGTTTNACCGTCAGAAAGCCACCCTGCGCCTGCAGGATGTCGACGCTAACACCGCTATTGCCAACATAGTTTCGACGTTCAAGCTGAAAGTTGAACGATATGGCGGACAGATTGTGAGTGATCTTGAANCTGCCGATTCTACGGTTGAAGTCGACGAAATGCACTNCNCCAACGTNATCTTCAATCTGCTNGACAATGCGGTTAAATATAGGANGGAGGACGTTCCGTTGCTGTTGAGAGTTTCTACTCAAAATGTGTCGGGCGATCGTCTTGAAATAAGGATTTCCGACAATGGCATCGGGCTAAAGAANGAGNNCNAGAAAAAAATATTTGAAAAATTCTATCGCGTATCTACCGGCAATCGCCACGACGTGAAAGGGTTCGGACTCGGACTTGCCTACGTCAACAAGATGATCAAAGAGCTGAAAGGCGACATCCGCGTGGAAAGCGAATTTGGAACAGGAACAACATTTATAATAATATTACCACTTACTAAAAACTAAACAATTATGGAAGAAAGACTGCGTATATTACTATGCGAAGATGACGAGAATCTTGGCATGTTGCTGCGAGAGTATCTTCAGGCAAAAGGTTTCAACGCCGATTTATATCCTGACGGTGATGCCGGATACAAAGCTTTTCTCAAAGGGAAGTATGATTTGTGTGTGCTGGACGTGATGATGCCTAAAAAGGACGGCTTTTCAATGGCGCAGGAGATTCGCACCGTGAACTCTGAAGTGCCTATCATATTCCTCACAGCCAAGTCGCTTAAAGAAGATATTCTTGAAGGTTTCAAAATTGGAGNCGATGACTATATCACCAAACCTTTCNCGATGGAGGAGCTCGTGTNCCGTATCGAAGCTATTCTGCGTCGAGTTAAAGGCAAGAAGGGTAAGGAAGTCACAATGTACAAGATTGGAAACTTTACATTTGACACCCAGAAACAGACTCTTATGATCGGTGACAAAGTAACCAAACTCACGACTAAGGAATCGGAGCTGTTGAGCCTGCTTTGCGCTCACGTTAACGAGATTCTTGAGCGTAACTTCGCGCTTAAGACGATATGGATTGACGATAATTACTTTAACGCTCGTTCAATGGATGTTTACATCACCAAGCTCCGTAAGCATCTTAAAGACGATCCGTCAATCGAAATTATCAACATTCATGGCAAAGGCTACAAACTGATTGCCCCTGAGGTTGAATCGAAGGTTGGCTAATCATCCTGTAATAGCATTAAGGGCTACGCAATTAAGCGTAGCCCTTAATGCTTTCGTTTGTTTTTAATTGCAGGATTACTTTTCAGCTTGTTTAATCCATGATTTGATTTCTTCGTTTGAAACATTGTTCATAAGCAGCCCCTGTTTCCATTGGATGTCGGGATAAGCGTTGTGAAGATCATTTTCACTGTTTGTGATATTGCTGCCGCCTGATGTCATGAAGGGAATCACAACTTTGCCGTTGAGATCTGAAGCCTCAATGAATGTGTTGATGATTCTTGGAGCAGTATTCCACCAGTTAGGATAGCCGATAAATATTGTGTCATAGTCTCCGGCAGATTTGACCAATTCCGATATATCAGGGCGTGCCGTTGGATCCTTCATCTCTATCGAACTGCGGCTTAGCGAATCGCGCCAGTCAAGGTCTTCATCGGTATATATCTCCCGAGGTGCAATCTCGATGAGATCCGCATTCACCAATTTAGCGATTCTTTGGGCTGCCGCCTTCGTGGTTCCTGTTGCCGAGAAATAGTAGATGGCTGTTTTATTCGAAGCGTCGCTATCCGACGACTGTGAATTGTTTTTGCTTGCGCATGAAAACATCGGAATGATCATTGCAAACAGAATTGAGAGTGTTGCTGTTATCTTCATCTTAATATCATTTTGGTTATACATAGCATCAAGGGCAAAGGTACAAAAATAGTTTAGGATGTGAAACTGTCGTTAATGCTAAACGATTAAAAAGACTCGGAATTCAACAAATGCGGTAGGCTGGCTGTTTAATAGAAAGATGAAAAATATAGAACTTATGAAAAAAATCCTTGTAATTTCAGGACATCCTGATTATAAACATTCAGTTGCCAACCGCGCTATTCTTGACGAGTTTCATCGTTTAGTTCCATCGGCTGATATTGTCTATCTTGACGCACTTTATCCTGACTTCAATATCGATGTAGCGACTGAACAAAAGCGTCTGGTCGAAGCTGACACAATAATCTTTGAATTCCCATTTTGGTGGTATAGCGCACCCTCTCTGATGCGTCGCTACTTTGAGCAAGTGCTCTCTCATGGTTTTGCCTATGGCGCCGACGGCACTGCGCTTCACGGAAAGAAAGTCATATTTTCATTGACAACAGGCGCTCCCGAAAGCGCTTATTCCAAGGATGGATATCAGCACTATTCTATAGAACAGTTTATGCCTCAGTTCCGGGCTCTATCCAATCTTTGCGGTCTCATCTGGGAGGAACCGGTGGTGAGCTTCGGGATGATGCTCCTTGATCCTGACGACAAGGAAGCGTCAAAGCGAGTATATGGAGAGGCTAAAAATCATGCGGCAATTCTTGCGGCTGCTGTAATGGACTAAAAATATAAGATATAATAATGAATATAGATTTATCATCGATTCATTCACCTGCCGACATAAAGGGAATGAACATTTCTCAGCTCGAACTTCTTAGCGAAGAGCTTCGAGCTGCTCTTTTGCAAAAGTTAGCCGCGCATGGCGGTCATGTGGGACCAAATCTTGGAGTAGTTGAAGCGACAGTTGCGCTCCACTATGTGTTTGATGCTCCTAAAGATGAAATTGTTTTTGATGTGTCCCATCAAAGTTATGTCCACAAAATGCTCACAGGGCGTATAGGTGCTTTCATCGATCNNGNCCGCTATGACGAAGTGANGGGATTTACTTCGCCGTCAGAAAGNGAGTATGATCTTTTTGAAATAGNGCACACCTCCACGTCTATNTNCCTCGCAACCGGACTTGCCAAGGCGCGTGACTTGAAAGGAGAAACTCAAAATGTTGTCGCATTCATCGGCGACGCATCCCTGGGAGGCGGCATGGCTCTCGAAGGCTTGAATTTTGCCCCGACACTTGGCTCCAACTTCATCCTGATTGTCAATGACAACCAGATGTCGATAGCCGAGAATCACGGTGAACTCTATCGTCATCTTGCTGAATTGAGAGAATCTAACGGAGAGGCTGAGAACAACATTTTNANNNTCTNNGGGCTACGAATATATCTATGTGAAGGAAGGAAACGATATCAGCCATCTTGTGAAGGCGTTTAGCGACGTGAAGAATACCGATCATGCCGTTGTGGTGCACATCAACACCATGAAAGGACAAGGGCTTCCTGTTGCGGAATCCCACAAGGAGGAATTTCATTTCACCGGACCGTTTGATCTGAAAACAGGAGCTCCGGTTTATTCCGGCAATGAAGATGACTATGGCGACATTTTTGCAAAGCGAATGCTTGAAATGATGCACGACGATAAAAATGTTACTGTCCTTACTGCCGGAACTCCTTCGGCATTCGGATTTGACGAGGATCGACGTAAAAGCGCGGGGAAACAATTTGTCGATGTCGGTATCGCCGAGCAGGATTGCGTCACAATGGCGGCGGGACTCGCAAAGGGAGGTATCCGCCCGGTTATGGGTGTCGTTTCCACATTCCTCCAGCGAGCCTACGACCAGTTGAGCCACGATGTAGCGATAAATAACCTTCCTGCGGTTTTTGTTGACTTCTATCCCGGAATATACGGAATGAACGACGTGACCCATTTAGGCATCTTCGATGTAGCAATGGTTTCAAACATTCCTAATATCGTGATGCTTTCAGCAACCAATGCCGAAGAATATGTAGCTATGATAAATATGGCAGTGAAGCAAACCGAGCACCCGATAGTAATCAGGACTCCCGGAGGACAGGTTCGTCATAGCGATCGTCCGGTCGACACTGATTTTTTCAAGTATGAAGTGGTGGAGCAGGGCAAGGAAGTTGCAATCATTGCAGAAGGAGCGATGCTTGCCAATGCGATGAAAGCGGCTGAAATTTTGAAAGGGCGTGGCATGACTCCTACTGTTATTAATCCGAGAATATTGTCATCGATCGATAAGGAGTGCCTCGATTCGCTTGAAGGCTATAAACAGGTCATCACAATTGATGACGGCATAATTAACGGCGGATTCGGTCAAAAAGTAGCGGCATACCTTTCGTCGAAAGGAGTGCGCGTCACTTGTCTTGGGCTTCATGATGAATTCCTCGACCGTTATAATGTCACTGAATTAATGAAGGCGAATGGTATGACTCCCGAGCAGATTGCGGAGCTTGCTTTATCAAAATAAATATTCTATATAAATAGTTTTAATCCGGCAATGAGATTGGCTCGTTGCCGGATTAAATTTTGTCATGGAATCCAATAATATAGTGGCTTTTTGCGATGTTCCGCCACCCATTTTTCAAGTTCACTGAATGTGGTTACGCCATCCGCAATAACCGCTTCGTAGTATTCCACTCCGTGAAAATCGCAGTTTGCGGG
>WFLX010116169.1_pt1 | contig 16646 bp, 14 predicted proteins | sample 4967041 | NCBI WGS metagenome assembly WFLX01 (sample SAMN12857096, study PRJNA449069) | gut metagenome | isolation source: stool from male and female vole | host: Microtus ochrogaster | place: USA:Florida | collected 2017 | reverse complement strand
CCTTTCAGGTATTCCTACACGTTCGGCATAAGATAANCAAGCTGATCTTCTGCTCTCACTNANTGGAATTCCTTCCTCAACTCGNGANNATCANTCGCCCCAAAACGCCCCGGGGCTCTTAAAATCTTTATGAGACGNGGTCTTAATATTCGTTTGACAGATTAGCANATATTTATCAAAGAACTCAATAAAAATATCTGCTAAGAATAATGTATAGTAATCATTTGGTTGCCAATTTCACTTTTGCAGCAGGAAGGCCATCCCCTTTCACAGTAAGACTAACAGGTCCTTGCTCTTGCCTGCTACGCAATATTACGGTTGCAGCCCCTTTGTAAAGACTTCTGGTATTGCCCGTCATAAGTTCATCACTTTTCAGGTCGCCATTTATAACCCCGACGATATCAGCCGGGCCATCCACTTCAAACGTCAGAAGTTGACCGGCATTCTTATCAGTAAGTCCTTTCCCGTCTACCGCAAAAATCTTTACATGCTGAAGATCCATTCCGTCTGCTTTCCAATTACTGTTGTCAGATGTTGCAACCAATTTCTTAGCAGTTCCATGGGTGGAAAGAGAATGCTTTGCCACTTGCTTACCGTCGATGAAGGCAATTGCCTCTACTTTTCCTTTCGAATATGGTACGTTTTCCCACAAAATGCGGTTACGTTTTTGAGGATTTTCAACCTCATTCTTTTTCCTACCTACACTCTTTCCATTGATGATGAGTTCAACTTCATCGCCGTTTGTATATGTAAAAAGATTCACAGTGTCGCCTGTGTTAAAATTCCAGCTGTCTGTAAATTTTCGGCCTCCCATTGTCACTCCATTCCATTCAGTTGTGCCTGTAGTCTCAAATGGTGCTATATATACCAATGGTTCGTCTTGCTTAAAAAATGACTTAAGGAAATATGCCATAGGCTTTGGATCGAGTGAGATATCGAACACTCCTTGCGTCCATCCTTTCTCAGGCCAGCCTTGTGATTCGCCAAGATAATCTATCATACCCCAATAAGCCAGACCTATTACCTTATCAAGATCCATTTCAAAGAAATTTGGGCCCATATTGCTTGTATTGGCCTCACTTTGATAAAAAATCATCCAAGGGTATCTTTTCGAATCTCCGGGAAAATACATATACCGATAATTATAGGCTGCTATATCAGTGTGTTCAACAAGAGGAGCCGGAAGCGAGTCGGTATGTTCATTACGCCCGCGGGGATGCATCGCAACCGTGACCAAACGTGTCGAATCATATCTCTCCAGAAGTTGCTTCTGAAGTTTATATGGAGTAACTCCCCAGTCGTTGAACGGAAGGTCGGGAATCAGCTGCAGCTCATTGCCAAGACTCCAGAACACCACACAAGGATGGTTGCGGTCACGCTTTATCCATTCCGGTACATCGTGTTGCCACCTCTGCTCCCATGGAGTACGTCCGCCCGAATACTGCTGAGTCCATTTGTCGTAGAGTTNNTCCACCACAAGAATTCCNTTTTCATCGCAAAGGNCAAGAAAAGACTCGNTGTAGNGATTATGCGATGAACGGATATGGTTGAAACCAAAATCCNTGAGCATTTTTATACGTTTTTCTATTGCCTTAGGATAAGCTGCTGCGCCGAGAGCGCCAAGTGTGTGGTGATTGGCAATACCCTTGAGAAGCACTTTCTTTCCATTGAGTTTCATGCCGAATTCCGGAGAGAATTCAACNCTACGTATTCCGAACCGTTCTGTGGCGGTATCTGNAATACTNCCGTCGGGACGATAGATTGTAGCCTTAAGAGTATAGAGATATGGATTTTCTGTATCCCAAAGCGACACATTATGAAGCTCGACACTGTCTAAACGAAATTCTCTGACATGCTGACGGGGATGAGACCAATGTTTATTAATCTTTGAGTAGACAGGATTCCCTTCATTGTCGAAAATTTCTATTCCTACACATATACTGTCGGTTTTTACAAAAGTAGCAAGTTCTCCGTCAACAACTACAGTTGATTTCTTTGCAGCAACTTCGGGAGTGGTGATATAAAGGGAATTGCGGGTGAAATATTGCTTTGGGTCTCCAATTTTAATATTGACATCACGATAGAGGCCACCTCCGGTATACCAACGTGAATTTTCCGGCTTTCCTGTATCAGCTTTGACCGCAATGACATTCTGTTCCCCATATTTCAGTTTTCCCGAAACATCAGATTCAAAGCCTAAATAACCATAATCAGTACTTCCAATCTTTTCTCCATTAAGATATACATCGCCCACAAGCATTATACCTTCGAAATCAAGAAGTACTCGTTTTCCCTTCCAGGAAGGATCGGGAGTGAAGGTCTTACGATACCACCCCTCCCCCATTTCCTTAAAGCCTCTGGAACTTAGTTTGCTTGCAATGTTTGCCATCAGATTTGACTTGTCACCGGTGTCACCCGCATCAGGTGCAACCCACGGTTGACTGATCTGAAAATCATGAGGCAAATCGACATTTTGCCATCCGGATTCATCATAAATCACTTGCTCGGCACCGGGATTGCTGCCAGGATTGAATTTCCAACCAAAATTTAGGTTAACGGTCTCTTGACAAAATGCAGGCAATGACATTGCTGCAATAACCACAGTGCTGAATATCTTTTTGTTTATCTTCATACCCTGACTATTTAAGCAACTTTATATATTTAGACCAATCGCCGTAGTTGGAGAAGCCATCTTTCTCACGGTCTCCGCACGCTATGACTCTATAACGTATCATGCCATCCCTATCAGGACGTAGAAGAATAAGATAATTAAGATCGCTTTCAAGTGTAGATACCACATTCTCAGGATCCACAATTATTCCAAGCCCGACTTTCTCCACAAGCTCAGGATGTCCTTTGTCCGGAATATTGCTTCCCCATGAAGCAGCCCTGCCCTCTGCCTTTAAGAAACCCTCATTATCTGTTTCAAGCTTTTGGATACCTGTGCAGAAGATCTCATCGGGATAATAACCGTCAAGCTTAACTTCAACAAAAAGATCGCGGCTATTGGGAACTACGCTGTAGGTCTGAGTCATCTGTATAGGATGCCCATTGTAGATCCAATCTTTATCAATAACCTGGATAGTATGATCATCAAGCACTTTCTGTGTGCGTGTAGATACCGTGTCGATAGTCACGGGCTCTCCATTCTGCCATCCTCTAAACGAGCCGGCTGCAATAGATTTTCCAGCCCAAAGCACATCGCAACCATAGCCTTCCTCTATCTGTTTGGGAGTTGTATAGAAGCCGGTGACGTCGAGTTCTATTTGTGGTGTCTGCTTTACATAAAGATCAAGACTCTGACGGTTGTCCATGTAAACACGATACGCGACCCAAGGGTTTTCAATTACAGCCCCATGACCGTAAATAGCATCGTACATCTGTCTTGTATTGGCATCGCCCGGAAATGAGATGCTTTCAATTCTCGGATGAGTTTTCTTTTCGTCACGAAGTTTGATATAAGCATCTGTCTGCGCTGCTGCGCCAATTGTCATTACGGTCATTGCAGCAGCAAAAAAAACTCTTTTCATCTTGTAGTCGTCTTTTTTATTATTATCCAAATTGGCTTGAATTTAAATAAAGCCGGTGTTAAATATATCTATAATTATTTCAGTGTCTGATTTCTATAGCCTTTCCATCCTTATCAAGACTAAATAGAGGCATTGTAGCTTCAGGGTCTATTTCATAGTAATGAACGGCACTGTCGTTCACATAAGGATGATGATTCCTAATCATTTTGTAGACCTCTGAAGCCGCCCAGATTGCCGGACCATAACCGTGCGCAGCTTTCTTACTTACCGGGCGGTATGCATAAAAGGCAGGATCAAATCCCATGCCCGTACCTACACAGACACCTTCAATCTCACCTCTACCATTGATTTTAGAGGAAACAGCCTCCCAGGCAAGTTGAGCCACCGGGCCAAAGGTTGTGGCCTCAAGCCAACCTTCATTGACACCATGGGCAAGAGCATAAGCAAAAATGGCTGTCGCTGATGTTTCCTCATAGGTGTCAGGACGATCAAGAAGCTGATGCCAGAAACCATCGTTTCCCTGAAGGTCTGCAAGTCCGGCTGCATGTTTCTGATAAATATCAAGAATTTCCTTACGTCCGGGATGATTCTCCGGAAGATAGTCAAGGAGCTGGCACATAGTCAGAATAGCCCAACCGTTAGCACGCCCCCATGCCATTGATGGTTGATGAGAAGCATCCTCGAGATATCCATGACGGAAAATATTCTTTTCAGGCATCCACATCCTTTTGAAGAAGCCGGAAGCAATTCTCGCAGCTTCGTCAAGTAGCTGCGGCTGATCAGCATAACTACTTCTCACTGCCATTGAAGGGAGCGCCATAAACATATCATCAAGCCAGACAGAATTATAATGGGGGCGGTTTCGGGCAATAGTGCCGTCGGCAAGATGAACAGGACTTTCTTCAAGAACCCTCCAGTATTGCTCAATATAAGGCTGAATCCTTAGTGTTGAATCCATCATAGATGCCCGCATCCATGCTCCTGCCATAGCTCCTGCATCATCGAGAGTGCGAGGGTCCTTCACTTGACGTAGCTGACCATCTTCAGAAACATCTTCCACTTTATCAGCCTCTTCGGCAAGAAATCTTATCCTATCGCATACATAGTCGGAATAGCGTTTGTCTCCTGTGATTCTTGCAGCATCAAGAAGGGCGTCGTACATAACTGCCCATTCATAGCTCGTGAGACGGAATGTGCCCTGATTCACCTTCCCGTCTGTCATTTTGGCCGGAGTTACCTCATCGATGTATGCAAACACACGGTCAATATCAGCTTTTACTGAATCAGGGTTAAGCTGACCGTAAGGTGTTTTGTAGTCCGGTTGCAAAAGATGCAGCGGGGTAGTCGAGTCATTTATCTCCGGCTCCGGAGCTTTCTGCTCACCCTTTCCGCAGGCGGCAAGCGCCAGCATCACCGATATCACTAATTTTGTGTTATTCATTCGATAATTTTTCATTTATCATTCTTTATTCGTTATTTCACCACAGTTCCTCTGAATTTCTTTCCTTTAAGGTCCGGACCGAAATAGAAACCCGGTTCGGCAGGCTGGTTATAAGCGACATTCTGGTTTGCAACACTGATTCGATAGGCAGGATCTTCCATAAATGTATGGAAACGATAGTCTGTTGGAATATCGGTTACATAGATACGTAGCGACTTATTATCAGGAGTGCGCATTATGACTTCTTCTCTCCAGTCGCCGATAATGTCGGCTTGAAGACAAGGATTCGCTTTTGTCCAATTGTTCGACACGGCACCCTCGAATCTTTTCAGTTCATCAACACCACCGGTTTCCCAATTATATTTAGATATCACGTTTCCATCAAGCAACTCCGTAAGAAGATCACCATCCCACAACACACAGAAATTAACAGGAAGAATGCTCTTCATTTCATTGATAAATTCTTTTTGCGGGGTAATCACATCCCCTTTAAAAGAGCGAAGTCCACCGCTGCTTGGCGACCACAGTTCCACTCCTTCATGAGTAGGATCTATGTCTCCTGCCATGCAACGACCGATATCCTTGTCGCTTGGATAGCGAAGGATGACCTTTCCTGTTGCAGCCTCTCGGAGAGTAGTGCCATCTTTCTTGTTTTCATGGCATCCCCATACATAGTATTTTTCATTGTTTACGTCTGACAGCAAGTGAATCGCGTCGCCATGATACATCCCAGTGGAATATAATCCGGCACCGTCATTATCTATGGTCATTTGTCCATAAATAATTTCGTCACACCCATCACCGTCTACATCCGCAACTCTCAGATTGTGGTTGCCTTGACCTGAATAAGCCTCGTTGCCTGGTTGAGAGGAATCAAACAACCATCGAAGTTTGAGTTCATGACCATCCCAATCATAAGCGGCAAGCGCGCTTTTGGCGTAGTAGCCCCGGCACATCACTACAGATGGGTGCACCCCATCAAGATAAGCAATTGCTGCAAGGTATCGCTCGCTTCTGTTGGCATATCCGTCGCCCCAGTCCTTTAGCTGACCGCGGGCAGGTTCATAATCGATAGTGCACATTGCCTCACCGGTCTTTCCATTGAAGACGGTCAGATATTCAGGCCCTGCGATAATGCGTCCCTTCATGTTGCGCCAGTCTGCCTTCATGTCTCCGATAAGTCGATTTGATCCATCTATTGTCCCATCTGCAGTCTTACAAACTACCTCTGCACAACCGTCGCCATCGAAATCATACACCATGAACTGAATGTAATGAGCGCCAGACCGAATATTTTCACCGAGATTGATACGCCATAATTTCGTACCGTCAAGTTTATAGCAGTCAAGAAAAGTCGGGCCAGTGAAACCATTGTGGGCATTGTCATGGGAATTGGTTGGATCCCACTTGAGGATGATCTCATATTCCCCGTCTCCATCCACATCTCCGACCGAAGCATCATTAGCATTATAGAAATACTCCTTTCCCCATAAATCCACACCCAACTCGGGAACATCAAGTGGAATCTCTATGTAGCCTATCGGGGCATTGGCAGGAAGAGTGCAAGTTCCTGAAATATCTCCCTTAGCGGGACGCACTTCATAGACGGTTACTTCTTTTCCTTGATATGAATCTGTAAAAAATGTGGATTCATAAATAGGCGTCTTGTTGATTTTCTTTCCATTACGGTAAATATCGAAGGTCTGAGATTCCGGATCTTGAGAGAGGTACCGCCAGGATATGTTGATCTTTTCAGGCGATTCCCTGACGACAGTGACTCCACGTCCGAGATTTTCCATCCTAAGTTTGGAGAAATCATAGCGCGACTGTGCATCCACACAAATGGTGATTCCACTCAGTGACAAGATGAGCGAAAGCGCCTTGATTAGAAGTTTTTTCATTAATGTCTGATTTTAGGTTAGTTGTAGGTCTTTTATAGGTATATAAAGAAGGAATCTCCGGATTGTAACCAAAAGATTCCCCAAAGATATAAAAATTTTTCTGTTTCTGCAAATCAATCTTCAGGCAGTTGAAGATTTAGACCCCGTCTCATAAGATTTGAGAGGCCCCTATCCGCTTCAGCTCCGGAATTAATCAGGTTGTCGGCATTTTGATTCTGCCGTGTTTTTCTCCACACAGGCTACCGTTTCATGGGAACTGTCTATATAAATTGGATTATTACATTTTTGTTAACTATTAAACCATATCACGACATAAGACATTTTATGTATAAGTAATCATCTTTTGAAAAACACATACATATTAGCACTCTTTTAATTCTATGAAAAAGTTATTTTTAATTTTCGCAGTAATTTTCGGTTTCCTGTCAGTTTCGGCAAGAGATAATTATAGCCACGATGTCAATGTTCTTCCTGTTGCAGCACAGACTGTCTTGAAACAAAACTTCAAGGCTGACGTAAGTCATATAAAGATAGGAAAGGAATTTGGCAAGATACGCAAATACGAAGTCATTCTTACCGATGGTTCAGAAAGCACTTTCGACAAGCATGGAAACTGGAAAGACATTGAGGTGATCCGCTCCGCAGCAGTTCCGTCAGCTCTCATTCCAAACCCCATCTCTTCTTACGTAAAGAACAATCAAAATAAAGAGAAAGTTACCGGTATTGATAAAAGCCAGTATGGTTATGAGGTGGAACTTTCCCACGGAGTCGAGATGAAATTTTCTGAAAAAGGGAAATTTTTAAGCTACGATGATTGAAAAAGCCGATAATATAGCAATCCCCCTTCCGGCTCTTTCCGGAAGGGGGATTGTTGGTCTTTAACGAAGACTTGGATTAAGCCTTTGCTACAGCCTCTTTGAATACAGGTGCCGGTTTGAATGCCGGGATGTTGTGGGCCGGGATGATTACAGCTGTATTCTTTGTGATGTTACGAGCTGTCTTCTCTGCTCTTTCCTTAATGATGAAAGAACCGAATCCACGAAGATATACATTTTCACCATGTGCGAGGCTTTCCTTGACAACAGTCATGAATTGCTCAATGACTTCTATTGTTGTCGACTTATCGATGCCGGTCTTCTTTGCAATTTCGTTTGGGATTTCTGCTTTTGTCATATCAGTATATGTTAATGAGTTTTCGGACTGCAAAATTAATGAAAAATTTCACTTTATCAAATGATAATCGCATAATTTTTAGATTTTGAGATAATTTTTTTGGAAATTATGTATCCAACCCCCCATTTTTATGGTATGATCTAAGTTTATCACTGAATTTTTTACTAATTTTGCGGAGAGAGTTGTGTTAATTATAAACTTGCTTATGATTTATTATTTCACAGGAACCGGAAATTCCCGCGCAGCTGCAATGCAACTGAGTAAGCATCTTCAGGATGATGTAAGTTTTATTCCTCATGTAGATCCATTGAACGAAAAAGCAAAAGCTGAACGTATTGGTTTTGTTTTTCCCGTCTATTCATGGGGTGTTCCTCCATTAATAATCGATTTCATCAACCGTCTTGGTGAGGATTTCTGGATGGAGGTGCAAGAACGGCAAATTCCCATCTGGATTGTCATGTCCTGCGGAGATGAAGTTGCGCTTGCCCCGGAAATGATAATAAAAGCGTTGCGTCGATATGGTGTTGAACCGTTATCTATATGGAGCGTAATCATGCCTAACGATTACGTCCTTCTTCCCGGCTTTGATGTCGATTCCAAGGAACTTGAAAACGAAAAGCTTTCAGCTGCTCCGGGCAGATTGGAAGAGGTTGCCAATGGAATTAAAGAGGGAAGAAAAACTTTGGATGTCACAAGAGGTTCAATTCCGTGGTTAAAGAGCCGTTTGGTCTATCCACTGTTTAAACGCTGGGGCATCTCTCCAAGACAATGGCAAGCTTCAGATGAATGCATCAGTTGCGGTATATGTGCCAAGCGGTGTCCTTTCAGTAATATTGCNATGGNTTCCAGCGGCNGTCCTAANTGGGGNCTTGATNGCTGCTCCTGCCTTGCATGCTATCANTCATGCCCCAAGCATGCGGTGCAATACGGCAAGGCTACACGAAAGAAAGGCCAATATTATCATCCGTAATGTAATCATAATTTGGTGTTAACTCATCATAAGCCCATAATACTACATTCTATATATTTTAAGCATGGGAATAGAAATATAATTTTATTAACAAATAAGTTAATGAATTATAAAATCAATTTTTGCTTTAAACTTTCAATTTCTTTCTCAGTCAAATATTCGTGAACATCAAAAAACGGCCGTTATATTTTCAACCGAATGTTCATGACGTATAAAAAATAAACATAAAATTTGAAATCTATGATGAAGAAAGTAATCTTAAGTATAGCGATCCTCACTGCTGCATCACTCACTTCTTTTGCAGCAAACGACAACAAGAATAACCAGGGCAGCAAACCAAACACAGAATGCTCCAAGAATTGCTGTGACTGCAATAAAGGGAAGCACGGCAAGAAAGCTAAGCCTGGTTTTGGAATGAGAGCATTCGAGGGCATTGATCTTACAGAAGCTCAGAAGACGCAGCTTGAGGCTCTCCGTTCAGAATTCAAGGCAAAGAAAGATGCAGAGATGAAGCAGAAAGGTGAGATGAAAGAGAAAAATCAGAATCTCACTGCTGAACAGAAGCAACAGCTCAGGGCTCAAAAGATGGCAAAGCGTCAGCAGGCCCAGCAAGAGTTCAACGACAAGGTAAAGAATATCCTTACTCCTGACCAGTATACCAAGTATCTTGATAATACCAAGAAGATGGCAGACAACAAGGGAAAAGGTATGAGAAAAGCGCACAAGCACTCAAAAGGACATAAGCATGCAAGAGTTGTAAGCAACTCCCATAAGACAGCAAAAGCGCATAGCAGTTCCAAAAGAGCCAAGAGCATTAAGAGCACTAAGAGCAATCCCTCAAACGCATAAAAAATCCTATCATTAAATATTAAAGTATGAATAGACCGTCGGCCTCAGATTTGTTGAGGCCGACGGTCTATTTTTCATAATTTCTATACTTAAAAATTAATTTAACGGAAAATTTTTTTCTTACCATTCACTATATAAAGTCCATTTGAGAGCGAATGGTTACTAATTAATGTGCCATTCATGTCATATATTCTGCCGGAACTTTCAATTTCTTCTGAAATTGCGTCCACTCCTGATCCGGTCAATGATATTGTTAGTGATATTGCTCCCTCTCCTAAAAATTCACGCACATTTTCGGCAGTTGCTCCATCGATTTTGCCAAGTGGTGTATAACTCCAGGAATTTGTACCGTAGAAAATCACCATGTTGCTTCCTTGATATAGCATGATGTCTCCCGGAATGGTGCTTATTTGGGAATTGGAAGTAGGAAGTGACTCCGGAAGTGCTCCAACCTTTTCAAAACCGCCATAATCTGACATATTGATTGTAATTGGCGCCTTCTCAAGCAATGAAACCAATGTTCTTGTGGCTTCATTGCCGGCTAATGTGGCTGTCACCGACTTTTCTCCCACAGTAAGCCGAATCTTAGTTTGTGCAGTTCCCATAAATGTTATCACAGATAAAAGTGTTATCAGAAATATCCTTTTCATATATAATTAGCTAATAAAAATTAATGCACATATAAATCCGCGATATTTTCGAGGCAGTCGAAAATCATCCCAACCCAGCTTCCCCGGGGCCTCTCAAATCTTATGAGACGGGGTCTTAATATTATTTGCAAAATTAATTAAAATTCAATTACAATATACAACCCATTTTAATCTAAAGTGTACCCCAAATACGGATTTTCATCTCTTTTCTTAATAATTTAAGTTTCGCAAACTCAACATAAGGATTATGAGTTATTGGTACAACACTATCACCTTATAACCTCTTAACCTTCAACTTTTGCAAGCGAAAGGTGAATTAAAAAATCATAATTTTTTTTGTCAAATTAAATTTTATGATTACCTTTGCACTGTTGTACACATGTACACCACATCGAAATTTCTTCTTTCTTTATCGATCTGATCAGTGGAGTTGAAAACACGCCACCGTTTTGAAGGAAATGAAACAAAACTTTGAGATGTGAAAGCATAACATAAAATAACCAAAACAATATGATAGAACTAAAGGATGTTACGTTCTCATATAAGGGATCAAAAAAAACAGCTTTGCTGGATATATCGGCAAAAGTTGATGACGGACTTTATCTCCTTGCAGGTGAAAATGGCGCCGGCAAGACGACATTGCTCCACCTCATTGCCGGCTTGATTATTCCCAATTCAGGAGAATGCATCATCGACGATATTCCTTCCATCACAACCAATCCTACTGAAATGGGTAAGGTGTTTCTCTTGGAAGACCACATGTATTTCCCAGGTAAATCCATACGCGAGTTTGCAAAACTTCATTCCCGATTCTATCCCAACTATTCAGAAGAAACTTTCAATAAAAACCTGAAAGCTTTCGGACAAACCGGCAATGAACAGATGAAATCCCTTTCTCTGGGAAATCTTAAGAAAGCACAATTGGCTTATGTTCTTGCATTGGGAACCAAGGTCTTGCTGCTTGACGAACCCACAAATGCGCTTGACATAGAAGGGCGCGATACCCTTCGCAAGTTACTTGCCACCGGTATCAAAGATAATCAGACAGTCATAGTATCCACGCATACTGTCTCCGATCTTGACAAACTGTTTGAGGGTGCCTTGATGATGCAAAAATCAAAAATGCTTTTTGCAGGGACGGAAGAAGATGTCGCGTCAAGACTTGCCTTTGAATATTCATTAGACTTAGACCACGAAGCTCTATTCTCTGAAAATAGTGCAGGTCGCTACATCAATATATATCCTTCGGACGGGCATGACGAAACTAATGTAGATTGGAAGACACTTTACTTGGCTCTCCATTCAGAAAAATCACAAGAGATAATCACTCAACTTCAAAAGCAATGACAACACAAACATCATCTTTTTCATGGTATAGGGTTGCGCAGCTCTACCGATACAATGCTCCATGGCTCAAGAAGCAGACCTCGATTTACTTTATATTCTCTTTGACCACAGCTTTGATCTTTCTTTTCACAAGAGGTCAAATGTGGCAGATGTCGCTTTACAGTACCTGCTGCACTATCCAATCATTTATGTTCATCTGGTCACCAATTATCTTCGCAAAAGGAGGCGACTCTCGAATAGTAGACAGGCTTATTCCCGCAAGTCCGACTGAAAAATTCTTGTTCTACATGAGCTATCTGCTTATTGTCATGCCAATCGCCTGCTATCTACTGCTGTTTGTCGCGGAAAAAATATATTTGTGCGTAGGTCCGGCAGATGGTCCGATGTATAAGGCCCTTGAAACGGAACATTATGTTCCGGCAACCTATAAAATGATTCAATACCTTGCTACATTGGCCTCCATGCTCACTTGTTTCTACTTTATCATTGCCGCAAAAAGAAATAGGTTTGTCAAGGCTTATCTATTGTCGATCGGTGTTTTGGTAATAATTTCTTCCTATCCTTCATTCTTTATAGTAAAGGAAGCTTTCTTGGCAGGATATAATGAAGCAATTGGCATCGGTCCGAAAGTGTCCGGAACTGAGATTGCAGGATGGGTTAATGAATCTGTAATGAACAACAGTGTTTTCCTGATTACGGGAATTTGCATTGTTTGTGCCTATATCCTGACAGTCTTGTGGTCAAGCTATCGCGCCCTGTATAGAAGAAATCTCTGAATTTTATGATTGAATTCAACGACAACAAACCTATTTACAGGCAGATTCTTGATTATGCCTTCAACCGTATTTTGAAAGGCACATGGAAAGCAGGGGAAATGATTCCTTCGGTAAGGGAATTGACTTCCGAACTTTTCGTCAACAACCGGACAGTACTCAAAGCTCTCGATGAGCTGCAGGCACTGAAGGTGATCGAACCACGCAGAGGCATGGGATTCCTGCTCACAATGAATGGTGCGGAAATTGTAAGAAAAGAAAAACGACGTGAATTCTTCGACAAAGCAATTCCGGAGATAATCTCCGAAATGGAGATTCTAGGCATATCTCCTGCTGAAGTTTCGGCTCTTCTAAAAGCATCCTCATTAAACAACTAAACAGAAAAGTAGCTAATAAAAAATAAACGGCTTCACCATGAGTTTCATAGTAATAGCTATAATGGCAATCTGCGGTATATTAGCAGCTATCATAAAGTCTTGACGGTAACATATAAGAATGTCTTGAGGGAATAACAGTTCTTGAGTCTAAGGTATGCTGCCGGCTTGATAGTTGCAAAAGAGGAATAAAATGATTAATTTTGTACTTTGAAACCGGACAACTAAACCTTATCAATAATGAAAAGAACTTTACTTGCTGCTTCTCTGGCATTGTCATTGGTAATGACAACCTACCCACAAGAAGCGCCAACAGCCTCTATAGATGGCCGAACTTCGGAGTTAAGCAACGGCATCATCACACTCAAGATCGGCTCGAATGGACGTGCCTCCAATTTGCGTGTTGATGGCTATGACACAAATCTGCTCGCGTCAAGTGGCATATATTTCGATTATACGGCATCTAAAAACTTAGCCTTAAGTCCTGATAAGGCTGAGATAATACGTCAAACCGAAGATATGGTGGAAGTTCTATATTCCAATACTTCTGCCGACCTCCAGTGGCAACAAGGATGGATCCTTCGTAAAGGGGTAAGCGGTGTATACACCTACGTAATCGCAAATGGAACTCCTACATCTTCTTCTGTCAGTGTAAAAGAAGCTCGAGTCTGCACCCGTCTGCATAGTTCCTTCCTAAATGGATATGTCGATGATGTGATGCAAGGCAGGATTCCTTCAAACTCTGAGATGAGTGATGTTGAGAAAAACCATGTGATTCAAGATGCCACGTATGAGATGCCAAACGGCACGATATATACCAAATATAATTGGGCTCAGTTTATAGAAAAAGATCTTTTCCATGGTCTCATGAATGATAAATATGGTGTATGGAATATTCCGGTAAGCTATGAATGGCTTAATGGTGGTCCCCTTCGCCAAGAACTTACAGTGCATGCCACGAGCAAATCTCCCATCACTATCCAAATGCTTCAGGGCGAACATCTCGGCGGAGCTGCACAAGCCTACACTGATGGAGAAAAACAAATTTTCGGTCCATTCTTCATTTATGTCAACTCCGGAGAAAGTCTGGAGGATATGATTGCAGACGCCAGCAGGGAAGCTATTTCCCAGCAGCAGGCATGGCCTTTCAAATGGTTTGAAAATGAATTATATCCTATTGATCGAGCTACCGTCAAAGGGACTGTTAAAGTTAATGGTCATTCACAGCCTGGCTCAGTTAAGGTTGTCTTGGGTCAACCCGGTAAGGAAATTATCCGTCAGGGAAAAAGCTACATGTTCTGGTCTGAAACAGATTCTGAAGGTAATTTTGAAATTGAAAATGTCCGACCCGGCAATTATGCACTTTATGCCTATGCACTCGAAGGCGATATAACCGACGAATTAGAACAAGATAATGTGGAAATTTCCGCCGGAGAAGTGAATCTTGGGGTAATTGATTGGAATGTACCTTCAAACGGAAGTCCGGTATGGGTAATTGGCTCAAACAACCGTCTCGCCGACACCTGGAAAATCAGCAAAGAACCACGTGCTTACGGACTATGGAACGAAGTGCCTGCAGCTCTTTCTTTCACCCCCGGCATTAGCAAAGAATCAGAAGATTTCTATTATGCACAATGTCATAATGGCACATGGACCATCAATTATGAGCTTGCAGAAGTCCCGACAGACGGACTTAAGCTGACCGCATCCGTGGCGGCTTCTACCAACAAACCGTCGGTCACCGTCAAAAGCAATGCCACTGAAATTTCAACATGGTCATTTCCCAACAATGATGCCGCAATCTATAGAAGTGCTACACAGGCGGGGCGCCATTGTGTGAAGAGTGCCGTAATTCCGGCATCCGCACTTGTTGCAGGGCACAACACCTTGGATCTGTCTATGAGCGGAATAAGTAAGAATGGTGGAATCATGTATGATGTCATCAAACTGGAATCAACCACGGGTAGTGGGGTATCATCAATGTCAACCGGAAATGGCACTGACATTTATGAGATCTATTCTATTCAAGGTGCGTTTGTTGGCTCATTTAATTCTCTATCTGGTCTGAATCTTCCTTCCGGTATCTATGTATATCGGCATGGAGCAAAAACCGCAAAATTCATAGTTAAATAATCTACAATTATATAAGTATCTGATCAAATTAAACGTATATTAACCTTCATACGTTTTTTACAATAATACACCACATAATTTATGACACAATTAGAAGCTCTGAAAAACCGGCATTCAATAAGAAAATATCAAGATCGCCCTATCGATGTTGAGACGGCTTCAATCTTAAGTGCCGAAATATCACGATTGAATTTTGAAGGCAAGTTACACATGCAGCTCGTCTTGAATGAAAGAAAAGCCTTCAAAGGATTTCTTTCGTATGGTAAGTTTGAAAACGTTTCAAACTATATAATGGTTGTGGGGGAAAAATCTGACTCTTTTGAATATCGGGCAGGATATTATAGCGAAAAGTTTGTTTTATTTGCTCAAAGCATAGGTTTGGACACCTGCTATGTAGGATTGACCTATAAAAAGGTGCCGGGAGCTTATAATGTTGGCGATAATGAGAAGGTATTGTTCTGCATCGCTATCGGTTATGGAGCGGAAGAAGGGCACAAGCACAAGATAAAACGCCCCGAACAGGTGAGCAACATCACAGATTCATCTCCTGAATGGTTCAGAAATGGAGTCGAGGCTGCTTTATTGGCACCTACAGCTGTCAATCAGCAAAAATTCTATTTTGAATATACCCCTGAAAACAAGGTCAAGCCAATTAAGGGATCTTCTCTCGTTGGTTACACCAAGATTGACTTGGGAATAGCCATGTGTAATTTCGAAATAGGGGCAGGACGTCAGAATTTCCAATGGATAGACTCCCCTATTCTCCTCACCTCTGACAAATAAGATATCTATATCAGTGATAATCTGTTTCAAGGTAGTCTATTAGATCTTCCGCTTCGTTTTTGTTAGTATAGTCTATTCCAAAATTAATCCCTGTCAAAGCAGAATCAATAGTCCTCCCATGATCGCGATAGTTTCGCAACTGCCTAAGCATATCTATGCGCGACATCTTTTCGTATTGACGAAATGGATAGACTGGGATTATTTCCTGATTTGATATTTCTAACCCTGTAGCTGTAAAACTGTGTTGCCCTGTTGATTCTGCAGCTTCAAGAATTAGCCCCGGAAGTCCGCACAATTTCCAGGGTCCTTCCTGTATTGGAATGTCAGGAGTAAACCACACAGTCCAATCACGGCCATGATATTTGGTTGTCGCCATTATGCACTCATAATCAAGTATAGTCTTTGTTGAATCATTGATTTCCCATTGAATTTCACCAAGAGGCTCCGTATAATAACCAAATTCAATTGAACCGGCTTTATCATATACCGTCATCTGATTGTCCGGCAAGAAACGGAATATATATAGATGTGTTTGGTGGACCACTCCGTACATAGCACTTTCGTCTTTTGTTTCGGTATAACGTTTTACAGCCTCATTGAATAGCTGTCTGCTCACAGCTCTACCTTGAGGAGTTGATTCAAGTGAATCTTGGAATTCGGTCTTCGCATTATAAAACTTTGAGTGCTCTTTGTTTGCCAAAAGAATAAAGGGAATATCGCGG
>WFLX010000188.1_pt1 | contig 16661 bp, 13 predicted proteins | sample 4967041 | NCBI WGS metagenome assembly WFLX01 (sample SAMN12857096, study PRJNA449069) | gut metagenome | isolation source: stool from male and female vole | host: Microtus ochrogaster | place: USA:Florida | collected 2017 | reverse complement strand
GCGCTCAGGTGCACCACTTCGGCTATATGAACTCCACGGCCGCATGCAACCGCACCACCATGATTGAGACCGTCAACAATTCGGTCTTCAACTCGGCCCATATCATCGGCCTGCAGTATTTCCACACAGACCCGAAATGGTTCGGCACCGCCTGCGCATACGTNGAGCCCGANGCCACGGCGATGGTCATAGGCGAGGGGGGCCTCAAGAAAATGGGCTACGGGCTGCGGGCTCGCCTGGCCTGGCACCCCTTCATCGAAGATGGCCGGATGCTGCAGATAGGCATGAGCGGGGATTTCACCACGCCTCAGCATGACCGTGCTGAGGGCACGCATGACAAATTCACGTATTCGGCCAATTTCCCCACTAAAGTAGACCAGGTGAAGGCCATAGGCATCACCGTAGACCGCGCGCGCAACCGCTGGCAGTTCACACCCGAGCTCATGGCCGCCTACGGGCGCCTGGGGCTCGAGTCGCAGTATTACTTCTCGCAGGTGAACCGTCTTGACCATCTCCATGCCTTCAACGCCTACGGCGCATACGTCACCCTGCGTGGCATAGCCATCGGAGGCGACTACACTTNTTCNCGGGCATTGGGCGGCATCGCAACACCNGCGCCCAAGNCGCNCGAATTTGTGGNCNCCTACAACTACACCTGCCTCTCCGATGCCTCCGCAGGCCTCTACGGCGGCCGGCTCAGCGACCTCTCGGTCAACGCCAACTACTATATCAACCGATGGATGACGGCGCGCCTGCGCTACGGCTACACCTGGATTCACGACCGCGCGGCCGAGGGCCCTGACCGTCTCGGAGCCCTCCAGGCGCGCCTCCAGATAATATTCTGAAATCCCATTTCATAAGATAAGTAACTTTCAAAAATTAAACGATATTATTTTTTACATAAGNAACTTTATCTTGACTCATAAAACTNGCTGTTTTTGGCCGCTTCGGCCTTNTCGCTCAGTCGAATACGTACGTATTCTCCCTCGCTCCGCACCCGAATCGCCTCAAAAACATCTAAGTTTTATGTAGTCATTAATTTTTGAAAGTTACTTATGCACATTTCCTAAGACAAACAAATGGAAGACTGGAAATCGAAACTCGCCGCCTTGGAAGGCTCGCTGCCCGAGGGGGAGCCCGAGCCGGAGCGCGCCCCCTCTCCGGAGGCGCAGAGAGTGCAGAAAGAGGCCCTCAACATCGTCATGGAGCGAAAAGGGCGCGCAGGCAAGACGGCCACCATCATCGAGGGCTTCACCGGCTCTGACGATGAAGTGGCCGAGGTGGCCCGCAAGCTGCGTTCCCACTTAGGCACAGGAGGGAGCTCGCGCGGAGGGGAGATTCTCCTCCAGGGGGATCGCCGCGAGGGTGCGGCCGCTCTGCTGCGCTCTCTCGGATATAAAGTCAAAGGGGTTAAATAACTTGTCCCCGTGGCCAATCACACACGCTTATGCTCACACTCCAACGCGCCTCGGCAGGGTCAGGCAAGACCTACACGCTGGCTAAGAAATACCTTTGGTTTCTCCTTACGGTGAAACCCGAAGGGAAGCATTACCGCCGCCTCCGCACGGAGCGCGAGCTCGCCGACTCTCCCTCACATATCCTGGCGGTGACCTTCACCAACAAGGCCACCAACGAGATGAAACAGCGCATAGTCGACAAGCTCGCAGCCCTCGCCACAGCCTGCGCTCCGGGGCGCGACCCGATGAAGGCCGACTATATGAAGGAGTTTTGCGACCGTCTCTCNGTCANCCCCGAGAAGGTGGCNGATGCGGCCGNNNCAGCNTTNAAGGCCCTGCTCAACGACTACGGCAATTTCAACGTCTCCACAATCGATTCGTTTTTCCAGACCGTGCTGCGCACTTTCGCCTACGAGACTGAGCTCAACGACTCCTACGGACTGGAGATTGACCACAAGTATGTGGCCCGTGTGGGAATGGACGCCATGCTCGACGAAATCGAGGACCCGGAGCCGGGACAGGAGACAGCTTTCTGGCTGCGCCATATCATGGGGCGCGCCGCCGAGGCCGGGAAGTCATGGAATGTCTTCCAGCGCCGCGTGGCGGGACAGGCTATCTACGGCCAGCTCATCGGCGTGGCGGAGCGCATGGAGAAGGAGGAGTTCAAGATGAAGCGCGCCCTCCTCGATGAGTGGTTTGACCGGCATCCCGATTTCCGCACGGCCTACACCTCCCTTGAGCAGCGCTTCGAGACCCCGGTGAGGGAGGCGCACGCCCGAATGCAGGAGGCGGCCCGCCGCCTCCGCGCCCTCTTTGACACCGCCGGGCTCGACATCGCCGCCGACGGCCACCGCTACATCGGCGGTCACATTGCCAAATCCCTGGCCTTCCCATGGACCGGCCCCGCGCAGAAAAAGGATGATTACACACCGATCAATCTCGTCAAATACTCGCCTCTCAAGACCAAGGGAGGGGCGGCCTCAAGCATTGAGCCTGCGGCGCGCGCCCTTGCAGCCGAGATGTATGAGGCGCGCGAGAAATGGCTTGCCCTGCTCTCAAGCGGCGACACGGGCCTGTGGATGATATACCGCAAGACCCTCCCCTATCTCGGGCTGCTCCGCTCAGTCAGAGGGCATATCCGGCAGTTTCTTGAAGACAACAACACCGTCGAGTTAGGAGAGACCAACTCCTTGCTGCGGCGCATCATCGGTCCCGATGACACCCCCTTCATCTACGAGCGCATCGGCACGCGGCTCAACCATTTCCTTATTGACGAATTCCAGGACACCTCGCGCCTGCAGTGGGAGAACCTCTATCCGCTCCTGACTGAAAGCGAGTCGCGCGGCCATGACAACCTCATCATCGGAGATGCCAAGCAGAGCATCTACCGCTTCCGCAATGCCGACCCGTCGCTAATCACATCGGTGGTGCCCGATGCCTTCCCGCGCCACGAGGCGGCCGGGATGTCGGCAGCCGAGAACACCAACTGGCGCTCGGCCCTGCGCATAGTGCGCTTCAACAACTTCTTCTTCCGCTCCCTGGCCGATGCCCTGGATGAAGAGATGGCCGGCCTCTATGCCAATACTGTCCAGCGCTCGGCCCACCGCGCCGAGGAGGGATACGTTGAGATAAACCTTTATGCCGACAAGGCCGATGAGGATGGTTTCCCCCCTCACCTCTATGACATGGGCCCCCTGGTGGAAGACCTGCTGCAGCGCGGATTCCGCCAGCGCGACATAGCCTTTCTGGTGTCTACACACGCTCAGGAAGACCAGGTGATGGCCGCGCTGATGGACTACAATGACTCCCTCCCCCCGGCAGGACGCAAGCTCGAGTTCATCAGCGAGGAGTCGCTGACGTTAGGGGCGTCGGAATCGGTGCGCCTCGTCACCTCCGCCCTGGAGACAATATGCGAGGGCACAAAGCCGGAAATACGCACCGGCGTCGAGAGGCGCAAAAAGGGGACGGCNGACTGGGACCGCATACGGTGCGCCTTCAACTTCTTCGCCATGCAGCACCCCGACCTCCCTCCGGCCCGGNNGCTGGAGCTCTTCCTCGAGNCGCCCGACTGCGCCGNCCCGCTGNCCGACATGCTCTCGTCAATGCANGCCGTCGCTCTCCCGGCCCTCATAGAGGTCATCACGGAGCGGTTCGNCCCCGCGCCGCTGCGCGATGCCGAGGCCCCGTACCTAGCTGCGCTCCAGGATGCCGTGGCCGATTACTGCCAGGCATATCCGGCCGACATAGCATCATTCCTCAGCTGGTGGGAACTCAAAGGAAAATTCCTCTCAATATCCTTCCCTGACGAGACGGATGCCGTGCGGGTGATGACCATCCACAAGTCCAAGGGCCTGGAGTTCGGCTGCGTCATAATACCCTTCGCCGTCCAGAGATTCTCCCCCTCAGCCAAGGAAAAGGAGTGGGCGTGGGTCTCGCCCCGGTTCAGCGCGGAATCGGGCATGACCGCCGGGAAGCCCGAAGACCCCGTGCCCCCCTATATCCCTGTGGATACTGATTCCTCCCTCGAGGGGACGCCCCATCAGGAGGCCCTCGACAGATACCGCTACCTATACCGCATGGACAAGCTCAACACGGTCTATGTGGCCTTCACCCGCGCCGTGCGCGAGCTTCATGTCTATGCGCCGGTCAACATCAACAAGAAGACNNGGGAGGTCAAAGACAATGATTCCGTGGGNTACTGGCTCTCACAGATATGCTCGCGCNCGGAAGACTTCACCAANGGCCCCGAGGAGGAGATGCCCGGCGAGGAGGAGATTACGTCCGGTTCGGCAGGGATGCGCTTCACCTACGGCCTCCCGTGCCGCCTTCCGGCCGAGGCACGAGGAGCCGAAGCCGATGAAGCGGATACCGTCAAGGGATATTTCGTCAATTCAGACCAGTCGTTTCTCATCTATGCCGACGGCGAGCTTCCAGCAGCCGTCGAGGATGAGGATGACGACCCGCGCTCGGAGGGAAACCTGCTCCATGCCGCCATGGCCGGGATAACGGTGGCCGAAGACATCCCCCGCGCGGTGCGTCGGCTGCATGTCATGGGCCTGCTCTCCTACGCCCGCATGGAGGAGATGGTGAGGTTTATTCAGGATGCTGTCAGCTCAGCCGAAAGATATGGCTGGTTCACCCTCCCCTCGGAAGAGGGGGGATGGAGCGTGGCCAACGAGCGCCCTGTCATATCGGCCCGGGGAGGCGACCGCCGTCCGGACCGCATACTCATCTCCCCCGACGGGCGGCAGGCCATCGTCATTGACTATAAATTCGGCGAGCGGCGCACTGACAGCCGCTACCGCCGCCAGGTGCGCGACTACATGCAGGCCCTGCTGCGCACGGGCCGATTCGACACTGTCAGGGGATACCTCTGGTATGTGCGGGCCGGAGTCGTGGAGGAAGTCACCCTCTGAAATCGGGAGGGATGCGTATTTCAAACCGCGTCAGGCCGTCCACCCCTGTGGCCAGGGTGTATCGCCAGCCATGACGGCTGAGTATCTCGCCGGCCAGCGCCAGACCTGTGCCCCTGCCTCCCGGCTTGGTGGTAAAAAAGGGCTTGAACAGCGACTCCCTCACCCCCTCCGGTATGGGGCGCCCGTCGTTGGTGACAGTGAGGCGCGACTCGCCTTTGCTGCATGAGATGGCGATTGCCACAGTGCCCCCTCTTCCCTCCTCCATCGCCTCGGCCGCATTCTTGACTATGTTGACCAGNACCCTCTCCAGCTGCCCCCGGTCAGCCATGACCGTGGCGTTGGCCTCCGCGCTCTCNAGCCTGACCTCGGCCCTGCCCCCNGCTATGCTCTGCAGGAAGGGGAGGAGACCGGAAATATAGGGCCCTAAGGCCACGGGCCTCTTCTCCGGCTCGGGAAGGCGCGCCACTTCGGCGTAGGAATCCACAAACTCGCCCAGGCGCCTGCAGCTCTCCGCGCCGCTCTCCATAGCCTCCCTCAGCAACGTGTCGGAGGACTCGGACTCAATCATCACGTCAAGCAGGGCTTTCAGACCCCCGACAGTATTGTTGACCTCATGGGCCATGGTGCGGATCACCTTTCCGTAGGCCTCTTTCTCCACGCGGCGCAGTTCAACAGCCATATTGTCTATGAGTATGAAGGGGCGCCGGAACCCCTTGTCGATAAAGTCCAAGCTGCGGCATACGTATATCTCAGTTTCTGACACCCGCAGCGTAGACTTCCCTTTCGGGAGCGCGGCCATCCTTCTGAGCAGTTCGGAGGGCAGTTCTTCCGGCCTCCTGCCGACAGTCTCCGAGGCTTCGAGGCCGAAAAGCCTGAGGGCTGAGGGGTTGATGTCGGCGATGCGCCCGTCATAGTCCATGATGATGACTCCCATGGGGGAGGCGGACACCAGAGCGGACATCAGCCGGTTCTGCCGGAGGTTGACGAGTGTCTGCTCATGCAGGCGCTCCATGAGGCTGTTGAAGAGGGTAATCACCCTGTCGGCCGCCGGATTGCCCGTGAGCCGCAGCCTGTTGTTGGTCTCCTGGCTTGCCAGNAGCTCCATNCCCCGGCGGACAGTCCGGGTGGGGACCACGCAGAGGAGCCACACGAGGACCCCTGCAATGAGGAGCGCCGCTGCGGCAGCGGCCCATATCATCCATGCGCTCATTGGGCTCACAAGTCATCTGAGGCCTTGCGGGGCGCGAGGCCGAATTTCTCCAGGCGGCGGTATAGGGTCTGGCGGGNGATGCCCAATTCGGCCGCCACGCGGCTCANATTGCCCCCGCACCTGTTCATGGNTTCCTCTATGGCCCGGCGCTCTATGTCCTCCAAGGTCATGCCGACGAATGACAGGCCCCCTTCTCCCGCCGCGGACGCCGGACGGGGCGGAGCTATGAACCCCTCGACGCACTGCCGGAACAAATCTGCGTCAAGCTCCCCCCCGCCCGACATTATGAGGGCTTTCTCCANCNCTNTNGCNCAGCTNCCGGATATTGCCGGGNCAANNAAGCGACTCCAGGTANCGCGCGGCGTCAGCCGTCAAAGTACCCTCCAGCCCGTAGGCCTTTTCCGACATGGCCAGGAAATGGCGCGCCAGGGGCATTATGTCCGAGCGCCTCTCGCGCAGCGGCGGCAGACGAAGCGTCACAAGGTTCACGCGGTAGAAGAGGTCTTCGCGAAACTCTCCCCTGGCCACCATCGCCGGCAGGTCGGCGTTGGTGGCGCAGATGACCCTCATGTCAGTCTTGCGCTGCCGGCTGTCGCCAAGTCTCTCGAAGGTGTGCTGCTGGAGCACACGGAGCAGCTTCACCTGCGAGGCCATGGGGAGGTCGCCTATCTCATCAAGAAACACCGTCCCGGTGTCGGCCATCTCGAAACGTCCGACACGGTCTGCCACCGCCCCCGTGAAGGCCCCCTTGACATGGCCGAACATCTCGCTTTCAAACAGGGATTCGGATATGCCTCCTAAGTTGACCATGACAAACGGCCTGGCGCGCCGCCGACTGCTGCGGTGGATGGCCTGAGCCACCAGCTCCTTGCCCGTGCCGTTCTCACCCAGTATCAGCACCGGGGCATCAGTGGCGGCCACGCGGGCAGCCTTGGCCAGGACATCCTCCAGACCGGCGCTCCGCCCTATGATGCCGCTGCGGTCAAACCGGTCGCCGGCCTGCGCTCCCCCCTCATCGCCCGAGGTGAGCTTGAGCGCCGTCTCCACCCGGTCGAGCAGCGCGGCGTTGTCCCAGGGCTTGGTCATGAAGTCGAATGCGCCGGCCCTCATCCCCTCCACGGCGAGGCTTATGCTCCCCCATCCCGTCAGGAGAATCACCGGCACGCCGGGCATGAAAATCTTCGCCTGCCGCAGCAGATGCAGCCCCTCGGCCCCATCCGTGGCGCGCGAATAATTCATGTCCATTATCACAAGCCGCGGCGCCCCGCTGCGGAAACAGGGCAAAGCCTCCTCCGGACCGGCTACGGCCTGCGCCTCATATCCGGCCCGGCGCAGCACGAGCGTGAGCGAGAGCCTCACAGTCTTGTCATCGTCTATTATCAGAATCATGTTCAAATTTACAAATTTTTCGGGTGAACCCGCAGATTCATCTTCAATTTTTTTGTATCAGCCCGCAGCAGCCCGCGCTATTTTCCTGTCACTCCCTGACCAGGCGGTCAATATCGGCATCGATGGGGCGGTCAGCTGCGAAATCCCATAGGGTGATGCTCCTCAGCTGATACCAGTACAGCCAGAAACGGCAGAGCTCGCTGACGTAATTGCGCCGCGCCTCATCCTTGCGCACCTGCGAGTCGTTGAGGTCGAGCGTTGAGATCTGCCCTATCAGATAGGTCTTGTAATTAGTGTCATATCGGCTGGCGGCGATGGTGTCGGCACGCGCCGAGAGCCGCAGCTGGCTCTGCTGGTTGCCGTAGCGCTCCACGAGCATGAATATCTCCTGCGAGAAGGTCATGGCCTCTTGGCGCAGGCGGCTGCCGGTGACTTTGCGATTGCTCTCGGCCACCTTAACCTTTCCCGCCCGCTTACCCCAGTCCACCAGGGGTATCTCAAGGCCGACCTCCACCACGCGGTTGTCGCGCAGCCCGCTGTATGAGCCTCCCAGATCATGCGAGGTGCCGGTATAGCCTATCTGCGCGAACAGGTTGATCTGCCTCATGTCGCCCTTGGCCTTCGCCACTGCATACTCAGCCTCCAGTAAGCGCCGGAGCTGTCCGGCGGCGAACTTATTGTTTTCCAGAGCCTTCTCGTAGGCGCTCTGATAGCTTACCTCGGCAGAGGGGATGTCAGACGGGATGACTGTGACAATCTCCGTGTCATCGGGCAGGTCAAGGAAGGCGGTCATCCGGAACATCGCGTTGCGCCATTCCGACTCGCAGTCAGTCCGCGCCGAAGCGGCCTCGATAAGGTTGAGCTCCATCTGCAGCAGGTCGTTGCGGCTGATCTGGCCCATGCGCCGCTTCTCTTCAGCCACTTCATAGAGCCGGGAGGCATTGGAATGGTTCTGCTCGGCTATCCGCAGGTTCTCCCCCGCCATGAGCAGGGTGAAGTAGAGGTCGATGGCGCGTATGGCCACATCCTCGGTCGCGCTCAGGAAGGAGGCCCGCGCCTCGCGGTATCTGACAGGCTCTATGCGGCGGCTCCATTTTACATGGTTGGTGCCGAAAAGGGGCTGCCTGAGAGTCAGCGCCACTGGCACGGAGAGAAACCTGTTGTAAGGGGTGCCGCTCAGCTGGCGCATGTAGTCCAGGGAGGTAATCAGCGACAGCGTTCCTCCCGTCAGCCAGATGTTCTGCTTCAGCTCCAGGGAGCCGGTGACTTGGAGGAAGTCGTTGGGCACGAATGTATAGGAACCGTCGGAATTCATGTACGTGCCATACTCCTTGCGGTAGGATGGAGCCGTGCCCCGGAAGGAGAGCTCGGGGAGGAGGTCGGCGCGGTAAGTGCGGTATTCCCAGTACGCGCTCTTGAGCTCGTCAAGGGCCACGGCAGCCTCGACGCTGCTCGTGCGCGCCCGGACTATGGCATCATCGAGAGTCATTCTGATTTTCTCGCCGCGCGCCTCCGGAGGCCCCCACAGTAGGGCGGACGCCGCAACCGTCACGGCGCCCGCACGTTTAAGCATGTAAAACTGTCTTTTCATTCTGATTTCAAGGCTATGGCCGGCTCGATTCCCATGGCTCTGCGCGCCGGCAGGCACACTCCGGCTGCCACGGCGAGCACGAGCATGACCAGCACCGCCAGGGCGCAGAGGACGAGAACTGCCACATATTTCTTCCAGTCGTATATGGCCACCAGGTCAAAATATATCATAGCGGCATCCAGCGCCCAGGCAATCAGGGTGGCGAAGGCCACGAGAATCAGCGATTCCGACATCATGCGCCTGAAAATGTCGCGCGAGCGTGCTCCGGCCACCTTGCGGATGGCTATTTCGCCGACTCTCTGCTGCACGCGAAACCAAAACGTGCCTAACAGCCCCAAGAAGACTATTATGAAGAGGCACAGCATCCCGGCGCCATACTGGCGCAGCAGCACGTTGTCCTGCCACTGGGCGACGGTGCGCGCCGTCTCAAGCGACCTCAGGTTGCGCATCAGCAGATTTCTGCGGCGCGAGAATTCCGGATTGTTTCTGAATTCCTCCATCAGGCGGCTCCCGTAGCCCGGCTTGACCCTTATGGCTATTGCCTCGGTATTATCGACCAGGTTGCGGTCGTCCGACTCGTCGATGGGGAGGATGNAGGTGCCGCTGTACGCCTCCTCATAGTCCGACCGTCNCACGANATTCACAATCCCNCCGACACGGAATNCCTTGNCATCATAATAGCTGTGCAGCAGCTGCCCCGCCAGGGCGGCGCGGTTCTTATCGGTCAGTTCCAGTGCCATTCCCGGAGCCAGGAGCAGCTGCCCCTTAGCCAGGGCATCGCGCATCTGCGCGTGGGTCTGTCCGGTACGGGACTGGTACCGGAGCACCTCGGCCATGTCCGGAGTGACAGTGCGCGCGTTGCCATTGAAAAGCACTGTGTCGCCGCTATCCTTCACCATGAAGTACCCGGTGCCGTAGTAATTGAACTGGTACGGCAGGGCATTCGCGCCGACTCCGACGGCCTCTACATAGGGATAGCTGCGCATGCTCTCCATCATCATCCGGATATCATCGGCCGTAGCCTTGTATCGGCCCTCGATGGTCGTGTCCTCGGGCTGCGCATACAGCGGGCTTTCGGGCTTTATCCTCTTGAGGGTAGCCACATATACATCCTCATACTCGAATCCTCGGGGCTGGAATATGCCATACATGCGTGAGGTCATCATGACGGCCAGATACCACACGGCCACGCTTACTATGATAAGTTCCAGAAGAAGCCAGAAGTTCTCCTTCCATTCATTCTTCATCTGGGTGAGCAAATATCTTTTCATAATGTCATCTGTTGCAGGGTTGCGGTGTTATTTGCCACGGGCTCCCAAGGCGTCGGCCGNATTCACCCGGGAGGNCTTGATGGCGGGNATGCNNGCGCTGATGATGTTGAGCGCCACGCAAAACGCCAGGGCCATAAAGAATGTGCGCCAGCTGAGNAGCATGCTGAATCCGGGAGCTGAGAGGAGCTGGTCGNATGAGGCGTTNCAGNAGGAGACCAAGGTCACCACATACTGGCTGAAGTTCATGGCAAAGAGCACGCTCAGCGCCAAGCCGATAAGGCCGCCGAGCAGCGTCAGCAAGAGATTCTCCACCAGGAGCTGCGTCACAATTTGGAATCGTTTCGCGCCGAAGGCCCTGCGCACCCCGATTTCGGAGACACGCCGCCTCATGCGGGCGCGGGTCATGGTGCTCAGGTTGATGGCGGGCAGCAGGAGGAGCACTATATAGGACACCCACTCGCGCGTGGCCGTCCCCGAGGTGTCGGGAGTGCCATTGGTGCCGAAGCCTCCGGCAGCCATGGTGGCGGCATCGTAGGGCTGGCCATGATACACCGCCTCCACGTTCATGTCCTTTTTAAGCTCGGCCGTGATGGCCCCGTATATCCGGCTCACCTGCTCCCTGACCGAGGCCGGATCGGCACCAGGCTTGAGCAGCAGATGGGCGTTGGTGTTGCCCAGCATAGGCAATTCCGGGTCTGCACTCACCGGTCCGAGAGGGAGATAGACATCCGAATATGACTGCGCCATGAGGGGATTGGCGTTTGACACCACCCCGGCTACTGTATAGGGCACGAGGTCGAGCATTATCTCCTCCCCTTCGGCTTTCATTCCCTTGCCAAACAGCCTTTCGGCAAGCCGGGAGGTTATGACAGCCTTATTCGCGGCCGCTTCGCAATCCTCGGCGGCGTAGGGCCTCCCCTCGGCAAAACGGAAGTCATAGATGTCCCAGAATGTGCGGTCGGTGTACATGACCTTGACCTCGACGGGCTCGCCCGTGCCTGCCTGTGCATCCTTGATCTCGCCCCATCCTGTGGTGTAGGCCACCTGCTCCACTCCCTCGAGGGAGCCGTATATCCTGCGGGCATACTCTTGGCTGAGATAGGAGGAGGCGTCGCCTCGCTCCCGGATAATGTGCATCCCCGTGCCGTAATAGAGGCGCGAGCGCCTCAGCTCAGGCTCAGACTCCACTTTGCCGAGCCCGTTGACCATGTATATCACCATTATGAGGAAGATGGCCAGGGCCGTGCCCCCGACCGAAATCCAGCTCGCCAGGGGCTGCTCCCTCATATCGTAGATGACTTGATTGATTATCTTCATACCACTTGTCTGCCATCGAAGAGGCGGATGATGCGGTCCGTGAGCCGCGCCTGCTCTTCGTTATGTGTCACCATCACTATCGTCTTCCCCTCCTCGCGGTTGAGCTTCATGAGGAGGTCCATCACCTCGGTGCCCATGCGCGAGTCAAGATTGCCGGTAGGCTCGTCAGCGAGTATTATATCCGGGTTGCCTACGATGGCGCGGGCTATGGCCACGCGCTGGCACTGTCCGCCGGAGAGCTGCGAGGGGAAATGGCGCAGGCGGTTGCCCAGGCCGAGACGCTCCAGGAGCTCCTTGACGCGCCTGCGCTCCGATTTGGCATCCTCCCCCCTGCGGTAGCCCAAAGGGAGGGCGACGTTATCCATGACGTTGAGCGAGGGTATGAGGTGGAAGCTCTGGAAGACGAACCCTATGTTGCGGTTGCGAAACTCCGACAGCCACGCGTCTGAGCGCCCCTCAGTGTCATGGCCTTCGAGCAGGATCTTGCCTCGCGTGGGGCGGTCAAGAAGGCCGATGAGGTTGAGCAGCGTCGATNTGCCGCACCCCGAGGGGCCCATGANGCTCACGANCTCCCCTTTGTNCANGCTCAGGTTGATGTCATCCAGGGCGATGGTCTCTANTTCCGATGNGCGGTAGGTCTTGCGCACATCATCAATCCTTATTATTTCCATATATATCGTTTCGTTTGATTCGTTACTTATCATTGACGGTGTGTCATTTCAGCCGGATGGATTTGCGATGTGTGAGGTGCTCCGCGCCCGAAATGGCCACTTCCTCGCCGGGGCTGATGCCGCTTTTGACCTCTATCCAGTCAGCCGAGGCATCGCCGAGCACGACCGTGCGCCGCTCCATCTCGGAGCCGCCGTCTGAGACGAACAGCTCGTATGAGCCGGGCCCGTTATAGAAATTGCCGTAGGGTATCCTCACTACGTTCTCCTTGAGGTCATACGTCACATTGGCTTTAGCGTTGAGCCCGGGCCGCAGCCGGCTGTCGCCCGGAGTGTCGAGGGTCACAGAAAACTTCACGACGCCGGAACTCGATTTTGCAGTCAGGTTGCTCACATGTCCGGTGAGCTCCTGCTTGCCTGCGCGCACCGTCACCGGATTGCCCACTGCTATCTTGTCGCTGTAGCCCTCTGAAATCTCAGCCTCTATCTTGAACCGCGACAGGTCCGAGATCACGGCCATCCGCTCGCCTGCCCCCACGCTCGCTCCGACTGAGGTGTTGATGTAGGTCACAATCCCTTTGATGGGGGCCGGAATCTTGGCATCATCGAGTGTGCGCGCCGCCTCATCGAGCGAGCGCGCCATGACGGACGCCTCGAGGTCGCGTGTGCGCCCTCCCGCTGCCTCGGCCCTGTGCTCATTGGCCAGCTGGCGGCGCATCTGCTCTATCTCGAGGCAGGCTGTGCGGTAAGCCAGCTCGGCCTGGCGCACCCTCTCCCCCGTGCCGCTCCCGATGCTGTCGAGCCTGCGTTCATTGTCTGCCTGGGCCTTGAGCTGGTCTGCGGCCATCTCCTTGGTGCGTATGCGCATTTCCAGATCCGTCAGGCGCGTCTCGCTGTTGAGCCGCCCCTGCTCTATCTCATTGCGCTTCATGGCCAATTCATCGCCGATGCGCCTCCAGGCATCCTCGGCCGCCTGCAGGTCGAGCTTTAGCAGCGGAGTGCCTGCGGCCACCTCATCGCCCTCGCTGCAGTACACCTCCAGGATGCTCGAGGCCACAGGAGAGGTGACTATGATTTCGGTAGCCGGCACCACGTGTCCGGTGGCGAACACCGTGCTCTCCACATCCCCCCTTCCGGCCCTCGCGATGGTGAGGTCCGACCGTTTGATGCCCGGCGCGGCCAAGGCCATCGCCACTGCCACAGCGGCTGCGACCAGGACGCACGAGCCTCCCCAGGCCAGGATCATTTTCAAGCGGGCCTTCCGCTTCTCGCTCTCAGGTATGTTGATATCCATGTTAGATTGTCGTATGTTGCGGAGCGCTACAACTTATGTGCCAAACTGCCAATCCTCTTCATATCAGCAATATGTGAAAATCGCATGGTGTCCGCCTGCGGACACTACGACCGATTCCGTACATTCAGGGCGATGCCTTGTTCCTGCGGCAATGCCAAAGATAGGCCGATATTTGCAAATTTGCGCATAAAGTGCTAACTTTGCGCCATAGAAACCAATAACCCCTTTGAATTGGACACAGATCCTTTACCGGCCTCTCCTTTGGCCATCAATCTTATAATACTTCTTGACCGCGCCGTCGAACTGACGGCCCCCGGTTCCTGGGGAGCCTGGAGCCTGCTGCTCATATTAGCCGCAGTCTGCCTGCTGGTCTCAGCCTTCGTATCAGGAAGCGAAATAGCCTTCTTCGGCCTCACTCCGCAGGAAATCGAGGAGCTCCGGGAATCCGATGCCCCGACCGACCGCAAGGCAATAGGGATGCTCGATGACTCCGAGCGGCTACTGGCCACAATCCTGATCACCAACAATCTCGTCAACATCACGATGGTCGTGCTGCTCACCTTCGCCATAGGCCAGGTGGCGCATTTCAACAACTCCGCGGTCAATTTCCTCGTTCAGACCGTCCTGCTCACTTTCCTGCTGCTCCTCTTCGGCGAGATATTCCCCAAGCTCGTGGCCCGCGGGCGCACCCTGCGCTGGGTGAGGATGGCCACTCCGGGCATCGGCTTCCTCTGCGCCCTCTTCAAACCTTTAGCCAAGGTGATGGCCCTCTCCACGATGGCTGTCAACCGCCTCGTGACGAAGAAAAACGATGTCATCACCACCGATGAGCTGGAGAAGGCCCTGGAAATTTCTGATGTCAGCGATGGCAAGGACAAGGAGATGCTCGAAGGCATACTGTCCTTCGGGGAGAAGGAGGTCAGCGAGGTGATGGTGTCGCGCGTGGACATCACCGACATCGAGTATCACGCCACGTGGGACGAGGCTATGAAGGTGATTCTCGAGTCAGGGTTCAGCCGCATACCGGTCTACGACACCTCACAGGACACAATCCGCGGCATCCTCTACGCCAAAGACCTCCTCCCCTACATAGGCAAGCGCGACAATGGATTCCGCTGGCAGACGCTCATACGCGAGCCATATTTCGTGCCCGAGTCGCGCAATCTTGACGACATGCTCGAGGACTTCCGCAAACGCAAGATCCATATCGCCATAGTCGTGGATGAATATGGGGGTACACGGGGCATCGTCACCCTCGAGGATATAATAGAGGAGATTGTCGGCGAGATTGACGATGAGTATGATGACCGCAAGTCCCTCTACCGCCGCCTCTCGCCCAACACATATATATTCGATGCCAAGGTGACGCTGAGCGATTTCTGCCGTGATGTGGATGTCGATATGGAGGAATTGGAGCCCGTAGGCGAGGCCGAGACCCTCGCCGGGCTGCTGCTCGAGATCAAGGGGGATTTCCCGTACAGCAAGGAGTCGCTCGTGCGCGGCCCATGCCGGTTTCTGGTGCTCAGCATCGAACGCCACCGCATCACCAAGGTGCGCGTGATGATCGACCGCGCCGAGGAGAAGGCGGAGGAGGAAACAGAAGACAAGTAGGGTTGCTTAGGCCCTATCTCAATAATTAAGGAATGGAGACAGAATTCATATACTGGCGCCACGACACTCCGGTGGGCGTAAGGGTGGAGGAAGTGTGCGGAGCTGAAGACCGCAAGGGGCGCGTATGGCTGATGATGGCCCGCCAGGTGTATTGCGAGAACGGCCGCGAGTCATATCGCGTAATCGGGCATTTCGATTCCGGCGCGCCATATCTCGAGGGGAGCGATGCCCGAATATCCATCTCCCACACCGATGGGTTGCTGGTCGTGGCCTCCCTGCCCCGCACGCCTGAGGCACGCCTTGACACCTTCTCGCAGCGCGCTGCCTTAGGCGTGGATGCAGAGCGGCTCGACCGCGCGCAGGCCTGCAAGGTCAGAGAGCGGTTCCTCTCCCCCGCCGAGCTGGAGCGCGTGGCTGCGGATGATGTGGAGGGCAATGTGATAGCATGGACCTGCAAGGAGGCCCTACTTAAGGCCGGATTGAATCCCGCCGCCGACCTCCGCGCCGACCTCATCATCCACACCCTCCCCGACCCGCATACCGGAAAAGTAGGCCGCGGCGAAGTGGCAGTTGGGACAGATGACAAGACCCCGGCGGCAGACGCAGGGTCAGCAGCCGGGGAAGTAAAGAAGCGGATGGAGGAAATGGAGCTGTACAGCTATATTTCCGAGGGGTGCGTGGTAACACTGGCCTACAGCCCGAAATGCGCCAAATTCAAGCGCGGCTGACCCTCATCACAGCACAGCGCGGGAGATAAGAAGTAGGAGGACGGCTCCGGCTCCGGCGATCCATCCGGCCATCGGCTCGTCATGGAGCTCGCGGGTGAGATAATTGAAGAATCTTGTTTTNATAACATTTTGTTTTGGNGTNGNTGTTGAATGTNGCTNTCGNCTGCAAAGTTACACCCCACCCCTGCNCAAAACGTTCAGTCCGTTGTTAACAAACGTTAATAACAATAATTTACCATCCATTTTCCCGTACATAGAATATGTGTACCTTATCATTACTTTTNCTCTCTGTGGCACNGGATCCGCATNGCGACACCGTATGGGGTCTGCTCTACTATTGCTTTATAACCGTTGTGGTATGGGCAGTCGGTTGGGCTGTAATCTACTTCCTGATATGGCTGTATGTGAAAACAAAACGCAGACTTCAACGCACCCACCCAAGCAACTCAATATGACACTCCATGAATTCCTCAGCCTGCCGGTCAACCCGACAGCGTATGATATCATCGCTTTTACATTTAACCTGGCTATCGGCTTCGTATTGGAAGGCGCCATAGGCTATGCCCTCTACCGCAAGCTCACCGGCGAATACCCGCCCCTCTTCGGCCCCGTATCCTTCAAGAAGAAAAAGGGTCGCACCCCTTCCCGGTAGGAACGTAATGAATCACGTCCACACAGCATGAATCAGCGATGTAAAAACAGGGGTCCC
>WFLX010167663.1_pt1 | contig 16662 bp, 17 predicted proteins | sample 4967041 | NCBI WGS metagenome assembly WFLX01 (sample SAMN12857096, study PRJNA449069) | gut metagenome | isolation source: stool from male and female vole | host: Microtus ochrogaster | place: USA:Florida | collected 2017 | reverse complement strand
TGAACGGCGACGGCACCGAGAACGTGGACAACGGCGCCGTGCAGGCCAACCTGCGCGACTTGCTGACCAAGGGCGAGACCTACAGCAGCGGCATCTCCGACCTGGAGAGCTACGGCGTATGGCTCTATAACATGCAGGATTTCGCGGCTGCATGCAAGGACACGATCCTGCCCGGCCTCGTGAACAGCTCCATCTCGAACTTCCAGAGCGCCGGGAACAACGTGACCACCTACCTGCAGCGCTACCATACCCCGCTCGTCGCGCGCCTGCGCTACCTGGCCGGGGACACGGCTTACGGCGGGACCGGCGCCGCTGACCTGACAGGCCGCCAGACCGTGAAGCTCTATTACAACAACCTGATGGCCCGCAACGACGCCAAGAAGGAGAACGACCTGGAAGGCCGCACCATGGTGAGCGTCGTGATCCTGTGCGAGGGCGGGAAGCAGCCCGACGCGCTTACGGCGACCGACCTTGGCAGCCTGATGGCCCTTACCAACGGCACCAGCGTGGCGATCCGCAACGACCTGAACGACGAAGAGGAGACCGTCCGCGTGGCGGCGCTCGACATCACGGCCGTGGCGAGCTACAGCGGCGGCAAGCAGCTGGATCCCAGCGAGACCGTCCTGGCGACCGTGGCCTACGGCAACATGGAGCCCGGCATCGACTACAACCTGACCGTGAAGCTCCGCGACGAGAACGGGGCCTGGGTGGTTGACACCGAGGGCAAGGAGATGGAGATCTCCACCGGCACGTTCCGCGCCACCCAGACGGCCGACACGTTCCAGGCCCTGTTCGAAGGCCTCGACGTGGCGAAGTACAACAACCAGCGGCTGACCGCGTTCGCGCGCCTGGACCGCGTCACCAGCGCGGGCAACACCGAGAACGGCTGGTGGCTGATCGAGAAGGGCGACGCCGCCACCATGGGCTATTCCGCCGGTGACGCGGAGCCCGGGAAGAACCAGGTCGACATCGTCGCCCCGACGGTGCGCACGGTGCTGGCTGACAAGTACGGCTCCAAGGAAGTCGATTTCGACCATAAGGTGACCCTGGTGGACGAGGTCGAGTACACGCGCCTGGTGGCGGGCGGACGCTACGAGTCCGTGATGACCCTGGTCGACGCGACCGGAGTGACCCTGAAGGACGACGCGGGCAACGACCTGGTGTTCACGCAGCAGTTTACCGTGCCCGAGACCAACACCGACGGCAAGTTCTCCGTCAAGATCGAGGCGACGTTCGACGGCACCGGCCTGCTGGGCCAGAAGATCGTGTCGTTCAACGACCTGTACCATATCACGCCGGACCGCAAGGCGCACGTCGGCTACGAGCATGAGCTCACAGCCGTGGAGCAGACGATCCTGGCGACGGGCGAGAGCGTGAGGATCCTGTTCAGCACCGTGGCCCGCGACGACAACAGCAACACGCACTACGTGCCGGCCGGCGCGGACACGCCGTTCACTGACGTGGTGACGATCCGCAACCTGACGCCGACCGAGAAATACGTGCTGAAGACCGAGATCGCGTCGGCCAACACCGGCAAGGTGCTCAGCCAGATGAGCCCCGTCTATACGCAGGTATCCGCCGACGAGGACGGCGACATCTACGCCGAGGTCAAGATGAACATCAACACCAACGCGTTCAAGGGCCAGGCCCTGGTGATCTACCAGACCCTGTACGACGCGAAGGAGAAAGAGGTCATCGCCCAGCACGCCGACAACACCGACCGGAACCAGATGCTCTACGTGGCCGATGCCGATACCGTGGCGACGGGCGAGAACGGGCGCGCGAAGCGCATCCACCCGAACCTGGTAGAGGACGAGGAGGTCTCCTCCGCGACCGTCGACGGGCAGCACCACGTGACCGTGACCAAGAGCTACAGCTACCAGACCACGATCATGGACCGCGTGTACTATTCCAACCTGGTGCCCGGCAACGAGTACAAGGTCACCACCGAGGTCGTCACCCAGAAGGGCGGGCGCGAGGTCGGCTCCACGAGCCAGAACTACACCCCGACCGAGCCCAACGGTTCGTTCACCGCGTTCATCGACATCGACGTGACGGACTTCCTGGGCGAGGAGCTGGTGGTCTACGAGACCATCACGGATCTCTACAACAACCAGGTGGNCGTNACCCATAAGGACCTGGACGACAAGGACCAGACGCTGCGCATCACGGAGAGAGCAGAAGAGGATCCGGACGATCCGGCTAATGACCCGGACGACCCGAACGATCCCAACAACCCGAACAACCCGAACGCCAACGACCCCAACACCGGCAAGAACATCCAGACCGGCGTAGCGGAGCACTACCCGCTGTACTTCGCCCTGGCGGCCCTGCTGCTGGTGCTGGCCGGCGCAGGCGGCTTCTGGTACTTCAAGAAGCGCAAGTAAGGCCCGGATATCCGGAACGGGACAGATACTCCGGCAGGGAAACCTGCCGGAGTATTATTTTTATTATTTTTATTGATTTTTGTTTCTTTTTATAGTAACATATAAGCGGGACTGCCTTTACCGGCAGCCGATAAGAGAAACGCAAAAAGGAGGCCGGACGAAATGGCCGTAACGATCTCCGGGCCGAAAGAGGCCCATAGGAAGAAGAAGATGGGGGCAGGGGGCAAGCTGGTGGCCGCCATGATGCTGGCCGCAGTGGCCGCGAGCGCGGCGTTCCTGTTCCTCGGGATGTCCGAGTGGCAGGATATGAAGGACATGGTCCTGACCTGGACGGAGCTGGCTGCCGTCGCGGCGGAAGAGGACCCGGACGCGCCGGACGAGTTCGTGGAGGTCGCCGGGGACGGGACCGTCACGGCGATGTCCCAGCAGATGTCGGTACTGAAGGAGACGGACTACCTGTACAAGCCGATCAACCTGAAGGCGCTGCGGGAGATCAACCCGGAAGTCTCCGGCTACATCTACATACCCGGCTCCCGCGTCGACTACCCCATATTGAAAGAGCAGGAGCCCGAGAAGTATTTCTACCTGAACCACAACATGTACAAGGAATACGACCAGTACGGCAGCGTGTTCGAGCTCTGCGACGAGGAGCGGGGCCTGCCGGGGCTGGACAACCCGGTCACGTGGCTGTTCGGGCACCACATGAATTCCGGCGCCATGTTCGCGACCCTGTACAACTACGAGAAAGAGGATTTCCAGGACACGCCCATCTACGTCTACCGGGACGACTACCGGTCCGAATACAAGGCCATAGGCTACTGCTACGTGGACCAGCACGACCGTGCCTACGCGTTCGATGCCTACGGCCGCGACACCGAGGAGTACGCGGACTTGCTCGGCTACCTGCAGGAGACGGATTCCATGGGCAGGGATACCGGGTGGCCGGGGCCCGGGGACGACATCCTGATCCTGAGCACCTGTTACGGCCGGGCCGGCACGAGCCGCCGCATGATCCTGATCTGCACGGAGCAGCGCCGCGCCATGGTGCCTGAATACTACGAGGAGCTGCAGGAAGTGAAGCAGTACGGAGGCGACGAGACGCCGATCGAGAAGCCGGAGGACGGCTCCCTGGTCCCGTCCATCGGCGATATGCTGTCGACGCCTCCGGGAGGGGAGGAGTGACGCATGCCGAGGAAAGAGGGCGACAAGCGCGTCACGGCCACGCTGGACCGTGACGAATACGACAAGCTGGCGTACATCGCCGAGAAGAAGGGCGTCTCGATGTCGGAGGCGCTCCGGGACGCGATCACGCTGCTGATACGTTACGAGAACGAGGACTACTACCCGCTGGCCAAACTGGAGGCAGAGCGGATCAACCAGCTGGTGGACCATATCGGCATCCTCAGCTCGAACATCAAGAACCTTGAGAACCTGACCATCGAGGGGTTCTCGTCCCTGATCAATCTTACCCGGGGCGACAACTACCTGTTCGACGAGGACCAGGACGCGCAAGGGTAGCAAGGAGGCCTTCCCATGGCTTATAATTTCTACGAGATGGACCAGAAATGGCGCGACGAACAGGAGGCCGAGAAGCGCCGGCAGGCGGAAGAGCAGGAGGCCAAGCTGAAAGAGGCCGAGGCGGCCCGTGCTTCCGGCGGGGGCTCCGGCAGCAGCAACAATAACGGCAGCAATAGCGACGGTGCCGCGTCCCCGGGCAGCGNGCCGCCCGCGGCGGCGAAGCCGTCCCAGGCCGAGGAGCTGGCGGACAACGCCATAGGCGACCTCTCCCGCGAGGAGACGATCCGGGAGCAGCGCCGGGGCACGGAGCCGGAACTGGAGACTTCCGGGCTCGAGGCAGGGGCGCTGACCAAGGTCCCCGAGTACCAGCGCAGGGCCATCGCGATGATGGGCAACGCGCTGACCATGAAGAACGTCCAGAAGGTCGTGACCATCGGGAACCGGGAGAAGATCCGCAAGGGCCTGTCGAAGGACCCGGTGCGGCAGAAGGCGACGGGCGCCCAGGTGAGCACCGTGGCGATCCCGACGGCCCTATTGAGATACGTGCAGCAGGAGATCGGGGCCGTGCAGTCCCGTCTCAACCAGAACGACGCCATGACGGGGTTCCTGTACTGGTACTTCGGGCAGCCCGACGACGTGCTGTTCCAGGACGAGACGTCCGCAGGCCGCGTAGCTGAAGTCGTGGAGAACCTGGACGCCAACGCGTCGCCGGCCCGGATGGGACAGNTGAACTATAACATNTCCGCGAGCCTGCTCGACAAGCTGGANGTGATGTCGGNGCGGCTGGACGGCATGGCCGCGATGATCGGCATGATCAAGGGGGACGGGACGGAGCTGAAGGTCCGTTCCGACAAGTCCTACCTGGCCATGTGCTACCTGCTGCTGAACTACCTGGGGTTCACGCCNCTGACCGCGCCNGGCATGCGGCCGTCCGACCTGGACCTGCTGGTGGGCGGCATGGCCTGGGACATGATGGCCAGCGTGGACGACGCCTANGATTATTTCCGNACGACGGACGGCAGGGAGAAGTACAAGGCGAAGCACGGCATGCGGCCTGCGACGCCGTACTCGCCGCCGGTGCAGTCGCAGCAGCCTTCCTATTCCGGGGCGATGCCCTCGTACGCGGACACGTCCGGCCCAGCCGATGACGACGAGGACGGCGACGAGTACGAGGGGTACGAGGACATCCCGGATACCCCCATCTCCCCGGACGACATGGACGACTTCATGGACGACTTCGACGAGGANCCGCCCGCGCCGCCCCAGGAGGACGACGAGGACTTCGATGNCGGCCCCGCTCCTACGGACATGGCCGCGCTGCTGCGCGAGTCCAGCAAGCGCAAGGTCGAGAACGCCAGGGCCAAGGCGGCAGGCGCGAAGTTCCTGAAGATGCAGGCCCGNCGGGCCGCCTCGAACGGATCCGGGGACAACGGCGATTGACATTCCGCGTTCCGGCGTATATAATATATGCACAGAGGAAACGGATACCCGGGAAACGGAGGATGACATATATGGCAGACAAAGCGACAGCCAAGGAAGCCAAGGCCACGATCGACGAGGCGCTGGAGACTGCCTCCGCGGCGAAGGACGAACACGAGGAGGCGGTCAGCACCTCGCACTCAGCGGAGGAGGCCGTCGCCAANAGCATAGCGACGGCCAAAGCCGGCGTCCAGGACGCGATCCAGTCCGCGAAGGACGCCCGCGAGCAGGCGGAAGCCTACGACGCGGAGGAGCAGGCCGCGGCCACGGGCGACATCATCAGCATCAGCGAGGCGCTGGCACTGGTCAAGCAGGAAGAGAAGGCCAACAAGATGGCGCGGCAGGCCGAGATGCAGGCGTTCAAGGACAGCGTCGAGTACGCCGGCACGGCCTTCGTGGAGACCACGGGCATGGTGCTGGACAACATGGACGGCATGCTCTCCGGCCTGAAGGACGGCGTCACGGATACCGGCGCCCTCACGGCGTACCTCGGGACGGTGGCCGTCGGCGCAGGCACTGGCCTGTTCCTGCGCAACGAGGGCGTGCAGTCCATGGTGATCAAGGGCCTGGATTCGTTCCTTGGTCTCGGCGGCGAGAAGTCCGAGGTCGAGGAGAAGTTCGTGGCGGGCGTCACGACGCCGGAGGAGCAGGCCGAATGGCTGGCCAAGAACGGGAACGGCGCGCCCAGCGACCCGTACGCGGCGTCGCAGCCGTCCGGGAACGACGCCACGGACGAGAAGGACTTCACCAGCACGACCAAGGAGGTCACGAACACCGGCGTCGACGCCATCGAGGCGTCCGAGTCCGAACTGGGCGACCTGGCCGACCTGGACAAGGTCACCAGCGGCGCGGCGCTGTTCGGCGACTCCAAGCTGGGAAAATGGATGGACAACGTGGCGAAGATGTTCGACGCCGACGACAAGCAGGCGAGTCCCGCCGGCACGCTGCTCACGTCCATCGCGGACGCTGCCGCGCCCGGCCTTTCCGGCGTCGCGACGGCGATCGTCAAGACCGTCGGGCCGAACCTCCAGAGGCTCATGGCCGCGAAGGACGAGGTGGACCAGAACGAGGCGGACCGGCAGAACCAGAACAACGGCCCGGAAGCGACTGTGTAAGTCCCGGCAACTATGCCGCCGTTACGGCGATCCGTAGCGGCGGCATTTTCGTATGCGCACCATATGTGCCGGGGACTATAATCCGCGGCGGCACGGGAGGAATATATGTTCCTGCACTTACAGAAACATGTCCGAGGCGTCCGTAACGGCACCGTCTTAGGTTTCCGCACATAGATATCCGGGCATATCCGCCGGNTNTCCGGCATTTCCTATGTGCCGGCACCGATACCGGTGCATCCTGCAGCCCCGCCGGCCGTCCCGTGTAGGCGTGGAAACTTATTTTTCCCGAGTTCCGTGATGGCGCTTGACTTATGATATTAAAAATAATAAAATAAAAATAACCCGCACGGTATGGGCGGGAGCCTCCTTCTCTGTTCCGGCAGGACCGCCACGCGGCCTTCCGCAGGGAGATATGCCATGCAAGATAGACCGGAAGCCGCGGGCCGCCGAAGCCTGCGGCTTTCCTTTTGCCAAAATCCATATTATTTTTAATATTTTTGTTGATTTTTGCTTGTTTTTATGGTATGCTTGGAGGCGTACACGAACGGCATACATGACAGGAGGTATCCAGAAAATGAAGAAGAGATTGGCAGCAGCGGCCCTGGCACTGCTCATGGCACTCTCGCTGGCAGGCTGCAGGAAGGAGCCCGTCACGGCGGAAAGCCTCGTGGCAGGCGTCCCGGAGACCGATCCCGCGAAGTACAGCAACATCGCCGTGGCGGTGGCCGTCGGGACCGGCGGCGAGGATTCCAGCGACGGGATGGTGCTGGTGATGGGCGTCGAGAGCGCGGGGAGCATCCGGCACATCTACGATGCCGAGGCGACGATCGGATCCGGCGAGGATTCCATGACCATCGGGATGGAAGGGTGGTCCGATGCCGCGTCTGGGACCGTCTATACGTCCCTGAGCTACGGCGGCTTCGGGAGCGGATGGTCGAAGAGCGCGGGCGGCGCGGACAGCACCGTGATGGACGCTTCCGGGGCGGCTTCGTCCATCACGGAAATCTGGAAGNGCGCCGATTTCCGGCTCTCGGAAGAGGGCTCCGATTCCCNTTACATCGTGGAGTGGGACGTCAGCGCGGAAGCGATGTCCGAGGCGGCGGGCGACCTTGGCGGCACGTTCGATCCGGACAGTTTCGGGTCGATGTCCGGGACGGCGTCGTTCGATAGGAAGAGCAGGGAACTGGAGGGCATCGAGGTCCGGGCGGAGAACGCCGATGGCGGCCGGTTCCTGTTCTACGTAGAGTTCTACGAGATCAACGGCGACAAGACGCTGGAGATCCCGGCGGAGATCGTCGAGACGGCCGTCGACGGCGACGATCCGGCTTCCTACGGGCCGGTCGATACCGGGCGCGGATGGTACACCTACGACGACGGCAGCGACGAGTATATCGACGGCGCGGCGGACCGGATGGGCGCGTGGGTGACGGACGAGGGCTGGGTCCTGGCCAATCATTACGATAGCTTCTCGCAGATGGCCATGGACGACGACCGCGACGGATGGGTGTGCTCCATGGACCTGCAGCGGGCCCGCGCGGAGGACTATCCCGATCTGGCGAAGGATACTTNCGCGTCCGAGGTTGAATGGTGCGACGAGGCGTACGGCCATGACNNCCTGGTGTNCGGGNGCGGGNCCGAGGCCCTCTATATCGTCGGCCACAAGACGCTGGTCTATANGGCTCTGGTGGATGAAAATACCGTCGTGGCCGTGGAGGTCACCATGGACGGAGACCCTGACGACGACGTGGGCGCGATCGGCGCGCTGGACGAGATGCTGGCGGCAGCCGGCCTTCCGGAGCGCGGGGCGCCGTGACGGCCGTATTATTTTTATTATCCTTGTTGCCTTTTGTATCCGCGCGCGGTATAATATGGACGCGGGCCTTGCCCGACAAGAGCCTGGAAGCAGGCATAGAAAACAGGAGGACTGGAACGATATGAAGAAAAGATTGGAACGAACGGCGGCGCTCATGCTCGTACTGGCGATGGCGCTGTCCATGCTTACCGGGTGCGGCTCCGGATCCGGGCTCGGGTTCGGCAATCCCAAGGATCCTACGGCGAAGGAGCTGATCGACGGGGCTTCTCGGGATTCGATGGGCGCGTATGCTGACATGTCCATGGACATGACCGTGCGGGCGTCCGAGGACGGGACCGATACGGAGCTCGGCATGTCGATGGGCATCGAGGCGTCCGACAGCGTGGCCCACATCTATGACGGCGAGATGACCATCGGCGCGTCCGGGTTCAGCATGACGATCCAGCTGGAAGGCTGGACGGACGTGAAGACCGGCGAGAGCTACATGAACATGTCCATGATGGGCGAGACGTCCGGCTGGATGAAGTCCGACGGGAGCAGCGTGGACGTGGGGTCCTTCACGGACATGGCCGGAACGGACTGGCTCGAGACGGACGAGGACGCCTATATGCTCCGCGAGCACAAGAAGGGCGAGGACTGGGTCGTGACCTGGACGGTGCCCGGCGACGCGTTCGACAAGATGCTGGAAGGCGCCGAAGCGGGCATCGCCGCGGATCCTGACGCGTCCTTCAAGGGCGACCTGCTGGTCGAGGCGCATTTCGACGAGGAATCCCGCGAGCTCAAGTCCATCGCGGTGGGCGGGAACGCGGACGGCATGGAGCTGAGCGCGGTCATCACGGTCAAGTCCCGGGGCGATAAGGTGCTGGCGATCCCGGCGGCCGTCATCGAAGAGGCAGAGGCGAACAGCGCCGGCGCGGGGGACTTCGGAGGCTATGACGGCGACGACGGCGGGTTCTCTTACGGCGGCGGCGATGGCGTGGACTGGTACGGCGAGGGCAATATCGTCAGCGATGGCGAGGGCAGCGACGCCTACATGGACGCGTTCGCGCAGTCCGTGCTGGATGCCGGTTATTTCCAGGGGAACGTCCGTGTCTACCATTATTCCTACGAGACCGAGGTCTCCTGGGAGTGGCAGTCTTACGACGGCAATGTCATGATCGGGGCGGAGGCGTCCCACATCCTGGACGGCGGCTTCAGCACCGCCATGGAAGAGTTCCTTTCCGACTGCGACTTCACGGCCAGCTGGCTGGATTGCGAAGGTCCTTACAAGGGGAGCCCGGACGACGGATGGGCTGCTTATTATATCGACAAGGACTACGTGCGGGAGCTGGATTACGTCAGGCTTTACGAGGACCAGGACATCGTGCTCAGCGTGGACGTCTATTCCTACGAGGACGGCTCGACGGCGGAGGACCTGTGGTCCGAGCTGCAGGTATTCCTTGCGGCGCACGGCCTGTAAAGGGCGCGCCCGTCACATGGGATACAGCCTGTAAACTATATTCGCTTTACATATCCGCGGCCCGAATCTTCCGGCCCGCGGATTTTTATTGCCTTGATTTCTTCCGGTTTTCCGCGTATAATATCCGCATACATTATATGCAGGAGGATACGGACATGGATGGTAAAACGGAAAAGGCTTTCGATCTCGATATGCTCAATGCGGGGTACCTGGCTGAACGGGCCGGGGTCCGTATGGACGAAGTGGGGCTGGACAGGCTCGACCTGTGGTGCGAGGACCTGCATCGGGTCATGGCGCCCGATCCGTCCGATTCCGTGCAGATGGCGAAGCGGACGTCGGCCCTCTGGCATGAGCTGGGCGTGATCTGGCCGGCGGATGGGGACCCCGGTATCCAGGATGTCCAGGCAGACATGCTGAAGGCCGTCATGGCGGACAAGGGTTTCGGGATCGGCGGCAGGGNCTTCGAAGANGGGTTCGATAAGGCCATGGAGAACGCCGCGGATCCGGACGGGTACCGGAACATCTACAAGCTGGTCGCGGGCGGGATCCGCGGCGACGGCGTCACGCGGGACGGCTATGGCCGGAAGCTCCACGAGAACGGACGTCCAGAGAAGATGCGGTACTACACGCCGGGTCGGTATGCCGGGGAGATGAAGCGGGACAACGCGAGGATCCGGCAGGAGCTCTACGGCGAGGACCTGCCGGCACCGTCAGCCGTGGAACGGGTTCCGGCCCAGGAGCCCGTGCAGGAGGCGGCGCCGCGGAAGAAGCCTGGCGCGCTTTCCAGGCTGATGTCCATGCTCGGCAGGGACGACGGTGCCACGTGCCCGGACCACGGCAGCCCGGAGCTCTGAACTTAATATTCTATGCGGCCGCCGCGTCCCAGGACGTATGTTTGGGGCACGGCGGATATTTTTTTTTATAGTTTCTGCAATAAAGTTATTGCATTTTCTCGAAGCCTGTGCTATACTATGGTAAGTGAGACGAAAGGAGGCAGTACCGATTTGGCAAGAGGAGACAAAAAGGACTACCAGGCGGCCACTTTCCGGCTGCCGCCGGAGCTTCTCGACAAGCTGGACATCGAGAGCAGGGGGACGGGCGTGCCGAAGGGCGTGATCGTCGAGAAGGCTCTCCAGGCCTGGTTTGAGAAACGAAACGATACGGAGGCTGCAGACGGAAATGGCAAAGTACGTTAATCTGGAGCTCGCGGACGTGAAGATCCGCCAGGAGTTCCTGGACCATCCGCCCAAGGAAGCGAAGGTCCTGGCCCGGAAGGCCGAATACGTCGGGAAAGGCCGGTTCAGCAGGGGCATGTCCGTTACTTCGGACGGCGTCCTGATCGACGGGTACGCGGCGTTCATGGCCCTGAAGGCATTGGGAAAGAAGTCGGCCCAGTTCAAGGTCCGGGACGAGACCGTGGTCGTCGACGCGAGGCATCCGTCCAATCCGGCGAAGCTCTACCGGTGGCGCGTGAACCACAGCAAGGGCGTCAATTTCAAGCCCGGCGACCACGTCGCCGTGAAGACGAGGTACGGCGTGCGGGAAGCCGCCATCGAGAACGTGCTCGTCATCCCCGCGGAAGATGCCCTGGGGCTCGGCATCGTGATCGGGCTGTGGGACCCGGGACGCGGGACAAACAAGAACCATGAATAGGAGGTTACATACATGCTCGCAATCTTAGCAGAGAAACCGAGCGCCATGCGGAACATGGCCAAGGCGTTCGGAGGCAACTCAGGCACTTTCAACGGGGAACAGTTCGAGCTGTGCTGCGCGCGCGGCCATCTCTACGAGTTCCTGGACCCTAAGGACCAGGTGGCGGGTCCGCTGCAGGACAAGTACAAGTCCTGGCTGCTGTCCAACATGCCCTGGGACCACAGGGACTTCAAATGGCTCTACGGCCCGCGCGGCGACGTGAGCCAGTGCCTGGAGGACATCAACGACACGTTCGAGAAGTGCGACGAGATCGTGATCGCGACCGATGACGACCCCTCCGGGGAGGGCACGCTGCTGGCAGCGGAGATCATCCTCGAGCTCGGTTTCGACGGGATGAAGAAGATCTCCCGGATGTTCTTCGCGGACGAGTCGCCCAAGGAATTACAGAAAGCGNTCANGAACCNGAAGAANTTCAAGTCCGTGAAGNACGANCCGGACTACGCCAAGGCACTGTACCGGTCCAAGTGGGACATGCTGTCCATGCAGTTCACCCGCATCGCGACCAAGTGCGGCGACGGCAGGAGCGTGCTGCGGCAGGGCCGCCTGAAATCAGCCATGGTGCTCCTGGTAGGCGACCAGCTGGCCAAAGTGGCGGCTTATAAGAAGGTCCCGTTCTACCAGTACCGGTTCAAGGACGAGAACGACAATATCTTCAGCGACCCCAACGAGCCCCAGTTCCCGTCCAAGGCCGATATGCCGAAAGGAAAATACGGGAACAGNCCNGTGAAAGTNGGNGANAAGGCCNGGAAGAAGACCGCGCCGCCCAGGCTGATCGATCTGGCGTCCCTGTCCGCGCGGCTGGCGTCCAAGGGCTTCAAGGCCCAGGAAGTGCTTGCGGTCTACCAGAAGATGTACGAGGCCCAGGTGGTGAGCTATCCCCGTACCGAGGACAAGGCCATCACCCAGGAGCAGTTCAACGAGCTGCTGCCGCTGGCCCCGAAGATCGCGCAGGTGGTGGGCGTCAATCCCGGGCTGCTGACACACACGGCGCCCCGTGCCGGGTTCGTGAAAGAGGGCATGGCCCACGGCGCGAACCGTCCCGGTACCAATGTGCCGAAGTCCATGGCGGATTTAAGCCAGTACGGCAAGTGCGCGGAGGATATCTACTATATCCTGGCGACCAGCTACCTGGCCATGCTGTGCGAGGACTACGAGTACGACGCCCAGGACGCATGGCTCGAGAAATATCCCAGCTTCAAGTCCCACGTGAACATCCCGGTGGCAGGCAAGGCCGGCTGGAAGGCTGTCTACAACGACGATTCCGACCCTGACGAGGAACAGAACGCGGCCGGGTTCGGCATGACGGCGACGCCGTACGTCCACGAAGGGTTCCCGCCCAAGCCCCAGGCCCCGACCATGAAGTGGCTGATGGCCCAGCTGGACAAGGCCAACGTGGGTACCGGCGCCACCAGGACGTCGACGTACGCCGAGGTCACCAACGACAAGGCGAAGTACCCGCTGATGGTCGACAAGAAGGGCAAGGTCACCATGTCCCAGTTCGGCGACATGTCCTACCGGCTGCTGCCCGGGACCCATATCGGCACCCTGGAAGTGACGGCCCACGTGTTCGAGGATATGGAGCTGATCGCCAAGGGCCAGCTGGACCCGGACGAGAGGCTCGCGGAGGTCGCGAGGTTCGTCCTGGACGACATCGAGGCGATGAAGGCCAACGGCGAGAAGATGCGTCAGGCGCTGGGCGTCACGATGCAGTCCGGCGGGTCCGATGCCGAGCGGTTCACAGGAACCTGGAAGGGGCAGGAAGTGTCCCCGAAGCGCGAGTGGTCCGGCCATCGGTTCACCGACCAGGAGTGCGAGGACCTGCTGGCCGGGAAGGAAATCACCATCGAGGCTGTCTCCGCCAAGACCGGCCGCACGTTCAAGTGCAAGGGCAAACTGTCCAACCAGACCTATAACGGCAAGAAGTTCGTCGGGTTCGAGCGGACCGAGTTCGTGAACGACGGCTCCGCCGGCAACGCCAACGGGCCTGACGGCTGGTGCAAGCACACGTTCACCGAGAAAGAGCGGACGGCGCTCCTGGCCGGCAAGACCGTCAAGTGCAAGAGTTTCGTCGGCAAGTCCGGGAAGAAGTTCGGGGCCGAGGTCAAGTGGGATGCGGCCAATAAGAAGATCGAGGTCGTGAGCTGGCTGTAGGAAAAGGAGGACGTCCGGTATGGCGAAGAACGAATTGAGCCTGGAGAACCTGGCGATGCCGAAAGGGTTTTATGATCCCAAAGCGCTGGCGGAGATAAAAAAGCCTGNCGAGTNGCGGAAACACGATGAAANCGCAGCCGACATGCCGAAATATGATACCGAGCTGAAACGCATCAACGAGTGCATCTATAACGGTACGCTATATACGGCTCTCGGTACAGGATGGATGCGGACGCGCCGTGCGCAGCTTGAGCGCATCAAAGCCCTGTTCGGTTTGCCTGACGACGAGGCGTGCGTGCCGTGGTTCAATACGCATATGCGCGGGGACCCTGATACCGTCGAAAAACTGGTAGCTGACGCGCTGTCCACGGGCAAGTGGGAAGAGCTTCCTGATGAATTGCAGCCTATCTACCGTCAGCGGAAAGAGGCGCTGGGATGACGGGCGAATACGCATTCGGCCTGGCGGACAGCGCTTGCAAATGGCTGGCCGAAAACGGCCCTGTTTCAGATATCGAATATCAATAAAGGAGGAACAGTATCATGGCAGAAAAGGAAATGGTGGAACGTTTCGAAGGCACCTGGAACGGGCAGGAGGTCCATCCCAAGCGGACGTGGTCCGGGCATACGTTCACCGATGAAGAATGCGAGAAGCTGCTGAACGGCGAGGAGATCGAGATCGAGGCCGTCAGCGCCCGCACGGGCAAGGCGTTCAAGTGCGCCGGGAAACTGTCCGAGCAGACCTACAACGGGCAGACCTACGTGGGATTCGAGCGGACCCGGTTCGTGAACGACGGGCCCACCAGCTGGTGCAAGTACACGTTCACCGAGGACGAGAAGAAGGCCCTGCTGGCCGGCAAGACCGTCAAGGGCACGAAGTTCGTCGGCAAGTCCGGGCGGACGTTCAAGGCCGAGGTCAAGTGGGACGCCACCAACGAGAAGATCGAAGTGGTGGAGTTCATCAAATGACGGCCCGCAGGCTGGCCGTGCCGGCCGCCGTGCTCGCGGTTATTATGCTCGCCTGCATGGACGGCCGCCGGTCCAGGGCGGAACGGACGCGGCGGCACGGGCCGTCGTACCCTGAATCCTGGCGGGGATATCGATTATGATCCGCCGGTTCCTTGAGTGGTTCCTGGGCCTGATGATGCTGCCGGACGACGAAGACGATCCGGAAGAGGACGCGGGTCCCGGTCCAGAAAATAACTGAAAGCGAAGGTGCAAGACATGAAGAAAAAGAAACTGTTCAAGCTGTTCGGCATCGCATGCCTGGGCCTGATGGCCGTGGACGCCGTGATGGACATCGTCCGGCTCGTCCGCGAGGCGCGTGCCGAGGACTGCTGCGAGGGCTGCCTGGGCTGCTGCTTCGAGGAGGATCCGGCCAACGACCGGGGCGTCGTGAAGGAGCCCGGCGACTGCGCCACGTCCGAAGGCGGATGCGAGTCCGCGTGCGGCGGGTGCGCCCCCGAGACGTCGGAGTCGGCAGGCGGGGGCGAAACCTGACGCCGGCCGCAGGGAACCTGGAGCCGCCGCGCGAGCGGCGCGTAATGAAAGGACCTGAGAGAAGCCTATGAAAATCATCTCCAACGGGATTCCCGAGGAGAGGCCGCCCGGCAAGAGGGGCGGAAGGAAATACTTATTCGCGGCCGTGCCGGCGTTCTTAGCTATCGCCGTGCTGGCTGTCGCCCTGCCGGCGGCGGCCCGGACGCCTCCCATTGAGAGCGTTCCTGAACCTGCAATCGCCGCACCTGTGGCGCCGGTCCTGCCGGATGCCGTTACGGATGCCGGGGACAGCGGTCCCGGTGAACAGCCGGCAGAGCCGGCAGCGGTCCGCGCGGCCGTATCGGCGGCATCGTCCCAGCCCGTCATCGTGATCCCGGTGACGGACGCGTCGGAAGCGGACGGAACGGAAGATGCCGCGGCGGATGAACCCTGGGCCGTACCGGACGGGGATGCCGCAGAGGAGCTGGCACAGGATGCCGCTGCGGAACCCGTGGCTGTTATCGTGGAGCCGGAGCCCGAACCGGAGCCGGTCGCGGTCGAACCTGATCCGGAACCGGAGCCCGAACCTGATCCTGAGCCAGAACCTGAGCCGGCCGCGGAGCCGGCGGAAGACGAGGGCATGCCGGACTGGCTGCTGCCGGCGGCGCCTGAACCTGAACCGGCGCCGGAATGGCTGCTGGACATGCTGGACAGGGCCATGTGGAGATATCCTTACGATGGCGGGCCGCTGTGCCAGAAATCCTGGGCTCAGATCCCGGTGCCGCTGGACAACGCCGGGACGAGGGCGTACGTCGAGCTGGATACCACCGTGGCGTGGCTGAGCCAGGGCGACCTGCTGGGGTTCGCCGGCAATTCGATCCGGTACTGCGATGCGGACTGGTTCACGATCACCGGGACCGATGGCTGGGGCATCCAGTTCCCGGGCTGCAACACGGACTTCGCGGTCTACGGGCCGCTGGACGAGTACGGCGAGGTCACGGTCGTCGTCCGTTTCATCTATCTGGGCGAAGACGGCTATTATGCCGTTGAACCATAGCAAACATCCGAAATTCATAAAAAGGAGACTGAATCATCATGGTAGATCTGAACAAAAAGAAGAAAGTCGGTTTCAACAAGCCCCTGGGCTGGAACGAGGTCCTGCAGGTTGGCGGTACCGAGTATTCCGTCAAGGCCCTGCGCGAGCAGGTCATGGCCGACATGTGCTCCGAGGAGAGTGCCGTCGAGAGCGGCTGCAAGGTCAACGCGATCGACCTGTACGTGAAGCCCGAGGACGGCAAGTGCTACTACGTGGCCCACACCACCCGCGGCGACGTGGAAGGCTCCATCAGCCTGGAGCAGTAACATCTGGACCGGAACGGCCCGGCACGGGATCATAACCGGCCGGGCCGCTTTTACGTCTCATTCCATATAGGAGCATGGATTATGAAATACGTAATGGCTGACGTTCACGGGCAGTTCGGGGCGTTCGATGCGATGCTGGAGCAGATTAAATTCTCAGACAATGACGAGCTGATCGTCGTCGGTGACGTG
>WFLX010097147.1_pt1 | contig 16662 bp, 14 predicted proteins | sample 4967041 | NCBI WGS metagenome assembly WFLX01 (sample SAMN12857096, study PRJNA449069) | gut metagenome | isolation source: stool from male and female vole | host: Microtus ochrogaster | place: USA:Florida | collected 2017 | reverse complement strand
TTTTGTTCTTCGGGTTCTCCCCGCAGCAGTTCTTCTGCCGCCTCTGCCTTCCTCTTAGAAAGCATCTCCACGATTTTTTGCGGATCTCCCGCTTTATAGCTTTCATCCACATCTACTTTGAGCAGTTCAAATTCCAGACCGCACCGGTGCATTATCTCACGGCGTCTGGGCGATCCTGAAGCTAAAATTAATTTCATCATTCCTGTTCCATCTCTTTTATTTTCTATATTTATCAGTGTTTTTGCATTACAAAATTACAGAATACTTTTTTCTCAGCCCATCAAGTTTCCATATGTGTCTTCGGGATAAATACCCTTTGTTTTTTCGCGGCGTCACGTTTTAACTGTTTTGTTTTCTGTATAACCTCCTTGCGGAAGATCTCCTGACAGTTAATCGGAGCATCTTCATCCGTGATGATCTTATAATTGCCATCCGGCAGCAGAGTACGCTTTTTCACATTGTCCCTAAACTGCAGATCCAGGATCTGCATCACCCGTTCCTTGAGCTGCGGAGCTTCGATGGGAAACATAATCTCCACTCTCCGTTCCAGATTTCGCGGCATCCAGTCCGCACTGCTTAAATAAATCTCCGGCTGCAAGTCGTTCTCAAAATAAAAGATCCTGCTGTGCTCCAGATAATCTCCGACAATGGAATACACATGAATATTCTCACTAACATTCTTGATTCCCGATCTTAAACAACAGATCCCCCTCACCAGCAGATACACTTCCACACCGGCAGAAGATGCCTCATAAAGCGCTGCCATCACGTCCGGATCACAAAGCGAATTCATCTTGGCTACGATCCTCGCCACCCTTTTATTTCTTGCATGCTCCGTCTCTCTTCTGATCAGTGACAGAAGCCTTTTCTTCAACCACAGTGGCGCTACAGAAAGTTTATTCCATCCAAGGGGTTCAGAATAACCGGACAACATGTTAAATACTGCCGTCGCATCCTCTCCGATCGCTTCCGAGCATGTCAGCAGACCCAGATCCGTATATAATTTTGCTGTTGCGTCATTATAATTACCCGTACCAAGATGGACATATCTGCGGATGCCTTCTTCCTCGCGCCGTACCACCAGCGTGATCTTAGAATGTGTTTTCAACCCCACCAGTCCATAAATAACATGACACCCTGCTTTCTCTAACATCTTTGCCCAGACAATGTTATTTTCCTCATCAAATCTGGCTTTTAATTCTACCAATACGGATACCTGTTTTCCGTTTTCCGCTGCCTGCGCCAGCGCCCTGACAATCGGAGAGTTGCCGCTGACCCGGTACAGGGTTTGCTTAATGGCAAGAACATCCGGATCCGCCGCTGCCTGTTCGATAAACCTGACCACCGGTGTAAATGTCTGGTACGGATGATGCAGCAGGATATCCTGTTTCTTTACTTCTTCAAATATATTGCAGCCTGTCGGCAGCTCCGGCACCGGCTGCGGCGTAAAAATTTTTTCCTTATGCTCATCAAAGCCCTCTAACGAGTACATTTTCATCAGGAATGTCAGATCAAGGGGTCCGCCGATCTGGTAAATATCCTCTGTTGCTATATGAAGATCCTTTTTCAATATCTTAAGAAGGCGTTTATCGATGCCTTCTTCAACCTCCAGACGGATCACCTCGCCCCACTGCCGTTTCTTGATCTGCTTCTCTATCTCTTTTAAAAGATCCTCCGCTTCCTCTTCTTCAATCGTCAGATCGGCATTTCTCATGATTCTGAAAGGGGAAGCTCCCAGCACATTATAGTTTAAAAACAGTCTGCTGATATTGCGTTCGATCACTTCTTCCAGCCGGATCAGCGTAATCCCTTCACTGTCCTTCGTTTCGATTCTCACCATACGATCTAAAACGCTGGGCACCTGCACCATGGCAAACTCCGTTTCCTCCTTTTTGGAATCCTTCTTATCCAATAATGCGCAGATGTTAAGAGATTTATTCTTAATCAAGGGAAATGGTCTGGAAGAGTCTACCGCCATCGGAGTCAACACCGGGTAGACCTGATTTTCAAAATAGCGGTCCACATACTCCCCCTGGCTTTTCGACAACTCCTCATGGTGCTCGATCAGGTGGATCCCCAGCTCCTTCATCTGCTGCTGAATCATCTTCTGATATGTCGCATACTGGAGCTTTACAAACTCATGAATCGCCTCAGATAGCGCTTTCAACTGTTCCTCCGGCGTCATACCGGCAAGATCGGGTTTCGTATATTTTGCATTCACCATATCTTTTAAGGACGCCACCCTGACCATAAAAAATTCATCCAGATTGGAGGAGCTGATGCTTAAAAATTTCATACGCTCAAAAAACGGAAGCGCAGCGTCCCGCGCCTCGGAAAGCACTCTTTCATTGAACTTCAGCCAGCTGAGTTCGCGATTGGTATAATATTCCTTATTTGTATAGTCCATAGTCTGCTCCTCTCTTTTTTATCACGCCATCCGTCTCTGCTCGATCACCGGACGTACGCTATAGACTTCTTCAAAGAAATCCGCCACTTTCTTAAACATTTCCTGCTCCAGCAGGATATCCTGCCCTGCCTCCACGGTAATGATCAGCTGCCGGTCATCCAACTGCCCTTTGATCTTTTTAAACTTTTGCTTATGGCTCTTATCCAGACTGTTTGCCAGCCGCAGGATCGCCGCCAGCTTCGCGATCACCAGATAGGCCTGCCGGTCGATCAGCGAATCGTTCACGATCTCATCATAGTAAAGAAATCTGTCATGATTAAAACGCACGACAAACGCAACGATCTCACGCTCCATATGGGAAAGACCGATCATCTCCGTATTCATAATGATGTAGTAGGAACATTCCCCCACATTGGTCATATTGATAAACTTGCCGCAGTCATGGAGAATCGCCGAAAGCTGCAGCAGCAGACGCTCCCGTTTCCCCATACCATGGATCTTCTGCATACTGTCATAAATTGTCAGACAGATCTGCTCCATTGTCTCGCTGCGTTTTCGGCTGCCCATATAACGCTTGCTGATATTACGGGCACAGGCAAGGATATCCTTTTCAAAATCATGGGAGATAAATTTACGCTTATTCTTCTCCGCATATTCATAAGCAATACCGTCACAGAGCGTGACACCCGGCGCCCAGATATAGCTGATCTCCATCAGCTTTACCAAATTACGGATCAGATGGGCAGATATATCAAACAGCTCCACATTTTCTTCCGGAATACCAAGATATTCCGCCCGTTCCTCGGCACGCATGAGGGAAATTTTATCCATGAAATTCAGACATTCCTCCTCCAGCATCAGCCCTTCCTGCCCCTCACTTGGCACCTTTGTTTTAATGATGCCGGATACATAATCATCCACCACGATCAGGTTGGAAATCTGACGGTCTTTCATATATAACTTCCTAAATACAGACAGCTGACTCTGGATCATCTCCTCTAAAAGCTCATCCACCTGCCCCGGACGGGGACGCATGGAAAGCATCCTTTCATGCAGCCTGAGTACGCCCAGTTTCAGATTCTGCGTCATAACCAGCGCATCATTATCAAATAAAGAGATCTGGATATTGCCGCCGCCGATATCCACGATCGCTGTACCATTCTCAATGATCTTCTGAAAAGGCGCTCCCTGGGAAGCTACAGATTTATAATCCAGAAACCTCTGCTCCGAATTGCTTAAAACGTCGATATTCAGACCTGTTCTGTTTTTGATCTGATCAAGTACGATCGTTGTATTTTCTGTCTCCCGGATCGCGCTGGTTCCATATGCCTTATAATCCGTCACATGATAAGATTTCATGATCTGCGCAAATTCCCGGAGCACACGGCAAAGCTCATCCATCTTTCTGGGACTGATTTTTTTGGTATTATAAGTATCTGCGCCCAACGCCAGCCGATGTCTGATATGTTCGATCTCGCGCATGCCGCTCTTGGAAGAGATCTCATAGATTTTCATGGCAAGTTCAAAGGAACCCACATCGATTGCCGCAAATGTCTTAACAGCCATAGTAAAAGTACATCCTTTCTAAAATTAGTAATTTCCCAAAATCCTGAGATTAATAGCTTCCTCCCGAAGTCCGCACAATGCATTTCTTACCGCACTGTCAGCAAGATTGCCTTCAAAATCAATAAAGAAACGATACTCCCAGTTCTTCCCCTCAATCGGGCGGCTCTCGATCTTATCCATGTTCAGATCATTATAGATAAAGTGAGACAATATATGATACAGGGAACCGCTTTCATGCGGGATCTCAAAACAAAGGCTGATCTTTTTCGCATCCTTTAAAAATACCTTCTGGTTGCTGATGATGATAAATCTGGTGGAATTGCCGGTCACATGGTTCACGCCCTGCTGAATGATCTCCAGACCATAAACCTGCGCNGCATAAGCGCTGGCNATNGCCGCCTGNGTTACGTCCTGTTCTTNNGCCACCTTCTTNGCAGCAAATGCGTTGTTCTTCATCGATATCTGATTCCAGTCNGTATGGNTCCTGAGAAAATGTTCTGACTGCATCANTGACTGCGGNTGGGAATAGACGCGCTCTATCGTCTCCATCGTCGTCCCTTTACAGCCCATCAGGCAGTGTTCAATCTTAATGACCTGCTCCGCCACAATAAAATGCTCAAACTCCGCCAGAAGATCATAGATCTCGCTGACAATGCCCGCGGTAGAGTTCTCAATCGGAAGAACGGCATAGTCTGCGCTTCCCTCGTCCAGCGCCAGCATCGCATCCCTGAAAGTATCCACATGGAAATTATCCACATCCCCTCCAAAATACTGTTTCATGGCAGCTTCAGAATAAGAGCCTTCCGCCCCCTGAAATACAACCCTGCTTTTCTTTTCAATCTTCGGGATCTGTATAAACGGAAGCCTTACATTTCCGCCCGACTCCGCCAGCCGCCGGTACTGCAGCTTTCTGCTGATGGACATCAGCTGCTGGAACAGTTCCTCCGCACCCTTCGCATTAAATGCATTATGGGTCTGCCCTTTTACCGTGGCAATTTTCTGCATCTCCCGTTCCTTATCAAAGACTTTTTTACCGCTTCCTTTCTTTACCTCCGCAACCTGTTCCGCAAGCTCCATCCGCTGCTCAAACAGTGCGACCATCTGCGCATCCACGGCATCTAACTGTTCCCTGATCTGTTGTAAATCCATCTTCGGTTTCTGCTCCTCTCGACTACAATATTATTAACACTTTACATCCACATGCTTCCTTCAGCAGTTCTAATACTGATGAAAAATGTCGCTTTTCTATTTTTTAACTGCTTTCTTTATACGATAATTATACATTCACAATTTATGATACGCAATATTTAACATGATACTTTTCACGCTATGCTTACATGATACGATTCCAGAAACAGAGGCTCTGCCTTAAAATGACTTCTTTACCCCAGCGTCTGCTCCCGATATCTGTTGATACAGGCGAATATCTCCTGCCTTCTCGGTCTTGCGGACGGTCTGGCCGTAATCTCATCCAATCCCTTTTCCTCCATGGTTTTTTCCAGCAGTTCCACAACCTCCGTAAGACTTCTCTTTCCATCCACAAAATGAAGATGGGCATATTTCAGCAGTTGCCCCAAAGCACACAACTGTTCCTCATCCACAAGCTGCTCCACAAGGCGCAGATCAATGCACTCCCTGTCAATGGATATGCCATCCATCCCCATGGTCTTAATTTTCAGACGCGGTTCCCGAAAAGCCTTGACCGGAAGCAGAATTCGCCTGTGTGTAAACTGGGCGGACGGCAGATGACCGGGTTCCCCGGATTCCCCTAAAGCCATCTGTTCACCGCCTGTCCTCGCCGCGTCTTTCCTGTATTCTTCCGCTTCTTTTTTGGCCCGCTCCGTAATATCCAACGGATGATAACAGTCCATCTGTATAATGGTGTCCGCCACATAGAAATAAGAACCGGAACTGCCTGCCACCAATATTGTAGAAACTCCCTGCTTTTCATATAATTCCCTTACCCTGTCAATAAAGGGGATGATCGGCTCCTGATCCCGCAGCACCACTCTCTGCATCAGTTCATCCCGGATCATAAAGTTTGTGGCGCTGGTATCCTCGTCTATCAGTAAAACATTCGCTCCTGCTTCTATGCTCTCTGATACGCCGGCTGCCTGGGAAGTGCTTCCGCTGGCATCCTCTGTATCAAAGGAAACCGTATCTTTTCCGTTTGGCAGGTTATCAATAAACATGGAAATATCCACATTCCGAATACTTCTGCCGTCCTCCGCCCTGGACTTGACCGCAGTATCATCAGTGATGACAAATTCCCTTCCATCTCCCGCAATATGATTGTAAACACCCAGTTCCAGTGCTTTTAACAGAGTAGATTTCCCATGGTAACCACCGCCTACGATCAGGGTGATTCCCTTCTTGATTCCCATCCCCTTAAGTTTTCCCCGGTTAGGAAGATCCATGGTGACCTCCATGGAAGAAGGAGAGACAAATTCAATGGCATCCTTCATGGGTTTATCAGAAGCACCGCTTTCCCTTGGCAGAATGGAACCATTGGCCACAAATGCCACCAGTCCCTGCTCCTTTAACTGTCTGCGGATCTGTGTCTGGTCTTCTGCCAGTTCCATGACCGCCTTGATTTCCTTCTTTCTCTCTGTTTTATATTTTTCATAATACAGTGTACTTTCCACACACTCCGGCAAAAAATCAAACAATATTCTGATCAGCTCCCTGCTGTTAATCGTCCTGCCGTTGGCGGGAAATCCCACATGCAGCCTTACTTTTATGCTTCCGTCCGCTTTACCCACTACGCAGGCGGTACGCTCCAGTATTTCCTGTCCCGGTCTTGTAATGCCCACCGCACCGCTTTTTCCGCTTCCTTTGGCTACATGGTTAAAAGCAGCCAACTGTCTTCCAAACTTCCGAAGAAGATGATCTTCCAGCGCAGTCTGCTTCTCTCTTGTATCATAACTTTCCTTCGGAAAAGCCCCTTTTCTTCCTTCCACATAAATACTGATATCCGAGGGAGCCGCAAAGGGGTCTCCCTGTACATGGTCAATGGATAAAATATAATCCCCGAAATCATAACTTCCTTTTGTATCCTTATATGCCGGATAACTTTTATGATCTATATTCTGCAATAAAATCTTTAGATCCCTGTCTGTTTTCATTCCCGATCACCTTTCCTTTCCGTATTGTTCAACGTTACGCAGCGATTCCTTCCAGAAACCGCCATCCGTATATTATCCTATCATGTTCCCTTTTGAATATCCACAATTTCTTTTTCTGCCCGCACTGCTTTTTATATCGCATTGACCGCTGTTGAAGATTGTGTTACCGGTTAAAACCCCGGCAATTTTGCCAAAACAACTTGTTGGGAAGTTTGTACCATGCTATAATCAGTGTGACAAATCGATGTTTATAACAGGAGGCGCGTGGTCATGACAAAGCAAGAGGGTATACTATTGTTTAATAGTATGCATCCGCATTTTTTTGAAAAAGCTGATATACGAAATTTTCCGGATGAATGGATTTTTGATGAGATGATTTTATCATTGGATAAATTTGAACCATGCAAATATGATAGGAAATTAGAAGGCGGTATATCGTTCGGGTATTATGATGGAGATATTGCCGAAATAAAAAGGGCAGTAAATAAGGTTGATTCAAATTGGTCGCAATATTACACTGAAGCGCAAAGGATATATTGCGGTTATGCGGATGGAGAAATAGCAAGTTTCTGTATGATCGCGGACTTGGGCGTACATCACATAAACGGACGGGAAGTGAGAGTCGGAGGTCCCGGCTGCGTAGGGACAATTCCCGAATATCGGGACAGGGGAATTGGGCTAACAATGGTGAAGTATGTAACGCAGATATTAAAAGAAGAGGGGTATGATTATAGTTATATCCATTTTACAAGCGAAGCAGAATGGTACGAAAAACTCGGATATAAAACTTCGATTAGATGGACGGGAAAAGGGATTATAAGATGAAAAACAATATTATTATTGCAGGTGTTCCAAGAGCCGGAAAAAGTACAATTTCTCACCGGCTGGCAAAGCAGTATGGGTATCAGCATATTAGTATGGATTCAATCATAGCGGGATTTGAGAAGTGTTTCCCCGAAACAGGGGTGAATACTTATGCCGGATTGTCTTCTATGGATACATTACATTTAATCAGCGGTAAAATGGCGCCTTTTATTCGAGCAATGTTAGACAGCGGCGAATACGATGAATTTAAACTCGGCATGGTGTTGGATATATATCAGCTTTTGCCAGAAGATTATATGAAATATATCCATGGAGCGAACTGTAAAATTTTCTATTTTATTACATCAGACATAACGCCGGAAGAGCGGTTCGCAATTCAAAAGAGGTATGATACGGAAAAAGATTATACTTTTTACAAATCGGATGAAGATCTTCGGGAGGGCGCAGTGTATATTGTAGAGCAAAGTATTTGTATGAAAGAACAATGTAAAAAATACGGCTTGCCATATTTTGAAACTGCAAGAGATAGAGAACAGACATTTCGCCGCTTTTTACAAGATTTCGATTCTTAATAAAAAATTAGCTTTTGAGTATCAAACGAAATTTGCGTTGGTATTCAGAATGGGATAATTCAATGAACCCGGTCCTTTTGATTGTAGTGGCGGTCAGCTTTGCTATTTTTATTTCCGATTTAGCCGGGCAAAATGAAACCAGGCATCGACGGAGGCAAAAAATGGAACGATTAGAAGCATTTGAAGCTATGATGAAAATGATCCTTGAACAATCCGAATCTGAAAAAATCATGATGGACAAACTGAAGATGCGGGGCAAGGAAAAATCTGCAACATATCGGCAGTATATGGGGAATCGCTTATTTTATTCCCGTATGATTGCACTGTATAAAGAATATGGTCTGTTAGAGTGACGACTTCCGGCTTGTCGAGAAATTACACAAAGCAAAAATTGGGATTTGCGGAGCTGGGTAAGTCCAACGAAAAGGAAAACTTCTAAATCACTGAAAGTACTGATAAAATATTCTTCTGCGCTTATAATTAGGATATAAACCGGTAGGCTTCTTATATCTGAAAGAAACAGGGAATTCCACTGTTGAATTATATGTCATTGGGGGTGTTAATCGAATATCATCGAAACGGAATAAGGAGAGAACTATTTAACAGTGCAAAAAAAGCGGCACGTGAAAAAGGTATTCATTTATTCAGGTAAAGACCGTCCAAATGTGAAAATATGAGGAATACGACAGGACAAATAAGTTCTATCTTTCTCTTGGTTTTAAGGAATTTGAAGTGTTTCCCGCACTGTGGAGTGAGCAAAATCCCTGTCAGATATATGTTATGAGTTTGAGTTGAATTCCAGTTCGTTTTTTACAAAATCTAAGGGATTTAATAACTGTTATATTTTGTTATCGTGAATCACCTTAATCATTGAAAATAGTAAATTTGTAGAGTGGGGATGCGGACAAAAGTCTGTAAATACAGATCCTCTATGATAATGATTGGGCTGAAGACTCCTAGACGAGCTTTCATCCCTTGTTTTATTTATAACAGCACATGCCGGTGCATGTCAAGAGCAGATGAAAGGTTTCACCCGATTTCGATGACTGCCATGTGCTCTATTCCGGTAATCGTCCCTCATACATGATACTCAGTTCACCATAGACCTGTCTAAATATTCTTGTGGCTCGAAATCGCAAATCCGGAAATTGGGAAATCAGAGTTCCGGTACTCGGAAATCGCCTTTTTTGTGCTTGACCACTTATACATTTCTATGGGAATATTGGTCAAGGCCTTGCCGCATCTGTGGTGCGTAGCAGCCTTTACCAATATTTTCATAGAAATTATGATTCAGTATGCACAAAAACGAATCTAAAAAGTAATTTCCATATCACCGGACAGCTAATGGAAAATCGTCCGAAATATTCACCTGTCCCCAACCTCTTATCGGCATCGTTCATTTTTTTAGTTTCAAAGGTTGACCGATAAAGTGCTTTCAACAATGCTGTGCCACTGGAAAATACACTGCGCTGACGGTTCAGTTTTCGGTATGTGGCATTCAGGCTCTCTATCGCATTGGTGGTATAAATGGCTTTTCTTACGGCAGTCAAAAACTTAAAGATAGGAGAAATAGCATCCCAATTCTGCTTCCAGCCTTTCATGGAATTCTGGTATTTTCACTCCATTTTTCTGTAACACGTTCCAGAGCATCCAATGCCTTTTCTTCTTCGACGCCTGATAAATCGTCTTCAGATCAGCACAAAATGGTTTGCGGTCTTTGTCTGATACATATTTTATTGTATTCCTGACCTGATGGACAATGCAACGCTGCTATTCTGTCTTTGGAAATGCAGCTGCAATGCTTCCTTTATGTCGCTGAGTCCATCCGCACAGATCAACAAAATATCCTTCACACCACGATTTTTCAAGCCTTTTAAAACAGAAAGCCAGTACTTGGAACTTTCATTCTCACCAACTTCCAGGGTCAACACTTCTTTGTGCCCATCACTGTTGATTCCGAGAATTACGTAAGCTGCAAGTTTCTTGATGACTCCGTTATCACGTACGGAATAGTGGATTGCATCAATACAGAAAACAGTATATATCTCTGAAAGAGGACGGTTCTGCAATCCTCGATCTGGGGCATGATTTTATCGGCAACATCCGAGATAAATCCCTCTAAGGTTTCAAAACCATAAATATCCTCAAGGGTATCTGAAATCTGCCGGGTAGTTATACCTTTTGCATACATAGAGATAATTTTCTGGTCAATATCAGAAATATCTTTCTGTCGCTTTTTCACTACCTGTGGCCATAGGTGGATTTACGATCCTGTGGGACTTCAATTTCCATGCTTCCATAGCTGCTGTTCACCCGTTTGGTCTTATAACCATTGCGATAATCTTCATTGTCTGAGCGTTCTGATTTTGAATAGCCCAGATGATCATCCATTTCAGCTTCCATCTTTTCTTTAATGGTTCCACCTAGAAGATCTTTGAGTGCTTCCTGAATATCCTGAGCAGACTCAATGTCATACTCCTGCAGAAGCATCTGAATAATGTTACGCTTTCCTTCAGTCATTTGTACTTTGTGTACAGGTTTCTTTTCTCTTGCCATCGAAGATGGCAATGCCATACATCATAGGCCTCCTATGATTTAGATTTTATCATAGAACCTTTTGGCTAATAGCTATTTACAGAAAAATTTTTAGTTGAGTTATCTTTATCTGTGAACTTTTTACTTTCTCATTTTACCGAAGATACCTATAAATTTGCATGTCTCTATATATCACTTGTAACACTCAAAATACTGTTTATATTTTGCAACTATCAGATTTTTTATAAACTGATCCATATATTCATAATCTGGTGCTCCATCATCTGTAATCGGTAACAATATTTTTTCTCTACGTATTCGAGTATCACTGATTTCACGATTGAAATTATATTTTTCTGATAGCCGTCTTGCCATAGTTGCTATAAATAAATATGTGTACATTGAAAAGTTATCATTTTGTAAATGTGTTACATGGTCAGAAGCAATAAATTCAAATGGTTCATAAAAACATGAGCCGACACTACCAGAATTAGCAAGACTTAAACAGTTTTTATATTTTCTAACTTTTTGTTCATTACCAACAAAATCATCGATTCCATTATCTAAAGACGAAGATGAAACATACGGAATACTACCGGCAATATGATCCCCGTTTTTTAAACGCTTTCCACGTTTGATTTTAGGAAATATGTCAATTAGAAAAAAATCTTTCCATTTCTTATCGTTTATTGCAGGAATATCTTTGGATTCTATTTTTGTTCCGTTTTTATTAATATATTTAAAGTATCTGTCAATTTTTTCCTTTTTTAGCTTTCTTACATAATCTTCCATAAATTTATAATCAGGTTTACCAGCACTGGTTATAGGTAACATCACTTTATCGCCACGCAAATGTTGTTGATTGCGTTTATATCCATGACTATATTTTTCTTCTATCATATCTTGTGCTGTCACGAAAAATAATCCGGTATATAAATTTAACCAGTCGGCATAACCATAGATTACATCACTAGTTGAAATAAAAGATTCATGTTTATAAATAGCATATCCGGCAGAACCATCCCCATTCTTGATAAATCCAATACAATTTCCATCTTGTATCATTTTATGGGATATTTCATTATCTTCAACGTAGCATATAACTCCATTGTTGCGGTTTGTAGCACCAATATAAGGAATACCTTGTTTAACCTGAATTAAATGATTAAGACCCTTTCCCTTACCAGCTTCCAGTCTATCAAAAATTTCAATAATAGGTATTGCCTCCCATTTCCTGTCGGAAAGTTTAAGCATCATCTTCATCTCCTAAAAATAAATATTCCCTGCCTTGCATTACCGAGGAAAATTCAAATGAAAGAAAATCACCAACAGTTTTATCAAAATCATCATCTGTTGGTATTTCATCATTGAAATAATAAAAACCATGTAACCATTCGTCAGTTGCTTCTATGGTAGTTTTTACACAAAATCGTGTATCAGCATCTATTCTATCAAACCATACATCCAATAAGTGCTGTTTTTTATCTTTTGCTGATTCAGTAGCCATTAGACCAATATGTGGCATGATTTTATAACCATCATCTTCAAAATTAATAAACTTGCAAATTTTCTTTTTGGGGTGTGGTATTCCAGCGGTAAAAATAGCTATGCAGGGATTTACACCGACACCGTAAAATGTTTCTTTATTTAAAGTGATAACGCCTTCCAAGGTATGATGCTTTAATATATTGACTTTTACAGCCGCTTCTTCTTTTGTTTTTATTCCAGTCATTGATGATTGTGGAACAATTACAATACATCGTGCACCATCTGACAAGCTATCTAGCAAGTGTTCTGTAAAGCAGAGTTCATACATATTAGGATTTTTTTTCGAACCCTGCGAATATGGAGGGTTCATCATACCCACAGTGGCACCTTTTAATTGTGTTTTGTCTGCTTCCTGCTTCAAAAAATTACAATCTACTAAATTGCTTTTGCCATCACCACGCAAAATCATATTAGTAGTAGCAATAGTGAACATATGCGGTTGTAATTCAAAACCATGAAGTTGTGTCCGTCTGATGCTATCTTTTATATTTTCATCATCTGTCATATTTAACATGGTGTGCATAGCAGCTATTAAAAACCCAGCAGTACCACAACAAGGATCAAGCACAATATCATCAATCTTTAGGTCTGCCAAATCACAAAATAATTCCGTAATATGTTTTGGAGTTAAAACAATTCCCAGTTCTTGACCGTCGCCACCAGCATAACTCATAAATTCGCCGTAAAATCTGCCTAAATAGTCCTCCGATGAATTATTGTATCTGATACTTTTATAAATTTTATTATCAAGAAATTCCGTATAGTATCTTAATGGAGTTTTACCGAGCGTTTCATCAATCTCATTTAATGCCGTTTTATCTTTGATAAATGCAAACTGAGTTAATAGTTTATCTTTTTTTACAGTAGGAGCAACCTTTGATCTTTGTAAATTATCAGCAATAGCATCATAAATCTTTTGTCGATATGTTTTTGTTGCATCACCACTTAAACTGTCAATCGAAAAATTTTTATGTTCCCTTTCCCTTAATGCGAGTAGAATTCCAGATACAATAAGTGGTTTTTCATTATTTGTTAATGCACTATAATTCCTTAAATCTTCGTGTAGTTCTTCAGCATCATGCAAAATTTCTTTTGTTTCTTTTTGTGTGTCTGTAGTTTCTCCCAACACTTCACGAATATAATATTCATCAATATTATTTTCATTGAAAGAAATGAACGACTCTACTTCTGGCAATTCCCTATAATACTCTGTTTCATCAACATACAGTGGACTTATAATATGTTTCTTTGCATTACCAGACACACCAAAAGCAAATATCTTTTTATACGTTGTATGTCTTGCTAAATGCTTTGCATAAAACAGAGCACCATTTACTGCATACTCAATGACAGATGATACTTCAAAACTAATAACACTACCCTCTAATTTTTTATGTTTGTTTATATCTGCTTTATCTTCAATTATAATCAAATAGTCTTTAACAACACCAACAAATTCAGGATAACCAGAATTTCCCGTTCCTCTTTTACTGGCGGTTTTTAAAGCCTCATTAATTTCTTTAATTGTACTCCCTTGGGGTTCTAAATGTATATTTGCCTCTTTTAACAATTCATAAACCCAAAAATCAGTTTTCGGTTCTTTCTTTGCCATAATATCTAGACACCTCTCAAAAATTTTGCTGTTTTATAAAAGAAATCGTTTTTGTTTTTCCGCTAGTCCTTTTAATTACTTCATCTTCACCAAGTACCCTTACCAAATTTGCAATCAGCCTTTTGTGGGCTGTGTCATCATGATAATAAATGTAAGTACAAACATTATCATTTTTAATTAAGGCTGACAAAATATCTTTATCCGTTACATCAAGAGAATGTCCGAAAATATAAAGAGTATAACGATCTTTATTTTCTTTTATCCTGTCAGCATGTCTTTTTGATAAATCACCAGTTTCTTTATATATTCTCTGATAATATTTTTTATAAGAAATAAAATTTAATTCTTTATTTTTCCTATCATCATCTAAATACTCATCGATTCCTAAAATCATATTATTAAAAGCTTTTGTTCTATCCGCCCTTGCTTCGCCATGTATAAAATCATTTATTTCAATTCCATAAACTCTGCTAAATGTATGGGTATAATTAAAACTGATACAAATACATTCTTCTTTTTGAGGTTTACAAGTGTTTACCTCATCATTTATTATTTTTATAATGTCTGGCGACTTTTCCCATACATCTATTTTATCAACATAATCTGCTAGATAAATTTCTAACGCTATTATCAACTTATTTAAATCATTTTCAAGCTTTTTGATTATTTCTTTATATGTAATCGGCGGTAACGTTTGTAATGGATGTTTTTTATCATATGTTTCTTTGTATTTCGACCAGTCGCTTACAGAAAGTTGTAAATTAGATTTCTTAATTTCCTCCTCCATTTCCATAAGTCTGTCATTCTCTATTTTTTCTGTATCTGACATAAAAAAATCATTTAAAAATGAGTTATTAGTGTTTCTGCAGGCTTGATCATTTATATCTATCTTTTTAATACATTCTGAGAATGCTTGTATTACTTTACTAATCTCATTTTCAAAATCAATCCAGTTTTCTTTTATATAACTTTGACAGCATAAAAAATATTCAATCCAAAAATTATTTTCTATCAGTTCTTTCCAAGTATCAGTCTGTGAATAAATATTATTTTTCACGTTTCTCATATCACTTTGTATGAGTTCACATATTTCATGGTTAATATTTTTCCAATCAATACAATTCAAATCATCTGTAGAAGTTACATTAACTACTTGTTTCATGACTTCAATAAATAGCAAAAAATCTTTGTATGTAGTTGGCAATCTGTGAGCTAAAACAAAACCATTCCCACTCTATAATCTATTCAGTACATACCACTATATGTCACAACCCCTCCATACCAATAATCAAAATAAAGTATCGCATAGTTAGAGTTAGATTTCCAGAAAAGACAAAAAAAGAAATGCGGATGAGAAAGCTTTTCTGAAGATAACACAGTAACAGCCTGCAATAAGTCAAAAAGTTGATCGCAAACACCAGTGAATCAAATTCAAAATGCATCAAAAATTATTTGTCCCTTCGTAGCATTTTCCAAATATCTATAATAAAGAAAATGATTAATATTTCTAATAATTAGAAAACTGGTTTATATTTTGACCAGTCCTCTATACAAAGAAAGATATGTTACCACAATTCTAATGAATCTTCCGCATCTACCCATGTCTGTATACCACTCTCAAGATACAGTGTTGCATATTCAAAGGGATTGTCTATTGCCAAAGCATTTAAGGCACATTCAGAACTTGGTGTTGTTTTCAATCCTTCTTCCGCTTTTGCGCAGTCTATCCGTAAAACATATCTGTCAAAAGTGGTTACATCAATACAGTTATAGAGCATATTATAAGCTACATAAATAAATCTCATATCTTATCAGTCCTTTCTTGCCTGTATTTTGGAGAAATTTGTGAAAGCATTCCAATCAGTTCTTCCTGTCCTGTTCATTTCATGTTATAATTTATTATTAGCTATTTTCCCCTTATTTTTGTCCTTATGAGGGTTCGTAACATGAGGGAAAAGGATATAACACAAGGGAAAGTCTAAGGGCAAACTCATTTGCTATAAATTTAGTGTTTTCAAGGGTTTGCGGACTTTTTGAAGATAAGATATAACAGTTATTAAATGCTATAAAAAGTGTCTTATCAGAATTCAAGTTTATCAGGAAATTGCATTGTATTTTCTTGCATCGACATGCTCCGTATGATATACTAAAGCAGATATCATCAGATACGTTGTGCAACGGTTCGCGATGGATTTATATTATAAAATCAAGGAGGGAATACCATGACGGTCAAAGAATGCATCTTAGAAAGACGCAGCATCCGTAAATTCACCACTAAGGCAGTTGAGGAATCCGTTCTCCGGGAAATTATTGAGGAGGCATCCTATTCCCCCAGCTGGAAAAATACTCAGATTGTCCGTTATATTGCTGTTTCTGATCCGGCAGTAAAGGAAAAGATCAGCCACTGTACCTCCGGTTATCCCCACAATGGCGATATTATCAATGGAGCGCCCACCGTCATTGCCGTAACGA
>WFLX010050247.1_pt1 | contig 16663 bp, 10 predicted proteins | sample 4967041 | NCBI WGS metagenome assembly WFLX01 (sample SAMN12857096, study PRJNA449069) | gut metagenome | isolation source: stool from male and female vole | host: Microtus ochrogaster | place: USA:Florida | collected 2017 | reverse complement strand
ATTCCAAAAAAAGCACGGAAAAAAGCACGTCCCTTTCTTTTTTCAGGACATTCAAGCAAATCGAAATCTTGTCTGAATATCTAAAAATTTTTAGAAGTCTGACGATCTTTAAGAGACGCGTCAGTCGCAACAATTTAAATTCGGGACTTATCAGATTAAATCCGGGAAGAATGGATAGCAAATCTATGATTGCCATAGGGGTGAACGGGTAGATTATATAGGAACTCCACCCCCGTTTCAACTGAATATCTGACGTAAACCATCTTAAAAGATAGTCAATTATAAAGGCTATGACAGTTACTATCTCAAGAACTTTAAATATTGGATAATCNTCTANAAACATNAGGGGCACTATANTCGCAATTATCATCACAAGCATATACCAGNCATACAACCGGCNATACNACATCCCCTTACGGTCTCTATTGATTAAATTGTAAATTTTTTGCTGTAACATGGAAAGTATTAGAATTATAAAAGAATGCCTCCAAATCTCCTTATTATGCAAATTTAATAAAAATACCTAATCCTACCAACTCCTTATACTCAAAAACACAAATACGTATGTACCCGACGGAATCTGCTTCCATCGGGTACATAACACGTAATTATTAATTTTTTTGCCTATNAAANGNGTGTNTTTCTTATTATTTCTTGGCTATTGTAGCTTATGACTGAGTATTGTTGGCAGTAGCGTTGCGGTTGCCCTTATGGTCGCCACCTTTACGCTGGCCATTCTTCATACCTTTATTGTGTGCCATATTTTTCTTGCCACCTTTGCCTTGCTGGAATGCCTTCTTATCTCCATGGTTACCATCGCCATTCACATAGAAGTTTTCAAGGAAAACCACATACTGATCCGGACCGATAATAGCCTTTACTTCCTTCAGATATTCCAGTTTATCTGCCTTACGAGCTTCCATACGAGCCTTCCTATCAGCTTCATTTTTGCTCTTGTCGGCTTTCTGTCCATTGTTTTCGGCTTTTCTTGCCTCCATCTTTGCCTTGCGGTCAGCCATACGTTTGCTGTCGAGTTCTGCAAGCTTACTCTTTTGTGCATCTGTAAGATTGNGNCNTTCATANGGATTCTTCATCTCNCGAGCTTCTTTCTTCATTCCCTTGCNNCCTTTTNNGCATTCNGTCTGAGNCTTGCAGCNNTGNGCNTTTTTCTGAGANTTATTCTGTGCCATACCATTGAATCCTACAAGTGCCATGGCCATAAGTGCTAAACCTAATACTTTCTTTTTCATCATTTTCAATTAGTTTTTGTGTGTTTTTAATTATTTGCGTTCATTCATTTTACGCAATCTTTGACTAATATAACACCCAAACGTTTAGTAGGTCATGGCTCTTTAACTTAGATTTAACACAATGACGTCTATATATTTAAATATTATTAAAACCTATAATGTCCGATTAAACCAAAGCATATGTCGACAATCTCGCGCGCACATACAAAAAACTATTCTTCACCCCAAGAAGATTCGATTCTCCCTTTTGGAGTCTCAATCCAACCTCGAGCATACTTGATGCGTCCCGTGGGATCCGGAGTCGGATCAACCGATACCACCCCCTCCGGAGTCACAGTTATTCCAAGACAGCGAGTAAGAAGCCAATTGGCAACGGACCCAAAGGAATAATGATTGAAGGAATTCATGCTGTTGTTGCTACCGAAACCATCCTTGTCTGTATAGGAATTTAGACGCTCCCATATAGTTGTGGCTCCTTGAGTCACAGGATACANCCATGAGGGATANTGCGTGGAAGTCAGAAGTGTATACGCCACATCGTTTCTGCCGATTCTTGACAAGGCCTCCATTATCCACNCTGTGCCGATAAAGCCGGTCATCAATGAATGTGGAGGGCATACAGTGCCATCATCAGCTCTGTTTTCCCTTTCAATAGAAGCAATAAAATTCTCCCGAAAACGAGGCGTATCATATATGCCCATAGCCAACGGCAACGCATACGAACTCTGCATATCGACCAACTCCCCTATACGGTTTGAATCAAATGCCGACCACCGTGTCTTCTCAGTTTCCGGGTCGATATATGTATCGGCAAAAAAACGCTTCCTTTCATCAATCAGACCTTCATAACGGCGCGCATCCTCCGACAACCCTAACATATCCGCTACATATCGCATGATGGCTAAATCATATATAAGATAGCATTCCCAAAGCAACGACTTATCATTGCGCTCATATTCCGGACTCAGCCAATCGCCAAGATCACCCCAAGCCCTGTTCTGTACAAGCACTCCTGTAGATGGTTCGATAGCCTCCCTGAAAACATAATCCATATATTTTTTCATTGCAGGATAATGCTCAGCCACCACAGCAGTATCCCCATATTGCCGGTAATATTCCCAGGGAACAGTTATGCCTGCCGATCCCCATAGGAATCCACCAAATCCTACTCCGGTAGGTGCCACATCGGGGAAGCGTCCATTTTCCGCCTGACAGTCACGCACAGACTGCAAGTATTGCCTGAGAAGTGGCGACACATCGGCTATCTTAGTGGCAGTGGGTGAGAACACCGAGATATCACCCATCCAACCAAGCCGCTCATTGCGTTGCGGACAGTCGGTAGGAATCGAGATGAAATTGCTCAATGTCGACCATTTGACATTCTCCCAAAGTCGATTGACGAGGGAATCAGAGCATTCGAAATGTGCCTTGAATCCATGCACCGAACTTACAGGAATACTCTTCACCGACTCCAGCGGGAGTGGCTCCTCGAGTCCAGTAAGCTCCAGATAGCGGAAGCCATGAAGAGTATGGCGTGGAGCAAACTCTTCTTGACCATCCCCGGATGCTATATATTTGTCAGTGCACATAGCTGCACGAAGATTCTCTGTCATCACCATCCCGGCATTTGACGCATATTGAGGCATATCCGGATAGAGAACCTCTCCATGCCTCACTGTCACTTCCTGACCACGAGTAAGATCGTTGAATACTATATATGGCACAGCCGCCATATTCTGCCCCATATCATAGACGTATACACCGGGACGAGGCTCTGTCATTGAAATGGCTGCTATTGTATCGCCAGCCAATACGCGGTCGCCAAACGTCGGTCTCAANTTCACGTCTGACCAANCTCNACCCACCGGGGNCAGNGTATTATCATTCAAAGGCAACAAAACAGTCTTGGTCCANGTGCGATCCTGGGCTTCATGCGTACCTCTCAAATCNTCTTTACGGGAATCATATATCTCTCCTTGAAAGAAACTCCCTACAAGTATCGGGCCATCTACGGAATATTCCCAGCTTTCAGGATTCGTGACAAAACGATCTTCCGTACCATCGGTATACTTCAGTTTGACTTCCGCCATGAACGCTTGCCGGTCGCCAAAGAAATTCCAATTCTCCCCTATGAATGTAGATGGTCCACTCCACCATCCTTCCCCAAGTCTGACACGGATCTCGTTGTCGCCCGGTTTTATTTGGTCTGTGATGTCGAATGTATGATAAAGATGGGTTTTATTATACTGAGTCGAACCGGGAAGATAATATTCTTCATTAATCCTCTTTCCATCTACATAAAGGTCGTAGATTCCCATTGCTGTGGCATTGACGGTAGCTTTTGCTATCTTCTTGGTCGGGTCGACTTCAATATTCGAACGCATTTCTGGCATGGAACGCTGCGGTAAATTCAACTTCTCCGATTTATTGAAGCTACCGTCGATTCTTGCTATGACATTGCGTGGCTCCCTGAAGTTGCGCACCACAAAGTCGCTTACCACAGCATTTGACCCTTCGGGAATATCAATTGCCACACCTGAAAGCACCGGGAAAGCGATGTAATCTCCACCATTGCCAAGAGGATTTAAACCTTTACCTCCTTCTTTCTTCCCATTTACGAAAACATCAACATTTCCATAGTTTACGGCAATCTCAACACTATCCGTCGCATGGCGGAAATTGTCAACGGGCATCTCCGCTATAGGAATTTCCGCTTTATCAGACATACTATAACCGCTTCGGTAGAGCTTCACAGAATCCCCATCTATCTGCAGGCGCACATAAGATTGTCCAGGTCGATCAGCAAGTCCATCGACATTCTTCTTAGCATCCATCAATCGAGGATCATCAAGACCGAATATAACAGAGGCTGTGTCACCCTCTTTCATGTCGATATTAAATCCAAGCCGAAAGACCGACAGATAGTCCGAATAGAATGGAAGGGAATCAGAATGAACAGAAATCCAATCTGCTCCATCAAAATGATTACCGGAAGAACCCAACATAAAAAATGGTTGCGTGGCAACTATCAAAAACGCAAAAATCTTATTTCAAAGCATACGTATCATAGAAAACAATTTAAAAACAAATATATATAATCCAAACAACATACACAAATAAACGAGCTAAAAAAGAAGCTCGATTCTACACAACGCATGCAAACATTAATAGAGTGCAGATTGTTGAAGCATATATAAATCCATCCAGTCATTCCACACTATGAAATTCACCGTTAGCCACCTGATAAGACACGTTTTATGCCCCATCATCATCTCGATGGGATGGATCTGTCTTTTGTCGACATCATGCCAACAGAAGGAGGTGGAATACTGCAGCGAACCGATAAGGGTAATGATTGAGTTTAATTGGATCGACGCGATAAACGCCCATCCAGACGGAATGACCGTACTTTTCTTTCCCGCTGACGAAGAATCTCGATTCTGGCGTTTCGATATCTCCGACAAAGAAGGAGGAGAAATCGAAATATTACCGGGAATCTACAATGTTTTGGCATTCAATAATGATCTCTCAGGAATTGAATTTTTCAATACAAAAGATTATGACCAATTCTCAGCAAAAGCAAGAAACATAAGTGACTCATTAACGTCTCCTACCGGAATGCTCTATTCCGCTCATCTTAAATCTGTGAAAATATTCAACCCTCATAGTAATTCCAATATCATCTCGCTTACCCCCGACTCGCTTTCTACAGTCTACCACGTTTGTCTTGACTCTGTAAGCGGCTCAGAACGAATAAAGACAGCACACGCCATAATAAAAGGTCTTGCACGTTCAGTATGTCTACCCATCGGCTGTAACTCAAAGGATATTTGCTGCATGGCTGCTCCTCTACACATAGATCCGAATTGCAATACGCGCCTTGAGGCTATTGGCACCGGATTCGGAAATCCCGATATTCCAAATCCCCAAATTACTTTGGAAGTAATCGTGACAACGTCGCACGGCAAATATTCAAAATCTTTTGATGTGACACATCAAGTAATGAACTGTAAGTATCCTAAAGACGTTTATCTTAACATAAAAGGTCTTGACATTCCAGAGGCTGACAATCCTGAAAACCCCGACGGTAATACCGACGTAGGAATTTCAGTAGGAGTAGACGGATGGCAACTTATCGAAATCTTTTATTCTTAATAAACATAAACATATTTCTTCACCAACTTAATTTAATCGCCATGAAAACACACAAAATCTACAATTTTTCGGCGTTTGCTCTCTCCGCTGTTGCAGCGATAGTCGTGTCATCTTGCTCATCGACCGATGAACCTCGCCCCCAGAGTGAAGACCAGACAAACGTAATAAGATTTGCCGCCAACACAGAGTTCTCCCGTGCAGGAGATATCACAACAAGTAATCTCAAGACCTTCAATGTCTATGCATATACAGGCAATGGGACATCGCCTGATTTATTTATGGACAATGTGGTAGTCACTAAGAATACTTCTAATGTATGGTCGTATGACCCTGTCAAGTACTGGCCATCAAAAAAGGCTGTGGATTTCTATGCCTTCGCTCCCGCTTTATGGCTCGGCACTAATACCCCTCTTGCCGGTGTTCCTTACGATGCATCAGAAGGAACAGAAGACATCATCTATGCTGTAAGCCCCGATCTTACAGGTGGAGCCGGACTCTCCAACGCCCAAGTAATATTTAATTTCCGACATGCGCTCTCCAAACTCACAGTAAAGATGAGTTCTTCAAATCCTGAACTCAAAGTTAATGTGACAAATGTAGCGTTGTCAAACCTAAATACCAAGGGCAATTTCCATTTCCCATCAGGCTCGACCGCTGACACCCCAACCGAACAGACTGTTGGCATGTGGACCGACCAAAACACTCCGCAAGTATATGTGATGCATATGAGTCAGGCTGCCGACGACATCATTACCCTATCTTCTACAGCCACAGACATGGGCACAACAACAGTGCCCGGAGCAAGATATCTTATTCCACAGCCTCTCGTATGGAACAACAACGGAAATGGAGCTGACACCTATATAGCAGTGATGTGCTCAATCTATGATGCTGACAGTGGTGCCAAGCTTTGGCCGAATGCCAACACTCCTGAAGAAAATATAGTGTCAGGAAGCACCTATGGCGATGGTCTTCTTAAATTCCCTCTTTCCACAAGCGCCTTCAAGGAATGGAAACCGGGATGCCACTATGTCTATAACCTCGTAATAAATTCGAATTCCGATATGGGTGCAATCGAATTTGGAGCGCCGGCTGTGGAGAGTTTTGTCAATGTCGAGACCTCATATCAGTAATTTACTCAACTTTCGCATCTGAAAGCTGAAGATTATAAGAATTAAGGAGTTAATCATACATTAAGGCTCATTCCTCAAGGGGTGAGCCATTTTCATTAAATAACCTTAATTATTTATTGAACCCTTAGGCTATCGTTGTGTTAATATAGTATAAAACCACTATATCAAAACTACGAAAAAACACGATAGACAATGACTACTGATTCCAACAATTCAAAAATAGTAGACTTGGCTACGATGCCATTAGGTAGCCGACAGATATTCATAATGATTGCAGCCTCACTCGGACAGTTTATCGGGCAGGGACTTGCTACACTTGTGGGCATCGTAATCCCTCTTATCCAACTCGTTGCACATCCGGAACTGAGTTCAGGCATACAAGGACTTATGGGATGTATTTCCCTTATCGGCATTATGGTAGGAACGGTAGTGTTCGGCCGACTTAGCGACCGCTATGGGTATCTTTTTTTCTTCCGCCTATGCCCTCTCATTATACTCGCTACATCACTCGTCTGCGTATTTATACACGCTGTGCCTGTGCTCCTTGTCTCCCTCTTCCTTATGGGCTTTGCAATCGGAGGTGAATACAGCCTTGATCCCGACTACATCTCAGAACTCATGCCAGCCAAGTGGCGCACTTTCATGGTGGGATTAGCAAAAGCATTGGCATCTGCCGGAAGCGCTGTAGTAGCTATCATCTGCTACGTGATGATTACAAAATCAAAGGATCCTGCTATATGGCCCGACCTTTTCTATATCACTGGAGCTATAGCTGCCATAATGTTTATAACCCGCCTTGGATTCGCTCAGAGTCCGCAGTGGCTTATGAGCCGCGGACGCAAAGCTGAGGCAGAGAAGGCTGTTGAAAAATTCCTTGGACCCAACGTCAGAATGATTTCAGACCTCCCTGCTGCTACAGCTGCCAAACCACAAGCCAAGCCCGAAAGCTTAGGAGCCTTCATCAAGGAACATATGCGAAAGATTATTCTTACAGGTGTGCCCTGGGCATGTGAGGGTTTGGGAGTATATGGCATCGGTATTTTCCTGCCTGTGCTCATCATGAGCTTCAAGATCGACAGTCTTCCGGCTACAGCACCCGAAATTGAGCATATCACACACTCTGTAGGTCTTACCTTCGTGCTGACACTCGTCATGATGCTGGGATTCGGCCTCGGACTCTATCTTCTTAAGAAAGAAAACCACGTCAAGATGCAGATTGTCGGATTCTGGGGAAGTGCAGTTGGCCTTGGTCTCCTTATGGCTGCATATCTATGCCACTGGCCTTCTTGGGTAGCCATTGCAGGCTTTGTCATCTTTGAGCTCTTCCTCAATGCCGGTCCTCACCTTATTACGTTTATACTTCCAAGTCAGGTATATGCCATTGAAAACCGAGGCACAGGCACCGGAATCGCTGCCGGCATCGGAAAGGCAGGTGCAGTAGCTGGAGCCTTCATCATCCCGGTGCTCCTTAAAAGTGGCGGTCCAACTACTGTCATGATTGTCTCCATCGCTGTAATGGTGGCAGGCGCACTGATCACATTTTTTGCAAAACCGAAAAAATAGTTTCTCTTAAACTAATAACCCCCTTAAACATCTAATACTATGTCTGCCACAACGACTACACCAACTCCCACACTGAAGCCACAGCCGAAGTCTGAGCGCTATGTGATGACCTTCATGAATATCGTTGTGCTGATCCTTTCAGCAGGCCTTATCTCATGGATTNCATATGATACTTTCAAGCGTATAAACTTTCTTGAAAACCATGCCTATATGACTTTTCAATATTGGGTCTGCATGGTCTTCATCCTCGACTTTTTCTTGGGTCTTTATTATGCCGACAAGAAATGGTCGTATGTCAAACGTCGTTTCTGGTTTCTGCTCTTGTCGATTCCAGTATTGAATATAGTCAACTNCCTGAATATTACTCTGAGTCAGGNTGCNCTCTTTTTTGTAAGNTTCATTCCTTTGGCACGAGGTGCCTTGGCATTAGCGATTGTCGTAAGCTACGTCTCCTCAAATGCTGTGTCGAGCCTTTTCGCATCATATATCACGATAATGCTCTTCATCGCCTACTTCTGCTCACTGATATTCTATCAGCGCGAAGCAGGTGTCAATCCCGACGTGAATTCTTATTGGACTGCCCTTTGGTGGACCATGATGAATCTATCTACTGTTGGTTGCGCAATATCTCCAGTTACGGTTGCCGGTAAGATTGTAGCCGTAATACTCCCGATATCCGGCATGATAATTTTCCCGCTATTTACAGTCTACCTGACCGACTATGTCAGCCGTTCATTCAAAAAGAACTCTCAGGAGAGTTCTACACAAAACAGCAATCAATCATCCGGGAATTAACAATAATTAATTTTTAACACTTGCGGGGAAGCCGCATCATATTATGCATAAGTTTACGAAGATAGTAGCCACAGTGTCTGACAAAAGATGCGATGTGGAGTTTATAAAGGAGTTAGCCGCAGCTGGCGTCAATGTAGTGCGCATGAACTCAGCGCATCTTGAATATGAAGGATTCAAGAAAATAGTTGATAATGCGCGGGCCGCCGACAGCACTCTCGCTATAATGATGGACACCAAAGGACCAGAAATCCGCACTACAGTCACTGAGACAGGAGATCCGGTAGGGTTTCATGCCGGTGATGCTGTGACATTCTATGGAAACCCTGATGGAAAGACCTCAACAAAAGTCATCAATCTCAACTATGCACACATAGCAAATGTAGTCAAGCCTGGCAATCGAGTTTTGATCGACGATGGAGAATTGGAGTTTACCATAATAGACATAGTCGGCGATGCCATTCATGCAGTGGCAGACAATGACGGCACACTTGGTTCGCGCAAAAGCGTCAACTTGCCGGGGGTCAGCATCGACCTGCCGGCTGTGACAGAACGTGACANGCGCAACATTGGCTATGCCGTTGACTTAGGTGTAGACTTTATAGCGCATTCATTCGTGCGTTCGGCCTCCGACGTCATGGAAGTGCAGTCTATTCTTAATGAACGCCACTCCCCTATCAAGATCATCTCAAAGATAGAAAATCAGGAAGGCATCGACAATTTCGACGAGATCCTTGATGCTTGCTACGGAATCATGGTGGCACGAGGAGATCTTGGTATTGAGGTGGCTGCAGAAAAGATTCCAGGCATACAAGCCATGATGATACATAAATGCATCAAAGCTCACAAGCCTGTGATAGTAGCCACACAAATGCTTCACAGTATGATCGAGCATCCACGTCCTACGAGAGCTGAGATTTCCGACGTTGCCAATGCTGTATATCAGAGAGCAGATGCAATAATGCTTTCCGGCGAGACTGCCTATGGCAAGTATCCGGTAGAAGCTGTGACCACAATGACTAAGGTCGCTGTTGAAGTTGAAGCATCGCTTCGACAGAAAATGGAAATCCCACCTTTGACCGACGATGACATCACTTCATTCCTTTCACGTCAGGCAGTCCTCTCCGAAACCCGCGTCGGCACCAAAGCTATCTTTACCGATGCATTCGGAGGAGTGGCAGCTCGTTTCATAGCTTCATTCCGTGGCAACAACCCTACATTTGCTATCTGCCATAACAAGGAAGTATACCGGTGGCTTGCGCTAAGTTTCGGAGTTTCAGCATACTATTTTCCACAGCCTGATCCGGAAGATCCCCGACACTCGGTGGAAGCTGTTAAACAAATTGTAGAAGAAGACCATATTGGACTCGACGACCGCATTGCTTATCTGACCGGCACAAAACGCGGCACTCGCGCACTTGAGATCCTGACACCTGGAGAAATTCTTAATCCTTGATTGGGTCAGATTCATTTTATCTCGAAATCGGAATTGAAGGTCCGATGTATCCGGGACGAAAGGAGCCTTGGTCAACTACAATACGTTGGATTGCCATGCCGGAGTCTATACCCCGAAGTTTTAGGATGTGAGCATCAGAAACCTTATCAAGAGGAAGCATCAGGCGAGTAAGCGCGGAATTGCGGAGGACGTTAAGTTTCCAGGGTTTTGACCATTCTTCAGGAAGGTACTCAATGATTTGCTCTTCACCGTGGTCGATGGTGACACCTATCTTGCATCCTTTACCTTCATACATTGGGAAGTATGGGAGATGGAAAATCTGAAGAGTGATGGAGTCACCGGGAATATCGTCAATCTTTACTATTGCTTCGGCTGTTTCGCCTGAGTTCCCGTCTGAAGCGGGGTCACCCAGCTGAAGTATGAAGCCGTCGTAGCCTATTCCTTCGATAAATGAGGCTCCTTTGGATAATTTGGCTGTGCGGAGGTCGAGTGTGCGGCATAAGTCATTACCTCTTGACTGCCAGTCAACCGCTCTGACTATGGATCTCTCCCCCACCTCAGGGAATTGACGCAATGTAGGACGATTCTGATACTTGGCGCAGAAACCCGGCGGGACGGTCATCATGCCATTCCATTTGCCGTTTTCAAGTGAATTATATGTTTTATTGAGAGCATCTATGCTGTCGGCTGCCTCTATTGACAGACGTGCGGCATAGTTGGCACCCGATTTATCGTCGATGTCTGCCAATTCTCCGTTAAGCTGAGCAAAGAGAAACTTCCGGTTCATCATCTCGGAGGCAAGTACAGGATAGCCTATCATTTCAAAGAATGGGATACGCAGAGAGTCAGGCAACTCGCTCATTAAAGCATCAGTTTTTGTTGCCAGATTTTTATATTCGTCAATACGTTGCCAAGCATCACCGTAGTTTGAGAAACTGAAGTCAGTCGGTCCCACTTCGCGTGTGTCAGGGGTATCCCATTCTATTTCCCAACCCATATATTCAGGCTTCCTAATCCAGGCAAGCCGATAGTATTCATCCAATATCTTTTGAATGGCATCCTTATATTTATCGCCACACCATTCTGCCACAAGAGAAGANTGATAGGTGTTGATATTATCTTGGGAGAATCGGTCGAAGTCCCATGCCATGTCGAAAAATGTCTGGGTGTCGAGTTCAGCCGGTTTGATGTCGCCTACATTAAGAAGCCAATAGCGATCAGAGCCGCAATCGTAGGCTTTCTTCAATTCGTGATACATCATGGCAGGAGGAGTCGTGCAGAGCCAGAGATAGTCATGAGGAGTGCCGAGATAGGAAGTGTGGTAATACACACCGGAAGAGCCAGAGCGTTTTCTTTCAGCAGGAGAGGAAACGCTTTTCATATAGCCGTAGTTGTCATCTGGCCAGATTATCGTGACGTCCTCAGGGACATGGAGTCCTTTGCGGTAAAGGTCAAGTGTCTCCTTATATGGTACAAAGATCTGAGGAATCTCCTCTGCGGGCTTACCAAGTCTCCTGGAGAGGAGATCACGCTGATCGGTGATCACCTTCTCAAGAAGTGCAATACGCTCTTCAACGGGTCGAGTACGGCTCATCGCCTCATCGTGGACGCCACGCATACCAATGGTATAGATATTTTCAAAATCTGCCACCTCGTCAAGACGATCGGAGAATTTTCCGTAGATCACATCGCGGTTTGTGCCATAGTCCCATTCCCCATCACGCTCAGGATCCCATTCCGAGAGAGCTGCATTATTAAACATTATCGGTTCGCAATGAGAGGTGGTCATGATTATGCCATATTTGTCAGCAACTGTCTTGCTTTCAGGATGAGAATAGAACGCACCAGTGCAGGAATGCATTGCGGGAGCAAGCATATTGCCTTTCAGCCGCAATAGGAGCTGACAAACTTTCTCATAGGTTTTAGGGCCAATATCCTTTACGTCGCTATCAAGTCCGTTAGCAGCCCAAGGTAGCATTCCCCAGTCTTCATCGTTAATGAATATACCCCGGTATTTGATAGTGGGGGTATTGGAAATGCAATCGAGATTGATTTTTATATCGGGATTGTATTTAACTGGGACATCAGCCCACCAAGTCCATGGGTCAACGCCTATTCCACGGGAAAGAGTAGTGACACCGTAGGCAGTGCCACGTCGGTCACTACCTGCGATAACCAATAGTTTCTTTCCGTTTTTGGTAGGGATATTTTTTATAATGAAACGTTCCCATCCCTGACGAATGCTATCGGCAGGGATGACTCCTTGTTTAGCAAGATCATCGATTAGGCGCGAGTGTCCGAGGGTGCCGATCAGGATCGCATCTGTATTTTGGGGCAACGAGGTAGAGATATCAGGAGTTTTCCCCGTTACTTTGGAAATATCTTCGGCGAGCATCTGAGCTACATTAGCTACCACAACATAGTCAGCGGGGTCATAGACTATGGGGCTTCCTTTGAGGGGGAATGCGAGGGAGTTGGCAGCAGACGCGCAAATTATGCATAGGAAAGAAAGCAATAACGGGAAAAGAAATTTCATGATAAAATATAGTTATAGATGTATTTTTACGCTTATTGGCGTGCGCGGAGTGCACTATGTTACTAAAGATTAGCGAGCGATGTGCTTTTTGCCGTTTTGGATGTAGATTTGCCCCTTATAGAGAAAGGTTGGGTTAACAGGTTGTCCGTATAGGTTGAAGCATTCTTGCGATCTTGTGTCGGCATTTATGCTTTCAATGCCTGCAAGGGAGGAGGCTTTGGCTATAGCGTCGGCGAGGGCGGCAGTAGCTTGTTCGTAGATTGTCGGGGATGTAGAGACAAGTGATTCGTATTTTTGTATTGTTTCAAGGAGATTTTGGGCTGCTTCCGTAGAGAGAGCCTCCTCCGGGAGAGAAGCATAGAAATCCTTGGCTTGATTGAGTGTACGCTGGAAAGTGCCTTTATAGCGCTCGGCAGTCGACATTGCAGTGGCTATCTTGAGGTTGCCGACGATTACAGCATTCCATCCTGATGTCATACTATATGTTACGGTGTAGTCTCCTTCTGTGGGAATATCGAATTCGAGGGAATGTGCAGTGGAGCCTCCGATGCGACCTTGCTGCTCATCCATATTGCCGGTAGAGGGGAGAGAAGAGAATTTTGCGACATCTGTTCCATCCAGTGTCTTAACGGTAAAATCAAACTTCACATTACCGTCGAGCGAACCTTTGTTCCAATATATGGAATTGAAATTTGCCACATATCGGCCTTTGTCGAAATGGAGTGCGTAATCGGGTGTATACTTACCATAAGTGATCTCACAACGGTCGTAGTCGCGGGCACTCAGATAGAAACCTTCATTAAAGTCACCACCGGTCATGAAATACTTCATACGTGCACCACCTGTGTTGGCACTTCCAGACACTTTCTCGTCTTTTTCGCCGTTGGCACGAGTATTTATGCGATACCAACCGGTTGGAATTCCCTCACCTACGGTATTTTCCTCTGCACGAAGATTTGGATTGAAGACTTCATTATACGGAGGGACATCTCCAACTTCTTCAAGACCGAAAGTATAGGTAGCCTTAAAGACTTTCATGACTCCGTCGTTCTCTCCCTTCACATTGCGAAGTGTGAGAGCATATTCACCCCGTTCAAGAGCTGGGACTAAGAGAGTCAGAGTATTTCCTGAAGATTTTACATCAAGGGATACCGATACATCATCTTTTTCGAGTACAGCTTCTGCTTCTGAGCCATCAACGTTCATATCAAAAGTAAGAGTTATCTCCATTCCGTCGAGCGGAAGGTCGAAAGAGCCATTTTCAGGTTCAACAGTGCCCACCTTCGGAGCATCTGGCCCGAGACTCCAGAGATTCATAAAATTCCAAGCTTCGATGCTTGTCAGGCAAAACATGGGGTCTTCCGACTGCCAATGTCCCTTATCCTTAAATTCGAGAAGACGAATCTCCACGCCATCCAGACCGTCGCCCCAAATATGCATCTTTGCACCTTTATTACGATTGCCCTCAGGATAAGGATCAATGAGAGTCTCAATAGCATTGCACTCGTTTCGCTTGATCCAGTTGTCGAGAGTAGGCTGCACACCGCTGAATACACAGACATCATCTCCTGTGCCGTGTACATGCATTATGGGCACAGGACGTGAACTATAGGCACTCTTATCCCACATAGGATATCCGCTTACAGGGACGAACGCCGCTATTTTCTCAGAGATACGATTGGCACAATGATAGGTAAACATTCCGCCCATAGAGAAACCGGTGAGATACACGCGTCCAGTGCTTATATTATGATCTTTTTCCATCTTGTCGATGATGGCGCTGACAANCTCCACATCGCGATTTCCGCTGATATCCCAACCATGGTCGATCCCTTCCGGGAANACCAGCACAAATTTGGCAGTGTCTGAGACAGCAGTCCATTTGGAATTGCTATCGTGCCAGTCGGCACTCTGGTTCATACCGTGACAAGCAATGACGAGAGCTGCTCCAGAAGGAGTGTTGTCGGGCACATGCACTTTAATGTCGCGAGATTGTCCGTTGACTGTGACCTTTTCCCAGGATGTTGCAGCAAAGGCAGAAGACAAGGTCAACGCGGCAAGACAGAGAGTAAAAAAATGTTTCATATTCTTTGTTTAATTTTTTGTTGGCAATAAGAGCCCATCTCATAAATTTGAGAGGGTCTCTAATCTCAAATGCAAAGATAATTCAAAATTCTTATTCTCATTTACCTATGCGTGGCGTTTTTCTACAAAATAGTATCNTCAAATGAGACGAATTCATACGAAAAAGAATCATCCATGCGACCAATTCAAACAAATATAAAAAACAAACAGAAAAATAAATGAAAAAAAAATTATAATTTTGTATCCATAACAATATATTAAATGGCTGCGGCTTAAAAACAATTACATTATGAAGCGAATATTATTTTGCCTACTGCTCTCGATCATCGGGTTTTCGCTCCCTGCGCAGGAACGACGACCGATCGACAATCAGCACCCAATGTGGATGGTCCACATCGATGTGTGGAATTCGGCTGATCCACAAAAAATCATAGATTTGATTCCTGATGAGATCAAACCCTATGTCTGTATGAACTTGTCCCTATCATGTGGATATGACACGAAGACCAATATGTATAGGATGCCACGTTCGGCAGTCCGCACTTATAAATCATGGGCATCCGTGTGTCAACACAATGGAATGTGGTTTACATGTCAGCCCGCCAGTGGCGGACACACCCATATCCAGGATGATGACCTCGAGACTTTTGAATACTTTTTCAAGACTTATCCAAACTTCCTTGGATGGAACTATGCAGAGCAATTCTGGGGCTTTGACGAGCCCGGTGACAAAAGTAGCAGCACTCAGGAATCGCGTATAGCATTGTTTGCAAAACTCGTAGANATGTCGCATAANTANGGAGGCTTCCTGACAGTAAGTTTCTGTGGGAATATATGGAGTCACGCTCTAAATCCATTGGGCATGATGAAACGCAACCCTGATCTCCANAGGGCATGTCAGGCTTATCCCGAAGCTATACTTTGGCTATATAAATACACCACCAGCAGCTGTTTCTACAACAATGAGAGCGTCTCCTGGGGACCATTCATAGCCGGCCTTGCCAATAATTATGGTGTACGCTACGACAACTGCGGTTGGAANGGNGCNNTAGACGCNNTATATGGTGAGANACATGGNNANCCNTATCCNGGNGCTGCNGGCATTGGCACNGTCATGGANCAGACNTGNGTCAACGGTGGNGCNGTATGGGACGGNCCNGANCTNATCTGGACAGAGGATTTCCAAAATCTTAACAACACGAATGTCAATGGATATCAACGTCGAAACTGGGGAAAGTTTCCTAATTTCGACGGAATTTGGCTTGACATGTTTAGCAAGATCATCGATGGATCAATGTATANCCCAANAAGACAAGNGGTATTGGCAAAGACAAANATAGCAATCATCAATGATGNNANCGGAGGGAATGATGAAGATAAATATGCATCTTGGGATAATCTCTATGACGGTCTTTATAAGCAGACAGATCCCTTCAATAGGAACAATGGATATTGGATGGACAACTATCTATATCTCAAGAAGACGGGGCGATATGGCACTATTCCGGTAATGCTTGAAGCTTATGATGAATTAGCCAAGCAGATTCCAATACAAGTCAAAAAGTCTGCCCGGAATTCGCACTGGTCTTCAATAAGCAAAAAGGTAGATGAGTTTAATGAGCAGTATCCGGAAGTGTCAATAGGCGACCTATATGTCAACCGTTTTCGCAACCAGCTTATCACTTATACTCCC
>WFLX010051848.1_pt1 | contig 16667 bp, 13 predicted proteins | sample 4967041 | NCBI WGS metagenome assembly WFLX01 (sample SAMN12857096, study PRJNA449069) | gut metagenome | isolation source: stool from male and female vole | host: Microtus ochrogaster | place: USA:Florida | collected 2017 | reverse complement strand
GTTCGGCGCGAGCGCGAAGATAGAGCATGAAGCCAGCGAGGTAGAATATGGGGGTTTGCATGAATAGGTCTATGCCGACGGCATAGATCATGCATATACAGAAAATTGCGCAGCAGAGGCCAAGAAGGCGTTGGGCACCGTGCGCGATTTTGCAGAGAAAGGCCCCGGAAAGCAGATAGCAGGGGAGAATCATCATGCCGGTGATGTTGAGGGCGGTGAGGTAAACATTGTCGGCCGTGGCCACGAGCATGAGAAACATTTGCATGATTACGCTGCNTANGANCAGGCCNTGGGCGNGCATGTCGTGGCGGTTAAGGTGCATGTAGCTGNGAGGAAGGAGGCCGCGGGAAGCGGCCGTTGAGGGAACCTCGGCGCAGATGAGAGTCCAGGCAACCAAGCCGCCCAGAAGTGCAATGATAATCGAGATTATGACGAAGTAGAAGCCCCAGTCGCCGCAAATGGCGCGGAGCACATATGCTGCCGAGGGGTTGTTGAGGCCGGCGAGTTCGGCGCGGGTCATGCAGCCGAAGCAGAGCAGCGACGCGAGCAAATAGAGAATCCAGGCGGCAAAAAATCCGGTCACGGAGGCTCGGCCAACGTCGCGCAGCCGCTTGGCGCGGCCCGACATTACGGCTGCTCCCTCGATGCCGATGAAGCACCAAAGGGTTACGAGCATGGTTGAGCGCACCTGTTCGCCGAGTCCGCAGAAGTCGGAGAGCGACCCCCAGAATTCGGGGCTGAACGTGCCGGCGCGGAAGTTCAGAGCCATCAGGAGCAGCATCAGGCCGATAGCCGAGAATTTGATAATGGCAAAGATGATGGTCAGGGCCTTGGCGGTTTTCATGCCGTTGACCACAATGAGGTATATTGTCCAGATCAGAACAGTGCCGAAGATAATGGTGGGCCGGCCATGGTCGAGAAGTTCGGGAAAGAAGGTGCCGAACGAGTCGTTGAGCATAACGATGTATGCAACGTTGGCAAATGCCGCACTCAGCCAGTAGCCCCAGGCGCTCATGAATCCGGCGAAGGAGCCGAAGCCGCGGCGGGCGTATTCATAGATTCCGCAGCTGAGGTCGGGGCGTATGTCGGCCAGAGTCTTGAAAGTGTAAACGAGCAGCAACATGCCGGCGGCGGTTACAAGCCAGGAGAGGATGATTGCCGCGGGGCCGGCGTCGGCGGCCATGTTTTGCGGAATGTTGAAGATGCCGCCACCGACCATCATGCCGAAGACAAGGGAGGCGAGGCCGATGAATCCGAGTTTAACTTTGGGTTGCTCGTTCATTTTAGAGTATAGGTGCAAGGAGGCGTAGAACGGATTCTGAGATTTTTTGAAGCGCGGGGCGTTGGCGCCAATAGTCGGCGGTCAGGCGCACGGAATTTTCCTGGTCGCGGAGGAATATGGCGCTCATTTGGGCATTGAACTCTTCGGAGAACAAGAGCAGGTTGCCCTCGAAGTTGTGTTCAAACGAGCGGAAGTCGAAGTTTGTGGAGCCGACCGTGGCNAGGTCGTTGTCGATAATCATGACCTTCGAGTGGAGCATTCCGGGCTCGAACAGGTAGAACTTAATACCTGCGCGCAGACATTCTGTGAAGTAGCTGCGCGATGCGTAGCTGAGTATTTTGGAGTCGCTGCAGCGGGGAAGCATAATTCGGACGTCGACGCCCGACAGCGATGCATTTTGCAGAGCCTTTACCAGATAATCCGGGGGGAGGAAGTAGGGGGTCTGCACCCATATCCGCTTCTTGGCATTGGTTATGGCGTGGAGAAAAATCTGGCCGAGGGTGTTCCACTGGTTCATCGGGCCTCCGGTAACGGCCTGGATGCCGATAGAGCCGGCGGGTTGACAGTTGGGCGATTCTTCAAGCAGTTCGCGCCCCATAAAGTTCCAGTCGCGGGCAAACGAGAAGTGGAGGGCGGCGATGGCNGGCCCTTCGATGCGGAGGTGGCAGTCGCGCCAGANGTTGAAGCGTTTGCCGCCGTCNATATAGCGGTCGGCAATGTTCATGCCNCCGATATAGCCCACGGAACCGTCGATAACAACGATTTTGCGGTGGTTGCGCCAGTTTACTTTAGANCCGACGGCAACGAAAGTTACCTTGAAGAACGGGTAGGCCTCGACTCCGGCATTGTTGAGGCTCTTGAAAAAGTCGGAGGCCACATGGAAAGAGCCTACGTGGTCGTAGATTACACGCACCTTTACTCCTTCGGCGGCTTTTTGCTTAAGAATCTCGGCGATTTCGTGGCCTATGGTGTCGTTCTCGAANATGTAGTATTGAAGGTTTATCGACTTTTTGGCNGCGAGAAGGTCGGCTTTNAGAGCCTCGAATTTTTCGGCTCCGGAGCTGAAAACCTCAACCTTATTTCCCGAGAAATAGGGGCAGTCGACGAGCGCTTCGGTCAGGCGCGCAAGCTGTTCGCTCTGGGGCGACAGCTCTTTTGGACGTTTGGGGGCTTTGGGCAGCTTTACTGCGCGACGGAGGCGGCGCTTGTTGCGGCGCGAAATCATTCGCTTGTTCTTAATGTTTCGCCCGAAAAAGAAGTATAGCACCAGGCCTATTGCCGGAAGCAAGATGAGAATCGTAACCCAGGCAAGCGATTTGACCGGGTTNCGATTCTCACCGAGAATAACGAAGATTACNGTAATTATGGAGAGGACATACGTTGCCGACAGGGTGGCATAAAGCCACGGCTGGTGAACGTATTCCCAGAATTCCATAATCAGTAAACGTTAGTAAGCAAAAATGGGATATTCAGCCATCATGGCGTTCACTTTGGCGCGAACGTCGGCAATGACTTCTGGATTGTCGTGGTTGGAGAGCACGGTGTCGATCATATCGACGATTTCTGCCATTTTGTCTTCCTTGACGCCGCGGGTGGTTATGGCGGCGGTGCCCAGGCGGATGCCGGAGGTCTGGAAGGGGGAGCGTGAATCGAAAGGCACCATGTTTTTGTTGGCGGTTATGTCGGCTTCAACGAGCACTTTTTCTGCCGCTTTGCCGGTGGGTTCGGGGAACTTGGTGCGCAGGTCAATCAGAATGCAGTGGTTGTCGGTACCTCCGGAAATGAGCTTGTAGCCTTTGGCGTTGAGCGCATCGGCCATTGCTTTGGCGTTTTTGCGAATCTGTTTGCCGTATTCTTTAAACTCAGGAGTAAGGGCTTCGCCGAATGCAACTGCTTTGGCGGCGATGATGTGTTCGAGGGGACCGCCCTGGGCGCCGGGGAAAACGGCNCTGTTGAGCAGGGCCGACATCATTTTTACTTCGCCTTTGGGAGTGGTTTTGCCCCAGGGGTTGGGGAAATCCTTGCCCATGAGAATCAGACCGCCGCGAGGACCGCGCAAGGTTTTGTGGGTGGTGGAAGTTACGATATGGGCGTATTTAACGGGGTTTTCGAGTTCGCCGGCAGCGATGAGGCCTGCGGGGTGGGCCATGTCGATCATGAGTATGGCACCGATTTCGTCGGCGAGCTTGCGCATGCGTNCATAGTCCCATTCGCGNNAGTAGGCCGAGGCACCGCNCACGATGAGTTTCGGGCGTTCGCGGCGGGCAACTTCTTCCATCTGCTCGTAGTCNATAAGTCCGTTGTCTTCGCGAACGTTATATTCGAGGGCCTGGTACATGAGGCCGCTGAAATTNACTGGGCTGCCGTGGCTGAGGTGACNGCNGTGGCTCAGGTNGAGGCCGAGGAATTTGTCGCCGGGGTTAAGGCATGTCATGAACACGGCCATATTAGCCTGTGCGCCGGAGTGGGGCTGCACATTGGCATATTCGGCGTCGAAGAGTTTGCACACGCGGTCGATGGCAACCTGCTCGGCTTTGTCAACAACCTCGCAGCCGCCATAGTAGCGGTGGCCGGGGTAGCCTTCGGCATATTTGTTTGTGAGGCAAGAGCCCATTGCCTGCATAACCTGGTCGGAAACGAAGTTTTCGGAGGCGATGAGTTCAATGCCTTTGTGCTGGCGAATGTTTTCTTGCTCGATAATGTCGAATATTTCTTTATCTTTTTCCATTATAAGTGATTGTGAATAATGTGATTATTTTTTCTTTTTCTTTTCAACAGAGAAACCGAATTTGCCGAGGCGCTCGCCCAGGGAGTAGTAGTGGCCGTGGGCGTAGGCCATGAGTCCGGCAACCTGAAGGTCGAATGCGCCGGTTTCGGGGTTAATGTAGCGGTCGTCGGCCAACACGTTTACCACCTCGGCAATAAACATGTCGTGTGACCCGAGCGGAATTATGGAGCGCACGCGACATTCGATGCTCAGGGGCGATTCGTCAACGTAGGGACAACTTACCTTGATTCCCGGTTTGGGGGTAAGGTTGTTTTCGGCCCATTTGTNGTGGTCGCGGCCGGAAGTGACGCCGCAGCGGTCGGTAGCGGCGGCAATGGATTCGGTAGTGAGGTTGAGTGTGAACTCCATTGTGCGACGGATAATATCGTAGGAGAAGCGTTCGGGGCGCACGGAGATATAGAGCATTGCCGGGTCGGAGCATATAGTTCCGGTCCAGGCAACGGTGAGCAGATTTGAGTTTTCGATGCTGTCGCCGCAACTGACAAGAGCAGCCGGAGCCGGATAGACCATGGTTCCGGGACGCCATTGCTGTTTCATCGGCTTAATGCACCTGGCCGCAATAGCTGCAGCGGATTTTAACGGGGTTACGTTCAATAACGATGAANCGGGTCGACATCGGTTCGTTGTTGGTTATGCACTTNGGATTGTGGCAACGAACAACGTTGACCAGGGTGTCGGGGAGCTCAACGCGGCGTTTTTCAACAACTTCGTAGTTCTCAATAACGTTAACGTTGGCTTCGGGGGCGAGAAGCGCTATGCGGTTCATAACCGCTTCGGGAAAGGTTGTGTCGGCAACCTTGATTATGCCNTTCAGNCCNAGCGANNNNGANGGGAGNTTGTTGCCNATNGTGAGCTGGCAGGTTGAGTTTTCGAGCTGAAGGAGTTTGGCTACTTCAAACAGCACTGCGGCGGGAATATGGTCGATAACTGTTCCGGAACGGAGGGCGGCAACGGCAAGTTCTTTTTTCATGGGAGTAATTTTTTAGTTTAGTCCGGGAATTTCAATTCCGAGTGCGCGGCAAATGATTGCCTGGCGAGCAAAGAGGCCGTTGCCGGCTTGCTGGAAGTAGTATGCTTTGGGATTGTCGTCGACGTCGCGGTCGATTTCGTTGACGCGGGGCAGGGGGTGGAGAATCTTAAGATTCGGGCGCGAGGTTTCGAGCATGGAATTGCGCAGGGTGTAGAGGTCTTTAACCTTTTCGTATTCCATAATGTCGGTGAAGCGTTCGCGCTGCACGCGGGTCATGTAGATAATGTCGCTGGTGTCGATAACCGCCTGATTGAAGTCGGTGTGTTCGGTGAACGGAATGTTGTTTTTTTCGCAGAAGCGGCGATAAACCTCGGGCATGCGCAGTTCCTCGCAGGCCACGAAGCGGAAGGTGGGGTTGAAATGGCGCATGGCCATAAGCAGCGAGTGAACGGTGCGTCCATATTTGAGGTCGCCGACCATCGTGATGGTGAGGTTTTCGAGAGTTCCCTGAGTTTTATAGAGCGAGTAGAGGTCAAGCAGTGTCTGCGAGGGATGCTGGTTTGCACCGTCGCCGGCATTTACGATAGGAATATCGGTAACCTCAGTTGCATATTGCGCGGCACCTTCAAGATAGTGGCGCATAACAATCAGGTCGGCGTAGTTGCTGACCATCTTGATTGTGTCTTTGAGGGTTTCGCCTTTTGAGGTAGACGTTGCCGCAGGATCGGAGAAGCCTATTACTCTGCCGCCGAGACGCTGAACTGCGGTTTCGAAGCTGAGACGCGTTCTTGTTGAAGGCTCGAAAAAGAGGGTTGCAACAATCTTTCCGTCAAGAATTTTTTGGTTAGGATTTTGCTCGAAATANTGAGCGGCGCGAAGAATACGGAGTATCTCCTCTTTGGAGAGACTGTCGATAGAAACGAGGCTTTGATGTTTCATAAACTCGAGAACCGTTGAAAAAGTTTCTGCAAATTTACGAAAAAAAATCGTAAACCAACGGTCATCGGTCGAAATAATTTTACTGGCGCCAGAAGTAGGGGGTGAAAAGCACCAAAACGGAGTAGATTTCGAGGCGCCCGGTGAGCATCAACAGCGAAAGAATATAGCGCGCACCGGGGTTGAGGGCCAGGTAGTCGCAGCCCAGTGGGCTGTCGGAAATAGATATGGAGTCGTTGCCCATGGCTCCGAGAGCCGACACAAACGCTTCGTTAAGCGGAACGCCGCAAAAAGTAAGGGCAATTGTTCCGGCAAGCACAATTAGAACATAGATACATAGAAACGCAACCACTATCGAAACCTGGCGCGAGGGAACGACTCGGCCGTTAACCCTGACGGGGAGCACGGCGTTGGGGCGCAGGGAGTTTTTAACGGAGTTGCGCATATCCTTGAGCATATAGACTATGCGGTCGATTTTCGCGCCGCCTGAGGTTGACCCCGCGCATCCGCCCATAAACATCAGCATCAGCGCCAGAATGAAGGCGGTGGCGCCCCACGAGCTGAATGGGGTTAGCACGAATCCGGTTGAGGTGATGAAGCTGACTACCTGAAAGAGAGGGTCGATGGTTATGCTCTCCCAGCCGGTATAGGCGCCATTGGCAAGAATGCAGATTATGAAAATCAGAGTAAAGCCGAGAATTACCTTGCAGAAGGTCTTGAGGGTGTCGTTATGGGCGACTTTGCGAATCTGCCCGGTGGTTGCGCGATAGACCAGGGCGAAGTTTACGCCGCCGAGAAACATAAAGAGGGTAATGATGAGCTTGACGTAGACAGTGGCAAACTCATTGATGCCGGCNGAATTAGTNGAGAAACCNCCGGTNGAGAGTGTNGCCAANGCATGACANGCCGCCTCGAACGGGGTCATGGGNCCGAGGCATAGCANCCCGAAAAGAATACCNGTCAACAGAATGTAGACCAGCCATATACGGCGGGCGGTAGTTGAAATGCGGGGCGAGACTTTTTCTTGCGATATTTTGGCCTGTTCGGCGTTAAACATCTGAATGCCACCCGACGAATTGAGCATAGGCACCAAAGCTACGGTAAAGATAATAATTCCCAAGCCGCCAATCCATTCCGACAGGCAATGCCAAATATGGATTGCGTGGCTGAGATTATCGAGCGAGTCGGTCAGAGTGGCGCCGGTGGTTGTGAAGCCGCTCATGCACTCGAAAAAGCCCTCGGAGAAGCTCATTCTCGTTGATGGTGCCAGCACGTAAGGAATCATGCCGAAAACCGAGAAGACAATCCAGATAAGGGTTGTGAGCATAACGCCGTCGTATTTCGACAGCTCCTTGCGCTCGGGGGTAAGGCCGAAATGACCAATCAGGCCAACCAGCAGGGTGATAACCGCCCCGAGGACGAAGGCCTGAGTGGCGTCGTATTCGCCATAGCAGTAGCCAACAATTGCCGGAACGACCATGAAGATGGCCTCGAACATGAGCAACGAGCAAAGCAGGCGCGCTATGAGGGCAAAGTTCAGCCGACGCATCAGTTGAAGATTTTTTCAAATTTATGGATTGCTCCGGCCAGGCAGAACACAACCACGCGGTCGCCACCGCGGATTACCGTGTTGCCGCCAACGAGCTGTCCTTTGCCGTCGCGGATTAGGCCGGCAATGGTCATGTCGTGGCTCAGCTTGAGGTCTTTTACGGCGGCACGGGTAATTTTGCTACCTTCTTTGACTTCGATTTCGGCAACTTCGGCGTCGGCAAGGGCCATGCACTTGGAGTTGGACGAGTCCATGTCGAGCATGCGCTGGAAAATAGCACCTGCNGCAAGCANCTTTTTATTGACAATAGTNCCNATATTCAGTGCNTCNGCCTCGCCGATATATTGGATGTTTTCAACCTCGGCNATGGTTTTTTCAACNCCGAATTCTTTTGCTGTGAGACATGCAAGAATGTTNCTTTCGGCAGAGTCGGTGAGGGCAAGGAAAGCGTCGAACGAACTGATGCCTTCGTCGCAGAGCAGATCGTTGTCGCGCCCGTCGCCCAAAACCACGTCAGCGTCGGGACAGCGTTGTGCTAACTTCAGGCATTCGTCGGAGTTATCGTTAATAATCTTGAACTTGAACTTGCCGCCGGCCATGGAGCAGAGGCGACCGACTATGCGTCCGCCTCCGAAAATCATTACGTTGCGCACATCGGTTTCTGATTTACCGCACACGCGGCGNAGTTCGTCAACGTTGTTGGGCAACGTCATGAAATAAACGATGTCGCCATCTTTGATTACGTCGTCGCCGCCGGGGATAATGGTGTCGTGGCGCCGGCGGATTGCCGATACGTGGAAGTTGCGGCTCAAAGCACCGNGTNCGCGCAGCTTCATNCNTACGATTTGNGCGTTGTCGCGGATTCTGACGCCGATGAGAATCAGTTCGCCGTTCCACATTTCGAACCAATGGCGGGTCCATGTGTGGGAAAGGGCATCGAGAATTTCGCGGGCGGCGTAGTATTCAGGATAAATTACGGAATCAACGCCCAGACTCTGGAAAAAGTCGAGGTGTTGCTCTTTCATGTATTCGAAATTATCAACGCGTGCAACTGTTTTTTTTGCGCCCATGGATTTTGCTATGGCGCAGGCGGTAACGTTGTCGGTCTCAAAGGGCGTAACGGCTATGAAGAGGTCACATTTCTTAACGTTAGCTTCTTTCAGAATGCGAAATGAGGTCGGGGAGCCGCAAACGGTCAGGAGGTTATATTTTGAGTCGAGAAAGTCGAGATGCGCTTCGTCGCGGTCTATGACAACCACATCCTGCGCTTCGCGGCTCAATAGTTTTGCTACATGAGAGCCTACCTCACCGGCACCGGCTATAACAATTTTCATAGCAATGATTCTGCGGATTTAGCAATCGATTCAGGGTCCAGGCCACATTGCGCATAGAGCTCGGCGGGAGTTCCGTGGGCCACGAAGGAGTCGGAGGGGAGGCCGAGGCGGGTAATGCGGATGTTGGATCCGTTGTCGCTCAGCCATTCGCTGACGGCCGAGCCGAAGCCTCCGTCGCGGATTCCGTCTTCAACGGTTACTATCGGTACGCCCTTGTCTGCTACCTCGCGCATAATCTGTTGGTCAAGGGGTCGCACGAAAATCATGTCGTAATGGGCGGCGGAAATACCTTTGGCTTTGAGCAGGTCAATGGCTTTCTTTACATTTTCGGCTATGGGGCCTACGCTCATGAAAACTATGTCGGAGCCGTCGGCAAGTTTTATGCCGCGACCAATCTGCAGCGACTCTTGCTTAGATGACTCATCGCCCACAACAGCATTGCCTCGGGGGTAGCGGATGGCCATGGGCCCGGAGTTGTTTTCGGCCGCGAGGTTCATCAGGCTCTTTAACTGGTCGGCGGTGGAGGGCGCGGCAATGGTTATGCCGGCAATAGAACGCATGTAGGCCATGTCGAGTGCGCCGTGGTGAGTGGCGCCGTCTTCGCCAACGATTCCGGCACGGTCGATGCAGAAAGTTACGGGGAGGTGCGACAGGGCAACGTCGTGGAAGATATGGTCGTAGGCGCGCTGAAGGAATGAACTGTAGATAGCAACGAACGGTTTCATGCCTTCTTTGGCAAGGCCGCCGGCGAATGTAACAGCATGTCCTTCAGAGATACCGACGTCGAAGACTCGGTCGGGGAACTCTGCTTGCAAGGCGGCTACTGAAGTGCCGGANAGCATNGCGGCGGTTATGCCNACNANGCGGTTGTCGCGGCGTGCCAAATCGACGAGTGTTTCGCCGAATATATCCTGCCATTTCGGGGCGGTAGCGCTGCCGCTGAGTCGTTCGCCGGTCTGTGCGTTGAATTTGCCGGGTGCATGCCAGTGGGCAGGGTCTGCTTCGGCGGGAGCGAAACCGGCACCCTTGCGCGTGCGCAGATGCAGAAGCTTGGGGCCCTCCATGTTCTTGATGTCGTTGAGAACGGAAACCACCTTTTGCACATCGTTGCCGTCGAAGGGCCCGAAGTAACGGATGTTGAGGCCTTCGAATATGTTTTGCTGGCGCGAAACCAATGACTTCAAAGCATTGGTGAAACGCATCAGCGGACCGCGCGAACTTTCGTCGATGAGTCCGAGTTTCCGGAATCCGCGATATAGTTTGTAGCGCAGGTTGTTATAGCGTTTTGAGGTGTTGAGGCGGGTAAGGTAGCGGCTCAGGGCGCCAACATTATGGTCAATGCTCATTTCGTTATCGTTGAGGATAATGAGCATGTTGTTGTTGGTGTTGGCAACATTGTTGAGCCCCTCAAAAGCGAGGCCGCCCGATATGGATGCGTCGCCGATAACGGCAACTACCTTGCGTGCGGGCGAGTCGGCCTGAAGTTTTGAGGCCACACTCATGCCGAGGGCGGCAGATATGGAGTTTGATGCGTGGCCGGCGGTAAAGGTGTCGAATTCGCTTTCGGCGGGATTGGGAAAACCGCAGAGTCCACCGAGTTTGCGGTTGGTGGCGAAACGGTCGCGNCGNCCGGTNNGCACNTTGTGGGCGTATGCCTGATGACCAACGTCCCATACAATGCGGTCGTATGGGGTGTTGAAAACATAGTGGAGGGCAACGGCAATTTCAACCGCGCCCATGCTTGAGGCGAAGTGACCGGGATTTTCGGATAATTCATGAATGAGTGTGCAACGAATTTCGTTGCACACTTCAGGGAGCTGTTCGGGGGTGAGCTTGCGCAGCTCTTCAGGTGAATTTATTACCGGAACGCTCAATTATTTGATGATTTCGTTGGCTCGGAATACCCGTTCAATGGCTTCGAGGGCGCGTTCAACCTGTGCTTTGGTGTGGGTTGCCATCAGCGAGAAGCGAATCAGAGTGTCTTGGGGCGCTACGGCGGGCGAAACTACAGGGTTAACGAAGATGCCTTCGTTGAAGAGTTCGGTGGTAACTTTAAAGGTTTTATAGTTGTCGCGGATATAGAGCGGAATAATCGGGGTAGAGGTGTTGCCGATTTCGGCGCCCATGTTGCGGAAACCTTCGAGCGCGAAGTCGGTGAGGTCCCAGAGGTTCTGCTGGCGTTCGGGTTCCTGCTCCATAATGTCGATGGCTTTGAGGGCGGCAGCGGTGCTGGCCGGAGTAATCGAGGCGGTGAAGATATAGGAGCGGGAGTGGTGGCGCAGGAAGTTGGTGATTTCCTTGTTGGTGGCTATGAAACCGCCGAGCGAGGCAAACGACTTGGAGAATGTACCCATAATCAGGTCGATGTCTTTGGTCACACCGAAGTGGTCGGCAGTGCCGCGTCCGCCGCGACCGAACACACCGATCGAGTGGGCTTCGTCAACCATTACCGAAGCATTGTATTGCTTGGCGAGGCGCACGATTTCAGGAAGGTTGGCAACGTCGCCTTCCATCGAGAATACGCCGTCGGTAACGATGAGTTTAACCTTGTCGGGGTCACATTTTTTCAACTGTTGTTCGAGCGAAGCCATGTCGTTGTGCTTATACTTCAGGCTCTGGCTGAAGCTCAAGCGGCGGCCTTCGATGATGGAAGCGTGGTCTTGTTCGTCCCAGAGGATGTAGTCCTCGCGGCCGGTGAGAGTGCTGACAACGCCGAGGTTGACACCGAAGCCGGTAGAGTAGATCATAACATCTTCTTTGCCGATGTATTCGGCCAGACGTGCCTCAAGTTTCTTATGCAGGTCGAGGGTGCCGTTGAGGAACGGAGAGCCGGCGCAACCGGTGCCGTATTTTTTTATGGCTTCGATAGCAGCCTCTTTGATACGGGGGTCATTGACCAGTCCGGTATAGCAGTTTGAACCGAACATGAGAACCGGACGGCCGTTGATTGTCACTTCAGGGTCTTGCTCTGAGTCAATGGCTCGGAAATAAGGATAGATTCCGGCGGCTTTGGCCTTTTGTGGCTCGTCGTATCGGGCAAGTTTCTGCTGCAGAAGGGTNATATTTACAGTTGAAANTTAAAGAGTTAGTGTNGATNANGTTCTGGGTTGGATNATNTCGCTTCTTCGGTGAGAGCGGGGTCGATGAGAATGCGGCCGCAGTATTCGCAAACGATAACTTTTTTGTGCATACGTATTTCGGCCTGGCGCTGCGGGGGGATGCGGTTGAAGCAGCCGCCGCAAGCGTCGCGCTGGATGGTTACGATGCCGAGGCCGTTGCGGGCGTTTTTGCGAATGCGTTTAAATGCGTTTTTGAGGCGTTCGTCGTCGAAGTTGTCTTCAACGTTTTTGGCTTCTTCGCGGAGCGTTTCTTCTTCGTTTTTGGTTTCGGAAACGATTTCTTCGAGTTCGGCTTTTTTGGTTGCGAGAACGTGGTTTGCGTCGGCAATCAGTTCTTTGGTCACCTCAACGTCGCGCTTCTTGGCGTCGAGAATGCGGGCGTATTCGCCGAGACGCTTTTCGCCGAGCTGAATTTCGAGCTGCTGGAATTCGATTTCTTTGGAGAGGATGTCGTATTCCTTGTTGTTGCGAACGGTTTTGATCTGTTCGTNGTATTTTTCGATTTTGGCTTTTNAGTCGGCGATTTTGTTGTTTTCGTCGGCGGTTGCTTTCTTGGTCGAGTCGATTTCGGCTTTGATGTTTGCCAGGCGGGTGTTAAGGCCCTCGATATGGTCTTCGAGGTCTTTAACTTCCATGGGGAGTTCGCCGCGGATGGTGCGGATACGGTCGATTTCAGAAAGAATGGTCTGGAGCTTATAGAGGGCTACGAGGCGCTCTTCTGTGCTCATGGGCTGTTCGGTTTTTGTTGTTGCCATCTGTTATTATGGTGATAACTTACGTAAATTCTATAGGATTGGTTTCGTCGGCGCAAAAGACCGGTGCAAAGTTAGGAAATTTTTGCGAAATAATGCGCTTAAAAATCTCCTTTGTGCATTTTTCGGTGTCGAAATGGGTTAAATCGACAATAAAAATGCGGTCGGCGAAGTCGAGGAAGTCATGATAGCGCACGTCGGAAGTAACAATCGCCTCTGCCCCGGCGGCAATGGCATCCGGAATCAGGAAGCCACATGCACCGCTGCCAAGGGCGACGGTTTGAATCGCTGCCGAAGGGTAGGGGGTATGGCGCACGCCGGCGGCTGTGAAGGCTGCCTTGCAGAGCTCGGTAAAGGCCTGCGGAGTCGTAGGCGACGGGAGTTTTGCAATGACTCCGGTGCCGGTTTCGCTCAGCGTTGAGGTAATCTGTGCATCGAGCATCCGGGCCATTTCGCAGCTGACGCCGTAGGGGGCCGGGGCATTGTCGAGCGACGTGTGGGCGCAGTAAACGGCAATGTCGCTGCGTATAGCGTCGATAAGTGCACGTCCCTGGAGGGTGGTGTCGTTAACCACTTTTATGCTTTTGAAAATCAGGGGGTGGTGGCTAATGACGAGATTACACCCTTTTTCTATGGCCTGACTGATAACCGCGGGGGTTACGTCGAGGCAGAGCATAATGCCTTTGCAAGGGGTTGCGGCCGAACCAACAAGCAGGCCTGAATTATCCCACTGCTCCTGAGCAGAGCGGGGAGCGGCCTGTTCGATGGCGCTGATGATTTGTCCTATGGTCGGCAGGGTCATTCGGCGGCGGGGAGGTTCAGCGCAAGGTTAAGTTCGTCGAGCTGTTTCTGGTCGAGAGCTGCGGGGGCGTCGAGCATTACGTCGCGTCCCGAGTTGTTTTTGGGGAAGGCGATGCAGTCGCGGATGCTGTCGAGGCCGGCAAAGAGGCTTACCCAGCGGTCGAGACCGTAGGCCAGACCACCGTGAGGGGGAGCACCGTATTTAAAGGCGTTCATCAGGAAGCCAAACTGCTCCTGAGCTTTTTCGGGAGTAAAGCCGAGGATTTCAAACATCTTGGCTTGCAGAGCCGAGTCGTGGATNCGGATTGAGCCNCCGCCNACNTCAACGCCGTTGATNACCATGTCGTANGCATCGGCGCGCACNGCNGCGGGGTCGGTNTCGAGCANGGGNATNTCNTCGTCNTTGGGGTGGGTGAANGGGTGGTGCATGGCCATNAGGCGCTGNTCCTCGTCGCTCCATTCAAACATNGGGAAGTCNACAACCCANAGGCANGAGAANTTNTTTTTGTCGCGNAGNCCNANCTGNCGNCCCATTTCNAGNCGNAGNTCGCAGAGCTGCTTGCGGGTTTTNTNAACGTCNTCGCCCGACAGNATGAGNATCAGNTCNCCNGGTTCGGCATTCATGGCTTTNGCCATTTCCTGAAGGGTTTCCTGAGTGTAGAACTTGTCGACCGAAGATTTGACGTTGCCGTCGGCCTCAACGCGGGCATAAACCATGCCTTTGGCGCCGATTTGAGGGCGCTTAACATAATCGGTGAGAGCGTCAAGCTGTTTGCGGGTATAGTGTGCGGCGCCCTTTGCGCAGATGCCGCCGATGTATGCTGCGTTGTCGAAAACGCTGAAGCCGTGGCCTTTGAGGATTCCGTCGAGTTCAACGAACTTCATGTCGAAGCGNGTGTCGGGCTTGTCGGAACCATAGTATTTCATAGCGTCGGCCCAGCTCATGCGGGGGAACGGCTCGGTGAGCTCAACGCCACGGATTTCTTTAAACAGATATTTGGCCATGCCCTCAAAGAGGCTGATAACGTCTTCCTGTTCAACGAAGCTCATTTCGCAGTCAATCTGGGTGAATTCCGGCTGACGGTCGGCGCGAAGGTCTTCGTCGCGGAAACACTTAACGATTTGGAAGTAACGGTCCATGCCGCTCACCATCAGAAGCTGTTTCAGAGTCTGGGGCGACTGGGGCAGGGCGTAGAACTGACCGGGGTTCATGCGNGANGGCACTACGAAGTCGCGGGCGCCTTCGGGGGTTGAGCCTACGAGCATGGGGGTTTCTATTTCGAGGAAACCTTTGGAGTCAAGGTAGGAGCGGACGGCCATGGTCATGCGGTGGCGCAGCTCAAGGTTGGCGCGAACATTGGGACGACGCAGGTCGAGATAACGATAGCGCATGCGCAGGTCGTCGCCGCCGTCGCTTTCCTCTTCGATGGTGAAGGGGGGAGTCAGCGAGGGGTTAAGTTCTTTGAGTGAAGTGGCAATAATTTCTATGTCGCCGGTAGGGAGGTTGGGGTTCTTGGCCGTGCGTTCGGCAACTCGGCCGGTAACCTGAATAACATATTCGCGGCCAAGGTGATTTGCGGCTTCACAGAGGGCCGCATCGTTTTCAACGTTGAATACAACCTGAGTCAGACCATAGCGGTCGCGGAGGTCAACAAAGGTCATGCCGCCCATTTTTCGGATGCGNTGCACCCATCCGGCCAANGTTACTTCCTGACCAACATTTTCAATGCGGANCTCGCCGCAAGTAGAAGTTCTATACATAGAAATTTTAGTGATTGCGTTGATTCGTTTTCAGCCCACAAAATTACAAAAACTTTTTCAAATCGCCAAAATTATTTGAGTTGGCGGTTGGTAATCATAATTCAAAATCCTGTATAAGTAAAATTAACATAACTTGACGATGTTATTGACCGCCAGGAACCTCTTGAATTTTCGAATATTTCCAAATGGAATCTTAAATAACTTGTTCCTCCTCCACAATGCAATTCCGAATACGGCATAAATAAAACGTAATCATTAAATATACAATTAACATAATTTGGGGTAAAACTGCCAGATACGGAAACTTGTCCGTCCGGTGCTCTGTATTGCCCGTTATAATCATATAACTTATTCCCGTTTTGGAAAGCAAAATATGCCTGTATGTGCCCTTGTTGATTCCTCAGATTATTCACATTAAATTTCGCATGAATCTTCATGCCTTTTACCGCTGATAGACCAACATATTGGATAACATTGTGTTCTACCCATACATTCTCAAATGAGGCGCTGACTGTATTTGTGTTTCCACTTTGGGCTACATCTATTCTAACAGTCTTATCACCAGATTGGACTTTGAACCAATCAGATCGTGAAGAAGTAGATGTATTTGAATCAAATCGAATAGTAAATGAACTGGCAGTCTTAGATGTAACATTGCACCAGCTTGGTAATAATTCTATTCTATAGGAGTCTCCGTCTGTCCGGACTGAGTAGGTTACGTCGCCTCCGCTACTTGAGAAATTCGATGATACAGCTGTCTTGTTATCTACTGTCAGGTAACTTGTTTCTCCCGGCTTCTTATATAATACAAAGTTTTTCTTGTATAAAGACTTCCCATTATAAAATATCTCGTAAGTATAATTGCCCGGTTTATAGTTTCCGATTGAAGACCATCCCCAATTATGGGAGTAAGTATTATTGCTGCTTGCAGGGAGATCTATTGACCACGTATAACCGGAGGGGGATTCATCATTTTTAAATGTCCTTTCTGAATTAGACAATTTATAGGTTAGCTTAACCGATTTAGAGGAGAAGTAGTTTATCCGGAATGAGATTCGAGCTATATCAGAGGCATAAACAGTTCCGCCATACGAACCAATGGTATTACTATTTGCGTCCAAGCCTGCCACTTCGACACTGTTTATTTTAAGCTCATCCTTTACATAAGCACCTCTTATCCATTGTGGTTGCTGTGTATATCCGCTTTCTAATGCAATATGTTCAGTATTCGCAACAGTTTTTGTAAACACATTATTCCAAGTCGCGACACCTGCGTTGCTTTTTTCGACAACTTCATTAAAGGCTTCTCGAAATCCACAAGTGAACATACCAGGGCTTCCTTCTGAAGAATAGGACTTTTGCCCTTTAATACTGC
>WFLX010157968.1_pt1 | contig 16675 bp, 5 predicted proteins | sample 4967041 | NCBI WGS metagenome assembly WFLX01 (sample SAMN12857096, study PRJNA449069) | gut metagenome | isolation source: stool from male and female vole | host: Microtus ochrogaster | place: USA:Florida | collected 2017 | reverse complement strand
CTTCCGAAATTCCATGCAGTTTTATTGGTTGAATAAAAGCACAGATTTCAAATGAAGTCAGATAGGAATGGATTCCCAAAGAATATGGCTCTGCCATAAGAATTCAAAAGAATATATGCTTTCATGGTTAGTTTAACAGAGTTAGAAAAGTTTTGCAAGTATGAATTTTTAGTAGTTCAAAATCATGTGCTGGTGAAAAAGAATTCTTTTTTGCTTTACAAGGTTACAGAAGATATTTCCTGCGAATGCTAACGGGATATCAATTTTTGACGGAGTTCTTTCGGAGACAATGTGGACTCCTGCTGCAGCAGATTCGCCGCATCAGCGGAAACAAATCCTGTTGCGTAGGAAGTTCCCCTAGCACCATAGGTTTTGCCATTTTTTGATGCAAGACTGATATCCTCTCCCGGCGCCAGAATGTCAGCCCCGCTCTGGGTAAATTCAGATTGATTGCCGTCCCCATCGCAGGAGCCTACCGCCAAAACAGTATTATATGCCGCAGGATAATAGGTTTTTCCCTCCGTCCCATCATTTCCCACAGCCGCCACCACCAAAACACCTTTTTCTTCCGCATATTCTACCGCCTCCAAAAGGGCCCTATCATCCTTATGTACACCGAGGCTGACATTGATAATATCCGCTTTGTATACATCCACACTGTCCCGGATGGCCTGTGCCAAAATCTCGGGAGAAACGCTGACCGTTTTTCCATTTTGCTTCGTAGTGACAACCAGCGGAACCAGAAACGCATCCTGCGCCACTCCTTCCACGCCCGCAGTCTCACATCCCAGAATCACGCTTGCCACTGCAGTTCCATGATTAACCAGATCCTCTGTGTCGGTGTCTCCCGTCACATAATTATATCCCGGAATCAGCTGTTCGCCGGAAATCGCTTTGGTGGATATGCCCGTATCCAGCAGGGCAATAATAACCCTGTCGTCCTCCTGCATAGTTCCATTCGCTACCGGATCGTGGCTGCATCCGCAAAGAATAACCAATATTGCTAATAAAAATAACACTCTCTTTTTCACACTAACCTCCATGATTCCGCTCTATAGAGGGGTGTTTACGCACCCTCTTGAAATCTCAAATCCGAATGAGAAATGCCACATTTCAAAACGAACTTGTTCGCAATGCATTTCTCTCAAGCGTATAACTTAGAATTTCTTTCCACATATTTGTAGGTAATATAATACAACCGGGAACCCACAGGGACCCCCGGCCGTATTACTTTCGCTTACTTTACTACAGGCTTTTCACTACATATCTCATTACTTTACTCTGGTGTGCAAAGCATCCGGAATCGGAGAATTCTTCGGAATCGGATATCCATCCCGACCTCCTTCAACCCATTGTGAATAGGTACTTCCTCCGCCATTGCAGCGTGTTACCCATCTGTTCATTGCGCCCATCAGATTGTCATTTCCCGCACCGCTTTCGAGGGTTTGACTGAGCTTGGATGTAGGCGAGGTAAAACTAGCGCTCTTGAACTGAACTTTACCAATCCAATTTTTTATAGTATCGCCTGAACCATCTTCTGTACCTATGCCGTTTCGATTGCTGCCATTGCGTGTTGCGGAGCCCTTGAGATAATAAATCTGAGCTGCATCGCCGTCATTGCCGTCAATTCTGCCAATAATGGCTGCCACAAAGTCTCCGGTTCCCCGTACTGTGCCGACGGTAAAGTTATTATAAATTTTGCTCTCCTTCCTGTAAATACCTCCGACAACACCGCCCACATAGCTTCTGCCGGTGACTCTGCCGTAGTTTGCGTTATTGCAGGCACTGCCGGACATAATACGTCCTGCGATACCGCCAACGAAATCCTTTCCTGTGATAGAACCATAGTTCACGCAGTTTATGACACATGCATTTTTCTCATCATCGTGACCGTGTCCGATGATTCCGCCCACATTGCCGACGGATGCCGATACCTGCGCATAGTTTACACAGTTGCTAATTGTCATATTATACGCCTCTGCGACAATTCCGCCCACATACTGATTGCCGTGGATATAGGAATGATCCAGCAAGACATTCCGAATCCCTCTGTTCTTATCGCCGCCTGCACATCCAAACAGTCCTATCTTGTTGCTTTCTTTGGAAATATACAAGCCGGTAATCTTATGACCTTGACCATCAAATGTCCCATTAAATATATTATTATTGCCTCCAATAGGATACCACTCATGTCCTCTCAGGTCAATGTCTGCCCCCAATAGAATGGTTTTGCCCGTAAATTTAATATTCTGCTTGAGCAGGGACGACAGTCCGGCTAGCTCTGCTGCAGTTTTCAATGTGAAGACAGTCCCTGAGTTATTATACCATGAAGTATCGCAATTTCTTTGGTCAACCCAGGAATCCTTGGGAGCTTCCATTGTAGAAACAGGCGTCCCTTTCGTTGATTCGGCATCGTAATAGTTCGGATCATCCGTAACCTTTACTATAATGTCATATGACGTTTGAGGTGACAGATCATAGACATAACTATCACGGTCTGCACTTCTGCTCACCACGGTTGAGCCGCTCTTGGCCTGATAAGTAAAGGTTGCTTCGCTGCTCAAGTCGTCAATTCCGCCGTCACCGCTCAGTGCAAGCTTCAAATAGGTATATCCCTTATCCTCCGCTTCCACTTTCACGGCGCCAATGGTTCTCGTAGCCTTACCGATGGTAAGGACCGCCGTATAAGTATACTCAAATTTATCGTAAACATCATCTGCAGGACGGGAAATCGTCGCATTGTAAGTGCCGGCGTTAATCGGAAGTCCTGTCTCATACTCTCTGTTGCCCTGACGCATATACTTGACAGTAAAGCTGTCTTGAGTGAAATTCTCTCCTGCTGCGTCAAAACTGTAGTTCACATCATGGGTCTTGCCCTTGGAGTATACTCCTTTCTCGGCCTCGCCAAAGTCAAACACAGTTGAAGGAATCTGCTCTAACCGTCTCCAATGAGCATATAAGGTCTGGTCTGCCGTAATGGCAACGGCCGTCTCGGGGGTAATCTGTGTGCCATCCTCTGCTGTTGTAAACCATCCTATAAAAGCATATCCGCTTCTGGTAGGTATGGGCAGGCTGCCATAACTGTCGTCATAAATAACCGTCTTGGTTTGCTGCTCCTCAGTCAGCTCATTACCTCCATTGACATGGAAAGTAACCGTATTTCTATTTGCAGCCCACTTCGCATACACCTCATCGCCGCCTTGTGGCATATGCTTTTCCTGATACAGATTCTGGAAGGTACCATCATCTGTGTACCAGCCGTCAAAGGAATAACCCGTTCTCTCCGGTATGGGGAGAATGCCCAGATATGCGCTCTCCGGCTTCGTAATATCTTGCACTTCACTGCCGCCGTTTTCGTGGAATACCAGCGTTGCCCTTTCGACACCCCGCAGTTCCCCAAAAATCACCTGATATACGGTAGGCGCCATCATCTTAAAGCTGGGATCAGGAGTGATATTCAACACATATAAGTCTGTCTCAGCGCCTTTTGCCTCTGCTTCCTCAATTATATCCAGATTTGGCGTGGTTCCCTTACGGATCTTCTGCTCTATGCCGTCATAAATAATACCCGTAAATTCAAATCTTGCCATCGCGCCATCGTCAATATACTCCGCCCAAGCAGAAATACCTTCATCGATGACTGCCGCCTCTTTTGCAGTAATTTCCTCCGTCAGGTCGAGCACCTGTTCCTGCTTGCCCCCTGCCAGAATTACCGCATCCGTTTTCACACCGATAAATTTAGTATAGGTACTGCCCGGTATGTCTGTTCCGCTTTGTGCAAGGTCGGAAAAATCAAATTTCTTACCATATTTTGTGGTATAAGTCTCACTTCTTGTTGTACCATCTGCATTCTGAATGCCCTTAACAGTGATGGAATAAGTCCTATAGTCCACATTATAATCATACACCGTATCCTGAATCAGAGTAAGTCCGGTGGTGGACTGACTGCCGTAACCGGCGCCTCCGCTAAACTTTGCATCACTCCAGCCAATCATCTTCTTAATCTCGGCATCGGTGGGCAGGTCGTATTCCTGATTCTTGCGCACACGCTTGCTCCATACCGTCTGATAGCCGTCCCTGTCGTTTCCTACCCGCACGGACGCTGTATAGAATTCGTTCAGCTCAGCCGTGGAGAGATTGGTCCACACAAGCGGAATCGTAACCGACATATCATACTGCGAGAATGCCATCTTTCCATACAAATAAGTAACCGTCAGGTCGCATTCCATGTACCGAGTGTTCTCGGGCACATTTACGGTGATTTCGCCGATAGTGGTATTTATACTAAAATTCGGGTTCGATACCGTAAAATGATACTTATCATAATTCAAAGTCTCGCTGCCCCGCCAGCCCGTATCCAGATCCACATAGGACAGGGCAATGGTGCTGTCCGGAATCTTCATGGTAATGTCATTGGTGCTGTCGCCGTCCTCGTCACGGACAAGCACCATCTCATCCTCCGCGGGCTGATAGGTATTTTGATAATAATATCGCGATTTCCCCGCCTTCAACAGCGATACTTCCTCATCTAAGAAGTCATAGCTGTATTCAAACAGATTGCCCAGAGCGTTTGCCTCAAAGCCCAGCATGAAATACATTCCGAAATCCAGATATAGAGCGCCCGCCATCCTTTCCTTTGAAGTCCAATTTTGCGTATTCGCAGGCCGGTACTTTGTATATTCATAGACAAAGAAACCGTATAGTTTAACATAGGGTCCAAGCTCAGCCGTAATACCAACAGATGCAAACTTGCCGGTACCAAGGCCCACATAANTTTTTGCCCGGATGCCCNCTTTCAGCNNCAGCCTGNNCATTACATAGAACTGAAATGCAAAATGTTNATCCANCAAGTCCNTGCTTGAACTGCCTGCANTGGGCTTAAACAGACCANTCTTAAACCAGAANTTANAACGCTTGCCCACTTCATACTCCNGATTGGAGCCGATGGCAATGCTTATGTCCCCGCGGACAACAAAATCCACCTCCGCACCGATTACAATAGGGGTTGGTCCTAAATAAAATTCCTGACTCATGATTTCCTTATTGACCAACTGCACCCAATCAGTTTCTTTTTCTATTGTCTCCACATACTTGTCTATCAACGCCTGCATAGACTCCAGATATTCAGGGGAAATATCTGTCTCTGTAGTGAGATCCATCATATCCAGAAGATTAGAGGCCACATTTGTCTTCCCAAGAGTTTCTTCCATCTGCTTCCACTCTTCTCTGGTGGTCAGATTGTTCTTCTCCGCCAGATTCCAGAGAGCTTCCAAATCCTCTTCATAACCTTTGATCTTGTCCGCCGTCTCGGAAGCCTGCTTAATCTTAGACTGGATTTCATCAATTTTGCCCATAATATCCCCGGCCTTCTCCAAGCCATCACTTAAGCCTGCGGGAAGGTCAGCCAGACCTAAAATCTCTTTCGGGTCTTTACAGATTGCCTGCATTTTCTCCCAAGTACTCTTATCCTCATCCGCAACGGTGTAAATCTCTGCTGCGAATGAAAAAGCGGTATAGCTCTTGATATCAATAGCCGCATTGACCTCAACCCCGATGGGAACGGGAATAAAAAGAATCTCCTTGGTGACAATGCCTCCCCGTACACTAGGATTAAGGGCTACCTCCTGCACAAATGTCGCAGAAAGGTTAATGGCCACCTTACCGTCTTCCACCTCTACCTCAAACTTGGCTTCTACCTGAATGGCAAGCTGTACGCCGCTTCCGAAATGGAGCTGGTCGCCACTAGTAATCAATTCCGCCTTCAGTTCAATATCATCAGTGAGCTCAAAGCTGCTGCCCAGATTTAAAAGCTGTATTTCTTCATCCGTCAAAGGATTGCCGTCCGCATCCGTCAGCAGGAACTTTTGAACGGACATATTTTTCCTAAAACCGTCCGTCTTGGTAATCATATCGCTGAGAAGATATGCGGCATCCTCCGCAAATCTGCTCTCCTTCAACTGAGAGAGCAGCAAAGCTTCTATCTCTTCCTTCTGCTCTTCGGTCACAAGATCATCACCATTGATAATAGCCTTATCATAGATGTCCATGCTCTCGAGAATCGCCTGTTTCGTTGTCTTTACATAAGTAATCTCTTGTGTTGTCTCATCATAATCAGTAATCTCTGCGTAATACAGGCTGTCTTCCGATGTAATTTCATCTGACGAAGAATAAATGGTGATAAAGTCGCCAATGGAGATTTTTTCTTTCATATCGTCCACAGTCAGACTCATGTCGTTCATCATGAGGCGATACATTTCCAAATCCAAGGCAGTGGCCAAATCATTGATTTTTACTTTTCCCTCGTCGGCATCTATATCCGGCTTCCATCTGGGAACTTTAACCTTTTCCTGAGTATTGCCGCTTACGCCTTCGGTCTTTTCCAAATCATTGCCGCTTACGCTTCCGGCACCTTCTGGAGTATTGGTATCCACGCCTGCTGCATTATCCAAGTCATTGCCACTGACGCTCCCTGCATCTTCTGGGGCATTCGTGTCTGCGCTCCCTGCACCGGCACCTTCCGGAGCATTCGTGTCCGCACTCTCTGCACCGGCACCTTCCGGAGCATTGGTGTCCAAGTCGTTTCCGCTGACGCTTCCTGTATTTTCCAGATCATTTCCGCTCACACTACCTTTCATCGCAACAGGGAAGTTATCCGGAATGTCATACATTCTTACCTGTTCTTCGGATTTAAGCTGGGCAAAGGATATCGTCCCGTCACCGACAGCGGTAGCCTTTACATAGACAATAGGATCCAGAAGCTGTTTGCCTTCCTTGGATTCTCTGTCAAAAGGATGCACACCCACATAGATACACAGAATATCCTCTTCGCTAATATCCTCAAAATTAGGCGCATCCCCGCTTTCATATGTAATGTCGCCGCCGGCTTCCGTGAGAGTTTCAGAAGTCAATTCTTTGTAAACATTACCATTCACCGTATAATTAATCGTATCCGTATCCTGTATGTAAATGATATCTTTGCTCATCTTAAGCTTAGCCACTTCCTCCATAGCAATGGAGAAAACCGCTGTGCGAATAGTCTCTTCCTTACCTTCAAATACCCATCCTTCTGCAAGATTCAGTTCATAAGAGCTGCCCTTGCGAAAACCTTTCGGAGCATATACCGTATAGCATCCATCACCGTCTGGACCATCGATTTGAAGTGCAACCGGATTGGAACCGTCTTTTACCACAAGCTCTGCCGCACTGTCAGGAGAAATATTTCCTGACACCTGCTTAATCTTAAAAGATACATCAGGAGATTCATCCATCTGAGCATAGGAGGTAAAATTCAATTCCTCTTCTGCCGTGCCCATTTCCTGATATTTTGCATAGACCTTCATATTATTCGTTACGGGATTCTCCGCATAAAACGGCACAGTGCAGTCCGAGTCGGTATAATAGCCCAGCAAAACTGCATTTGCCTTGGAGGATTTGCCTACAGCCGGAACTTTCTTAAGCGGGCTGTCCTTATCCACATATAAAGTATCAATCAGACGCCCTCCATCATAAAAGCTGACACTTACTATATCCTGTCCCAACTCTGCCATGTACTTTCTTATCGCCAGCAGATCCTTCAAATCCACAACGCCGTCTTCTGTAACATCTGCTTTTGTATCATGAAATCCCGATGGGTTGTCCTCAACTATGTACCGCAGTATAATTTCAATATCCTTTGCGCTCAGCTCGCCGTCTCCGTCCGCATCGCCAAACACACGGGTTCCATTCTCACTGCTTGCGGTGTTGGACACAGCCATTGCACTCATGGGCAATTCTGCCAGAATCATTGCCACAATCAGAATGCTGCAGGTTATTCTCTTCCACTTCTTCCACATTTTCCTCTCTCCTTTTCTCAGCGGTCCTTGTTTTTTCTACGCAGATGCAGTACGCAGAAGATTCCGCCGCCGGCTAGTGCCACCGCAAGCAGCACGATCCATAAAAGGGGATTGCTGTCATCGCCTGTCTTGGTGCCGGCTGTCTTTACCTCTGTTGCCGGTTTGTCTGATTCCCCGCCGTCTGTGTCGTCCGTGTCATCTGTATCATCTGCGCTGACCGTGATGCTTCCGTCAGTGACGGTCATCTTTATGTCTTCACTTGCCACATTGATAGCCTGTGTCAGTTCCAGAGTAATGGGGTAGGTTCCTTCTGCCGCGTCTTCTCTCACTAAGAAACTCAGTGTAATGATATTTCCATCGGCAGTAATATTTTCCAGCTCGTCCCGGGCCGCAACAAAAACAAACTGTTCCCTGTCAAGACTGCCCGGCAGGACGATGTCGCTTTCTTCAAAGACACTGCCGTTTGCCACGCTCTGAAGGGTCAGGGCAGAATGATCATAACCTGCCTTAAACTTCAGCCCCCAGATTCCGGGGTTTTCTTCCAATGCGACAGTGACTACTACCGTACTGTTTCTCTCTGCTGTAACCGCAGATGCTGCAAGCTTTGCATCACCCTGTGCCTTTACCGTCAGTGCCCCGGGGCATGACAAGAACAGTATGCTAAGCATGCATAATACGGCTGCCATTCTTCTGGCGCCGTTTGTGTTTTCCCATTTCATGGCGTTCCCTCCTAATACATATTTGTCAATAGTATATAACAGAATTTATCAGAATTTTTTGCATCTGCATGAATCGACCTTAAAATGTCATAGATGGTATGTAACCCAAAAACGGGGAAAGGGGGAGCATTCAAAAACCGCTGGTACCATTACGATACCAGCGGTTTCGTTTCATAATAACTTTTAAAAAGCTTTCTTTCTGCTGTAAATATACATTCCCGCAAGTCCACTTCCTGAAAGCAGTAAAATTGCAATCCCTCCTGCTGTATTGGACGTATCCTTTGTAGACGGAGATTTTAAAGTCTGTCCATTTGGTTCATTCTGTTCGCTTTCTCCCTCGTCTTCGTTTTCTTCCTCGTCTTCACTTTCCAACTTTGCAACTGCTTCTGACTTTGTCTGGCCACAATCTCCACAGGTATAAAGTTTTACGCCTTCTGTCGTCTCTGTCGGCAATGTCACGATTTTTCCTTCATCCCATGTATGTTCTGCATTTATCGTAATAGACACTGTGGTTTTTTCTCCCGCTTTATTGACTGCAGTGATTGTCTGTACCTTATCCAATGGAAAGACGGTAAATTGACCATTTATCAATGTAACAGGTTCTCCGTTTAATGTAACCATGTCCAGATTATCGTCCGTGACAGTTACTATCGTCGCCTCACAATACATACCTCCATCAACTACGCTAAGCTGTGGTGCACTGCCATTAACAAGCTTAGGAAGAACAACGATTTTTGTTTCGCCGCATACACAGGTATCAATCCGTCTTCCCTCTGCCTCATAAGTCGGCGCAGGATTTGGCGTACCTTCTATAAATGTGTGATTCTGCTTTTGTGATGTTTGTGTACAGCCATCGTGTACGCACTGCTGCCAATGACCCTCTGCATCATGATAATTTACCGTACCAAACTCATGCTCTTGTGCCGGTGTAATAACTCCCTGACAGACAGGACAGAGAACCGATGTTGCACAGTCTCCATCATCCTGATTTGGCGTATGCTCTGCATAGCCGTCTTTATCTTTATCTTCCGTTACTGTACAATTCTGTTTCGTGCAGTCATGCCAATGATGTGTTTCGTCTGATGACCACGTCTCTGACCACTCATGTCTGCATAAATGTTCAATACGTACATATGCATTGGTCCAGATGTCATCCATAACCGCATCAATTGTCTGGGCAGAAGTTTCATTTTGTCCTGCCTTTATGGCAAAATCCCATTCATCCTGATTCAAGACATAAGCGACCCGCGGATTAAACTCTTCATCCACAAAACAAATTGCAGACGCCGAATCAGACGTTCCTGCCTGTGCCGTCACTGTTCCGCCGCTTTGTTCAAATTTTCCATCCCCAAAAACCAAAATCCCATAGGACATATCCTTCGCATTACCCGCCTGTACTGTTATCGTTCCACTGTCCTTCAGCCTGATATCTGTAAAGCTCCAGATGCCTATTGACGCACCAGAACTATCACTGGATGCATCGGATGATTTTGCTGTAATGCTTCCATTATTGTCCACATCTATATCCATCGCAAAAATACAATTTGCGCCTCCTTCTGTTGTTCCCACATTCACCGCAAGTGTTCCGTTATTCGTAACCTTTATGCCAAAACCATACTGCTCATAACCTCCCGGAGTATCCGTCTTTTTTTCCGGTCCTGCATCGACGCCGATAACACCATCTGCATTATCAGCATTTACCGTAAGCGCTCCGTTATCAATGTCTAACCAATCAGATGTAACGCCGTAAATCTCTCCCCCCGGCGCACTTCCTTCAACCAAAACTTCGGCGTCGTTTTTTACCGATATTCTTCCGTCCACATAAATTCCTCTGAAATAGTCTGTCACCGCTTCCGCCTGCACCGTCATAACCGAATTATCAATATTCAGAAAAGAGATGTTATTGTCAAAATCTGGCGAATCAACAGTACAATATACTCCGTCACCATTACTGATTACCCTAATATTCGATTGATCAATAATCTCCATACCTTTTTCTGTATAAACTGCGGCAACATCACCTTCCAATACTTCCACACCACATTCTGCCGTAAGTTCGCTGTCTGAAACAGAAATTTCTTCCATTGCATATACCGCAGCAGAGTACTCGTTGGTCGTGTTTCCTATACCCTTGATACTCCCCTCTATCTGTGCCGTTACTTTGCATCCTGTCATAGTAAGTTTTTTGTCGCTGTATATTGTATATAGGAACCTTATCTGATCCGTCTGGTCCATTGACCGGTTGAATGCATCTAGACTGCCCGGACCATTTATGGAAAGATTTCCATTTTCACAATAAATGACACTAGTGCCGGTTTCACTATCAGCCGTCCCCGACACTTCGGATGTTACCGTAACCGTATTTTCACCCTGTAACACGATGGTGAAATCCATATCCTTTGAATATACTGCATAACGCGCTGCCTCTGCGGCAGTAGCTTCCGCCTGATATTCAATATTTGCCCCACTTAATGTCAATGTGTTTGTATCAGGATCATAGCTTACCTTCCCATTATTTGTCTCGTCGCCGGACAATATATTATCTGCATTATCATTGGTAACCTGTGTACCGGCAACCCAGAGGTCGTATTCTCCTGCAGACGCCCCCTTGACAGTCATCGGCATCAGATACATTCCTCCGAAAATCATGGCAAAACTTAAAATGCCAATGGTTATAATACCTGACATTTTTTTGAAGGGATGTTTTTTCATAATATTATTCTCCTTATTCCTTCTATCTTCTATTAATCGCTTTGACATTATATTATAATCTTTTTTCAGTTCACTTTTTTTGCGTGAGTGGCATCTGTGATTTATTCTGTTTGTATTCTTCCTGAAGCTTTAAAGCCGCTTTTAAGTCCAAGGCGCCCCAGCCGGAGGCCTCGTCGAAGCCGGGCTCGCTCAGATCCCGGGCGGAGGCCGTCAGCAGGTCCCGTAGATCCGCCGCCGTCAAGGAGGGGTTCTCCGCCAGAAGGCGAGCCGCTGCGCCAGTGACGTACGCCGCCGAATAAGAAGTTCCCCAGACCCGGATGGTACGCCCCCGGAGGGAAACCACCCGCAGCCCCTCGCCGGGGGCAGTCAGATCCAACCAGCTCCCCTGAGGGGAAAAGGAGGAAACCTCCCCCTCCTCATCCACGGAGCCCACGCATAAAACGCTCTCGTAAGCTCCGGGGTAGCAGGGTCGGTCGTCCCCGCCGTTGCCGGCGGCAGCTACCAGAAGAACTCCCTTTTCCTCTGCGTAGGCCACAGCCTCCCGAAGGGCAGGGCTGTCAGTGTATGTCCCCATGGACAGATTGATGATCCGGCACTCGTACACATCGATGGCGTCCCGAATGGCCAGAGCGGCTGTTTCCGCGTCTCCCTGAATGGGATTTCCCTCCCCGTCCAGAGTGGACCACACTAGGGGAACCAGCTCCGCCTCGGGACACAGACCCTCCACCTTGGCGGAGGAGCTGCCCACGATGATTCCAGCCACCGCCGTGCCATGACCCTGCAGGTCCTCGATTCCGCTGTCCGGCAGGATGTAGTTCTCACCAGGAAGGATGTTGTCCCTCCCTGCGATGGCCCTAGTGGAAATGCCCGTGTCAATCACAGCCACCCGCGGATTTTCGGTTCCGCTGTCCGGCAGGATGTAGTTTTCATCAAGAAGGATATTCTCCCCGGGAAAAACTACCTTCCCCAGGATGGTCTGAGCGGAGATGCCCATGTCGTTCAACGCCACACAAGATCCCGCCCTCTCCGCCCCGGGGGCGGAGGGGGTAAGGAGCAACAGGGTTATGAGAATGGATACAACCTGCTTCATGTGTCCTCCTGGGACTGTTCGCCGTCCTCGTCGTTATCCGGGGTCGGGTCGGTCTCCGCCTCGGGTTCCGATTCCGGGTTAGCAGGTGCCGCAGGGTCTGACTCCGGGGCTGCAGGCGCCGCAGGGTCCGTCTCAGGAGCAGGAGCTGCAGGATCTGTCTCAGGAGCAGGGGCCGCAGAGTCCGTCTCAGGAGCAGGTGCTGCAGGGACCGCCTCGGGAGCGCGAGTCGCTGAATCCGTTCCAGAAACCGACTCCGCCGGGAGCACCATATTCGCCGGGGCAAAGCTCGTCTCATCCTCCGGCCAGATGCTCAGGCTAGCGACGGAGGCGGCAGCACTGTCAGGGAGAAATTGTAATGTAGTTTTCTCGCCAACTATGTAATTGTCAGGATTCGTCATTACATCAGTCTTTTCAAAGTTAAGAGCCCACGCCCATGTGTTCACCGGTTTATTATCATTGTACGAGTTACTTGTTGCACCGTGTACGGTGACTATGGCATTCATCGCAATACTCTTCTGCTCCAACATCTCGGCCACAATCATACCTATCTTGGCCAAATTGCTGTCTGCCGAGAGGAGATGTATCTCGCAGTTTGCACCAAATGTGATAGAGCCTGCAGTAAAGCTTCCCGCAACACCTCCGAACATATGCTCACCCATCAACTGATCGGCGAGGTAGATCTCGGTTCCCTCATTGAATGAAATAGCACCACCACTATTATTGTCACCCACGATGCCCCCATACCTACCAGAAGCTTCTTCACCTCGGAGAGAACAAAACTGCAGCGGCTTGTTTGCTTGTCCAACGGAACAATTACGAATTGTTCCATTGTTCATTCCTGCAATTCCGCCAATGTAATTGGGACCGCCGGGTACTCTGATAATACCGCCGCCTACGCTGCAGGAATCTATGACCCCTTCGTTATTGGCTGCGATACATCCTCCCCATGTATCTCTGCTGTCGGTAATAAGATCCATTGTGATGTCGCCGTTTAATAACTCAATTTTCAGGTTTTTGACGATGCCTTGTGCGTACTTGGCTTCTGCCTGTACCCATCCCAATTTCAAATACGAAATCAGCGGTGCGCTGGATATGGTGATTGTATGCCCTGCACCGTTCAGGGTTCCATAAAATTTCTCAATCGGCTTCCAATCCGTACTCAGTGTGAAGTCGTCAGTCAGTGTAAACTCTTTGCCACCCAAACCGTCCCCAAGCAGATCTGAACAGGTGCTGAGGAACTTCATATCAGCTTCGGACGCAATGTTCTTCGGCACATATACCAGATAGACCTGATAGGAGTCTGTCTGGGTCCACGGAAGGTTTGTTACCTTGCTTTTCGTTGGATTGTTCTGGTCGGTACACCAATACAGAAACTCCCCATTTGCCAGCTTCGGTGTGGGCAGCGCCCCGCCAGGAAGCACCCCTTCCAGCGGGGTCGCATCCTCTGCCAAAAGGGTGCTGACTAGGGTATTGGTCCCGCTGTCCAGAGCCGGCAGAATCGTGTAGACCACCGGAATCTTTGACTCCTCCCACTTGGCATAGTAATCCGCGCCGCCGGTGGCGGTCACGGGGATTTCGGTCACCGGCTCGCCGGAGAAATCCTCGTTCTCATACCAGCCAAGGAAGTCATATTTTTCCCTAGTGATAGTGGGCAATTGGATGGGACCGGCCTGGATGTCCTCGATGGTGTACTCGTACAGATAATACGAATCAGGACTGCCATTCCCGCCCTCGATTGTGCCACCATTAGGGTAAAAGTTGAAGTAATACTTTCTGGGCGTCCACTTGGCGTAGAGGATTACGACCGCGCCGTCCTCCGTTGTCAGGTTGCTCAGCGTGGCTGAGGGCCAAAGATCTGCTTCTTTTCTGTCCTTGTCCGTTGACCAGCCGTTGGTGGCATAATGTTCCCTTGTTATATCATAATATCCAGGAAGCTTATAGGTCTCACCGTAAGCAAGCGTTACATCCTTCAAGGGCTCCACTCCCTCCGCCATGCTGCCGCCATTCAAGTCAAACTTCACTGTATAGGTGATGGGAGTCCAGCTGGCGGTAAGGGTCAGGTCTTCGTCGGGCATGGTGGCCGGCGGCGTGCTGTCCCAAGCGCAGGTATAGCCGGTCTTTGTCACTGCGGGAGCCGTGACAGGCGCACCGAAGTAAACCTCGCCCTGGGTGTAGCCCTCCGGAGCCGTGCCATCGCCCAGATCCCAGGTCAGGGTATGCTTGTTGCGTGTGTAGTAGAGCCTGACCACGGTAGAGCTGTCCCCATTAATGGTGTAGGACGCCTCACCGGACTTGTCGAAGGCAAAGCCGGTATCACTGCGTTTCAGGGTGTCCAGATTAATCGCAGCGTCCGCAGTGCCGCTCTTGGTGTCCGTGTAGCTGGGGGCGGCGGGATAATCGCCCGCCGTATCCTGCAGGTAGTGCTCCACCTTGTAGCTTGCCGCTCCGGCAGTCCACCGGGCAGTAACCGTCACATTGGTGGTGATGGTCTTTGTGCTGTCGTATTTGACGGTTCCGTCAAACCAGCCCTCCAGGCCGTACCCGGTGCGGGTCACGTCTGGGGCGGAGAAAGCAGCCCCATAACGGAAGGTCCGGGCGGTTTCGTTCCCCGCCAAAATCCCGCCATCGGGAACATAGGTCACGGTAAAGGTCTCCCTGTCGTAGTAAAGTTTGAGCACCAGGGAGCCGTCCGCCGCAACCACGCCGGCAGGAACCGCGCCGGTGGCAGAGCTGTTCAGAGTGAAATGCTCGTAGCTCTTGGCCGTGGCTGTGACGGATGCGCCGGTGGTCCCGGTCTTGTTCTCGGTCTCGGACAGGGTATAGCCCTCCCCGCTGGCATCCTGTTTATAGTGCTCCACCTTGTAGGCAATGCCGCCCTTGGGTGCCCACTTGGCATAGAGGGTCAGGTCCCGGTCGGGCATGGCGGGGGCAGTCTCCGTTGAGAAGAGGTTTCCGTCGGTGCATGCCGCATCGGTGTACCACCCGGCGAAGTCATAGCCGGCGCGCTCCGGTGCAGTGATGCCGGGATGCTGGCCGAAGGCCACCTGAAGGATGCTGGCCTCCGTCTTTCCTTCAAGGGTGCCCCCGTTGGGATCCAGCGTCAAGGTATGGATGCTCCAATCGTAGTAGAGTTTAATAACGGTGGAGCCGTCGCCGTAGATCACGGCCTGGGTGGCCTCCTGGCCGTTCACTGTTGCCCGCTGGAAGGTCAGGCCCTCTGCCCTCTGGATCAGGTCCCCAACCTGTATGGTGCTTCCGGAGAGGGCAGTCTTCTTCTGGACAGCGTTCCCGCCGGAGAGGATGTATCCGCCGCCGCTCATCCGGGGCGAGTAATGCTCCACCCGATAGTCAGCCTGTCCCGCAGTCCACTGGGCGTCGTAGGAGGCATTGCCGTTCACAGCGATCTCTCCGCTTTCCGGCACGCTGGGGGAGAAGCCATCGAAGGTGTATCCTTTCAGTGCCAGCAGGGGGGCGTAGACTGTCGCGCCGTACTTGGCAGTGTAGGTCTTGGCCGCAGGTATGGCGCTGACATCGACACCGGACGGCGTACCGTAAGTAAATTCAATTGTGTAGGTCTTTAGTTCATAGTACATCCGCGCTGTGGTGGTGCCGTTGCCGGCGATCTGCACAGTGGGAATCCCTTGGGGCTGGAAATGGGCGTACTCCCCGGAGGTCTTGGGTGTCACAGTGATAATGCTGTCGGTGGTGCCGATCAGTTTCTCGGTGCTCTCCAGCACAAATCTCCCGTTAGGCTCCTGGCGGTAGTGCTCCACGGTGTACGGGGTGTCATTCCGGGGAATCCACCTGGCGTACACGGTGATGCCCTTGTCGCTTCCGTTGAAATACTCCGGCAGCGCTGCAGGAAAGGTATACGGGGTGCTGCAGGTGCTGTCAGTGTACCAGCCGCCGAAGTCGTAGCCCTTCTTGCTGGGATTCTTTGGCAGGGTAACCGCCATGCCCGGATCGCCCAGGATCTGGCGCACCGGACTGCCGCCCCGGCTGTCGAAGGCAATGTACCGGGCATTGGCAGGGTCGCTCCAGGAAATGATGACCCTGCGCTCGATGGGCTCCGAGGAGAAGGCAAGGGTGCCGCTCTTCCAGCGGATGGTCATCTCGCAGTCAGGCAGGGCGCTGAGTCCGCCCGGGTTGATAGTCACGGTGTTGTCAGCAGGGTTGTATGTGTAATGGGAGTCGGACATCTCGATGATGAAGTGGCTCTCCGTCTCGTCGTCCCAGTTCTTGCCGGCCTTCATCTCCGTCACCTTGGTGGTCTCGTTTTCGTCCTCATCGCCGCCGATCTCGCCGGTCATCAGGTCAATGTA